>Ga0315336_1000449_pt1 | contig 116223 bp, 116 predicted proteins | sample ASW5metaG_FD_204512 | JGI IMG/M metagenome (GOLD analysis project Ga0315336, IMG submission 204512) | Ammonia-oxidizing marine archaeal communities from Monterey Bay, California, United States - ASW #5 | ecosystem: Environmental > Aquatic > Marine > Intertidal zone | place: USA: California... | reverse complement strand
TCTACTCCTCAGACTTGAATACCATCTCATTTATGTTAGTTGATACAGGACTTATCATCATCGGCTTGATCACACTCTATTATGGGGGGAATTTTCTTGTTACTGGGAGCACACGATTGGCAAAGGGGTTAGGAATGAGTCCTTTTGTTATTGGTGCCACGGTAATCGGATTTGGAACTTCGACCCCAGAATTAGCAGTATCTATCCTAGCTTCGTTTCAGGGTCATGGTGAAATAGCTCTAGGAAATGTTGTCGGCAGTAATATAGCAAATATTGGATTAGTACTAGGCCTCACCGCTTTAATAGTCCCTCTCTCGATTAAAACAAGTAGACTTAAAGAGGAAGCACTCCCATTAATTGTTGCGTCAGGCCTGATCGTTAGCTTTGCCTGGGACAATCATTTAAACAGATTTGAGGGTGGCGTAATGTTGATCTTACTTTTCGCTTATCTTTGGAAAAACTTTACCAATAAGGAAAATACTGAATTGGAACTAAACGAAGGTTCACATTTTCTAGATGACAGAGGATCAGCCATACAATCTTGTTTGGTTCTAGCGGGGCTAGTAATGCTTGTACTTGGAGCAAATTGGATAGTTGATGGAGCAACAGGTATTGCTCGAGGAGTGGGTGTCAGTGAATGGTTTATTGGGGTGAGCATCGTTGCGGTAGGAACCAGTCTTCCGGAATTAGTTTCTTCTCTAATTGCCGCCAAAAGAGGGCATGGAGAAATGGCTATCGGTAACGTGTTTGGAAGTAATATATTCAATATTCTCATGGTAATGGGTATTACATCATCAATTTATCCTCTGACCATCAAGGAATATATTCAACCAGACCTTATCTATGCCACTGCTCTGACTCTTTTACTTCTTATGCTAATTCGACGAGGACGCACAATCAGAAAAAGGGAGGGACTTTTTCTAATCATGTGTTATGGAATTTATATCGGATTAAATGGAAACACGCTATTATGACTCTCCTTCTTCTAGACGAGAAAACAAGGGTTTTGGAGTCACATTCTTAAATTTCCAAAGTTGTTGTTTGTAGTATGCATTACTTGGCTTGAGATCGATAGCCTTACGGATTTCTTTCACAGCCTCCACTATGTCCCCTTGGGCGTAATATAATTCAGAAAGCGTATCAATATAGTCCGATCTCTTTGGATAAACCTTGAGGGTTTTTTGTATTAGCTCTAACCCAAGATCAATTTTTATTCCTTTTTTCGCATAAAGCCAAGCGAGACGATTCATTATATCCAACTCCTCAGGGTTTAGCTTCAAAGCTTTTTCACAGTGACCTATAGCAGTCGAATAATGCCTCTTTTTGCTATAAGTATTGCAAATTGTAAAAACCGCATCTGTATTTTTAGGCTCGAGCTTTACCACTTTAAACAGATACTCTAGTGCACTATCGTATTCTTTATTTTCTACCTGCGCTTTGGAAATAGCCAACAGATAACTAACGTTACTGCTTTCTATCTCCGTGGCCCTAATTAATCGATTCTCAGCATCTTCAATATTACCCTCGGCTAATAACACGCGGCCTAATTCATAATAAGTCGGCGCATGATCTGCTCGTAAAGATAAAGACTTTTCTAAAACAACTTTAGCTTCTTTATGCTGTTTTGTTGATGCCAAAAGTTTTCCCAACTGATATTGACTTTCCGCATCCTTAGGATTTAATCTCACTGCTTTTCTATACGCAATCAGGGCACTGTTTATATTCTTTTTATCGGAAAAAATCTTTCCCAAACGAACCTGAACTTCAGCATTTTCAGGCTTCAGGGAAGCTGCTGCAGAGTAGGCTTCTAAAGATTGCTCCAGCATTCCCTTTTCTAAGTACAAGTCAGCTAACTTGATCCGTGCTTGAAAGTCCTGTGGCAAAAGATCAGCTACTTTATTAAGATGAGAAGCTGCCTCCTCACCTTGATTTAATTTCATAAGTAATTGACCAAGAATTAAATGGACAGAGGGATTATTTTTATCATGCTTTAGTGCCAATTTAAGCTCTTGAATAGCCTCATCCAATTCCCCTTCTTTTGCCAAAGCTTGTCCTAGAAGTTGATGCGCCTGATAAAAATTATTTTTTAGTTCAGTGGCTTTGCGATAACTGGTGGTGGCTTCTCTAAGTTTACCTTGTTCCTCTAAGAATACCCCAAAAAGGAAATAGGCTTCAGCGTTACCCGAACCCTCTTCAATAGCTGATCGGTATGATTTTTCTGCATCTTTTAATTTACCTTGTGCGTGATAAACTTTAGCCAATTTATACCTATATTCACTACTTGAAGGCTTTAATGCTATTGAGCGCTTAAATTGAGAAATAGCGTCGTTGTATCTCTTGTTATTAAAATAAACTTCTGCTAAACCAGCATACACCCTAGGTTCATTACGAGATTTTCCTAGAGCTTTTTTGAATTCTGACTCAGCCTCTCCATAGCGGTTTTCCTGAATCAAACGATACCCAGTTTTTATTTGCGTTTCCAAACCTAACTTTGAATTTAGGAAAACAACGAAACCAACCAAAATTATGGTGGCACCCACAAATATGGAAACTTTTTTCAACAAGGGATTAGAGATTGCTGCTTTGCTAACATAGCTAATTTTTTGTTTTCGTTTTGATACAATTTTTTTCGCAGTTTCGATTGGTTTTTTAGCTTTTTCTACGAATGGAGCTTCTATCATTTTACAACGGCCTTCAAAGTTGGCTCCCTCATCAATTACGAGCTGATAGGCTGCAATATCACCACATAATTTACTATGATGCATCAATGCGGTTTTATTGTCGGCAAAAATATTACCCTTAATTTCTCCCATATTCGAGACATTGTATGAATGGATATCCCCTTTCAAATGACCGAATGGACCGACAATAAAATGGTCGCTGGAATAAACAACGCCCTCAATATCGGCATCGCAATGAACATTTCCCTTGACCCAGAGAGTACCTCTAAGGTTTACTCCCTTCTCAAAGTATGAGTCCATTAAGAAAACTCCTTCCTGGTTAAATCTTTAATTACAAGGGAACTACTATAACAAGGATATTATGAAGTTTCAATGTTCCCCCTATAGGGAAAAACATAATGAATTAGTGTATAAATCTCTCTAATACCTTAAACGAAAGATCCTTATAATTGAATATGGTATTCTAATGTAGCGAGTCTCACAGTTAATGCAATCCCGAGAATTTTAAAGACAGTGATATCCTTAATACGGGAATGTCCCTCCCCATATTTTCTTAATTCAGATATTTATTTAAGCTTAATTTGTTTTCTCAAATGAAAGGCTTGATTAGTTTTTTATCTAGCATCAACATAAAAACATTTGCCGCGACTAGCTAATAAGTCAGGCACTGTTATGTGAAAGATATAACTTATTCCATAATCAAATAATTCTGCGCCAGGTGGAATGGTTGAAAGATGGAATATTTTCTGTTATCGTCCAGATCCTATTTTTCTAGTTTTATAGATAGCCAAGTATTTATTAAAATAATCCGTTTTGAGAAAAGATATGTCCAGAATTAGTGGTCGATCAGCCAACCAGCTTAGAGATGTAAAGGTCACTAAAAACTATATAGTCCATCCACATGGATCGGTTCTTTTCCAAATGGGGGGCACTAAGGTTGTTTGTGCCGCTTCTGTGGAAAATAAAGTTCCACCGTTTCTTCGTGACAAGGGTCAAGGCTGGGTCACAGCAGAGTATTCTATGCTACCATCATCAACACACACACGCACTCAGAGGGAATCTTCTAGAGGGAAACTCTCAGGGCGCACGCAGGAAATTCAAAGGTTGATAGGACGCTCCCTACGCAGTATCGTTGACCTAGAAAAATTGGGTGAAAGAACAGTTTGGATAGACTGCGACGTAATCCAGGCAGATGGCGGGACGCGATGCGCTTCAATCACTGGAGGATTTATTGCCCTCATGCTAGCCATAACGAAGTTGAAAAAAGACAAATTGATAGATGAAACTCCAGTTCGGGATTACGTAGCTGCCATTAGTGTTGGGATAATAGGTGGTAAAAACTGCCTGGATTTAGATTATGCTGAAGATTCAGAAGCAGAAGTTGACTTGAACGTTATAAAAACTGGGAGTGGTGGATTTGTAGAAATTCAGGGGACAGCTGAGCGCGAACCATTCTCTGATAAACAAATGAAAGCAATGCTCGCTCTTGCAGATAATGGTATCAAAGAACTCATTACTATCCAAAAACAAGCTGTTGGAAAGCTATAATAAATTACCAAATTGAACTGCTTTAACGATGACGTTTGACCCCATACTGCCTGCAATAATCTGCGATAAAACACTGACTACAATGGGGAGATATAGGTTTACACATATTTTGTCCGAAGCTGACCAGAAGGTTGTTGTATTCCATCCAATAACGTTTAGGTAATTTTTTTCTAAGAATCAATTCAGTTGCATCAGGAGATTTAGTTTTTAGGTAGCCCCATCGGTTTGATATCCGGTGGACATGTGTGTCCACACATATTCCCAGTTTTCCGTAACCCAAAATTAAAGTGAGATTCGCAGTTTTTCTACCAACACCTTTAAGTTTAAGCAGTTTGTCCAAAGTTTTAGGTACATTGCCTTCATGACAATTTATAAGAGTCCTACAGATATCATAAAGACTAAGGGTTTTGTTACGAAAAAATGCAACTGGATAGATCGCTTTTTCTACTTTTTTAGGATCCAACTGTAAAAATTTTTGCGGCGTATCAGCCAAGTCAAACAATCTTTCAGAAGCGGCTCTGGTATTCTTGTCCCTAGTCCGGAGACTAATAATACAACTCACAAGCACTTTGAAAGGGTCTAGCTGATGGCTGATTTCTGCCACAACTGGGGTACTCCAGGTTTTAGCTGCTTTCCTGAGTCGCCTGAGTACCATCGGGAGGTCAGTAGAGTTCATTCCCAATCTCCAAAACTCAAAAATCCAATAACTTACGTGCAAATAGAGCTGTATTTATAATGGTAAATATAAACGGTTTCTGATAACATGGCTCGCTAATTCATATTAAATTAACCCATTAATTATAAAATTTAATAATAAGGCTAATGCAACATACCATCTCTGTTCTCGTCGTCAATCAATTCGGGGTTCTTTCAAGAATTTCTGGTCTTTTCAGTGGTCGTGGGTTCAACATCGAAAGTTTGAATGTAGCTGAAACAATTGAACCAGGTATTTCTAGAATGACAATTGTCACACGTGGAGATGACAAAAAAATTGAACAGATAATAAAACAACTTAACAAACTGGTTGATATTATCAAAGTAATTGATTTGACTGAAGAACAGTTTGTTGATCGTGAATTAATTCTTGTAAAAATGAACGCGGAACTACGTGTTCGTGAAGAAATTTTACGCATAGTGGACATTTTTAGAGCCAAAATTGTTGATGTAGGCTCAGATAACTATACGATAGAAATTACTGGAGATGAGGGAAAAAATAAAGGATTCCTAGATTTACTGAAGCCACTTGGCATTAAAGAAGTCGTCCGCTCTGGACGAATCGCCATCAGCCGTGGCACCAAATCTATAAATTAATCTAGGGCTAAAGTATTTTACCCAGAAACCAAATAACGCAACCATCGTGAATAGAAGGAGAATTAAATTGCCAAGTATTTATTATGACCGTCACGCAGACACAAAATTTGTAAAAAAGAAAACAATTGCCATCATCGGATATGGGAGTCAAGGTCATGCTCATGCAAGGAATCTACATGATAGCGGCCTTAAAGTTATAGTGGGCTTGCGTAAAGGAAGTGCTTTCTGGAAGCGCGCCCAAAAAGATGGCTTGAAAGTGATGGTAGTGGCTGAAGCCGCAAAGATAGCTGACATTATAATGATACTTATTCCCGATGATAAACAACGTGAGATGTATGAAAATGATATAGCTCCACACCTCAACAAAGGTGATGCCATAGCCTTCGGTCACGGATTTAATATCCACTTTGGCCAAGTAGTCCCCCCAAATACAGTTGATGTGTTCATGGTAGCTCCCAAGGGCCCTGGACATTTGGTTCGCCGAACCTATGAGCAAGGAGCAGGTGTTCCATGCTTAATGGCAATCCAGCAGGATGTCTCTAAAAAAGCCAAAAAAATTGCCCTCGCATATGCGAAAGGAATTGGTGGGACAAGAGCAGGTGTTCTTGAAACCACATTCAGAGAAGAAACAGAAACGGACCTTTTCGGAGAACAAACTGTTTTATGCGGCGGGGTTACGGAGTTAATCCGAGCTGGGTTTGATACACTAGTTGAGGCTGGGTATAACCCTGACTTAGCTTACTTCGAGTGTCTTCACGAATTAAAGTTAATAGTTGACCTGATATACGAAGGTGGTATTGGCAATATGCGTTACTCTATTAGCACTACCGCTGCTTATGGAGATGTTACTCGCGGTCCGCGAATTATTACGCAATCAACTCGAGATGAAATGAAAAAAATTCTTACCGAGATCCAAAGTGGAAGTTTTGCTCGGGAGTTTATTTTGGAGAACCAGGCTAACCGACCAGTCTTTAGCGCCCGACTAAAACAGGATTCTGAACACCCGATAGAAATCGTTGGTGAAAAACTTCGGAAGATGATGCCTTTTGTCGGGAAAAAGCTTAAATAGTATTTGTTTTTCCATAATTTACAGTCATAAAAGGGTTTAAGACTTATCTATATGCGAATTCCGCTGGCTAAAGAAGGTTATATATTCATCATTCCTTTGCTAGTTTTGACTATCTTGTCTTATTTTCTTTCACTGTATTGGGCCGCAGTTTTTTTTGGGCTTGGTTTTTTTTTCGTGACATCATTTTTCAGAGATCCAGAACGTCAAGTTCCAAGTGAGCCTAATGTAATTGTTTCACCAGCTGACGGAAAAATAACTGAGATAACAACAGAAAAAGAACCAATTAATGGAAAAACTTGCAAGCGAATAACTATTTTTCTCTCGGTTTTCAATGTTCATATAAACAGGGTGCCAATTGGAGGTACGATTGAAGAAATCCGCTACAATCCAGGAAAGTTTCTTGCTGCCTTCAATCCTAAAGCTTCGATGGATAATGAACAAAATATTATTCTGATTAATAATGGGAAGGTGAATGTGCTTGTTAAGCAAATCGCTGGACTGATTGCGCGCAGAATTGTCTGCTGGCCCAATAAGGGTGATCGTTACGAACCAGGCCAGCGATATGGACTGATCCGATTCGGATCACGGGTAGACATTCTTCTTCCAGCAAATATAAAGCTATCTGTAGCTTGCGGAGACAGCGTAATCGGAGGCGAAAGCATCATTGGCTACCTTGTGAACCCTAGGTAAAGGAAACCCATTTATGAAACCACGAAAAGGCATCCATATTCTGCCCAGTCTCTTTACAACTGGAAACGTCTTTTGTGGGTTCTACTCTTTTATCGCAGCTCTCAATAATCAATATTATTTAGCAGCCTGGGCTATCGTGCTAGCTATTGTTTTTGATTTCCTAGATGGACGAATCGCCCGCATGACTAAAACCACCAGTGCTTTTGGAATGCAATATGATTCTTTGGCCGACATTATATCGTTTGGTATGGCCCCAGCATTCCTTGCATATTCTTGGGTATTGAAACCATTCGGCCGTGTAGGTTGGATGGCTGCTTTTCTATTTTTGCTCTGCGCAGCCCTACGCTTAGCAAGGTTCAATGTTACTAAACCGGACATTCAAGGGCAATATTTTATAGGCTTACCTACCCCAGCAGCTGCAGCAATTATCGCTTCAATTATAATTGCATTTGAAGACTTATTTGGCACAAGAGTTCACCCAGGTATAATGGTTGCCGTGGTTTACATCCTGGCCTTCCTCATGGTCAGCAATATTAAGTACCCAACATTTAAAAAGTTTGAGTTTCGCAAAAGAGTTTCTTTTACAAGATTCCTATTAGTTATTCTAGTACTTTATGTTCTGGCGACTATACCTAAAGTAGCCCTATTTATAATCAGTTTTACTTATATACTAGTTGGTCCCGTCAAAATCCTGATACCCCAAAAAACCGAAATAGATAACATCGTGAATGATGTGACACATCCACCAAACCAGCCATAATGTAATATCGCTTCAACTCAAAATAACTAGCATAATCTCAATTATTTTTCAGCAGGTTCTTATGTCGTGGATAGATAAAGTAAAAATAAAAACAGGCCTTGGAAAAAAAGACCGAAAGGCTGGAGAAATATGGGTCGAATGCAATGGTTGCAATGACCAGATATATGTCGCTGAACTTGAAAAAAATCTGCGGGTTTGCCCCAAATGCGATTATCACTTCCGTATTGATGGAAAACAACGCATCAACCAGCTTCTGGAGCTTGGTACATTCATTGAAGAAGATTATGATCTTTCTGCAACAGATCCACTTAAATTCAAGGATAGCAAAAAGTACAAGGACCGGCTGCGCTCCTACACTAAAAAAGGAATGACGTCCGATGCAGTAATTACTGGTTCTGGTGTCATAGAAAGCCATGCTGTTGAAATTTGCTTTTTCGAGTTCAAGTTTATGGGAGGAAGTATGGGAGTGGTAGTCGGTGAAAAAATTACTAGAGCTATCGAAAGGGCAATAAAAAGCAAAAAACCATTCATAATTCTCTCTTGTTCTGGTGGAGCTCGCATGCAAGAAGGTATCCTATCGCTAATGCAAATGGCGAAAACCACAGCGGCTCTTAGCAAGTTTTCGAGAGAGGGATTACCTTACATTTCAATCTTGACTGACCCAACCACGGGCGGTGTTTCAGCAAGCTTCGCGATGCTTGGTGACATTATTCTTGCAGAACCAGGTGCTTTGATCGGCTTTGCAGGTCCTCGCGTAATAGAACAGACTATCCGCCAAAAACTTCCAGATGGGTTTCAACGTGCTGAATTTCTGCTAGAACACGGGTTAATTGATCAGGTGGTTCATCGAAAAGATTTAAAAAGTACTCTCAATAAAATTCTCAGTCTTCTAGGGAATACTCCGATGTCCTCAACAAACATTAAAGCTGAACAAAAGTGAATCTAGAGTAACTCCTTCGCAAAAAAGTTAGACCCTCTGTTAAAACAAAACTGTCATATTAAAAAATTACCAAGCAATTCTTTTCGACTGTTAGTGAGCAAAAAAAGGGGCCACGACATAGGTCGCAGCCCCTTATTTTATTTGACTCATAATTGCTCTATTAAATACCTAAACTATTGATTGTGTCCTCCAGGGAATTAGCCACGCAGGTAAAAATTGGCGTATCTCGTTCAACATAGAGGCTGCCTTGGGTTTCGCGTAGGTCCATTACTAGATCTACGAAATCACCAGGATAATCAGTCTCAAAAGCCACAACAAACTCTTGGTCATCTATACCAAAAGAATAGCTTGTGTTCAGCTTTACAGACGGATACTTATTCCCAACATAGATGTGCTCGTCCATTATTCCCTGACGACTAAACTGGGTGAGAAGGTACCATTCCCTAGTTTTGACGAATGGATAAATAAATAAATACTTCGCTTTTCCTGGAATGATATGTGTACGGTCCTCTTCATGCTCCGGATTGAACATATCTTGATACATAGACCGCTTGGTCTGAGACAAATAGGAATAACTAGGTGTCAGGAAGCTTCCAAGGTCGGTTTGATACAAGCGCGTTGTCATTTTTTGGAAACTTTCCAATTCATAACTTATACGCCAGAACATGATATCTGCATCAGCTCTAATACCCACCATGGTATAACCGAGTAGAATCATGTCGCTGTTGGCGTCATATTCTTCAACTACTGCAAGAAATTCCTTCTTGGCAGCTTCCCTTCGGTCCTTTGGCAAGCGACGAAAAGACGGGTCCAACTTGTAAAAAGCAAAGTTTACAAATTGGCGTTTAACTTCAGGTTCTTGATCGGTAGTCTGTGACTCAACTTTGGCAGCCTTTCGTCTGCGTGATTCTTCTATGGCCGCACCTTCTCTTTCTTGACGTGCACGGGAAACCACATCATCATCAATAAGGCTGACTCCTTTGTCCTTAGCATATTGTTCAATCCCACGCACAACGCTCTTGCGTACAAAAAATGGTACATTTTTCATTCGTGCAACTGCGGTGTCCGACCACTCCAACTCCGTGTTGGGCATAAAATCCTCAAGCTCTTTGTCGTCAACTGCCATAACATGCTTTCCTTAAACGATTAATTTGAAATGAATTGCTTGATTATACGCTAAGTCCATGCTTTATCAATGGATTTTTCCTTTTTTAACCACCTATATTTTTCTCACTCTTGTTATCCTTTTGTATCTACTGATAAAAAACACCGATTTTGTGATATACCCTCAAAATTTAAGAGCTCTAGGAATCTAAGTTATAGCATTCATATAAACGAGAGAGCAATCAAGGTTTTTTTAATTTGCAAACTTAACATGTAGTAAAAGAGGTTTATTTTTTTAGGCCCGAGTGTTTGAATATCTGATCCATGACCCCGAGAAACTTCCCCTGCTCTTCTTTCTGAGCATTTTCGATCTGTTTTTCGTAGTCAAAAATATTTAGTCGGATCTCAGGAGGCGGTTCCAGAAAATTAGCCAGCGCTTTGCCAGTTTGAACAGGGGGGTGACAAGTCTCTTTCTGACATAAGTAAACAGCAGGGATGTCATCAACAGCAGATTTTCCCTTAGCCAAGGGGAACTGTTTTGAGGCTTTCTCATTTTCATTCCATATGACAATCTTGTTGGGACGGTAATCTTGATTCATAGCATCGCGCATATCTAAAAATGCTTGGTGCTCGCGTGAACCAGTAAAAATTAATTCAGTTAATGAAGATGTCATAAAATCGGCTCCTGCCAGAAGTCCAGTGTACGCGGCTGGATTTTTCTCGATACGTTGTTTAAATGTATGTGTAGATTTTTCTGCGATGGAAAGTAAAAGTTTATTACCAGTAAGGTGTCCGAGTTTAAGAAGAGATTTAATAGCTATAGCATTGGCCGAAGGAATTGCTTCATCGGCCGCATTTTTAAGTCGAGCAATAAGCCTTTCCGACGAGAGGCCTGTCATGAAAAATCCGCCTTCCTTGTCATCGTAAAACTCATCAACCATCTTAAGAGCGAGGTGATGGGCTCGTTCAATCCATAAAATATCGAATGACGCCTCGTAAAGCGCGATTAACGATTCTAGAAAATAAGCGTAGTCTTCAAGACATCCATTAATTTTGCTTGCACCATCATTATGAATACGAAGCAAACATCCACTCCTAGCCCACATATTTTTCCATAAGAATTCAGCAGCGCGGGTGGCGGCATCAAGATAGCTACTACCATGCAAAACCATATAACCAGAAGCAAATGCGGTTATCATAAGTCCGTTCCACCCAGTAATTATTTTTGTATCAGTTAATGGTCTAACTCTGTTCTTTCTAGCCTTTAATAAGGCCTCTTTAGATGTCCTAAAAATATGATCAATTTCAAATATTGCGATTTCTTCCGACTTCGCTACAGACTCCATTGGCTCATTAACATAGAGCACATTTTTTTGCCCCATATTTCCGGATGAGGTTACTCCAAAATGACGTGCCATAACTTTTGCGAATCGGGGCCCAAGCAAATCTAAAAATTCCTTCATTTCCCAAAGATAATAATGTCCTTCCTCACCTTCTGTGTCAGCATCCTGCCCAGTGTAAAAAGCTCCTTCTGGTGAAGTCATTTCACGAAGGATATAACTAAAGATCCCGCGGGGAACCATACTGTACAATTCTTGTTTAGTCGCCTGGGCCATATCGATATAAAGCTTTGCCAAGAGTGCATTATCGTAAAGCATTTTTTCAAAATGCGGTACCCGCCACATCCGATCGGTAGAATATCGATGAAAACCCCCGCCCAAATGATCGTATATCCCTCCTTCAGCCATCTTGGTGAGCGTTTTATCAAGCATTCGTATTGATTCATCTGCACCTGTTCTTACCCAATGACGCAGGAGCAAGGTATAGTTCATTGGTTCAGGAAATTTCATGCCAGATCCAAACCCTCCTTCCTCCCAATCGAATCGTTCTTCCATAGTCCGAACCGCTTCATTAATCAAAGAATACACCGATAGTTCTTCTACCCTAGAACCAGATTCTGGAATACTAAGTGCTTGAACAATCTTTTTGACGCGATTTTCCAGTTCATTTTTTCCTGTTTTATAAAGGGCATATGCCTGTTCTAAAACCTGCGGGAATCCAGACCTATTATATTTTTTAGCTGGGGGGAAATATGTACCACCGAAATAAGGTTTGCAGTCGGGAGTTAAAAATACACTCATCGGCCACCCTCCATGACCGATAAGAGCGATAATTGACTTCATATAAACGGCATCAATATCAGGTCTCTCTTCTCTATCAACTTTTATGTTGATAAAGTTCGCATTCATGATGCGAGCAGTATCCTCATTTTCAAATGATTCATGCGCCATAACATGACACCAATGGCAAGCCGAATAACCTATGCTAAGAAAAATAGGTTTATCTTCTAGCTTTGCCTTTTTAAGAGCTTCGTCTCCCCAGGGGTACCAGTCAACTGGATTATGTTTATGCTGTAAAAGGTATGGACTGGTCTCACTACCCAGTCGATTAGTAAAAGTATTTTTCGTCAAATTTGAGCCCCATGAAAATAATACGCGAATAATTTAAGGAGTAAGCTTAGTAATATATTCTTAATCTACAAATATATCAACCAGTAGACAAGGGGACAAATCAAAGGATTTTCATGTAATAACTACCAAAACTTTAAAAAATATGAGAGGTTGATTATGATCAAAGGATTTGTAAAGAATAATTGAGACTGAACTTATGATCAGATGGATTGTAGTAATTTTTATGAATTTATCCTTAGGGCTAAACACCGCGCTACCGGTAATTGCAAATACAAATTGCGAAGGAATTTCTGGCCCTGCTCATTTTTCACTATATAAAAATAGGCAAGCTACTTTTAATTCTATCACGAATGCTGATTATGAACAGAGGTATAACATAGAATGGTTTGTCGGTAGCAAGTCCATGGGCACTGCCACAAGAAATGGCGGCGAGTCTTTTACCTTAAAAGGTTCAAATCTTTTTAGCCTGGCATTTTCCATCACTGGTTCTTACAAAAACAATGGTCAATGGTTTATCTCTCATCACAAAATATTTCCCGATCTTGGAGGTGGTATTCAGGTGAGGTTTGAAGATGGCACTTGCGATAATAGCTTTGAAACTAGTCCTGACTTAAAAGTAACGATCGATATAAATTAAAATCAAATCATATTCGCCTATTATAGCAAACACTACATATGCTCAATCACAGATTCTTAGGCAGAGAGAACACGCAGAACAAATTAATAAAGAAAAGTAATAGTCCTTCACAAAGGGAGGGCAAAGCAGGTAGGTAAAAAAATTGAGCTTAAGCAATTCCACAATTTACTAATTAAAAAGGGCCTGTTTTGAACAGGTCTAATAATTGTTATCCTTTTATAGTAAAAGATGACAGTTGATAAAAGTTACTCATTTACCAGACCAAATCGATACTGGTTGTAAAAGTCTTTCATGCTTTCATATTCATCAATAGTGCTTTCCTCTAACTGCTTTTTATCATCTAGGATAAAAGAGGCATCACTAATTTTTTCGCTTATCGTTATTCCAGCACCAACCTCAACTCCTGGGGCAAAATGAAAGGTGGGACTCAAAAAAGATCCCCCAGCCTTGCCTACAAGGCCACGTAAGGTTGAAGGCCCCAGCAGGGGTATAACTATATAGGGCCCCGTCGGGATTCCATAAGAGCCTAAAGTTTGGTCCAAGTCTTCGTTAACACTATCAATCCCAAAGCTGTCAGCAACATCAAATATCCCTCCTAGACCAAGGGTTGTATTTATAATAGTTCGACCAATTACCCTGCCCGTCTTGTCTACATCTCCTTGGAGAAAACTACTAACTAACTTAACAGGAGCCAGTGCATTATTAAAAATATTGGCGATCGCCATACGAATATCCTCATTTACGACGTCGCGATAACCACGGGCAACGGGCTCCATTAAATGTTCGTAAAAGCCTTCATTAAATCCGAACATAAATCGATTATATCCCTCAAATGGATCAGAAATTTCAGGGGCCTCATTTTTTGGTGCAAAAGGATCTACCAGTTCATGAAAAGAATCCATGGAGGAAGGGGGCGGTGGAATGTCTTGTTCTAATGTTATAGTTACATCCGCCTGAGAATGTGAACCTGTGCGCCCTAAGACATCTATTTTAGGTGCAAAAGGATCCTTCCAATCTACAGTTCGCCAATCCTTATTGGGATCTACAGAAATCGTTCGTGGAGGCATGCGTTTATGGATTACTATTTCTATGTCTGATGCTTGAGTTGCCTTTTGAGACATAAGTGCATGCAAATCATTTCGAATATCGAGAGCAGATTTAAAACTAGCCGCCTCTGAATCTAACGAGTTATTGTTTGCGACAGCATTAGACACCAAGCCTAAAAATAATGACGTCAGGAAAACCAAAATTGAATTTCTACAGATCACTTGTAAGTCCACCGCGCCTCCTCATTTCAGAAATAAAAATTGAACTAACAATTGCCTTAAAAGTCACTTCGGAACAAAAATAGCTCGTTTTCTAACGGCGAAACTATATCATATATTCAATAAAAAACTATACGGTTTAGGTTATTCGTTGCTCCCTTATTAGGTAATTATTTGAAATAAAAGATTATTCATAATGGATCCGGAAAAACTTCTATTAATTGTTTTAGCAGGATTTTTGGAATTACCACATTAAGCTCTCTTGCTTTTTTTACTGCTTCCCAAGCTTCACTATATTTCTTTAGGTTAAATAAGGCCTTAATTAAAACAATAGGGACATTAGTATTTTTTGGATAGATCTCAAATGCGCGCTTCAGTTTTTCGACAGCCTTTTTATGTTTGTTTAATTGTTCCAGTGCAGCACCCCAGTAGGCATAAGCATTACTATTTTCTGAGTCTAACTCTATAACTTTTTGATATTTCTTTATCGCTTCCTCCGGTTGTCCATCCATCGCCAGGGTAAGCCCCCAATATAGAAAAGTCTTTGAATAAGAAGCATCAAGGTTAGACGATTTTATAAATTTTTCGATGCCTTCTTTCCTTTTCCCAGATTTAACCAATGAAATTCCCCACCATGTATAAATTCTTGGCTGATCAGGATTGAGCGTGGCCGCGCCTTCCGCATATTTCACTGCCTCCTCGTATTTACCCAAAGCATTGAGTTCCTTTATTTCTTTTATTGGATCAGTTTTAAAAGCCCGCTTTTTATTTTCACTTTGTTTTGTATTCAGTTTTTCCTTCAGGCGAGACTGTTGCTTATTTATTGCTTCAGCTTTTTGTCTTGCTTCATCTACCTTTCCCGTAAATGAAAAGTAAACGAAACCGAGAAATACAACTACAACGCATACAATCCACAAAAGTTTTATCTTCGGAGGCATATTAACCCTTAAATGTTTAGTTTGTCTTCAAATGTGATCTATTATCTATACAAATAATCAATCAAAGCTTAGCAAGCAACTGTCTTGCTTTGGTAATTAAAGTTTTGTTTTCTGTTTTTTTTACTGATAATGCTAGAAATTTTTTTAAATACTTTTTTGACAGGTCCGGGCGAGAACTTATATATTGCAATCCAATATAATAGTAAGGTAAATTAAATTCAGGTTCTAATAGAATTGCATTCTGAAACTCTTTTACTGCAAGTTCTACATTTTTCTGAAAAGCAAAAGCTAATCCCATGTAAAGACTTACCTCGCTATCTCCAAGATGCCATCCGCGAACAGACTTTAACGTTTTTATGGCTTTTTCAGGTATCTTGGCTGTTAAATAAAGCTGGGCCAAAGCAATACTACCAAATATATAAAATGGATTAATCTCCAAGGTTCGCTTATACGCAATCTCTGCCGAGTTATATCGCTCCAAACCCTTCAGGACATTCCCCATATTTAACCAGGCCAGAACATGTTCTGGTTCTCGCTTGAGAATTTCTCCATAAATATCGACCGCACGAATGGCCGCACCTGCTTCATATGCTTTTTTTGCCTGGTCTAGCAATCCATCAAGGTTATTTTTTCGTTTTATCTCGGATACCTGGCTTTCGGATCGTTTGGTCGCTTCGATTGCTTTTAAAACTCTCAAACGTTTTGATTCATTAACTTGACCAAAGTATAAAAGTGATTCATCGATTCTAACAAATGGGGTGAGTTGGCGAACCAAGACATCCCGTTCATCCTTGTAAATATATTCTGGAGTATTAAACTCTAAAAGGGAGTTATCGTCCGTATGAATAGGGGCCTCTTTACTAAACTCCAACAGTCGGTCGGTATTCATTATTAAAAGACTCATAAGATCACTCACATTATAAACTCCTATCTTATGTAGTTCCTTGCCTCGAACTTCGTTAGATAAAAGCCTGTCTACTTTCTCATAAGAGAGTTTATATGCGGAGTCTGACCCAATGAGCAAATAATCGTCACCAGCTATCGATTCCCACATGGTTACATGTTCAAATGTCTCAGAAAAAGTTCGTGCTACTGATTTAAAATTCAATGGACTCATATTTGTATGAACCCAGATACAAGCAATACCTTTCGAGTTAAGCCGCTTTTTCAACAATTCAAAAAAGTTGATGGTAAATAATGCTCCAACACCTGATATCCATGGATTGGATGGTTCAGAAATAATGACATCATATTTTTTGCCCGTCATAGCCACATGATTTCTTCCATCGGCAAGAAAAAGTTTAAGTCTCTCATCACTTAACGCATCGTGGTTGAAAGGGTCAAAAAATCGAGACCCTTCAATCACAGCGGGAGAAATCTCAACAAGGTCTACAGATTTCAATGGGAACTGCTGTACAGCTCCCAAAGTTATACCGCTTCCTTGCCCTATGACTAATGCTGATTCGGGGTTACGGTGCAGAAGCATGGGAAGATAGCCATTTAGTAGTTGGGTGCGCATATCCATAGCCAGGGAGGCATCGGTTTTCCCGTTAACACGTAGAAAAATATTTCCTGATATAGAAAGCTCTGTCGTTACTGTTGTGTGTGTGCCCTCTTTATAAAACAATATCTTGTTAGTCTTCGCCTCTGCCTCACTTAAATCACCTATGCGATAAGGCATGTAAGATCCGCTGGAGATAACTGATTTATCCCATGGCTCAATTGTCCTTCCCACCATAAAACATACGACCAAAATGGCTGGCAGTGCATACAATTTTGCATTCAGAGTAAATCCCGGAGACATGCCCAGTAAGACAACGCCGATTAATAAATTTATTCCAACCGCAACAAGGATCGTGCTTTGAACACCAATCCATGGAATCAGCACAAAACCCGCTAAAAACGAGCCAATGATAGTACCTATAGTGTTAGAAGCGTATACCTTTCCAACCTCTTGTCCTAGTGTATCCATCTTATGAGCGATGAGCCTAACAACTACGGGAAATTGACCTCCCATTAAAAATGTTGGAATAAGCACCAACGAAAATATCACCAGAAAGACGGACCACTGAATAGTAGCAAAATCCATGCTCCAGTTTTGGTAAACCCATCGATTGACGAAAGGAATATTGCCAAAATGCGGAATCGTCACCAGCGCTGAAATACCAATCCCAACCTGAAGAATCCCAAAAACTCTAAGTGGATTCTTAAATTGATTCACCTTTTGGGACAATATCACCGAGCCTAATGCAAGACCCAGAATAAACGTAGTCAAAATAAGACTAAATGCATAAATAGATGATCCTAAAAGAAGTGATAGTATTCTGTTCCATGCCACTTGATAGGTCAAAGCACACCAGCCAGAAAAACCAAACGCCAACAAAATGAAAATCCTATTGGTATTAAATTCTATTTTCTCTTTATTTATTTCAGGCTCTTCCAGGCCATTTCTATTCAAACGCGGACGAAAAAATAAGTAAATTACTATGGCAATACCGATATTCAATGCCGCCGCAATCCAAATAGTGGCCAAGACTCCCCAAAACCGCATGAATAAAAACGCGCTTGAAATTGCTCCGAATACAGCTCCAAAGGTGTTCAATGAATATAAGTTGCCTATATCACGACCCGCAAATATAGAACCTCGTGAAACATATTTACTTAAGACAGGAAGCGTCGCTCCCATAAATGTGGTGGGAATGAGTAGGATCCCTCCGCATATCAAGAATCGATATAGACTGGCTTGGGTGTATGATTCTATTTGAACCTGATAAACCCAATGGAAAAGAGGAAAAGCCCAATTAATCATGGAGGGAATTAGCAAGCAATAAATTCCAATGGCTGCCTCAAGGGCGGCGTAAAGGATCAGAGGATTGTTCTTTTTATCTATCCAACGTCCACCTAAATAACTGCCCAAAGCAAGCCCTGCCATAAACACGGTCAATACAGTGGCAATGGAATATTGAGTATTTCCCATAACGCGGGTTAAAAGCCGCGTCCATACCACCTCATATATGAGCCCTGTGGCACCAGAGAGAAAAAAGAAAACGAATATCCAGAATCTGGGGTGAGGATTCAAGGAGGTTTACCTGGCAAAACTTCTGGATTAAAGAGGTCCAATTAGGGTTAGAAAGCTTCCAACTAAGGCTAAGCCTTAAAGAAAAATTAATTTTTTAAATCGACTTTGGACAAACCACACCGAAAACCCAAAACGGCATCTTTTCTTCCTGGAGTCGCAGCAAACCGTTTTGATGTGCGAAGGTCTACTGACCGTGAATCCCAAGACCCACCTCGATAAACCCGGTTTTTTCCCTGCTCAGGCCCGCCCGGATGCATCATCGGTGCGGATTGATAATAAAACTGATCGTAAATGTCCTGTACCCATTCTGAAACATTACCAGCCATATCGTGAAGACCATATACACTTCTTCCCATAGGAAAACTGCCAACCGGCGCCATGAACTCAAAACCATCATGTTTTCCAGCCAGGCTAGCTCGTTTCTCAAGAAGTTTGTTTCCCCAAGGAAACTCTAGGCCATGCGTACCTCTGGCAGCTTTTTCCCATTCAGCTTCTGTCAAAAGCCTTTTTCCCGCCCACTTACAGTAATTAACCGAATCGTGCCAGGAAACTCCGACAACTGGAAAGGTGGGCGTTTCAAGAACCTTCTCATCCCCCTGCAGAAAGGGGAATGACGGCTTAACATAATTGGCATTTTTACGGAAAACATTATAAGCTTTTACCGTCACCTCGTACTTGTCCACATAAAATGCGTCCAGATAAATCTCCTGCTGTGGTTTTTCGTCAAAGCCACCATCGTCTGAACCGCGTGTAAAAACTCCCTCAGGCACTAATATCATTTCTCTCGCATCGTCTCCAACTATTGATTGGTAGATACTGAAATCCCTGTTATCTTCTTCAACTGATATGGTCGCCTTGCTGGCAAGCTGACGCACCTTATCATCGTAATCGATAGATTTTTTGATCTCCCAAACAATCACGAGTATAAAGAGCACAGATATGGCAAAACAGGCGATGACAGCTATCATTAAATTTTTATCTTTCATATTATTATTCGATCTGAGTCCAAATTAGTGTGCATTGGATATTATTTTAAAAGATTTGTAAAGCAATCCTTTTTAATCTACATAAAAGATAGATAAAATAAATTTTCGGAGAAATTCATGGACCTCCTGGAAGCCAAAGATTCTGCCGTGTCATTCTTAAAAACCTCTAATGTTGAGGTCATGAAATGGTTTCGTTCCAATTTATCTGTGGAAACCAAATCTGACCTAAGTCCAGTCACCATCGCCGACCGCAGAGTGGAAGAGATCTTACGTAAGAATATATCCAAGTTTTATCCAAGCCACGGCATCATTGGGGAAGAGTTTGGGGAAGATACCAATAAATCGGAGTGGGTATGGACAATCGACCCAATTGATGGAACCCGTTCATTTATTCGTGGACTACCCTTATTTGCTTCCCTTATAGCTTTACTCCACAAAGGCGAACCTGTAATGGGGGTTATTTCTCTTCCAGCACTAGGCGAAACAGCGTGGGCTGTCAAAGAGAAAGGTGCTTATTGCGGTAATCAACGCCTGCTAGTTTCTGAACATAGTAGTATTAAAAACTCATTCATAGGCACCGCCGATTTGTATTGTTTTAAAGAAAAAAAATGCTTAAAGCTGCTTAACCAACTTAAACGCGAGGCCAAAATAGTCCGAACCTATCCTGACGCTTTTGGTCACCTGATGGCAATCCGCGGAGCAATTGATGTTATGGTTGATCCATGGGCAAATATATGGGATTTTGCGCCATGCAAAATCATCGTACAAGAAGCTAAGGGTAAATTTTCTAATTTCACGGGCAATAAAGCACGAATTGATGCAGGAAACGCTATCTCAGGAAACCCTCGGCTAGTTAAAGCCATCAGGAGGATGATTCGGGAGGGAAGCGGGCAAAAAAAACGCACCTAAATTCAAATGCGCTGACGTCCGCCAAATCCTGCATGGATATCATGCCAGTACTCTATACGCTCTTCCGGAATTTTCCAGCAAAGATAAACTTCCTTACCGTCCCTTAAAGAAAGAAAATCAACAAGCCCATTACTAATTCCTTTTAAAATACAGCCCTTAGACTCAAGTTGTTCAGATAAAAAGTTAATTTTAAAAATGCAATTTACGTAGTCGGCTCCCTGCAAACTGCCCCCATTAAATGGAGCTTTTTTCCTGGCCTTTTTTACATCTGGATATTTTTGGGTCAAATTCTCCATTAACTCCTGAAGGCGAGGTACATCAACTAGCAATTGGGGAATAACCGCATTTGCTTCTTCAACCGTAAAATATTTCTTTTCAGTAGGCATACACTCCTCGCAGACGGTAAATCAATTCAAATAACACCTTTATTTTCAAATATTATCTGAAAAAACGGCACCAGTCCAACCCAAAATAAATAAATTGATAAAATAAACCTGTCCATAACTCACATTTTAAACTGAATATATGTTTTGCAAAATGAAAGTCTTTTTTAAAACAATGCGTTTTATAAATTGTTGAAGTATGTTGCTATTTTACGGAATTACGTTAATTATTTTCATATTCCAAAATGACGTTTTTATATTGACAAATAGCCAATAAGGTTATAAATTTTACGCCTTAATAGAGTAAATATTTATTGGATTGTCAACTCACGTGGCAGGATTAATTCTGAGGGTACGGGAAAACACCAGAATCAGTCTGGTGATGGATTAAGATGCTAAAAAGACTCGGCAACACACTGACTTTTGGTTTGAATTATTTTTTCCGGGTTAAATCAGTAATCATTTTTAGGGGAGGCTTAAGAATGAGAAAAGTACTTATCACCGCATTAGCGATTACATTTGGAGCAGTATTTTATATCGGCACAGCCAATACAGCTAGTGCTGACGAACTAGTTACGGGGCAATACGCTAACACAGATCAAAGTTTAATGGGAGAAAGAACCTCCGGTGAGATATTCCGGACTCAGGTTCAGATTGGTGCCGCAGCTCGCAGGGCAACTGCGGCTCTTGATCTTGCATCTGGAGCCGGCCGTTCGTACAGCAACGCTGGTAACGGTGGTGGAGCAGATTTTCAATGGGGTTCTTCCCAGACTGAACAGTCTTGGAAAGCAGCTAAGACAGTTGAGGAAGCTCAGGTTCGCGGATTGGTTGCCGGCGACTGCGGTGGCGAGAATACCACTGATCAATACCGCCGACAAATGAATCAACATCGCAAGGGTTATTTGCAAGATCTGGTCATTTCCAACGCTCAGTGCCAAGAAAACCACGCAACGCTAACAGGTCCTGGAGTGAACCAAACTGGAGCAAACAATTATCAACCGTAATCATTCCAATTACTAAGTAAAAAATGTTGGTCTGAATGTTTAAAATTAAAGCCGATGGGGCGTGACCGCCCTGTCGGTTTTTTTATGCCTACTTTATCAAGTTTCCCTAAAATTCCACCCTAATCCATAAACCTTTAAGCGCATCATAAAAACCCCAAGAGTTTTCACAAAATATAAATCATAACTTGTCCACCTAAACTATTTCACCCGTTATGACAAATTGGAAAGTTTGGACAGTCACACTCGCCTGCCTTTTCTTTTATTTCTCTGTGGACAACGCTTACTGCTTTGATACGGCCTCTTTCGACCGGTATTCCAACAAAATTATCACGGTTCCCAGGAAAATAGATTTGACAAAACTGCCCCATGGAAAAATTTTTAAAGTAGTACACTCTAAATTCACCCTGCAGTTTTTTTTTAACAACAGGGATATTTTCGGTTTAATATTTAAACGTAAACCTACGTCAGGGATACTTGCGCATCTGTGTTTTTTTCGCTCCTGTGAGGAAAGTCCCTACGACTTTAAACAACTAATCGCCAAACCCCAAGAACCACCCTACGACGACGCTTTTTTTTCTATAAAGTTTCCTCGGAATCTTCAGTACGAATACCAAGGGCTAGAATTTCTTTCTATTAAATAATGAAATACCTAATTATTATTTTTTAATCAACGTGTTGAATTCCCCTAAGTTGGGGGTTCTGGTTCTTGCAAAGTTTATTATTTATAGTGCAGATTTCAATGAAAGAAGGTTGTTTAACAATTGTGACTGGTGTTTGATTCTAAATGATCGATATAATGAGGATCGCCCATCACGGAAGAAATTATCTGCTTTCCCAGAATATCCCCGGCGTGGCCCCTATATTTAAACAAGTAGATAGTTTTTTGATTTGCTATAATCTGTTCGAACAAATAACTCAACTTTTTCCGAGAAAACTATGCCTAGGTTCAACGATAATCAAGATGGAACTATTACTGATACAGAAACAGGTCTTACATGGCTCAAAAAAGACTCCCGACAAATAACAGGGAGATGGATGCATTTAGAAAAATCCCAGAAACTGGCCAAGGAACAAAGTGATGCAAATACAGGAGGTTTTGACGACTGGCGTGTTCCGAAACTGGAAGATATTAAAACTATTTTTGACAAAAGTTTTAGTAACCGGGATTTTGGAAACAACGAAATCCACATTTCTGATCAATTTGAAAAAGGCGGGGCTGACTGCTGCTGGACCGATACAATTAATGGCGAACGTGCAATGATGTTTAGCCTGGTCAAGGGACGGTCAAGCTGGATCAACAAGCTTGGAGATGGACCTTTCGCCGTCCGGCTAGTTCGAGGAACGCGAAGAGAAAAAGATAACCCCTAATTATCATGGTACAGCACGAGACTGATAAAACAACCACAAACCCGTGCCGATTAATAATATTGAAAAAATTCGTTTAAAGTTTTGGTCGGAAATATGTTCTAGAATAAATGGCCCTGCCTGAGCTCCCATTATCCCGCCCAAAGCGAGCAGTGCCCCGACTTTCCAATCCACGTTTCCCGCCCTCGAGTGACCAAGTAATGAAGAAATCGCAACCATCAGAACAAACAGAAATGAAGTGCCAACTGCAACTTTTATCTCCTTCCCTAGATGAATAAGGAAGGGAACTACCAGGAACCCCCCTCCTAAGCCTGAACCGGAAGATAGAATTCCGATTAAAATTCCTAGCCCAATAGCAATTGTCATAACGTTTCTCCTTCTCCAAGATAGTTTTCTTCAAGTCTATCTACCACGGCAGCACCAATGGAGTCACCCCACACGTTAATTGAAGTCCTCAACCGGTCAAGAAACCAGTCGATAGAGAGGAGCATGCCAATTCCCTCCAAAGGGAGCCCTACCGCCTGTAACACAATTACCATTGTCACAAGACCTGCTTCGGGAATACCTGCCGCCCCTATAGCTGCGAGTGTGGCTGTTATAAAGACCAACACTTGTTCCCCTAAACCCAGATGAATTCCAACCATTTGTGCGATAAAGATCGCAGCGATAGATTCATAAAGAGCCGTTCCATTCATATTAACTGTTGCACCCAAGGGAATAACAAACAGGGTGGTCCGTCTGGATACTTTGTTCTCTTCTTCGACGCATTCAATGGTCACTGGCAAAGTCGCTGCACTACTAGCTGTAGAAAGAGCTGTGGTAAGCGCTCCACTCATGTTTTTAAAGTAAGTCAATGGGTTTCTTTTAGCCACAAAATAAAGAATGGCGGGTAATGTTAGTACTGCGTGAATCAAAAGACCCAGAATGACCGTAGCCGCGAATTTTCCGATCTTCAGTAGTTCCGTAAGAAACATATCACCCCCACCTGCCGCACCCAGCTTAGAAGCAACCAATGCAAATACTCCTAAAGGAGCTACATACATCACTAGATGCACAATCTTCATAATAGCGATATTAATTCCATCAAATACGGAGATTACTAGCTTGCCCTTTTCACCCAATGTAGTAAGAACGCCTCCAAATATAAGGGAAAACATAATGATTGGAAGAATGTCCATTTTAACCATGGAGTGGATTAGGTTGGGAGTGACAAAACTTTTTATAATATCAGTTATTCCCACGGATGTTTTTCCTGCAACTTTTTCAGGAATATCTGTAGTTAATTCAACGCCCAAACCTGGCTGCATGATATTTACTACTACGATTCCTGCCAGAACGGCAACCCCAGTGGTTGACAAAAAGTAAACGAGGGTTATTATCCCTGCCTTACCAACTTTGCGAATATCGCCTAACCCAGCGATACCGACAATCATCGACGATATGATAAGGGGAATAACAAGCATCTTAAGAGTTTCGAGAAACATTTCCCCGATCCAGTCTACAACCAGCATTTCTTTGCCAAAGACCCAACCACAAAGTCCCCCCATAACGATGCCTATCAACATTAAATAGAGTAAAATATTTTTATTTTTCATAAGTCCCTTTTTAAATTCTAAAAATAAAGAAGGATAGACCGCCAACCTGTCATTTCATGATGTTACAAAACAACAATTCTTAAAAATAATTATAAGAGTTATAATACAATCACTGATATAACAGAAGCGCTAAAGATTGCAGAATATTTTTGCAGAACTTTTACCTTGCCGGAGAAAACTAATGGCAGACAAAGCTAAACTGACCTACCTAGGCAATACTTACGAATTTCCCGTTATTGAAGGAACTTTTGGAGAAAAGGCGATTGATATTGGGACTCTACGCAAAGAAACAGGACTCATTACCTTTGATCCCGGATATATGAGCACAGGCTCCTGTAGAAGTACTATAACTTTTCTTGATGGTGAAAAAGGCATTCTTTTATATCGAGGTATCCCCATCGATCAACTGGCGGAAAAAAGCACCTTTATTGAGACTTCTTATTTATTGATATATGGAAAGTTACCTACTTCAGAACAACTTGTGGACTTCAACTATCATATCACTCACCACTCTATGGTTCATGAATCTATCAAAAGTTTTTATGACGGCTTTCCTAACAATTCGCATCCAATGGCCGTCTGTAGTGCCGTTGTTGGTTCGCTAGCAACATTTTACCAAAATGAATTAAGTGTACGTGATGACCAGGCAATAGAAATTACTATTCGCCGCCTTTTAGCCAAGCTACCTACAATCGCCGCATACAGTTACAAAAAATCTATCGGGCAACCCCTACCCTATCCCGATAATTCACTCGATTATTCAACCAACTTTTTAAAAATGATGTTTGCTACTCCCTGTGAATCATATGAGGTAGATCCTATCGCCACTAAAGCACTAGAAGTCCTGCTAATTCTCCATGCCGACCATGAGCAAAACTGTTCAACAAGTTCGGTACGCCTAGTCGGTAGTTCTATGTGCAACCTGTTCGCTTCAGTATCAGCAGCTATTTATGCTCTATGGGGGCCTCTGCATGGAGGAGCTAATCAGGAAGTTATAGAAATGTTGCAAACGATACATGAAGATGGGGGTAATGTAAGAAAATACGTTGAAAAAGCAAAAGACCCCAAAGATTCATTCCGCCTTATGGGTTTTGGACATCGCGTCTACAAAAACTTTGATCCGCGTTCAAGGATCATCAAAACCATGGCTCACAATGTTTTGGAAAAATCCGCAACACATGAACCCTTGATGGAAACTGCCTTAAAATTGGAAGAAATCGCTCTTAAGGAAGAATACTTTATAGATAAAAAACTTTATCCTAACGTGGATTTTTATTCTGGTCTTATCTACAAATCACTAAATATTCCTATTAATATGTTTCCTGTTATGTTCGCCATGGGACGTTTACCTGGTTGGATCGCTCAATGGAAAGAGCTGCAGGAAGACGATGATTTTCGCATTGGTCGCCCCCGACAAGTCTACACGGGAACACAAGTCAGGGATTACGTGCCTATTGACAGTAGATAAACCGCGTTAAACAGGTTCTATAGTGCAGCGGAAAGGGAACTGTTCTAGTGCAGCTGCAGAATGGACTTGCTCTACTTTGAACTCAGCCTGTTCGAGTGGCAAAGTCTCTACATGAGCCGCACCTTTGAAATGAATCTCATACATCAGCTTCTCAGCCGTTGTATAGTCCTTGCGGAAAAGATTAGTAAGAACCCGAATAACAAACTCCATGGTAGTTACATCGTCATCCCACATGATCACTTTATAAAGAGGGAGATAAGTTTTACTAGTTTGCTCATCTGCCTCTTTTTCATGTTCCGTTCCGGGTAAAACCTCCGGTAATGTTTCTATACTCATAATAACTCTACTAGCAAAAGAAATAATTTAAATTTTAAAACTGATTTGAAATCAAACTTGATTTAAGGCCAATATATTAGCTTCAAAAGGCTATGCACCGCATAATTATACTAAAAATAAAAAGTTTTTTTTAAATTTTTTCAATCTAAAAGCAACTTTCCAATGAATTATAAAAAGTTAAATTTTTATATTTTTCCTATATTATTTGTGGCAGCCTCGGTGCCTTATTCAATTTTCCTTTTGCAGTAGAACCCACTCCCACTATCAAGACGGCTATCCAGCATCCAGGGAAGTATCGTAATTTTGAATCAGAAGGGAATATCCGTCGATTTATAGGCGAAACACTTCATATGGATATTAGCTTTCTGTAGTTTAATAAGGCAGCCTCCGCACAAATAGGACTCTACGAAAAAAATGGGGTACTATTTTCTACCCTTGAAGCTGAAACTAAAGGGTTTTTAGGGTTTTTCACTGCTTACCGTAAACATTTTTTTAAGCCTACTTTCGATTTGCTGGATAAAGGAAAACGAGTACGTGCAAACAAATTTGAACATAAGGTCATTATCGGGAACACGGAAAATACAACCGATCACTCCTTTGACTATAAAACTCAAACTCATAAGTGGAAAAAATTTGTGAATGGAGACCTATTAGACGGAGGGAGCCATAACCTTCCACCAGGCGTCAATTTTGACGATATCCTCACCATATTTTACAACTTCAGGAACAGTGCTTACGGAAAAATTCAAAAAGAGAAAAATTATACTATCCATACGGTTACGCAAAAGAAGACTGAAAAAATCTATATCCATATCATGAATCAAGAGGAGCAAAATGAATACAAAGCAAATAATGGGCCCGGTAATAGAGAGAAATTTTTATTAAAAGCTATCATCCCAAAGGAAATATTTAACACAAATACTGGTGAACCGTTTTTTGGAGTTCTCAACATCTCATCCCTTTAGAAACTACAATCAAGGATTACGTTCTATTTGGTGATCTCTACGCCAAGCTAAGCCATAGAGTTTTCAAGCCTCCCACAATTAACACAACGACTTTAATCACAGAAAAAGTTGGCAAATGAGAGAAAGTTAAGGTTAAACATCAAAAGTCGGGAGAGGGGGATCCTTCCAAATATCAAGTTCCGTAGTATCATCCAACTCTACGGCAGGAAACTCAACTGAGTAAGGGGGGGTATTTTCACAATCGAAATCAACTTTGATTTTTTTTATTGACCATTGGCCTTTATCAGGACCGACCAATGCCATTGAATGTGCAACGCTCCTCACCTCGTAACCTCCTTCAAAAACTTCTCCTGGCTGGGTTCCGCCAGAAACATTTTCTAGAGGCAAAAGATGGTTATTGAAGTTAAAACGTACAGGCTCATCGATACCTTTATCTACAGTTTCAACTTTTACTTTGAATGTATTCAATCTGGGCATTGAATTAACTCCCTTAAAAGTATGGATTCATTCCAGCCGCATGATCGGTCTCATCAAAAATGGCGCCAACTTGAGGAACAAATTTCCGAAATGAACTGTGGATTCCTTGTTTTAAAGTAAGATCCGCGGCACTGCAACCTTGGCAACCTCCTCCCATATGAATGGTGATGGTATTCCCCTTAATCTTCTCCAAAGTGATTACCCCACCATGCCCAGCGACTCCAGGATTCACCTCTTCATTAATCGCTTTCTGGATTCCTTGTTGGATTTCGTCCTGGCTCGGCATTTCGTTAATTATTTTTTGGGAGATTAGCTGCCCACCTTCTTCTAAAAGTTCGCGTAAAGAGGCACCAACTTCTGCAGCCAGATTTTTCCAGTCAAAAATAGTTTTGTCCTTTCTAGTGATAGTCACAGTAGATTCATTAACAAGAACTGTCTCGACATCATCTAAACTGAACAAACGTTCTGCAAGTGGAGACTTATCTGCACTTTCAAAATCAGGAAACCACCATGAATGCCCTGGGAATAGAGAGCGGTTTAACATAAAAAGACATTGGTCTCCAGCCGTCGTAGGCTGGGCTTTAATGAGGATCTTGTCTGGATCATCTGGGGGGAAAAGATCATCTGAAATAGCCGCCATCCTTATGACCCTTCTTATAGCAGGCGGTTCAGGTTGAGAAAAAGGCTTTTCGTCTTCCACCTCACTAGGAACTGTTGACGTATCGTCAGTAATAACGGAGGTCTCCACCGCGACACTCTCTTTCTTACCAGAAAATATATTCTTAAAATTTTTAATAAAATTCATAATAGTTTCCTTAATAAAAAGTCTGTGGTTGCCTTAAATACTAGATCCAGCAAGCATCATATTATAGGTTAAAGATGCAATAACCACAAAAAGGTCGCAACAAAAATCAATAGACTGATGAGTATCAACTAATGACCCACCTTATTCCCAACCAGCCCTATACGGTATGGAAAGTGCCGATGTACCTCAAACTTCTTAACGCCAGCATCTTTAGCCATTTTGGCCATTTCTGAAGGTGTAAAAGCATTCATAACTGAAACTGGTGCATCGTGGCGAGTTAAACGGTTATTTGTCAGTAAGCGAGTAAGAATGTAAATAGACATGAAAGCCACGCGGCTTCTGTGAAGGTCATTAATTATAAAACCAAACCGACCGATAGAGTTTGCTTCTTTCAAAATATTTACTGCCTCTTCTCTTGTAAAGTGATGTAGAGACAATGAGTTCACTACCAGATCAAAACTGTTCTCACTAAAGGGAGGAGCGTGAATATTACCCTGAATCAAACTAATTTCCGGGTAACCTCTGGTCTCCATTCGCGCATAGTTCAACATTTTTAAGTTGATATCTAATGCCACAATCCGGATCTTAACACCAAGCCGTCGCGTCATCTCAACTATTGCAATTGGCTGGTCAGCCGAACCAGTAGCGAGATCTAAAATTGAGAACTCTTTTCCTAATGGCTGGCGTTTTAAAAATTTTCCGACGTGAAAAAGGAGAACCTTATATCCACTAAGGTATTTATTGACCCGACGAACATCCGCAAGACTATCTTTGACTTCTGCAAAAGGTGCTTCATCAAGATCGAGAAGTTCTGGCCTTAAGTTACGAGAAGGGGAAAAAAGCATAAGGTGCTTATAGTCACTAGAAAATTAATCTCTGAAGAAGTAATACAACTCGCCGCGGGCAATTTTTTTCCTTACCATATTCTCGGCAAGATCCTTAAAAATACCACGTGTCATAGGAAAGAGAATTAAAACTCCGATTAGATCAGTAATTACCCCAGGAGTAACGAGCATCATACCTGAAAGAGCCATCACTGAACCGTTAAGCACGTCATCACCAGGTATGCTACGAGACCTTAAGTGCCACTGCATCTTTTCAAAAAATTCCTTTCCCCAACTCCGCCCAATAATATTGCCCACTAAAAACGTAAACATTATTAAAGATAGTGTATTTAATATGCTTATGTACCCGCTTACAACCTTGAGAAAGTATATTTCAATAAAAGTCCCAATGGCAAAAAATAACACAACAGATAAAGACATGACCCTGTTTCCTCAAATATATCAGTTAAATCAAACTACGAAATAACCATGTAAAACCTTTTACAGTATTGGTAACAACAACATATCACGCTCGAATTACCTGTCAAGTTACGAATAAAAATAGTCACTAAAAAGCCACTATCCAAGTTGGTTGATTCTAATTACTTTTAGTCATTTTTGACAAAAACTTCGACAATGCCTCCAAGTGGTTATCAGTGAGGAATTGTTTTGTATTCTGCTTACTATCATTATCTTTGCCATGCACTACAAGAAAGGTGTTCCTAAATCGAAGTTTTTCTACGCCCAACCGAAAATCAAACTTTTCTAACAAAGAACCACCCTTAATACCGCCCACGCCATTGATTGAATGACAGAACAGGCAATTATCCTTAAAAACATCTCTCCCAACTACTGCAGAAACTTCAGGCAGAATCTCTCTGTCCACGGGCGCATAATAATCAGCTAAACGAACAAACTGTAGATCGCTGATATTTGCAGTCAGAAATCTTTCTAAAAATGGTGGATTACTATTATCTGGTACCACAATAAGTAATGGTTGAAGCCAGCTCGGTCGATGCGATCCTTGCGCTAATTTAATTTTTATAGCTAATTGAAGATTATAACGGCGAACATCATCAAACGAGATAATACCCTGGTAGTCGTCAATACAATTAAGAAGAACAGCGTCAGAATCGTCAGCAGGACCATATATATCCAACAAACTGGGAAAAGAGACCACTTCAAATCTACTATTTTTATATTTTAATCCCCTATCAAAATAGGCACTGGAAACCCACTTTTTTTCAAGCTTACTAAATGCTTGATGACTAAGGGTGATAGTATGCGAGGCATTTCTCCGTTCTTTTCCTACTAGTTTATATTCTGAAGAGCCCCCAACACAGGCGGAAAAAATACAAGCATGGAGAACCAATCTTCCAAATTGGCTACAAAAACCGTTTTTTATAGTGAAAAAATATAGCAGTCTCTTAGTTATATGATATAAAAAAGGTACCATTTTTCAATATGAGTTACGATTTCCATTACGGTGGTCTAATAGGTACAAAACATGAAAGGATTATAAAATGAAATTTGGCAATCTATATTGTATACTGACTTTCTTTTCATTTTTCATTTTTTCAGGAACAGCTGGCGCTCACCCACATGAACTTGGAAAAATGAATCATGGCCCATCGTTGGAAAGCTATCAGGTCCAGTTAGATTTTACCATAGGCGGCTCGGCAAATCGCCAGCATGACCAAAACATAACAATTGCTAAAAAAGGCAAACTTCAAACTACCATAAAAAACGATAAAAATTTAACTGATAAAAAGTTAGAAAAGCTAAAAAAAGTAAAAGAAGACAACTTTCAAAAACAAAACAAACAATAGAAAATAATGGCAACAACTTCCGACACCTTTGAAATAGCTCCTGGGAAAATAGATTTTCGTGCCTATTCCATCTCCTGGAATCTCACAAAGCGATGCAACCTAAATTGCGACCACTGCTACCTCGATGCAGATTTTCGTGGAGGATTCCGCACGGACGAGTTAGACACAAATCAGTGTAAGAGGGTTGTCGATCAGATTGCCGAAGTCAATCCGAACGCATTTCTAATCCTTACGGGTGGTGAGCCCTTATTACGTCCAGATATTTATGAGCTTATCCGTTACGCGGCTGACAAAAAATTCATGGTAGTGCTTGGTACTAATGGAACACTAATCAACGAAACTAATGCAAAAAAAATAAAGGAAGCTGGAGCACACGGAGTGGGTATAAGCATCGACTCCATGGATGCGACGAAACATAACAAGTTTCGTGGCGTAACTGGTGCATGGGAACACTCGATGGAAGCTTTCAATGTACTTAATAAGGTTGGTGTCGATTTTCTTATTCAGATGTCAGTTTCAGATATGAATTATAAGGAAATCCCTGACGTGGTCGCGTTTACCGAAAAGATAGGAGCGATCGCATTCAATCTATATTTCTTAGTGTGCACAGGGCGCGGTCAAGGGAATACTGATATTTCAAACGAAGCTTATGAAGAAGCGCTAAAACTGCTTTACGAGCAACAAATGAAATATAAGGGACGTTTGATGATCAATTCAAAGTGTGCCCCACAATACAAACGGGTTGTCTATGAAAATGACCCAGATTCAGTGTACACGCGCACTTATTCAGGGGGATGTCCAGCTGGTACCCATTATAGTAGGATTTCTCCTGAAGGGAACATGACACCCTGTCCATTTATTGAGGAGTCTATCGGTAATTTGAAGACCTCTTCCTTTAAAGAACTTTGGGACAACGCCCCTCTGATGGTGCAGCTGCGCGACCGAAAACAGTTAGAAGGAAAATGCGGCACCTGCGAGTTTTCTTCTATGTGCTCTGGATGTCGCGCACGAGCATTTGCTGAGACAGGAAACTACATGTCCGAGGACCCTTCCTGCGATTACGAACCAGGCAAACACGGTGGTAAAGAAATAACTCTTAAGGTAGAGGATACCCTTGGACTTGAAGTTGAATTTCACACCGAATGGACACCAGAAGCACGACAAAGATTGGAACGAATACCCTCTTTTGCAAGAGGTATGGTAGTTAAAGGAATTGAGCGGTTTGCAGAGGAACGAAACATCACCCTGATTGACGAAAATGTTGTTAAAAAATCTCGAGAGGAAATGATCGAAAAACGTGGCGCGATGTTCCCTTTCCTAAAAAAGTTTATCAATTCAGAAAAGTAAAACACGCTTGTGAAAGCGGTTTGACTCAGGGCGTTTTCATTTTATAACGCAGAGCTTATCTTTTTTCATCTTTTCTTATAAAGATCTCCGACTCTAAACTTTCCATGGTCATCTCGGTCAATTTGCGCTTGCCGAGTATCCTCTACATCCTGTTTACCGAGCGATTCTGACACTTCTACTTGATAATTCTTAACTTTTCTATATAACGCATGGTTGATATCCAGTTTGAGGTTAGAGAGAGCTGCCGTGAATTCACCCGTTCCATCGGGAGTAACTTTGCAAACCAACTCGCCCGACTCGTCATCACGATAAACATCGGTTACTGTAAGTGGTGTCTTATTCTTGACCATGTATCCCATTTCACGGAGCAAAGTTAAAACTGCTCCTCGTCCGTAAACTCTTAACGGAAGTTGTTCTAATAACTCGTTTAATAATTGTTGAGCACTCATTAAAATTCTAAAAAATTTTTTGGCCTTAACTTGATAAATTTGAGCATACCACAAGGTAAGTTTAAGGTCATTTCATCCTTCAAATAGAATTGATTAGCCAAGATAGATGACTAAAAACATATCTATATAAGTATTTAACTTATTGTATTTATAGGACGTACTTTACTGCTTGAAGGTATTCAGTTATAAATTCGCTTATCTGAGTCTCCTTTGACCTAACAACACACGAAATTATTGACTTCAAGGCTTGACAACTGAAAAGTAAATACTTATCGTATTTTGTTATATAGGTGACTGATTTTATTGGTGGTTATTGCAATTATCAATATAATAATTACATAGGATATGAATATTTTAAATGACTTTATTCATTTTGCTTCCTGGGAGAATTGTAAATGACTAATGCGGGGTCGATTGAAAAAATATCTGTTTTGGACTTCATTAAAGGTTTGCCTTTTTTCAATGAATTCTCAGAAGAAGAAAAATCAAACCTGATAAATAAAGAGGGCGTTTTTGAAAAATATGCTGAAGGGGAAGCCATCGTTAAACAGGGTAAAATCGAATCCTGGCTATTCGTTATCTTGCTTGGAAAAGTCCGCCTCACCAAGTCGCTCCCAGAAAAGGTTGACGAGGGACGCATCTCTCTTAAGAAACCAGTAGAGATTGTAATAAAAGAATTAGAAATTGGATCAATTTTTGGGGAAATATCTTTGATCACTAAACGCCCAAGAAATTTATCCGCCATTGCCGCATCACCAGAGGTTGCGGTCATGAAAGTTACCGAAGAAATTTTTAAAAGCTTTGACGAGTCAACCCAAATGAAATTTCAGCAGCAGTTGCTTTTAAAACTTGCCGAAAATTTGGATGACATGAACACCGAATGGACCAAATTAAAATCCGCTACCCTCAACAAAGCTACTTAATTCAGATTTCTGACTACTTAAAAAAAACCCCTGTAGTTTCATACTTAGAAATTTCCCACTATCGAATATGAGCCGTTTATAGCATTGGTTCAGGACTTTAATTTTAAAATTTTTGTTAGTAATAGATTAAGTTAAATTCACGCCAATCTTAAAAACATCGCATCTCAAGATGACTATCTTCATTGTTAGAGGGAATGATATAATAAAGCCCTAATACACAACGGTAATTATTCATGAAACAAGCGTTATTTGGAATTACAACGGTTATTACGTTATCAGTAGCAGTGTTTACTTATGCACAAACGGATTTAGGCTTCCGATCCAACACGAATAACCATCCCCTGATTCCTGCTACCGTACCGACGATCTCAGAATCGTCTGACTTTAATTACCGTCCAACCCCAAAAAGCTCCATTAATTCCACATCTAAAGGAATTCAGCTTCATTTTCGAGACTACCCTCTTGGAGAAGTTTTAAAAAATATTAATGTTGAAACAGGTATTCGTTTCAACCTACCACCCCAAATGGCAAAAGTTCCCATAAATATTGATATTGAATCCAAAAATTGGAAAAGCTCTGTCCGAAAACTAATAATTGATTATAGCCGCTTAGAAGTATGGACCAATCGACCAAAAAATTCACAGATATGGCTAATGGAAAGCACCCCCCACAATTAATACTCAATACCCTGCGTTAATTGGAATTATCAAAATCCCTTTTGCTATAAAGGATTTTCCCTAGTTTTCCGAAAAGAAACTGTTGGTTTTAACAACTGGGGAGGTCAGAAATAGTGCATCAGCCACAAGCAACCCAGCTCACACTAAACGATTTCCAAAGAAGTAACTCCGAAAGCTACCTGGGACGGTATCTTCGGGAAATATTTAAAAAATCTATTAAAATCAATAATTTATGGATATTTAATCTATCCAGCCCCAGCTCAGTGTATAAATTTTTTACCAGCCTTAATGTCGTATTCATTCTTGCTATCCTGACTTTGTCTGCACTTGGCATACGCATCTGGACGCATCCAAAATACCCTGATTGGGTGAATGGCTTAAATCTGGTAGGAACCTCCCGAGAATTAGCACCTCCCGTTATAGCTCGTAAAAGCCCATCACCTCAGACCGTCAATGAGGTAGTCAGGAATAACCTATTTAGGAAAGAAAGAGATGAATATGTTCCTCCTCCTCCTCCGGCGCAACCATCGACTATTCAACTAGCTAAAATCCCGCAAAGACCAGTACTTCCTCCCCCAGAACTTGTTCTTCGTGGGGTGATACTCTTAAATGGTACTAAAATTGCTATTTTAGAGGGGTCGTATCCAGTGATGGTGGGTGATAAAACAGAAAAAAATTCTATCAAACGCAAGGGTTACTACCTTGGAGATCAGATTGGTGAATATAAGCTCGCACAAATAGAAAAAAGAGCGGTGATGCTGAGTTCCCAATCAGGACAAACATTGGCAGTAAAATTAATTAGGCGAATACCGGATATGGGTAAAGCTCCCAAAAAAAAACAACCCAAAATTATAAGCACTCGACCAACTGTGAAGAAAAAAATACAACCAGCACAGCGCATTTCAGGGGCCATGACCGCCCCTGCTCCAAGACATATTTCTGGCAACTAAAAATTTTTTATTATGCTTAAAAAATCTGACCCTGTAGAACGTATCCTACTCAAGCATGAAAAAATCACTGAGAAAACTCTTAGCGAGGTGAAGGCAAATAATCTCCTCTCAGGGAATTTTCTTGGAAAAACGCTTGTAGACCATGGATACATTCACGCCAATGTCTTATTAGAAGCACTGAGTAAAGATTTGAGCCTACCCTTCCTTGGTCTGGAAGATTATCCAGTTGCTCGGTTACCGATAGAAGGACTTAATATTTCAGAAGCCTTCTTAAGAGAAAAAACTGTTTTCCCAGTTCAACTGGAGGGCGACACTTTAACTATTGCTGTATTTGATCCATTTGATCTGCACGCCATAGAGAACCTGAAAGTTTCATTGGGGAAAAACATCAAAATACTCCTTAGCACCGAAGAGACTATTATCGAAGCAATTGAATCTTTTTACGGCGAAGGTGACTCAATTATGGGGCGAATGGTTGAGGGCATAAAGGATGAAGAGAATGGTTCTACTGGATCCAACGAAGATACAGAACAAATCCGTGACATGGCTTCGGAAGCTCCGGTTATTAAATTAGTCAATCACATTATCACTAAAGCTACCGAAATGGGGGCGAGTGACATTCATCTTGAACCATTCGCCGAAGATTTAATTTTGCGTTACCGCATCGACGGAATTTTACATGATTTTGAGGCCCCACCAAAAAGACTAAATTCAGCTATTTGCACGCGAATCAAAATCATGGCCAAATTGGATATTTCAGAACGTCGTCTGCCACAGGATGGCCGTATAAAATTAAAGGTCCAAGGCAAAGATATAGACATGCGTGTCTCTACTCTACCTACACTTTATGGTGAAAGCGTAGTTATCCGTATCCTAGACCGTGGCAACCTGAATGTTGATTTAGAAAAAATGGGGTTCCCAAGTAATGAACTGGAGCAATTCCAGAAACTGATTCATAAACCCTATGGCAAACTCCTGGTTACAGGTCCTACAGGTAGCGGTAAAACCACAACTCTTTATGGAGCCTTACAAAATATAAATACTCCGGATAAGAAAATCATCACCATCGAAGATCCAGTTGAATATCAGATAAGAGGAATCAATCAAATTCACGTCAAACCTCAAATAGGACTCGATTTTTCCAGTGGTTTGCGGTCAATCGTTCGACAAGATCCCGATGTGATCATGGTTGGTGAAATTCGTGATTCGCAAACAGCAGATATAGCTATTCAAGCAGCGCTGACCGGACATCTTGTTTTCAGTACTGTTCACACCAACGACGCTGCTGGAGCGATCACGCGCCTACTAGACATGGGCGTCGAAAATTATCTTATCTCTTCAGCGCTACTCGGTGTAATGGCACAGCGTCTAATCCGCGTCATCTGTAAAGCTTGCAAGGAACAAGCTAAAGTTGCTCCTGCTTTGTTCGATGAAATGGGAGCACTGACCCAAGGAGATGTCAAGGTTTATCATGGAAAAGGGTGTAAAGAATGCAGTCATACCGGATTCCGTGGCCGCACTGGTATCTATGAATTACTTGTGATTGATGACTCAATTCGGCAGCTTATATTGACTAAAGCGACTGCTCAAAAGATTCGTGACGTCGCACGTGAAAAAGGTATGACCACATTACGCGAGGATGGATGGAAAAAAGTTGTAGCTGGAATTACTACAGTGGAAGAGGTATTGAGAGTCACTCTAAGTGATCAAACATAATTAATAATGAAATACTACGCTCATGCCCAAGTCTGCATGATCATCCTGGAGGACCTTTATCATTCAGTACACGTCACATAGTATTTCATATTTTAGCTTGGACAATCTTGAACGAACTTGAACTATCCATGAATATTTTTTACTACAAGGCAACCGACAGGCGGGGAAAACCAATTGAAGGCAATCTTGAAGCATTGGATTACGCGAGTGCTGTTGCCCAAGTACGAAGTCTTAATTACTTCCCCATCAATATTTCTAAAAACAAACCAGCAACAAAATTCTCTATAAAACTCCCAAAAATTGGACTCAAAAATAAGATACCAGCAAAAGATCTGGTTTCCATCACTCAGCAATTAGCGACGCTTGTGGACTCTGGACTTACTCTCGACAAAGCACTGTCTATACTTGTAGACCTTGCTGAAAAACCTCAGGCCAAAGAAGTTCTTGCCGAAGTTCATAAACAAGTTCACGCTGGAAGTTCTTTTGCCGACGCATTGGCTGTTTTTCCAAAAGTGTTTTCAAGGTTATATGTAAGCATGATTAGAGCAGGAGAGGCTGGCGGAACGCTAGCCCCGTCTCTTAACCGCGTTACTGATTTCCTTGAAAAAAGTGAAGAACTCAAAGCAAATATACGATCCGCTATGATCTATCCAACGATACTGACTTGTGTGGGTGGTTTTGCAATACTAGTTCTTTTCACGGTAGTCATACCCAGGTTTTCCAAGTTGTTCGAAGAATTAGGAGCGGCGTTACCGCTACCGACAAAAATCATGTTATTCCTGAGTTCATCTATGACCAACCACTGGCTTTCTATCCTCGCAGTATTAGTTGCCACGTTAGCATGCTTTATGTTTTATCGTAACCATGAAAGAGGTCGAGTGCATTGGGACGGCATAATATTAAAACTTCCAATGTTTGGTTCCTTATCACAAAAGGTAGAAGTTTCGCGTTTTAGCAGAACTATGGCGACTCTACTTTCAAGCGGCGTAGCCATTTTACAGGCACTGACCATTACAAAAACAATTCTTAATAATCGAGTTATTGCAGCAACTATGGGCCGATTGCATCAGGGGCTCAAAGAAGGTAATGGACTTTCGGAACCACTTCAGCAAACGGGTGTCTTTCCTCCCCTTGCAATCCATATGATAACAGTTGGAGAAGAAACAGGAACTCTTGATGTAATGTTGACCAAAGTTGCAAATACCTATGACCGAGAAGTTGAACGGTCAATTAAACAACTTATCTCTCTTATAGAACCGTTTATGATTTTAAGTATGGCCTTAATTATTGGATTCATTGTTATCTCCATGCTATTAGCAATATTCGGCATTAATGATATTAATTTTTAATCCCATATAAACTTATAAAATGGACTGAGCTGGCATGAATAGACACATTATATTTTTTAAAACTAAAAAGAATCGTCAAAACGGGTTCACTCTAATCGAACTTTTGGTCGTCATGGTTATTATTGGGCTTCTAGCTGCTTTAGTTGTACCCAAGTTTTTCGGACATGTAGATAAAGCCATGCAGCAGGACGCCCAAGCACAAATTGAATTGCTTGGACAGGCTCTTGACCTATACCGCCTTGAGAAGCATAAATACCCAAGTACGGATGAAGGACTTAAAGCGATTGCACCATACCTTAGAAAAGAACTCCCAAAAGACCCTTGGGGAAATGATTTCGTATATATTTCACCCGGAGAACACGGGGACTATGACTTAATTTCCTACGGAGCTGATAATGTCGAAGGTGGCGAAAAAAACAACATGGATCTCGTCAGTTGGAAGTAATGAAGTTAGCAATTTCCCTATGAAACGAAGCTATTCAGGGTTTACTCTACTTGAACTGACAATGGTTATGTTTTTTATGGCTCTCATTTCAGGGCTTGCCACCCCCTTTGTCATGTCTCTTCTAGATCGTATGGAACTTCATACATCAGCGCGTCAGATCACCTCTGCTTTACGCTATGCAAGAAGCGAAGCCATCACAGTCAAAAAACCCGTTATATTTAACGGAGATCTGACTAACAACCAATTCTGGGTTACCTCTTCCCATAAAAATCTAGAGTCGCGGATTGTATCTTTAAATAATCCTGTCCGGCTAGATCGTTTTCTAAAAGAGGGTGAAAAAGATGTTTTTAGAGAAGGTGCTTTCTCGATCACGTTTTTCCCACAAGGTAATTCAAGCGGTGGACTAATTGCTATGGGAATTGGAAAACCCGAGGAAACGGAAAATAGTTATGTTATCGATATTGATCCCATTACAGGAAAAGCAAAAATTAAAAAAGAAAGCAAGTGAGGATGGATTTTCCCTCCTCGAGGTCATTGTCGCTCTTGCCATTATGGCGATGGGCTTTGTCACTGTTTTGCAACTGTTCTCTGGAAGTATTCGATCAGTCAGTATGTCTGAACAGTATCTTAAAGCTACTACTCTTGCTCAATCAAAAATGGGCGAATTAGAAATGAAAAACTATGAAACTCCCGAATTTGAAGGAAACTTTACGGATGAAGAAAACTACAGTTGGCAACTTGACATATCACCCTATCCCACTTCTCTGAACAATTCGGATAATAACATCCAGGTTTCTGAAGTACTCCTCAGAGTCCTCTGGTCTGACGCAAATCAGGTTCGTAATATTGAGTTAAGTACCTTGAAAGTTGACGGGGCTTTATACCCGAGCACTGACCCTTTGCTCACCGAGTCCTTTAGTGGCGGACCAGGAGATATCAACCAGGAAAGACCTGAAGCAGCTGCTAGGAAAGAGGCTCCTCCTGAAGCTTCTCAGAATATTTGTGGGTCCGTAACTTCCATGGATAGCAATATCAGTGGAGCATCCACTGCGCACATTTCAGGAAATTAAAAAATGATTCTATTACGTGAATCAAAAAAAGGCTTCACTCTCCTAGAACTTATTCTTGCATTAAGTATTGTCGGGTTCATCCTGGCAATATCGCTCGGAGCAATAAGGCTAGGAACATCAGCACAAGAAACTGGGCATTTGAAGATTGATACCTTCCAGCGTTTAAGGTTGATTGAAAGCCAGCTTGTGCAAAAAATCAAATCAATTTATCCCGTATTCATGTTTCCAGAAGAATCCGTTTTTAACTCAAAAAAAATCAAAAATAATCCAATACGGTTACTTGCTTTTGAAGGAACAAGTGATTCTATACGTTTTGTTACCTTCTCATCACCACTTACAAGTCAAGGCGAATCACCGTGGATGCATGAAACAGTTTTTTATATTGGCTTGCACCCTGAATCGGGAAAATCAGGGATCATAATGGCTGAAAAAATAATCAGTAAACAAGATAAAAATTTTATATTTAATGATTCAGGCCAAGGAAAGATTTTTCTTCTCGCAGAAAATATAGCTTATCTCAAGTTCCGATATTATCAGATGAAAAAGTTGAACCCAACTGAGCCAGGTTCAAAAACTAACAGATCTATAGCATATCAAGGTAAATGGGTAACCTCTGTAAGTCAGGATTCTTTTAATACCTTTGGTGAACTTAAAAGGGAAGAGCAAGAGCGTATGGACTTTGAGAAAAACAATAAAATGACACTACCTCGGGCCATAGAAATTTCCTTAGGTTTACGTGAACCAAGTAAAACTGGCACCACAAAGGAACCCAGAGTCATTTTTTTGCCGCCAATCATCGTTCCCCTTTATTCTGGAATGAGTTTTGCATTACCTATAAAGCAAGATGAAAATACTTAGGCATTATACAAATCAAAATGGAATTGCTCTCATGATGGTTCTTTGGGTTTTCGTGCTCTTAATAGGGCTAGCCACTGAGTTTGCCTTCTCCATGAAAGGTGAGGTCAATACAACTAGGAACTTCAAGGAAGATGCGGAATCTTATCACCTTGCCAAAGCGGGTATTCACCTAGGTATGGCGGAAATCCTTGCTCCAGCAAGATTTCACGCTTTGCATTCCGATCATGGACTAATAACAGGCATCCCTCTTCCTTCAGGTATTAAAGCCCAAGAAGAAGCCACAATAAAGGAGAAAAACGCATATCGGTCCATAAAACGGAAAGCTATACCACTTGGTCGCGGAACTATTACTTACACTTTGGAGGATGAAAACGGCAAAATTCCTATCAATCAAGCCACACGAAATATACTGGTCAAAGTTTTGACAACCTTGGGGGTAAAAATTGGAGAAAATCGTGACATTATTGCTGATTCAATTCTAGATTGGATAGATGTTGATAATAATTATCGTTTAAATGGGGCTGAAAATGATTTTTATCAAAACCAAAATCCTCCATATTTTGCAAAAAACGGGTCAATAGAAAACCTAGATGAGTTAATTAAAATAAGAGGAGTTGATGAAAAACTTTTATATGGTACGAACGAGTTATTGGGATTAAATCATTTCTTCACCGTATATAAGTTGAAGGCCATAAATCCTAATACAGCTTCACCTCATGTTCTTTCAGTAATCTTCTCCGAATCACAAATGAAACTGATAATAAACACCCGAAAGGAAAAAGGCTTTTATGATAATTCAACATCGGACTACTTCATAATACGTTCTACAGGAAGAATCGATGGGAGCCCAACAAATCATACAATCAAAACCGTGATTCAAAAAATATCCGGAAAAAACGGCCTCAAGTTGTTAACGCATTACTGGGATGACAATAGTTTTGAAAATATCATTAAACCAGAGTTTGAAATAAACTGATGAAATCATTCTATCTTGAAAAGTCACTTGGAATCGATATTCGAGAAGAATACGTTAGTCTGACTCTATTAGGAAAAAATCTTTATAGAATAGACGTATTAGCGGCGAAATACATACCGATCCAATTGTCTGACATGACCAATGAAAAAACCGAAGCCCGTTTTCTTGAAAAAATCAACCACTTCCTGATACAAAATGACGCGTGGATAGAGAATGTGGTGGTCAGCTTACCCCGGTCCAAGGTTACGCTTCAATCATTTGAGCTTCCCTCTCCAGATCGCAAGTCAGTGGATTCTATGATGAAGTTTGAATTGGAAAGACATTTCTCGTCTGACATAGAAAGTTTTTACTATTCAAACCATATAACCGCAGTAGGTGCTAACCAATTCCACATCGTATGTGCGGCCATTAAAAAAGATATAGCTAACCGTTATCTTAAATTACTAGAAAAACTTAATATTAAAACGAGTATTCTGGATGTTTCTACCTTTGCCAACCTTAACTTGGTATGGCCAAATGGAGAACATGCTAATACTCTTTCAGTGATAGTGGACCTCAGTCCAAACTTTATCGATATTTCTATTCTTAATAATGGAAATTTGGAATTCTCCCGAAACATCCCTTTGGACTATCCAGAATATCAGAAAACTTATTTTTGCGAAGAAAGCCAGCAAATTTCTATTGAAGATCAATCAGAGAAGATTTCTCAGACTATTTTCGAAGAAATCCAAAACGCATTGGCATCATGTAGAAGTATTGACGACGCCATATCAGTTGAGGCAATTTACATATCAGGTGGTGGTAATTTTGCGATACCGCTTAATTCAAGGTTAGAGAAAGTAACCGAGGTACCGACTCACAGGATCCAGCCTCCAGAATATATCAATCCATTAACGCCGGAAAGTTTTTCAACCGCTTACATGACAACATCTTTAGGACTCGCATTACGTGAGCTAAAGCAAAATGTAGTTGAAGTGAGCCTACTCCCAGAAAATTCAAAAATTGCGCGAAGAAAAAAACTTAATATTAAAACTACCATGGCACTAGCGGTAGCAACAGTATTATTGATAATCGGATTCATCGCCAATCAACATATAAGCAAAAATAAAACTCTTACTTCTCTCGACAAACAGTTACAGGAGCTCAAAGTTGAAATGGGACCGTTGGAAAAAATTGATCTCGAATACGAAACACTTCAAAAATATACGAATATACTAAACAGAATCGACAAAGTATATCCTACAAAGCTTCCAATCTTAATTGAACTAAGTCAAATCATTCCAAAAGATACATGGCTCAAAAAAATCCATTTCAAAAAAGGAAAAATAGAAATAAAAGGTATATCCGGGGGCGCATCGCAACTACTACCTATCGTTGAAAACTCTATTTATTTTCGTGATAGCCGCTTTATAGGAACTATCATCACAGATTCACAGGGGGAAAAGTTTACAATTAACTCAGCAATAGGAATAGAAAAGTGAAAAAAATCATTTCTCGAGAAAAAAAGGCGATAGTCGGTGGGGGAGTATTCACTGCCTGCTACGTACTTTTTATTTTTGTAGTTAGTCCAATATATGACAAACAAGAAAAAATAGAACAACAAATACAGGATAAAATAATTTTCATTCAGAAATATCAAGAAATTGTAAAACAGAAGTCTTACTACAAGGCAAAGAGCATCGAAAACAAATCGATACATACCGCTCTCAGTCAAAAATTTCTTAATGAGATCAACCCTGCCCTAGCGGCCGCATCACAGCAACGTTTGTTGGAGAAATTGGCTCACCAAACAGGGGTAAACATTGTGCGGGTTCGAGTCGATAAGCCTAAATACATAGAAAATTTGTTGGCCATAACAACCCAGATAACTGCGCGCTCTACACTCAGGGACTTAACCCGTTTTATCGATATGATAGAAAGCAATCAAAAGTTCTTGATTATCAAAGAAATGTCAACACAAAGAAAAAATACCACTGACCTAGAAGAACTACAATCACAGCTCACCATAAGCGGATTTATTAAAAAGATGGAGGAAAAGAAGGCTAAAACAATATGAAAAAACTCCTCACATCAATTTTAATACTTAGTGTCATTCTTTCTATTAGTTGCGTAGGTAAAAGAAAGTCTGCGTTTGAGCTTTTTAAAGAAGAAAACCCGATTGACGGAATGCTATTTTCCCAAAAAGCTAAAAATGGTTCAAATGAATCGAACCAAGAAAATCTCGGTAATAAGAAAAATACTAAAAGCTCCATTGATTTAAGTGCCCTGGAAAACATGCCAGTACATCCTATTAGCCGATTAATTAAGCTATCCGGTGAGAATGTACCATTACGCAAGGGTCCAGGAAGCCAATACAACCAAACAGGGAAGGGAAAGAAAGGGCAAACCTTTAACCTGCTTAGGGTTCAAAATAATATTCACGACAAACAAACCTGGTATCTAGTAGAGGATGACAATAAAAATAAGTTTTTCATATCCAGCCTTTCTTCCAAAATGGTCGAATTGCCACGTAAACAAATTACTCAACCAAATACAAAAAAATCAGAAGGCATCGTTCAGACAACAAAAGTCTCACTTCAAGGTCGAAAACCCTTTTCATTAGATAAGTTGAAAACAGTTATCGATCAGGAACCACCTCTACCAAAAGAACTCGCAAAAGCCAAACACATCACATTAAACTTCGAGGGCACTGAACTTTATGATGTAATCACCACATTTTGCGAACTATTAAAAATTGACTACATCATTGAAAGCAATGTACAAGGCAAAGTAACATTGCAAACATTTAATAAAATAAGGGTAGAGGATTTATACTCTGTATTAGAGCAGATTCTAGCACTTCACGATACTACAGTTATAAAGAGCGGAAATTTTTATCGATTTCTTGGAGTTGAAGAGGCGGCAAGGAAGCCTTTAAGCATCCACTACGGCAACGATGCTAATATCCCGCCAAAAGAACGTCTGATCATCCAAATCATACCCTTAAGACATATTTCTGTGGAGTCGATGAAAAAAATAATTACTCCCCTACTCTCACCAAACGCCAGTTTTATAGAAATTCCCGAGACCAATAATCTAATGATGATTGAAATGGCCGTCAATGTTAGGCGAATCATCAATGTAGTCGAAGCATTAGATATTGATAAATTAGCATCTTCTGATATTCAACTGTACAAACTTAATAATGCCGAGTCGGATAACGTTGTTTACGAGCTTAAAGAAATTTTTTCATCAATGGGTTATGCTGAATCAATCGGTGAATCGCTAACCTTCCTTTCTCTAACTAGACTAAATTCCATCTTGGTGGTCAATGCCTTTGAGCGCATCCTACCGACAGTCGAGTTTTGGGTTAATAAACTTGACCAACCAATCTCGGAGGGGGATGTCAGCACCTTCGTCTACTATGTTCAGAACGGTGAAGCCGGGAAAATGTCGACCCTGCTTAGCAACTTGTTTCAGTCAAAGGATGCTTCTCAATCTAAATTAAAGCAGTTTAAGAATTTAGGAAAATCTAAAGATGTCAAATCAGGCGAATCAAAATCTAAAAAGCAACCTATAGTTCAGCCAAAAGCGGATAGAACAAAAAATAAGCAGATAAAACTTACCGGTGGGATTAAAGATGATATTGAAGGTGAGATCACTATTCTACCAGATGAAGATACGAATGCTCTAATTATTCGCACTAGTCCCAGAAATTATCCTGCTATTCTCGAAGTGATAAAAAAGTTGGATCTCTTACCGCAACAGGTACTGATTGAAGTTTTGATTCTTGATCTTCAGGTTGATGAAACGACTCGCAAAGGAATCGAATGGATATTGGACGGGGAAAGTTTAGGCAGCGTTAAAGTAAATGCGGGTTCCCTAGCTACAACGGCGACCACTAATACAATACTTGGATCAACTTTAGCTGGAGCAACTGCTAGCTTGCTTCCGGGCGGCAGCATGCTGCTGGAAAATACAAATCGATTAAAAACCAAACTGGAACTTTTCGCATCGGACGGAAAAACAGATGTTCTAGCAAACCCCATCCTAGTCACATCTGACAACAAGGCGGCTAGCATTTCAGTTACTGATGAAATCCCTGTCGCCAGCGCTACCATGGTGACTAACTCGGCGACACCCGTGACTTCAACATCTGTCGAATTTCGAAGTGTGGGTGTCAAACTAGATATTCTTCCAAAGATCAATTCAGAGAACTTTGTAAATATGAAAATCCGCCAAGAAATTAGCTCAAAAGGAGCAGACGTCACGACTGGAAGCGTCACAACTGCCTCTTTTAATACTCGCGAGGTTAATACTGAGGTGGTGCTCAAGGACAATCAAGTTCTCGTTATGGGGGGGTTAATGAGAACTGATACAACAGATACAGTGGAAGGTATTCCAGGGTTGATGGATATCCCTTACATAGGAAAGTTATTTAGCAGCGAAAAAACAAGCAATAAAAAGACAGAGTTGATGATCTTTATTACACCTCATATTATTTCTACAGTGGAAGATTCAAATAATGCTACCCGAGAAATGAAAAAACGCTTAAGTAGTTTAAAAAACAAGCATCCTCAGAGTTGACGGCTCAGAGCCTTGGCAAATAAGTCGGCGCCATATACTTTTTCCAACGCAATAGGTTTATTTTTGAGGGTTTCTTTGCACGTTAAACGAGCCTCCAAAAGAATTGACTCTAGATTAAGGTTTAATTCCATCCTCAAAAAATAATATCCCCCCCAATAAAGAAATAATTTAGTCTTCTGCATTTTTTGCCAAATAGTTTGCGATCAAAAAAAGTCAACCATTATTATGATGCTTATCTCAAAAACTCCCCAAAGCACAAATACTTATACGGTTGACTTGAAGTATTCTTATCATTTATAATTTTAAGCTTCCCGGAACCTTCGTGCGAAAAACTCATGACCACAAGTTCTTCAATAATCGATAAATCAAGGTGTTTTAATAGTTTAAAACTGATTGGCTCAACACCATTGGTCAAGCTGAATAACGTCGTTTCATCAGAAGGAGCTAATATTTTTGTAAAACTGGAGTGCTTCAATCCAGGTGGTAGCGTTAAAGATCGAATTGCTCGAGCTATGGTGGAGGATGCTGAAAAACGAGGAATATTAAAACCCGGTTCCACCATTATTGAACCCACTAGTGGAAACACGGGAATAGGTCTGGCTCTTGTCGGCGCGGTAAAAGGTTATGAAGTTATTCTCGTTATGTCAGAAAATATGAGCATCGAGAGAAGAATGATTCTTGAAAGCTTTGGAGCGAAAACAGAACTGAGTCGTGCAGAGTTTGGCATGGAAGGTACTATTGAAAGAGCAGAGGAACTTTTATCCGAAAATCCGGATTATTTTATGCCTCAACAGTTTAATAACCCGGCCAATCCTGAAATCCATAGGCAAACCACTGGACCCGAAATCATTGCCGCGATGAATGGAGAAACCGTCGACGCTTTTGTAGCTGGTGTTGGAACAGGAGGAACTGTGACTGGTGCAGGGGAATGCCTCAAACAACATTATGGAAATGTCAAAATAGTGGCTGTAGAACCTGCAACTTCCGCCGTTCTTTCAGGAAAAAATCCAGGACCGCATAAAATTCAGGGTATCGGAGCTGGATTTAAACCCAAGGTTCTCAACATGGATATTCTTGACAGTATCCGACCAGTATCCGATGAGGATGCCTACGAGTGCTCCAAAAGACTAGGTAAGGAAGAAGGCATTTCAGCTGGAATCTCTGGCGGCGCAGCCTGTTTCGCAGCATGTAAAGTTGCTGAAGAATTGGGGACGGGTAAAAACGTAGTCGTGGTAATACCCGATACCGCCGAAAGATATTTTAGCTTTTACCAATATTTTTAAGAAAGCCGATTGAATGGGATATGTAAAAGGACTGAAATGTAAGGAGTGTAAAAGAGAGTTCCCGAAAGAACCGATCCATGTGTGTGAGTTTTGCTTTGGTCCACTTGAGGTCGACTATGATTATGAGAAAATTAGCAAGCAAATAACACGTAAAACCATTTTATCAGGGCCTCCTTCTATGTGGCGTTATAAAGAACTGATGCCTTTGGATGAGGAAAATAAAGTCGGCAACCATGTTGGATTCACCCCTTTAGTAAACGCGAAAAATCTGGGTAAGGCACTCGGGCTTAATAAACTTTATTTGAAGAACGATTCTGTTAATCATCCCACTTTTTCATTCAAAGACCGAGTGGTTGCAGTTGCGGTATCAAAAGCAATTGAATTCGGATTCGACACAATTTCTTGTGCCTCCACAGGCAACTTAGCAAATTCGGTTGCTGCACATTCTGCTGAGGCTGGGTTAAAAAGCTTTATATTCATTCCCGTGGGACTAGAGTCTGGAAAAATTTTAGGCACCAATATATACGGCACCCAGCTAGTCGCTGTCAACGGATCCTACGACGACGTTAATCGCCTTTGTAGTGAAATAGCAGCCCATCATAAATGGGCATTTGTAAATATTAATATCCGTCCTTACTATGGAGATGGTTCGAAATCTTATGGTTACGAAATAGCCGAACAGTTGGGTTGGAAAACTCCGGATAATGTTATCGTTCCAGTTGCAGGTAGTTCACTAATAACAAAGATTTGGAAAGCATTTCATGAATTCAAGTGTCTTGATCTTTTAGATGGCAAAGTCCAAACGAAGATTTTTGCGGCGCAGGCAACCGGGTGTTGCCCCGTAACTACTGCTATTAAAAATGGAACTGATGTGATCAAACCCGTGAAACCAAATACTATCGCCAAGTCCATTGCTATTGGTAATCCAGCAGATGGATACTATGGGGTCAAAACCACCATTGAAAGTGGTGGCTATGGTGAAGATGTTACTGACGCCGAAATTGTAGAAGCAATGAAACTTCTCGCAGAAACAGAAGGTATTTTTACTGAAACAGCAGGTGGCGTCACTGTAGGAGTAACCAAAAAGCTGATTAAACAAGGTCGTATCAAACCAGATGAGACCACGGTCATCTGTATAACAGGAAACGGGCTTAAAACAGTTGAAGCCCTTAATGGACATTATGCTGACCCAGTGATAATTGAACCTAAACTAGACCACTTTGAAGAAATATATTCTAGTAGTGTAACTGTATAACAGTTTTAAGGAGACCTCTAATATGGCAGTCAAAGTAAGAATTCCCACCCCTTTAATGAAGCTGACAGATAACCAAGCGGAAGTATCTGCCGAAGGTGGATCTATTTCTGAAGTTATCAATAATCTGGAAAACCAATTTAACGGAATTAAGGATCGAATATGCGAGGAAAACGGGTCTCCCAGACGATTTATAAATATTTATATAAATGAAGAAGATATCCGTTTCCTCGAAGGGGAAAACACAGCCGTAAAAGATGGCGACGAGATTTCGATTATCCCAGCTATCGCGGGTGGGACTAGATCCTGATGATCGAATTCACAGACGAGCAGATAGAACGCTATAGCCGTCATATCATCCTTCCAGAGGTTGGTGGCGCTGGCCAACAGAAAATGTTAGAAGCAAGGGTATTGCTTCTAGGAGCAGGAGGACTAGGTTCTCCTGCCGCGTATTATTTGGCCGCCGCTGGCATCGGCAACCTCGGAATCGTTGACTTCGATCGTGTTGATCTTAGTAATCTTCAAAGACAAATCATCCATTCCACAGAGCGAATCGGTATGCTAAAAACTGAATCTGCTAAAAAAACTATCGAAGCTCTTAATCCAGATGTAAAAGTTTCCCTCTACAACGAAAAATTGGATTCCAGCAACATTATGGAATTAATCGAAAGTTATGATTATGTTATAGATGGTTCGGATAATTTTCCAACACGCTACTTAGTGAACGATGCCTGTATTATGAAAAATAAGACCCTTATTCACGGCAGCATCTATAGGTTTGAAGGACAGGTTACGGTTTTTAAACCCGGGGATGGTCCATGCTATAGATGTTTATATCCAGAACCACCTCCCCCAGGAATGGCTCCAAACTGTCAAGAAGGCGGTGTTCTAGGAGTACTGGCAGGCATAATAGGAAATTTTCAGGTTGTAGAAACATTAAAGTTGGTTCTTGGAATTGGGACACCACTTGTGGGCAAACTACTTCTCTACGATGCACTTAATACAGAGTTTAGAACCCTAAGATTAAGGAAGGATGTTAACTGTCCTGTTTGCAGTGAACAGGCAACTATAAAAAAATTGGTCGATTATGAAGAGTTTTGTGGTTTACAGAGATAATTTAATATCAATATTAAGGATTATTTAATTTAATCTGGAATATTACGTTTACTATGGAATCTGATTGTTAAAGTTGGAAAAAAATAAGATGAAACTCTCACTCCCAAAAGATGTACAAACTCCTACTTGTCCGGTAATAACCGATACATCGGTACTCAAAAATATCGGGAATACCCCCCTCATTCGAATAAAAAACCTTGGCCATGAATTTAAAAACGTAACTATCTTTGCTAAGGCAGAGTGGAAAAATGCAGGTGGATCAGTTAAGTCACGCCCAGCCCTAAAAATGATTGAAGATGGAGAGAAATCTGGCAAGCTAACAAAAGATAAAATCATACTTGATTCAACTTCGGGTAATACTGGAATCTCTTATGCCCTGATTGGTAAAATCAAAGGATATAAGGTTAAATTGGTAATGCCTGCCAATGTCTGTAAAGAAAGAAAGGGCTTGATGGCAGACTTCTATGGAGCTAAAATTGTCACTTCGAGTCCATTTGAAGGGTCCGATGGTGCCATTATTCTCGCTAATAAAATCTATCAAGAAAACTCAGACCTCTATTTCATGCCAGACCAATATAATAATGATTCCAACTGGAAAGCTCACTATGAAACAACCGCAAAAGAAATCTGGACACAGACCGACCACCGCGTAACCCATTTTATTGCCGGGATTGGAACAGGTGGAACCATTATGGGAACCACTCGAAGGCTCAAAGAATTCAACCCAGATATTCAGTGTTTTGCACTAGAACCAAAAGAAGAGCTTCATGGCCTGGAAGGTTTAAAACATATGGCCAGTTCAATTATTCCTGGAATTTATGACGAAGCAATCCTTGATGGCAAAATAAACGTCGCTACAGAAGATGCTTATGACATGGTCGAAACTCTTGAGAAGGAAGAAGGTATTCTCGCAGGACAGTCATCAGCAGCGGCGCTTTGCGGTACACTGGAATTAGCACGAAGAATAAAAAGGGGAGTCATCGTAACCATCTTTCCTGATAGTTGCGATCGCTGCTATATAAATTTTGGAAAATTCAAAAAATACTTTGAACAACACCAATCTCATAAACTACCTAAAGCCGACAGATAACTTTCTTTTCACCATGTCCCGGTTTCAATTACACCTTTTTATCTGCAATAACAAACGTACAAAAGACGATCCACGCAGTTCATGCTCCTTAAGGGGTTCAGATGATTTACTCGATTACGCTAAGGAGCGTATCCATGAGTTAGGGCTAAAGGGAAAGGTAAGAGTAAACAAAGCTGGATGTCTAGATGCCTGTGAATATGGACCCACTATGGTCGTCTATCCGGACGATGTCTGGTATTCTCCTAAAACAAAAGAAGACATTGAAGAAATTATCACGAACCACGTTCGAAACAACCGCATAACCGATAGGCTTACAATTAAATTTAATAAGAACTATTGATTTTCTACTAATGCCGTTGATAACAATCAACGGCCAACGATTAAAAATAATATTTTGGGGATGAATACATAAATATCAAACGCGTAAAAATTTTCTGGTAAAATAAATAATCCCTTCACTTGACTTTTGGGTAAGTTTTGATTAACTTGTAGCCCGCCTATTTTCTATCGTGATAAAATAGCTATTCAAAACAGCTTTTAAATTAAGGTTCAAATGGTTAACCGTGAGAGAAAGATTAATGAAAATAGAGGCTCTATCCGAGTTGGTATAAAGCAATTAACCAGCATAATCAAAAATCGTGGCGACTTTGAGCTAGTTGAAGGGTCTGATAAGATAGAGGCTGCCACTATCAATATTGTAGATATCTCCATGGGGGGGCTATGTATAGAATCAAAACAAGAGATTAGGGCAGGGATTTCACTAGAACTAGAAATACCGAAAGTGAAAAACCTCGATGCAACAATAATAACATGCGAGGTCAAGCGTTCAATATTTAAGGAGGACCCAATGTACTACAAAAACTTGGGAACAGATCGAGACACAAGTTATTATGAAATAGGTTTAAAATTCAAAGTCCCAAACACTGAATATTTAAAACAATTCTATAAAATTGCTGTAGCCGATCAAACATAACTCAAATTCCATTCAATTGCCACCGCATCCTGTTTCCCCTCTTTAAGCCCTCGGCAGCAAATGAAAAACAGTTAAGAAGCACAATTTTCTAATTCTATGCAAAACTTTTACGTGTAGCACAAGTTAATTAAGGAAAATTATGGACAGTTATACGAACCTCTAAACCGTCCTGCATCCAACCAATGTTACTGTGTCCTGCGGTGGTAGTTATTATTCCTTTGGTGTCTATTCGACGAATACGGTTATTGTCTCGATCCGAAAAGTAAAGGTTTCCTTTTTTATCAAACATCATGCGGAATGGAGTTTTAATGTTTGCCCTGACTGCTGGTCCTCCATCACCAGTGTATCCAGGCTTTCCATTGCCCGCGTAACTTGTAATAACACCGTCCGAGCCTATTCTGCGAATACGATGAGTAGTCTGTTCAGCAATATATAAAGCTCCATCCGGTCCAATAGCCAATCCCCCTGGTGACCTCAGGCCCGCATTTATAGCAAGACCTCCATCACCATGATCGTTAAATTCGCCAGTACCTGCTATTGTTTTGATATTACCATCTAAATCAATCCGGTATAACTTGCTACTTCCTGAATCTGAGAAAAATAGATTACTTTCCTTGTCAATGACAATTCCGTTGGGATGAGTCTCTGCACCTAGTAAAGTTAGATTTTTTTCGGCAACCGTTGAAATAATTCCACGCTTATCTATCTTGCGAATATTTCGGTTAATAGAGTCGGCAATGTAAACGTTTCCTTCTCTATCAGTATTAATATCACTAATAGTATGAAACGAGGCATTTTGGGCAAGACCACCATCCCCTGTGTTACCCTGCGTTCCATTCCCAGCAAAGTGTCTGATAATTCCCTGTGGGTTAACCTTCCGCACAATCCATCCATTTCCTGAGCGTTGGGTAATATAAATATTATCCTGTGAATCTATCGCTAAAACTTCAGGAAGGTGGAGTGCCGCCTCACTCGCAGGCCCATCGTTGCCTTCACTTCCCTGTTTCCCATTTCCAATAACAGTTTGAATAATTCCCCCAGGGCCAACCCTTCTAATTCTTTGGTGTAATCGATCAGCAAACAGTATGTTTCCATGACTATCTACAACAACGCCAGAAGGAGCATCTAGAGTTGCTCCCGCACCAAAACCGCCATCACCTCTAAACAAAAACTTCCCATTTCCTGCTACTGTTTCCACATGATTTCCCTGAAGTTTCACCCGTCTAACTCGAAAGTGATTACGATCCACCACTAATAAATGGTTTTTACCTTGCAATGCTAGCGCAAACGGAAGGTGCAAAGTTGTTTCTACGGCAATCTCATTGTCTCCATTAAAGTGATTCTGACTTGTTCCCATAAAGGTACTGATAACACCTAACTTATCAACCTTACGTATCCGATTATTATTTCGATCCGCTATATAAATTATTCCTTCAGAGTCTACAGCCACATCCGTCGGATAAGCTAGGCTCGATTGGCTAGCAGGACCATAATCACCTCCAAAAGAATGCGTACTGTCCCCAGCAACAGTAGTAATAGTGCCTCGCTGATCAACTTTGCGAACTCGATTATTGCCCCGGTCAGCTATATAAAGATTACCCTTTATATCCAAACAAATGCCAAACGGATACTTTAAAAGAGCATCCTTGGCAGGCCCAAAATCACCCTCATAACCCGGTGCTCCCAAGCCCGCTATAGTGGTAATAGTTCCATTGGCGTCAACCTTCCGAATACGATTGTTTGACCGGTCTGATATATACAAGTTGCCTTCGGAATCTATATCAACATCAGAAGGAAAGTTGAGCAAAGCTTCAGTTGCTGGACCATCATCTTCACAACAATCGGGAACCCCAGTTCCCGCAATAGTAGTTATGATTCCATTCGAGTCGATCCGACGGACACGATGATTATTGCGGTCAGCTACATAAAGATACCCATTTTTAAAAATCAGCCCCGCTGGGAAATTTAAGGCGGCTTCCAGAGCGGGGCCGCCATCACCGTCATAACCAGCAACACCATTACCAGCAATAGTGGTTATAACTCCATCCGGGCTAAGCTTTCGAATACGATTCTGGGAACGATGAGAAATGTAAATATTACCTTTAAGGTCAGTTGTTATGCCATCTATCAAAGTCAATACTACTGAAGTCCCTGGTTGGCCATCACCTAGGAATTTGTAGGGGTATGATTTACTCGCTTGGACCGGTAATGACACCCACAATAAACCAGACAGAATAAGTAAAACTAAATTACATGTTTTTATATTTATCAACATTATATTAGATTATCTAGATAACGTTACATAGTCGATACATTAGTTAAAGGCTGATCTAGAAAATTTTTCTCGGGACAATTTGATTCACCGAGTAATAATTTGAATCTTCCTTTCATTATTATATTTAAATGCAGCGATCATAGTTTTCTCACCAAGATGATTTTTTACCAAGTCCAACATCTCAAGCTTTGGAAATGAATTCGACTTGATCAACGCCACCGCACCTAAATCCGAAAGATTATTCTCTCCAAGATAAAGTGACTTAAGATTGAGAAAAGGTTTTGAACCAGCCAACGCCAGTGCACCTTTATCCCCGATCTCATTACGAAATAAATTTAATGTTTCAAGCTTAGGAAAAATTTCCGGATTCGCTAGGTAACTAGCGCCGACGGGGGTAACAAGATTATCATTAAGCATAAGGGTCTTTACCTTTTTAAAGTTGGGAGAATGAACTATAAGTTCCAAGCTTTCGTCCCCTATCTCATTTTTCCAAAGTTTAAGAACTTCAAGTTTCTTGATATAGGGTGACTCGGACAAGACTTTTAATCCTATATCGCCAATCATATTTCCCCAAAGATCGAGGTGTTTAAGTTTGGAAGCATATGATGACTTCGCCAGTGCCTTTATCCCTCGATATTTAATCTTATTACCCTGAAGAAGAAGGGTTTCAACACCTGAAAGCATTTCCATACCAGCTAGTTTTTTTGCTCCCTTGGGCCCAATCTTGGCCCCACTCAAATCCAATGTCTTTTTATCCTTGCTAAGCCTATCGACAATCAGTTGTTCAATAAACCCATCTGCGAAGCAAAGTCCTGGCACCAGTAATACTGCTAGGACAAAATATGAGAGGTAATTAATTTTGAATAAATATCTCAGGCGGGCAAATGACACGTATTTTATTCCTTATATATTTTCTTTAGGGTAACAAATATTTGAATATCGTATAGATTATTTTTATCCCTGCTTTGAACGTGCCAGAAATAGTTCCTGTAATCTTTGACACACCTATACGCTCCCTGTAATGAACAGGAATTTCCATAATACGTAAACCATGTTTTACAGCCTTTGCCTGCATTTCAACTGTCCATCCAAAATTTTTATCTGCCATGTGTAACTCTTTGAGCAAATCATAACGAATGGCTCGAAAAGGTCCCAAATCAGTATAGTGATGCCCATAAAATACACGTAAAAGAAGCGTAGCCAACTGATTTCCGTATCTAGCCTGAGGCAAAAGTGCCGCTCGGCTTTCTGGAAAAAGCATCCGGCTCCCTAATACAAAGTCTGCCTTTCCCGCCTGAATAGGCTCAACCAATTTCTCAAGTTCTTCTGGGTAGTCACTGTAATCTGCATCGATAAAAACAACAATACTAGGGTCATCAAGTTCAGAAATTCCTCTAAGGCAGGCTGATCCATATCCTCGACGTGTTTCCTCAACTACTTTTGCGCCATGACTTTTCGCCACACCAACAGTGTTATCTGTGCATGCATTATTTACAACTATAATTTCGTCAATTTTTTCTTTAGGAAGGTCATCAAGAACATGTCCTATGGACTTCTCTTCATTAAAAGCGGGGATGATGACTGATATACCTAAAGCCATGGTTGCCGCCTATTCAATTGATTTCGCTTATGGCTTGTTTAAGTGAGGTAACGAATTCTGCTAGCTTTTTATCGCGCTGAGCAGGATCGGGGTTTTCTTCAATAAGTTTTACAATTGCGCTCCCAACAATGACTCCATCAGATGCTTCAGCTGCATCGCGTGCCTGATCGGGACCTGAAATACCAAATCCGACCAGCACTGGAATATTTGCCGCCCGCTTAATGGAACCAACTTTATCACGCAATCCATCCGCTAATTGGGTACGTACACCAGTGGTCCCGGTGAGGGAGATATAATAAATAAATCCGCGGCTATTTTCAGCAACCATCTGCACCCGTTCGTTTGGACTTGTAGGTGCCAGCAGGTGAATCATATCAAGTCCCTCTTCTTTTGCGCAGGCCGAAAACTTGACAGCCTCTTCTGGCGGTAAATCGGGAATAATTACACCGTCCACTCCGGCGGATGCAGCATCTTCAATAAACTGTTTCTCACCATAAACGAAAACAGGATTGAAACTAGTCATCAACACAATGGGAAGATCGCGACTTTGGCGGATGTTTTTAACCAAGGTGATAATTTTTTTTAAGGTCGTACCGCTTTTGAGCGATCGAAGAGCCGATGCCTGGATTACAGGGCCGTCCGCCAGAGGATCGGAAAAGGGCACACCGAGTTCAATCATGTCTGCCCCGCTATCGCCTATAACACCTAAAATACTCTTAGTTGACTCAAGATCAGGATCCCCAGCAGTGATAAATACCACAAGGGCTTTTCTATTTTCAGTTTTCAGTGTTTCAAAACAACTCCCTATACGGGTCACGAATCCGTCTCCATGCGATCGGCAATCAGATTAACATCCTTGTCCCCTCTCCCCGAAAGACAGACTAGGATAATTTGGTCTTTTTTCATATTCGGAGCCATCTTAGCAACATAGGCTATGGCATGTGCGGTCTCTAGCGCCGGTATGATCCCTTCTTGGCTTGATAATAACTTGAACCCTTCCAGCGCTTCCTTATCAGTGATGTTTTCGTATTCCGCTCGCCCTGTTGTTTTTAAATAACTATGCTCGCACCCCACGCCGGGATAGTCGAGTCCAGCAGAGATGGAATGGGCCTCCCGCACCTGCCCGTCCTCGTCATGAAGAAGATAACTCATCATGCCATGAAGAACTCCCGCACTTCCATGGCTGAGCGTGGCACCGTGTTTACCCGTGTCTATACCAAGTCCAGCCGCCTCGACACCGACCAACTTCACATTCTCGTTTTGAACAAAAGGGTAGAAAAGCCCCATAGCATTACTTCCGCCACCTACACAGGCGACACATGCATCCGGCAAACGTTTTTCCAGTTCCATGATCTGTTCCTCGGCCTCGTCGCCGATAATCCGTTGAAAATCACGTACAATCATCGGATACGGATGAGGTCCGACTACCGAACCAATAATATAATGCGTCGTTTCTACGGTGGTAATCCACTCACGAATGGCCTCACTCGTAGCATCTTTCAAAGTACGTGTCCCAGCTGAAACAGGAACGACCCGTGCGCCTAGCAATTTCATGCGAAATACATTGAGCGCCTGCCGCTTGATATCTTCCTCACCCATGAAAACGTCGCATTTTAAGCCGAAAAGCGCCGCAGCGGTTGCCGTAGCCACGCCATGCTGACCAGCACCTGTTTCTGCAATCACTCGTTTTTTACCCATACGAAGTGTAAGCAAGGCACTGCCGATTGTGTTGTTGATTTTATGGGCCCCAGTGTGATTGAGGTCTTCACGTTTCAGGTATATCTTTGCTCCTCCTAGGTGCTTTGTAAGTCGCTTGGCGTAATAAAGTGGTGTCGGACGCCCCACATATTCCTTTAGGTAATATCTTAAGTCACGCTGAAACTCCGGATCGTTTCGAGATTCATTATAAAGCTTTTCTAGCTCTTCCAATGCAGGCATCAAAGTCTCTATGACATATTTGCCACCATACTGGCCGAAATGCCCCCGCGCATCGGGAAAGTTTATATATTTAGTTTTGTCGTCCATTACTTATTCTAAATTTTTTATTTTTATAATCAAATAATCAAATTTATGAAAGTTTCTTTCAAAACTTACGAACCGCCCTAATAAACTCACTTATTTTCTGCGGATCTTTCACCCCTGCTGATTTCTCAACCCCAGAACAAACATCCACTCCGTATGGTTTTATCCTGTGAATGACAGTATATACATTATACGGGTTAAGTCCGCCCGCTATAATAACTGGACCTTGTTTTTTAGCGCGCAACGCCAGGTTCCAGTCAAAAACCTGCCCCGTCCCACCTCTGCCCCCATCATTGTACGAATCAAGTAAAAATCCGCTGACATCATAACCGGATATTCCTTTAAGCGATTCAGCATCTTTTACCCTAAATGCTTTGACCACACGTCCCTTGATACGACGGCAAAACGCTGGCGACTCGTTCCCATGAAGCTGGACCGCAGTCAATCGACATTGCTCGGCAATGCGGTTGACTTTATCGGACGTCTCATTCACAAATACGCCAACCGTTTCAACGAAAGGCGGCAATTGAACAACAATCTTCTTAACTTCCTTCTGTGAAATGCTGCGCGGACTCTCCTTATAAAAAATGAATCCGACCGCATCAGCACCGCTTTCGGCAGCAAACAAAGCGTCTTTGAGATTAGTCATACCGCAAATTTTAACCTTAACTCGCGGCTGAAGTTTTTCTAACACCTGTGAGTTCCTTTAATTTTTCCCCGATGTTTTCAGCGGTCATCAGGCTTTCACCGATTAAAAAAGAATGCGCCCCGTGTTCCTCAAATTCTTCAATCTCTGCTCTACTATGGATGCCGCTTTCGCAAATAATTAAATTACCCGGTACCTGAAGTGCCATTGGTATTAGACGTCTTGCTATATGAAGATCAGTTTTCCCACTGGTCAGATCTCTATTATTTATTCCAAGGATCGAACCACCCGCAGCGAAGGCTTTTTCCATATCCTTTTCGTTATGAGTTTCAACCAGCGCAGGAAGGTCTAATTCCTGCCCTAGTGCAAGAAGATCGGCTAAATGGTTCTTATCCAGCCAAGTCGCTATGAGAAGAAATAAATCCGCTCCAAAAGCCTTCGTTTCGTAAATCTGATACTCGTCAAAAATGAAATCCTTACGCAAAAGGGGAATATCAACACATTCCCGCACCTTTTCCAGTGTCGAAATACTTCCACCAAAATAGTTAGACTCCGTCAGTATAGAAAGAGCTGCCGCACCGTTTTGATCATAAATTTTTGCTATGTCCACTGGATCGACATTTTTCCGTAATTCGCCCTTAAACGGAGTACGAGGTTTGATTTCAGCAATAATGTGAGACTCCTTCCCGGTCTGAAGAGCCTTTTCAACATTGCGAATCTCATAGTTTTTATCGGAGATACGGGTTTTGACATCCGGAAGCGCCAGCCTTCGCTTTACATCATCAAGTTCCACCTTTTTATCTGTAAAGATTTTTTCGAGCATGTCGGACATTCTTTGTATGCCTGATGAAGAGAAGGGGCATTATAGCCCTTTATTCTCTAGGCCGCAAAAGCAGCATAAAAGTTTTTCTACTAGGCTTGCTAAAAATCGATTTGCCACTTACCCATGGCTTACTTTGCAAAGGTCATTGAGTTTTTTCTTCGCGGAACCGTTATCTATCGCTTGGCGAGCAATACCAATTGCCTCTTCCAGGGAATCTACTCTTCCTCCAGCAATGATAGCCATTGAAGAGTTCATCAAAACGATATCGCGCTTCGGTCCCTTTTCTCCAGACAAAATATGTTTGACGATGTCCGCATTTACCTCAGGCGTGCCTCCGGTCAAATCCTCGGGTTTACAGGTTTGCAATCCAAAGTCATCTGGATGAAGCAGGTATTCCTTAATTTCTCCCTTAGCCAATTCACAAACTTTTGTATCACCGGTTAGAGTGATTTCGTCCAGTCCGTCACATCCATTAACAATAAAAACATGACGACTCCCAAGTTGTTTCAGAACATTAGCGATTTGTTTCAAACGATTAGAATCGTAGACACCGATCACTTGTGCGTGGGCTCCGGCAGGATTTGTCAAGGGACCCAATAAATTAAAAATGGTGCGGACGCCAAGTTCCTTTCTCACTCCGGCGGCATGTTTCATGGCTCCATGCATAAGCGGCGCAAAGAGGAAGCCAATACCCACATCATCAATACATTTTTCAACAGTTGCTTTATCTGCTTCGATATTTACACCAAGACACTTCAATACATCGGCACTTCCAGAACGGCTGGAAACAGCTCTATTACCATGTTTGGCAACAGTGATACCAGAGCCGGCCACCACAAACGCTGCAACTGTGGAGATGTTAAAAGTATCAGCGCCATCTCCACCCGTCCCACAGGTATCGACAATGGGGTCAGCCGTAACTTTGAGCCGTTCTGCCTTGTTCCGCATGACCCTCACTGCGCCAACAATTTCTGAAACGCTCTCCCCTTTCATACGGAGCGCGGTCAAAAAAGCTCCCAACTGTGAACTTTCCACCTGACCTTCCATAATCTGGGTCATGATCGAAACCATTTCATCTTTGGTCAGGTCTCTTTTATCTATGACTTTATTTAAGGCTTCCTGAATTTTCATCAAATAACTTGGTTTGATTGGGTCAATTCTTCGGCATCTCAATAAAATTTTTGAGCAGATCTTTACCACTGGCAGTAAGGATCGACTCTGGATGGAACTGCACACCCTCAACAAACATTTCTTTGTGCCTTATTCCCATAATCTCTCCATCATCACTAGTGGCAGTGATTTCGAATCCGTCGGGAACCGTATTTTTATCCAACACTAGTGAGTGATATCTCGTCGCCTCAAATGGATTGGACAAACCATTAAACAAGTTCTTACCGTCGTGTTTAACCATTGATGTTTTCCCATGCATTAGTTTTCCAGCTTTAATAATTCTACCGCCAAAAGCACGGGCGATCGACTGATGTCCGAGACAAACTCCCAATATTGGAACCTTGCCAGCGAAATAAGATGCTGTTTTAATAGAAATACCGGCTTTCTCTGGTGTACACGGTCCGGGAGAAATCACAATTCTCTCTGGATTTAACTGCTCTATCTTCTTGAGCGTTATTTTATCGTTACGGTGCACAACGACATTCGCACCTAATTCTCCAAGATACTGAACCAAGTTATAGGTAAATGAATCATAGTTATCGATCATCAAGATCATTCGACGAGCCCTTTCTCGGCTAATTCAATCGCTTTGAGCAGTGCTCTACCCTTGTTCATAGTTTCTTCAAATTCATTTTCTGGGACGGAGTCTGCTACAATCCCCGCACCAACTCCCAAGTAGGCTATATCGTCTTTGATCAAAAGAGTGCGGATGGCGATAGCTGTATCCATGTTGCCGTTAAAACTAATGTATCCGACTGCACCACCATAAAGTCCGCGTCGCGTGGGTTCCAACTCCTCAATAATTTCCATAGCTCGTATCTTAGGCGCTCCAGATAAAGTACCTGCTGGAAATGTTGCGGCCAGAACATCATAACTGTCAAGACCATCTCTTAGTTTACCCTGCACGTTGGACACGATGTGCATAACATGCGAGTACCGCTCGATAGTAAATTTTTCATTAACTACAACACTACTCGTCTTTGCCACACGACCAACATCGTTGCGGCCAAGATCTACCAGCATGATATGCTCAGCCAATTCTTTTTCATCACTAAGAAGATCCTTTTCTAAAGCGCGGTCTTCCTCTTCCGACTGGCCTCGTTTGCGGGTTCCCGCTATTGGCCTGACTTCTACATTACCACCTTCTAGACGCACTAGGATTTCTGGCGAAGAACCGACGACCCTTAAGTCACCAAATTTTAAATAGTACATATAAGGAGACGGATTGATCGTCCTCAACGCTCGGTAAATTTTAAATGGATCTTTGCTAATATTAAATTTTAGCCTTTGCGCTAGAACTACTTGAATAGCATCACCCTCAAGAATATAACTTTTAATCTTTCTAACGGCGTGCAAGAAATGCTCTTTCTCAAAGTTTGACTCGATGCTAGTTGAGTTTCTTGAATAATTCACACCTTCATCATGGACAACAGGTGGAAGATTGGTTCTCAGCTTTTCTTCAATCGACTTAATATTTTTTGTCGCTTGGTTATATGCTTTTTTTACATCATCGTTTTCTATATGGGCATTAGAGACAATCTTAATCGTTTGCGCAACGTTATCAAATATCAACAAAGTATCGGTGATGATAAAGCGGGCATCGGGCACTTCAAGATCATCCTTAGTTTGTTGCGGCAAATCCTCAAAGGAACGAACCATGTCATAACTGATAAACCCAACCGCACCCCCAAAAAATCGAGGTAAACCTTCCACTTCAACAGGTTTATATTGCGCTAAAATATCTTTAAGCCCGACTAGTGGATTACCTTGTGTAACCAAAATAGATTTCGATTGACCATTATTATTTACAGTAACCTCATTCCCTTTGATACTAACGATGATTGATGGGTCGCATCCAATAAAACAATATCGAGCCCATTTTTCTCCACCCTCCACACTTTCAAATAAAAAAGAATATTCGCCTCCACTTATTTTCATATAGGCAGAAACAGGGGTATCTAAGTCAGCAAGGATTTCCTTGTAAACGGGAATCAAATTACCCTGATTAGACTTTTCCTTGAATTCTTCGAACGTAGGTTTCAACATAAAATCAAGCGAGCAAACTTCCCGTAAAACGATCACATCGGGAATAAAAAAATACTTTAATTATCAGTGGGTTAGTCTTAGAACATTAACATCTGACGTGAGAGGGTGTCAAGAATTTTACTGGAGTGAACTAGGTTACACAGTGGTCCTGAGTCTAGGCAAAGGCGGTCCAGTTTTCACCGTTCCAGTGAAGGACGAGTCCGTTATCTCCGACAGCATACATATCTTCGTCAGAACTTCCCCAGAGAGCGGTGAGGTATTCATCAGTATTCGATTCGATACGGGTCCATTGTTCTCCATCATTGAACATAATCATTCCAAGATCGCCAACAGCAAAAACCATTTCTTTTGACGGGCCCCACACATCAAGAAAAAAATCCTGCGTCCGTGTGGGCATTTCGGTGACCTCAAACCCATTAAATTTGTAAATAATTCCATCAGACCCGCATATATACATGTCATCGGGCCCAAATCCACAGAATCCATAAAACTCATGGTTTGAGTTAATGGTTAAGCGTTTCCATTGGTCTCCCTCTTGCCTCAAAATAAGCCCATCAAATCCAACTGCGTACATACAACCTTCAGCGCAACCCCATAGGCGGGTAACATCAACATCAGTTCCTGTTTTCAAAAACTTCCACTCGTTGCCATCATAGCGAAGAATCCGTCCAAGACGCGAACATGCATATACTTCAGTTTCTGATAAACCAAAAATTCCTGTCATAGGTGGTAACTTTTCTGTTTCCTCAACAGACCATTCCTTACCATCGTAATGGAGAATCCTACCATCCGTAGCTACTGCAAACACATTATCCGGCGAGGCTCCCCAAATATTTTTTATAGTCCAACGTCCATTTATATCCATTGAACCCCATTTGGCACCATCAAAGTGGAGCATGGTACCTTCGGCTCCACCAACAAAAACATTATCCTTGCCAAATCCAAATACTGAAAGTAAATGGCTCTCCGTTAAGCTAGACATCTAAGCATCTTCCCCTAATGACATATCGTTCCATTTTTCACCGTCGAAACGAATAACGAGTCCATCATCACCAACAGCGTATATACAATCAGCTCTCAGCCCTCTTACCTTAGTTAAATATTTATCAGTTCCAGGATCCATAGAACCCCATTTAGTACCGTTGAAATGCAGAACAGTAGCATTATCTCCAACAGCAAAAATATTATTAGACGAAGAACCCCATACACCTAAAAGGTATTCCTCTGTGCCCGACTCCATTACTTTCCATTCACCCTCTTCATTTCCATCAAAATGAAGTATGGTCCCATGCGAACCTACAATATAAACATCATTGTTGGCGAAGCCCCAAACTCCATATAGAGAGACCTCTTCATTTGTCAATTCATCACGCCGTTGAAATTCTTTCCCATCGTAAAACCGATAAGTTCCTTCCCCACCAACTGCATGGATATTATCAATATCTATCCCCCACATACAGAAAAGATCGTGAATAGTATTTGGTTCTCGATAATGCCACTGATCTCCACCCCAAAACAAAAGGCGCCCCCCTACGCCATAAATAAATACATTATTTTCATCGTATCCATAAGCAGCATTTAAAGAGTCATAACTGCCAGTATCAATTTGAGTCCACACCTTACCCTGGTAATGAAGCACTACACCGCCAACACCCACCGCATAAATATTATTTTCATCAGATGCCCAAATTCCCATCAGTGGGTTTGTATTTTCAGTGCGTACTGGAAGCCATTCTGTACCATCGTAATGCTGAGGAATTCCATCTTTACCTACCACATAAATACTATCTTCGCGGAAAGGCCACAGGTCTAACAAATCAGGTTGATCACCAATAAACATTTGCTTCTAGTTACCTTTTAATTAATGGTGAGAAATGCGTATAAATATTAACACTAAGTAGTGCAACAGAAAACACTCAAATAAGAAAGGGACTCCTTATAGTCTTGAGGAATCCCTATCAGCAAACGTGCCCTCTGCAGATAATCTAGAAAAAATAAGTTTAATCAAACCTTAGGCTGGTTAGAGGCCGACACACTATGACTTATTTAAAAAAATATTAATGCTCAGCCATTACGGGTTTAAAAACAACTTTGGTCAAACTCGGAAGGTTTTTAGAGTTTTTTATTACTGCTTCAACCTCTTCACTAATATCATTATGAATCAAGATCAGGGTTTCTAAATTAGAAAGATATTTAGATTCGGCTAAAGCCTGGGCACCGTCATCACCTAAATCTGTTTCATAAAGATCAAGCAATTTTAGATTTTTAAAGTTTTCTGAGCCAGCTATTAACCTTGCCCCTTCCCCTCCAATCGGATTATATGTCAAAGTCAACGTCTCTAATTGTGTAAGACTTTTAGAGTTTGCAATAGCTTTAATTCCTTCTGGCTCAATATAATTCCAGTTTAAATTAAGCTCAGTCAGTTTGGATAGGTTTTTAGATTCCGCAAGTGCCTCTGCCCCTGGATCTCCAATATTATTTCGGTACAGAGTTAATAAGTTAAGCCGGGTTAGGTACTTCGACTCAACTAATATTTTAGTGCCTTCATCACCGAGTTGATCGCCAACCCAGAGAGAAACCAAGTTAGCAAGGGTTTTCGATTCAGCTAACGCCTTAGCCCCTTCTACCCCAATCTTGTTATCACTCATAACAAGTTCTGACAGGTTGAGTAGAGTTTTTGACTTAGCCATTTCCTTAACACCCGAGTCAGTAACCTGATTTTTAAACATATTCAGGGCAGTGAGATGCTTGAATCTGTCAGAATCCAGAATGGCCTGCAAACCTTCATCGCCGATTTCGTTATATTCTAAAAATAATGCGGTAACTCCTTTCACCTTATCTAACTTTACAATTTGCTTAATATCATCGTCATCAAGCTCTCGTTCACGTAAATCGAGCTCACCCTTCTCAACACTTAAACCTTCAGCTATCAAATTATCCAGATTTTCCTGTGTCTTATCCGACATCACAATCCTATTATTAAAAGTCTTATTGCTTTGATACTTTTTACACACATACTTAAACAGCGTATTCTATGGATCTGAATGGTTTTGTAAAGCCCAATTTACAAAGTTACTTGAACTAATGTTAGCTTTATGGCAAAACTCTATTAAATTAAAAATTTTTAATCTTATTATTTTTAAGTTTTCCATTATATTAGGCTGGATCAAAAATGCACCTCGTGTATAAATTTAAAGTAATTATAATCTGTAGGCCTTGCATCGAAAACAAATGACTCAAAAAATTGAAGAAATCACAGAACAGGTCAAACAAGCAGGCGAGTTTATTCCACCTCTCCTTAAAGAGATAGAAAGAGTAATCGTCGGTCAGAAATACCTTACTGAAAGGCTCATTTTAGGCCTCCTGACCGGCGAACATATTCTGCTTGAAGGGTTACCTGGCCTAGCTAAAACTACTTCCGTCAATACTCTGGCTCAAACAATCCACGCGCAATTTAAACGGATTCAGTTCACACCTGACTTACTTCCTGCAGATCTCCTTGGAACGCAAATTTTCCAGCCTAAAACTGGTGAGTTTACAGTTAAGAAAGGCCCTCTCTTCGCCAATATTATATTAGCTGACGAAATCAATCGGTCGCCTGCAAAGGTGCAAAGTGCCTTGTTGGAGGCAATGCAGGAGCGGCAAATTACCATTGGCGGGGAAACATTTCCTCTTTCCCAACCCTTTATGGTTATAGCCACACAGAATCCGATTGAGCAGGAAGGCACCTACCCTCTCCCAGAAGCACAAATTGATCGATTTATGCTGAAATTAAAAGTTGATTATCCTTCAAAGGAAGAAGAAAAAATAATCATGCAGCGAATGGCCTCTAACAATGGCCAGATAGAAGCTAATAAAATTGTGCAGCCTGAAGATTTACTTAAAACCCGTGAGGTGATTGATTCAATTTATATCGACAATAATTTGGAAGATTATATCCTCAATTTGGTTGCGGCAACTCGAAATCCAGCGGCTCAAGACTTATCTGAGTTAAATAATCTAATTCAATACGGAGCGTCCCCTCGCGCATCAATATTTTTACACCGCCTATCAAAAGCTTATGCATTTATAAAAGGACGAGGATTCGTTGTACCACAGGATATTAAATCAACGGGGTTTGACGTATTAAGACATCGTATAATCTTAACTTACGAGGCGGAGGCCGAAAACGTATCCACAGAAGATGTACTTCAGAAAATTTTCGACACTGTAGAAGTCCCCTAATAACTTCTTGTTAACTTAGCATTAATCTATTCAACAACAAGGCTAATTATTTTTTCTAAATAAAGGGTTCCAGTAAATTTTTCTCTTTAGTGTGTTTCATTTTATTTAAAAGGTATCAATGAGTTTGTTCGCAAAAATTATTGAAGGATTCAAAGTACCACCAACTAAGCCAGACTCTGAAAAAGATATTTCTCCAGAGCTCATGCAGAAAGTCCGCTCCATTCAAATAAAGACTGGCCATCTTGTAACAGACTTGATGGCCGGTGAATATGTCTCTGCATTTAAAGGTCGGGGGATGGAGTTCAATGCCGTGCGTGAATATGCGCCAGGTGATGATGTTAGGCTCATCGACTGGAATGTAACAGCACGGATGGGACAACCCTTCATAAAAGAGTTCATAGAAGAGCGCGAACTTAATGTTATGCTCATCGTCGATGTTAGCTCTTCAGGTGAATTTGGTTCCTCTGGAAAGTTTAAAAATGAAGTTTCTGCAGAAGTAGCCTCCATCCTAGCTTTCGCAGCGATTCGCAATAATGACAAAATAGGACTTATAGTATTTTCGGATAAAATAGAACGTTACATACCACCTAAAAAAGGGAAGGCACATATTTGGAATATAATCCGCACTATTTTAAACTTTCAGCCTGAGGGAAGGTGTACAAATATCAACCTTCCACTTGAATATTTATTAAAGGTCCAAAAACGGAAATGCGTGGCGTTTCTTATTTCTGATTTTTTAGCAAAGGACTACGAGACAAATCTAAAACTAACCGAACAAAAGCACGATCTGATTGCCATATCAATTACCGACCCAAGAGAAAAATACCTTCCAACTATAGGTTATATTCATCTTCAGGATGCTGAGTCTGGCGAAACACTATTGGTCGACACAAGTGACAAAGAAATGATCAAACACCTTACTTTTTATGAGCAAAAGCGACGGGAAAAACTGAAAAAATCTTTTAATTCGATGGGTGTAGATACAATAGAAATTGAGACTGACGGATCACTAGCAAAACCAATTATAAGATATTTTAAAATGCGAGAAAAAAGGCACTAAGCATGAAACCTGACCCAAACACACCAAAAGAAGAACTAAGTAACAAGATTAAAGTTCCCGTTGTCATTTTAACATTTATTACTCTATGCGCACTTGTTGCCTTATCAATCAAAATAGCGTATTCAGTCAGTTCGCCAGAAAAAAAATTAGACAACCACCAATATTTGCGCAATGTTGGGGATAAACTAAAAAATAATGGTCTTAAAGAACAAGCGATTGACCAATATATAAAATACCTGGACAAAACAAAGGTGGAAGCTTTGTCTCGATCCTCGGTTGCCCATACAGTGGGTGAACTTTATATGGAGTTAAATAATTGTCGCGAAGCGCTAGTCTGGCTGTTCCATGCGGAAACAGTTGGACCTTCGTACCAACGCATCGAAGAACTAAAAAAACATATTGATACATGTTTAATTCAGACAAGCTCCCCCGAACCAAAAAGCCTCATATCAAGATAAAAATTAAGCATAAACTCGTTTTAGCTTTTATTTATTATTTGTTTCTTTCTTTAACCATCGCATGGGCTGAGTCCCAAATAACAATTGATGCCAAAACGGACAAGCCACAGGCAACAATAGGAGACATTGTCACCTATACAATAATTCTGAGGCATGATGTAGATTTAAAATCTTTTATGCCAGACTTCAGCGTAATAAGTGGATTTGATGTGCTTGAAACTCTGCCTAGTAAACCACGGAATATTGAAGGTCAAATTGAACATAATTACTCTGTCAAACTCAGAGCCGACCAAGTCGGAATTTATATTATTCCACCAATAACGGTATCATTCGAGGTAACAAAAAGCGCCACTGGAAAATCTATCCTGGGGGAAATACGTGCCCCTGAAGTAACAATTGAAGTGGCCTCTGTACTGAACCTTCAAGGTGAGCCTACCGACATACGTGATATTAAAGATATTGTTGAAGTGGATAAGGATTGGGCATCGTGGCTGTTTTGGTTATTAAATGCAATCTTATTAGTGGTAGTTTTTTATCTATTATGGAAATACCGCAAAGTGAAATATAAACCATCTGTCAAAGAGGCACCGACTATACGGACACATGAAATTGCCATCCGTGAATTAGATGCACTCAAGCAAAAAGGACTCCTTGAACGTGGTAACGCAAGAGAGCATTTTTTTAAACTCTCGGAGATTTTTCGGCGCTATCTTGGAAAAAGATTTCATTTCCCGGCATCCGACTGGACAACTCAAGAAATTACCGAATATTTCCAAAAACTAGACGACCTTGAGCCAGATTCATACCTTGAAGCAATTCGCATTTTAAACAAATCAGATCTAGTGAAATTTGCTAAAGTCAAAGCTTCGCCACAAGCAGATGAAATAGAATCTGTCCGTGAGTTCATATTATCGACGCGTGAACATATGGATTTAGGACTTTATTCAAATTAATTTAAAAACCACATGATCTTTTTTAGATTTGAAGATCCTTGGCTCCTTTTGATTCTACTATTTATCCCCGTCATGGTCTGGCAGGAGCGTAGGCTGGCCAAAGCTATTCACTATTCATCCCTTGCTGCTTTAAAAGCGGTAGGCTCTAATCGTTCTCAAGTTATTGCCGCTATCCCAGTGTTACTTAGGTTCATAGCCATCGCTCTTTTTATTGTTGCATTCGCACGTCCACAGGAAGGACGCAAAAAAACTGAAATCCTCTCCCAAGGTGTAGACATTATTCTTGCAATTGACACCTCTGGTAGTATGCAGGCACTCGACTTTAAAATAGGTGACGACCAAATCACACGCCTGGCAGTTGTCAAAGATGTCGTCGCCGAATTCGTTGAAAACCGTAGAACGGATCGTTTAGGAATGGTTGTCTTTGGAGCTGAAGCATTCACACAATGTCCTCTCACATTAGATCACAATGTTCTACTCTCCTTTCTCGACAAACTAAAAATTGGTATGGCTGGAGATGCCACAGCAATAGGATCCGCAATTGGTATTTCAACAAAACGTTTAAAGGATCTAGAGTCCAAATCGAAGATTATTATTTTATTAACAGATGGAAGAAATAACTCCGGAAAAATCACACCCCTTCAAGCAGCTGAAATTGCTAAAACCCTGGGCATAAAAATCTACACGGTTGGAGTAGGTAAACGAGGTAAGGCCCCGTTCTTGGTCGATTCAATTTTTGGAAAACGTCTTATTTATCAAGATGTTGATATAGACGAAGAATCGCTAAAAAAAATTTCTGCTATGACGGATGCAAGGTATTTTCGAGCAACTAGTTTAAAGTCGCTAAAAGATATTTATGAGCAGATCGATCTATTAGAAAAGTCAGAAGTAAGAGTTATGGACCATTCCGAATACAAGGAGCTATTTCACTATTGTATTATCCTTGGACTCCTCTTTCTTGTTGCAGAAATTATTATTTCTAATTCTATTTTACGGAGAGTCCCTTAATGCGCTTTGGCAACCCCAACTATTTCAATTTACTGTGGCTTTTTATTATACTAATCGTATTTCTTGTTTGGTCATACAACAAAAAGAAACGACTGCTAGAAATTTTTTTAAGCGAACCTCTAGTTACTCGCTTACTTGATCCACTTGCGTGGAAAAGAATTAAAACCGATATGATCCTCACGGCATTTGGAGTATTTTTTCTCATTCTGGCACTTACTCAGCCACGGTGCGGCTACTACTGGAAAGATCTAACTCAGAAAGGCGTGGATATAATAATTGCACTAGATGTTTCAAACAGCATGCTGGCCCATGATATAAAACCTACTAGGCTAGAAAGGGCAAAACACAAGGTAGCTGATTTATTAAACATGATTGAAGGAGACAGAATTGGCCTGGTTGCTTTCGCTGGGACGTCATATCTTCAGTGCCCACTCACTTTGGATTATTCTGCAGCTCAGATTTTTTTAAATGCGATTGATACAAAACTCATTCCCGTCCAGGGAACAGCTATTGGCCACGCCATTCGCACTTCAATTAAAGCGTTTGATGAACAGGATTCGAGGTCACGAGCCATCATTCTTATTACAGATGGCGAAGACCATACAGGTGATGCCATCCCATCAGCAAAGTGGGCCAAAAAGCACAAAACCAAAATTTATGTAATAGGTATTGGTAAAGAAATTGGTGCCCCTATCCCAAATTCTAAACCAGGGGTTTCTGGTTTTAAAAAAGATACAGATGGGGAAGTAATATTAACAAAGCTCGATGAACCTACCCTTCAACAAATGGCTTTAGAAACAGGCGGAAGCTATGTGCGCTCTGTGACAGGTGATATGGACCTACAAAAAATTTACCTAGAAAAAATTAAGAACGAAGTTAAAGCAAAGGAAATTAAGACAGAGCGAAGGCGAGTTTGGCAGGAAAGATTTCAATGGATGATTTTTGCTGCTCTGATCTGTTTAACGGTAGGCTACGCTCGCAAAAAACTTCCCACCTAAAGAAAAACTAAGAAGATTTGAATAAAGATTAAATTTCAGGTACCTTGGGATTAGCTAAGCTCCCACAACCAATATTTTCCCAATTTGACTGTCAGAGATAAATAACGACAAAAATCTACCTACATAGCGCGGATTAAATAAAAAACCATACGAATTTAATCCCTCAATAGTTCTCAAGTTTGATACACTCATAATATCTAAATTTAAACAGAATACTTGACAAGTGGAACTTGCAATACTATTTTTATAAATATGAATGAGGGTTATATACATGAATTATTCCCCCCCCTTAGAACCGATTTTAGTTAAAACTACAATTATTTATAAGGAAATAAAAAATGTATGAAAATCAAATGAGAACCAACAGTCTTGACTCCGTTGCTGCAGAACAACAGCGTTTCATGGTTCGAGTTTATAACTGGATGGGAGCTGGCCTAGGTATTACGGGTGTAATGGCATTTTATATCGCTAATAGTCCAACCATCTTCAATATACTGATGGGTAATCCCATCATGCCAATTGTGCTTATAATTGCTCAGATCGGCCTAGTCTTCTGGCTAGCTTCCAGGGTCATGGCTATGAGTGTCAGTCAAGCCACGGGTGTCTTTTTGTTATATGCTGGGCTTACCGGAATCACTTTTTCAACCTTGTTTGTCGTTTATACCGCCGCATCCATTACATCGACATTCCTAGTGACTGCTGGAACTTTTGGTGCGATGAGTTTTTACGGTTACACCACAAAAAAAGATCTAACTTCATGGGGAAGTTTTCTCTTCATGGGGCTTATAGGAATAATCATTGCCTCACTCGTGAATATCTTTCTTCAAAGCCCAATGATGCACTGGATCATAACCTACGCCGGCGTACTTATATTTGTAGGACTTACCGCTTACGACACCCAGAAAATTAAAGAAACGAATATCCTTGGTAATGAAGGAACTGATGAAGATACCAAGGAAGCCATTCGAGGAGCACTGACCCTGTACCTTGATTTCATCAATCTATTTCTCATGCTCCTTCGCATAATGGGTGATAGAAGGTAGCTTAGAAAGTTGAAGACCAAGCATTAACAAGTTGTAACTCGTTCAGTATACATTGGAGCCCTATTTCCTTAATCAGGGAATAGGGTTTTCTAGTATCATAATTATCTCAATAACCTCTCTATTTTGGGCTTATATAGTACTTGCTTTAATGTAGAAAAAGATTTCATCCAACAAGTAGCTTTAAAACAAAATTTATCTTTATCTACCTTGACTTTACTAGTTTCTAATCTCATATTTTAATTACAAGGCAGTTGACCGGTCTCCCGCAATTAAAATTCATTTTAGGATTTTAAAAACTCACCGATTCTTAATACTTTTTACCAAAGTTTATGAATTGAGGTTCTTTTAATAGGAGATAATTTCCATGAATTTCAAAAATTTAATCCCAGCTCACTGGGAATCCCATAGTAAACCTGTACGTTTCAACCCTGAACATTCCTTTGTTACAATCGCGGATGGTATGGATCGGTTTTTTAATCATTTAAATACGGACTTTTTTGAAAATAGCCTTTTTGATTTTCATCCAATTACTGAACAGAACCATTTCCCAAAAATTGATGTAACAGAAACTAAAGGTGAGTTTCTTATTCTGGCAGAGTTACCTGGAATCAATGATAAAGATATCGAGGTTACATTAGACAACGGAACTCTTACTATTAAGGGTGAGAAAAAAATAGAAAAAGAAAGCGATCAAGGCGAGTTTTGCAGTAGGGAAAGATCCTACGGCTTGTTCCAAAGAAACTTTAAGGTCCCTGAAACAATTGACCCGAATAAAATAGATGCTTCTTTCAATAAAGGGATTTTGACAGTTAAATTGCCAAAAACTCCTGAATCGAAGAGAGAAGTAAAAAAAATTCCTATTAACCATTAATGGAGGTTTTAACGAAGTCCCTCTTTCATTTGATTACTTAAATCTATATCCGCCATAACCTCTCTCCCTAGCGTGTGGAGAGGGGTTATCTTTTTCAAGCTTCCCGTAAGCTTTTGATCGCTTTTTTATAATCCTTACTATCAAAAACAGCGGAGCCCGCAACAAGAATGCTGGCCCCTGATTCTTTTATATCCCCTGCATTCTCCGGTTTCACCCCGCCGTCTACTTGTAATTCAATCTTATCTTCATAGTTACTCATAATATCACTGAGGTTTGATATTTTCCCCAGCATTGAAGGGATGAAAGACTGCCCCCCGAAGCCAGGATTCACTGTCATAAGTAGTACCATATCTAATTCATGCAGAACCTCTTCCAGACTCGACAAAGGCGTAGCAGGATTAAGCACTACGCCGGCACGCACTTTGTATTCTTTAATAGTTTGCACAGTACGATTAAGGTGTGGACAGGCTTCAACTTGAACCGTCAATATATCTGCTCCCGCATCCGCAAAGGATTTTATATAGTAGTCTGCATTTTCAATCATCAGATGTACATCAAGCGGAAGGTCAGTTATTTTTCGAATCGATTCAATGACAGGTGGTCCTACAGTTATGTTAGGCACAAAATGACCGTCCATCACATCAACATGGATCCAATCCGCACCAGCATCTTCAACAGCCTTAATTTCGTCGCCTAGTTTACTAAAATCCGCTGACAATATCGAAGGAGCAATTTTAATCATAGTTGATTCCCTGAATTAGTGGATATAGAAGATTTTAAAGTATACTTTATAACACTATCAAAAAAAAAGTAGGCTGGTTTTCAACAAGGTGGAGCATAACATAAGCGATTGGTTAAGTGCTATTTCATTTATTATATAAGGAATCTTCTGAAAGCCTCGCCTTTGAAGCGTTCATCATTTATAATGACGCCTTTGCCCTTATGCTTGTCAAATGAGTAACATCCATGTCCACAATAGTTGAACAAGTCCGAGACAAACTTCGCGGTGTATTAATGATAGATCAAAGCATGTTGATCCTTGCTGCGTTGCTCGGTTTTCTAGCCGGCTTTGCATCAACATTTTTTCGTTGGATGATAGAATTTTTTGAAGCGTGTTTTTCAACCAAAGGATTTTCGATTATTGGTATTCCCCCTCAGATGTATCCATTCCTACTCCCATGCATGCCGATGCTAGGTGGATGTTTCATCGGGCTCATCTGCAAATATTTTCCGAATGCTGTAAAAGAAAATGGAGTACATCAAGTTATGTATGCCGTTGCTTTAAATGATGGCAAAGTACGTAAACGGACCATCGCATCTTGTGCTGTTACTTCATCAATCACAATTGGTTCAGGTGGATCAGCTGGCAGAGAAGGTCCAACGGTTCAGATCGGTTCAGCAGTTGGTTCCGCACTAGGCCAATTGCTTCATCTATCTACGGAAAGAGTACGAGTTCTCGTTGGATGCGGTGCAGCAGCGGGAATAGCCGCTTCGTTCAACGCCCCACTCGCTGGCGTTCTATTTTCTCTTGAAATTATTCTAGGTGATTTCACAATTCACACCTTCAGTCCTATTATTATAGCGTCGGTAATAGGCACGGTAACAGGCCGCGCCCTGGAAGGTAATGAGGTTACTTTTAATGTACCCATACATGAACTTGTGCATCCCACCGAAATAATTTTTTATCTAATGCTTGGAATTTTGTGTGGTGTTGTGGCACGGTTATTCACCTTTTCTTATTTTTACGCTCAACAAATTTTTGAAGAAAAGATCAGTTTTCCCGGGTACTATAAACCAGCAATTGGTGGGTTTATAGTAGGCATGATCTCAATTTTTCTGCCACAAATTCTTGGTAACGGATATGACGTTATGGAGCAGGCGCTAATCGGACAAATTTTTTGGGGTCTGGCCTTGCTTCTGATTTTCATGAAAATAATATGCACTTCCATCACACTGGGATCCGGAGGAATGGGTGGAGTATTCGCTCCATCCTTGTTTGTGGGCTCAATGCTTGGTGCCGCGTTTGGCTCAACCGTACACTTTATTTCTCCTAATCTAACCGCTTCAGCTGAAACTTACTCCATGGTAGGAATGGGGGCTGTTGCCGGAGCAGTTATGCAAGCTCCTCTTACTAACATTCTAATGCTGTTTGAATTAACAAATGATTATACCTTAATCCTTCCGATAATGGTTGCTTGCATAGCCGCGTCATATACTTATCAGAGATTTACCAAAGACTCCATTTATGTACAGTATTTACTAAATAAGGGCATAAATATCCGTCATGGCCGTGAAGTTTCCATAATGAACTCTATCAAGGTGCAAGATGTAATGAGTAGCGATGTTACAACAATTGCCCAAGAAATGCCCTTTCGCAAAATCCTTGAAACTATTTCCTATTCAAAGAACTTTTATTTCCCGGTTCTCGATAATAAAGGGGACATGGTGGGAATCCTTTCTTTCTCAGATATCCGTGAGATGATATTTGAAGAACAATTGGGTGATCTTCTTGTAGCAAGCGAGCTCGCTACCCAGAAGGTGTTTGCACTCACTCCACAACAAAATTTAAACGAGGCGATGGAAATATTTTCACGACTTGATGTAGACCAACTACCTGTAGTTAGAAGTGACGATAAATTGAAGGTCATCGGTATGTTGACTCGTGGTGATGTAATGGCCTCTTATAACCGCGAAATCCTTGTCTCCGAATTTGACACTAGCTCAGCTTAATGTTTCTTAAAATAATTAATAGCCTTACATCTATTTACCTTCCTCTTATTACTCTTTGTATTTCTCTGATTTCTTGCCAGATGCAAGACCAGAAATTTATTAAACGGACCCAATTTATCATGGGAACGTTGGTCGAAATAACAGTTCTTGAAGAGGACAAAGAACTCGCCCAAAAAGCTATCAGCAAATCTTTCGAGGAAATGTCTCGACTTGAAAATATAATGAGTAATTACTTGCACAACTCAGAATTATCCAAGCTCAATATGTCTGCGGGTAGCCAAAAAAATATTACCGTGTCATCTGATCTTATGGAAGTAATTCAGCGTGGAGTTCACTGGGGAAGACTTTCCAATGGAGCAATAGATATTAGTATTGGTCCTGCCGTTAATTTATGGAAATTCGATTCCGATTCACCCCTCCCACCTAGCCCAAAGAAGCTAAAAAGCATAATTGGTTTAATAGATTATCGGGGTATTTATATAGAGGGTAATTCTATAGGTTTAAAACAAAAAGGGATGTCCCTTGATCTTGGTTCTATTGGAAAGGGCTATGCCGTCGACCGGGCCGTTGAAGTGCTAAAGTTTTCGGGAATTAAAAATGGATTTGTAAATGCTGGGGGAGACCTAATGGCTTTTGGTTCGAAGAAAGGAACAAAACCCTGGCGCATCGGAATTCAACATCCACGTAAACCGGAAGAAATGATTATTTCACTGACACTGAAAGACAAAGCTGTAGCAACCTCTGGAGACTATCAAAGGTATTTTATTCACGATGAAAAGAGGTATCACCATATTCTAAACCCAGAAGACGGTTGGCCTTCAGGAAATGCCATATCCGCAACTGTTATTGCAGATACAGTCGCTGACGCAGATGCCCTTTCCACAGCTTTATTTATTCTTGGAGCTGAAAAAGGACTTGATCTTATTAATTCCCTTGAAGGCGTCGAAGGGATGGTGCTTTCAAATTTAGGATCAGCCAGTTTTTCCTTTGGATTCCGCGACCTTCCAGGGCTTTCGTTCCAAGACCTCAAAGATAACCTCTCCCAATAAACGGTGACCGATTGCATTGGGGTGGCAACCGTCAGGAAAAAGAACCGCGTACAATTCATTCTCTTCCATCTTTTCACCATAAGCATCGAAATATCGTATAAACTTTTTTGGAAACCTTCTTGGGATCTCATCTAGAAATGGTCTCACCTGTTTGTTAAAATCAATAAATGGGACGTCAATACTATTTGTTAATTCAATTGCAACCGAAGTATACTCTTCTATGTTACATATGTTAATAAACGCTGGCTTCCCGCCATAACTCTTAATAGTTTGAAATATACTTCCTAGATTCTTATTATAATCATCAATTGAAACTCTGTTGACCAGGCGTTTAGTTTCATCATTAAAAGAAATACGGGCTGATATCCAGGACGACCTTAGCATTTTAAAAAATAAAAATCGTTCAAGCTCTATATGGATTTTTCCGTAGATGGATTTAAAGTTTAAAGATCTCTGATGATCTGTCATTGATGCTGGAGCATGATCATTACTTCCAAGTGAAACCAGAACTCGATCACCAGTCTTAATATCATTCATTCGCCTTACGGCATTCAAACCGTCAAAAGTTGAAATACCGGGCATCGCTCTATTGACGATTCGGTGGAGGATATCCCCTGGCTTTAAAGAGCGATTAATAATTTCCATAAATACAAATCCATAGGTGTCCTCAAAGTCTACCCCCCATCCGAAAGCGCTTGAATCCCCCAGTATGAAAATAGATTTTCCTGGTAATCCTTCTTTCTTAATTCGGTCTTCATTTAATCCTATTCTATAACCATCCCTATCAGATATGAGGGTCCATCGAGGCATATTCGCAACTGGAAATACAGATGAATAGCCAGCAACTTCGCGTTTGTAGTCAGGCTTTAAAACATAACCCAATAGTGGGTCAGAACGGTAGGCGTAAAGATCCTGGTTAACTTCTCCAAGAATCTTCAATCGGTTCCTATAATCATTAAAAAAAATAGGATCCATTTTAGAAATCCAATAGGGTAACTGAGCATTCTGAAATTGAATATGCGGCTGGTATCCAACAACATGCAAAAATAACTCCAAGCATATAAATAAGAAAGCCGGAATGACTAAGGAAAGGACAAAAAGTTTGGTAGAAATTTTTTTTGGTATGGGAATAGTCATCCGCCAAGAAAGGTCATTTTCGCAAAGAGACTTTTTTCAGAAGTAACGAATTGGTGACAACTGACACAGAACTCAATGCCATTGCAAGAGCGGCATATACAGGTTTAAGCATGATTCCAAACGCAGGATACAACAATCCCGCGGCAATCGGAATGCCTAAACAATTATAAAAAAATGCAAAAAACAGATTTTGTTTGATTTTCTCCATGGTTTTTTTACTTAATTCGATAGCGTCTGCAACCGCTCTTAGGTCACTGGTCATGAGAGTTATATCAGAAGCTTCCATAGCCACATCCGTTCCTGAACTTACAGCAATGCCCAAATCGGCCCGGGCAAGTGCTGGAGCGTCATTAATTCCATCCCCTACCATTGCAACTGATTTCCCCATCGCTTGCAATTTTTCGATCTCATTGGCCTTATCATTAGGAAGCACCTCGGATATAACGGTTCGAATGTCAAGTTGACGGGCAACAGCCGAAGCCGTATACCGACTGTCGCCCGTAATCATTCCAACTTGTAACCCAAGGTTTTTTAGACGTTCAACAGTTTCCCTGGCATAAGGTAAAACCTTATCTGTAGCAGTGATAACGCCTACTACTTTTTTAGAAACTGCCAAGATCATGGATGTCTTCCCCTGACGCGCAAATTCATCTAAACGCTCAACCCAATGCTCAATCATAATTCCGTTTTCATTCATTAAGCTAACGTTTCCTAAAACAATTTCCTTATGGTTAAACAAAGCTCTGATTCCAAAACCTGGCAAAGCTTTAAATTCTGTTACTTTTTCAAGTTTTAGATTCCTTTTGTGAGCTTCATTCACAACTGCCTCTGCCAAAGGATGTTCAGAGCTCTTTTCAACTGAAGCCGCAAATATCAACAATTGGTCCACGGAATACGCTGAATTAGTATCTAAAATCACATCGTTTACTTCTGGCATCCCTTCAGTAAGAGTCCCGGTTTTATCAAGGAGTATAGTATTTATTTTACCCACCTGTTCAAGAACCTTTCCGCCTTTTATAAGTATTCCTAACTCTGCTCCTTTTCCAACCCCTACCATAATAGCTGCTGGAGTAGCCAATCCCAATGCACAAGGACAAGCAATAATCATAACTGAAATAAATATCATAAGAGCAAATGTAAATGGAGAAGTCGGGAGGTCTATTAATTCTCCAAAAAACCACCAACAAAAAAAAGATAAAGTCGCCACAGTTATTACAGCAGGAATAAAAATACCAGAAACTTTATCTGCTAGTCTCTGCACAGGAGCCTTAGACCCCTGTGCTTCCTCAACCAGACGAATAATTTGAGAAAGAACTGAGTCTGTACCTAAATGCGTGGCCCGCATCTTAAAACATCCGGTTTTATTTAAAGAACCACCGATAACTGGCTCACCTATATTTTTATCGACAGGCATACTTTCTCCACTAATCATAGATTCATCAACAGAAGTAGAACCATTTATGATTATTCCATCAACGGGAATTCTTTCGCCAGGTTTAACGATTATGGTGTCTTCTTCAACTACTTTAGTAATAGAAATATCTTTCTCTGCATTATCACGTTCCACCCTTGCATTTTTAGGTTGCAGTCCTATCAACTTATGGAGTGCGCTGGAAGCTTTGGCTTTGGCCTTTGCTTCAAGTAATCGACCCATCAATACTAAAGAGATGATCATTACTGAAGAATCAAAGTAAACAGCCACTTCCTGACCCAGGTTAAGTAAGAAGTTAGGAAATACCGTTACGAACGCACTGTAAAAATAGGCGAAAGATGTACCAACAGAAATAAGTGTGTTCATGTCTGAATAACCATGTATTATCCCCGCCCAAGTACCCCTATAAAATCCCCATCCTGCCCAGAATTGAACTGGCGTCGCAAGCATTAACAATAAAAAGTTATGTTCTGATGAACCCATTTTTGGAAAAAAACTCTGCAGCAGCTCCGTACCACTAAACATCATAACGACAGCTAAAAATATGCTTAAAGCAAACCTTCTCTTGAGAATATTAATTTCGAAGATATTACGTTTATCTTCTGTTTCGACTTCTTCCGCTTTCGATTCTTCATCCGCATTTAACGTGTATCCAATCTCACTTAAAGCAAATTGAAAATCTCGTAATCCAGAAATAGACGACAAGTGATCAATCAAAACTCTTCCTGTAGCTAAATTAACTTGAACATCCAGAACTCCACTAAGCCCAAGTAGTTTACTTTCCACACGAGAAACACAGGACGCGCAAGTCATTCCTATTACAGGGAATGATTCCCTATTAACTGAAACTACAAATCCGAGTTTTTCAATTATTTCACAAATCTTGGCAGAAGAAACTTTATCTGCATCATAATCAATAGAAGCCTGCCCTGCCCCAAAACTAACCCCCGCTTGTTTTACCCCTTCTATCTCGGCTATCTTTTTCTCAATTCTGAAAGCACAACTAGCGCAACTCATCCCTATTATTGGAAAAACTAGATGCTCTATTTTTGATAAAGTTTTATATGCTGTCACCGTGATAATCTCGTGTTATGCTTTAAACAAAGGACACAAAAAGATTCCTGCCTTTTTATTATAGAATGGGAATATTTCTACACAAGGCTAGAATATGTATCGCTTTAAAATTATTAACAAGCATGTCAGTGTATCCATCCTTGGTTTGTTTTATCTAGCTTCTGTTTCAATAATTTGTGCTGAGTCTGCAAAACCATTACGTCTCGTTGATTTAACCCATTCATTTAACCAAACCACCATATATTGGCCTAATAGTAAATCTTTTGAAATGGAAATTGTTTATCGAGGTAAAACCGACTTTGGTATCGGGACGAAGCAAATAACATATCTACAGCTGAACACGGTGGAATCCATATGGACGCCCCGATACATTTTTCTAAAGGCAAGTGGAGAACAGATCAAGTGCCTCTGGAGCAACTTATTACCGCGGGAGTTTTGATAGACGTACGACCTAAAACCATAAACAACCCTGATTATCTTATAGGTAGATCCGATTTTTTAGACTAGGAAAGAGAACATGGAAAGATCCCAGAAAATACTATTGTTTTGGTACTGACAGGGTGGGAACAATATCGGCCGGATAAGAAAAAATATTTAGGAACAGATGCTCCGGGAGATATAATAAACCTTCACTTTCCTGGGTTCGGTGGAGATGCTGCCCGTTTTTTAACAAAGGAGCGACTGGTCGCTCGGGTAGGCTTAGATACTGCCAGTTTAGATTATGGACAATCCAGAGATTTCCGAGCTCACCAGGTTTTTGGGAACTCCAATGTTCCTGGGTTTGAGAATGTAGCTAACCTTTCAAAGTTACCAGCTAAAGAATTCAGGGTCATCGCCCTTCCAATGAAGATCGGGCAAGGCAGCGGAGCCCCTTTAAGGATAGTGGCTGAACTCTACTGACGATATTTGGAGCCTAGATATTTATTTTTTGAAGTGAAAAAGGATACTTTGGAAATACTTCCAAAAAATTTGTCAATTATTTAGGCGAAATGGATTATTTTTTTACAAATAAAGTTTTGAGCGTAAAAATTCCATAGAAGAGAAACAAAATAGCAATAAGGCCGCTGGAAAATGAGTGGTTTGTGACGGCACTACCGAATAAATAAATACCTGCGCCGCTAAGAATTGACCCGATAAAAAGATATCCAAGAACATTTACAAGAGGTAAATAACTCTTGGAGGGATTGTTTACCCTTTTTCTTTCTTGCTTGAGTTGCCAGCGCCACCGGAGAATATAATAAGTTTGCTGTATCCAAGTAATAAGACCAGTTTTATCTAACATACTAGTTTTACAATACATACAGCGCGGATCTGATTCACGGTTAGGAAAACCACAATTGAGACATAGTTTGGTGTCCATTTTTTTGCGAAGCAGAGCAGGTTCTTTTTTAGGTTCATCCATAAATTCCTACCCTTAAAAAAAATCAAGTAACTTATCGGCGAATTTACAATGAGATATGAACAAAAATAATAATTTCTGAGTCTCCAAAATATAGTACTTATTGCCCTTCTCTGTCAACATTCAAGAATCAAAGTTAGAACCCGAAAAGACTACCTAATAAAATTAACAAAATATTGAAATTATCTAACCAAATTTCTATAATTTGCTCTTCTGTTAACCTCATTTATAATTAAGACAAATAAAATGAGATCTTTTGTAACACTGCTAATAGGATTATTTTGGTTTCTTTCAGTACTAGGGTATACAAGGGCTCTTCCAGAAGGAATGGTCCTTATCCCGGGTGGAGTCTACATAATGGGAAGTCATAAATCATTAATTGAACTTGATCCTGTAGACTTGTTCAACACCGATCGGCACGCTCTTGGGCCTGAGAATCCGGCGCATAATGTGGAGATAGACCCTTATTTTATTGACATATTTGAGGTAACTCATGGTGCTTATATGGGATTTGTTAAGGCTACTAATGCAAAAAAACCACGTTTTTGGGATGACCCAAATTTTAATAAAAATAATCAACCCGTAGTAGGGATATCTTGGAAAGAGGCACAATCATATTGCAAATGGAAAGGTGGGAGATTACCTACTGAAGCGGAATGGGAAAAAGCATCACGGGGTAAACGTTCTGTAAGCTATCCATGGGGAAATGAAATGCCAGATAGCACAAAACTGAACTTCAATGAAGAATTGCAAAAAACAGCTCCAATTGGCTCTTATGAAAGTGGTAAATCAGATTATGGCATCCATGACCTTTCAGGAAACGTTGCCGAATGGACTTATGACTGGCATCTTGCAGAGTTTTATGTTTTTTCATCAAAAAAAAATCCTGTCGGCCCTGAAAAAGGCCACTATAAGGTCATCCGAGGGGGTAACTGGCGAAATAATTTAGAAAGTATAAACATGACCTATAGAAATGCGACAGTTCCTTCCATACGTAGCAACTCATTAGGGTTTCGCTGTGCCCAAAGTACGGGCCTAACGCCTCCAGATAAGTACCCAAATCCTCATTAACAGAGCAAAAAAAAACCGGCAGAGCACTATACGGCTCTGCCGGTTACCAACTACCTAGTTTATTTAGGAACAACATTAGAGGCCTGTGGCCCTTTTTGCCCCATCGTTTTCTCAAATTCGACCTCCTGGCCCTCCCTGAGAGTTTTAAAACCATCCCCTTGAATAGCAGAAAAATGCACGAAACAATCTTCCCCGTCCTCGGACTCGATAAAACCATAACCCTTGCTATCATTAAACCATTTTACTTTTCCTGCAGCCATACCAGACAATCTCCTACAAACAGGTGGGAAAGAAAACCGAATCTAACTCGAATCTCCTTCCCAGTTGAAATGAGGTTGAGAGGATGTCGGGATACAACGGACCTTCGAGTTACCAAGAACCAGCACGAGTAGCCAATTCAACTAACAACAATTCACCGCTTTACCCTGCAAACGAGGTGTCAAAACCACCGCATACATTGACAAGCTCAACCCTGTAAACTTACTCATGATAGCATATATCCAACCCACATGCCGAAGTTAAAATATATATAAAGAATCTAGTTAAAAATCCACGCAACCATTAAAATAGTTTAAATTTCTCGCATTCCACAATAAGTCAATAGGATATGATGCAAAAAGACAATCGTGAATATTTCGCTTCTTTTAATTTGGCTCTGTGATTAAAAAACATGTAATCCAAATAATTAAACAAAACGACAATTAGCTTACAGAGTCACGACTAGACTTTGGAATGGATGCTACAACTTTATTGAGCAAATGATGGGCAATCTCTACTTTTGAAAGAAGCGATAGTTCTTCAATTTCCTCGTGTTTGTTAATCATAGTTACTTTATTGAAATCCGACTGAAACCCTATTCCTGGGGCGCTAATATCGTTAGCAACAATAAGATCAAGGTTTTTATTACGAAGCTTTTCTAGTGCGCTCTGAGTAAGGTTTTCAGATTCAGCGGCAAAGCCAATAACAAATTGTCCTGATTTTAGTTTTAATACGTTTAGCAAAATATCCTCTGTCGGAGCTAGTTCAATAACAAAAGGAGCACTCTGCATCTTCTTAATCTTCTCCTTCTTAATTTGCTTTGGTGCGAAGTCACCAACTGCTGCAGTCATAACCAAAACATCACAGTTTAAAAATTGTTGGAGTACGAGATCATTCATCTCAGTAGCTTTCCTACAAGGCAAAAAACGAATACCACCCGGAATTGGCAGACGCGTAGGACCACTTATCAGAGTGACAGCGGCTCCTCTGTCTCGAGCGTTGCAAGCTACAGCGTAACCCATTTTACCAGAGGATGGATTTGTAATATAGCGAACCGGGTCCAAGGCTTCATGAGTAGGACCAGCTGTCACCAAAATGCGGATTCCAGTAAGGTCTTTTTTAACTCCGAGTCGTTTATTTACTGCCTGCAGAAGCTTTTGTGGTTCAGCAAGCCGTCCTTGTCCCACTGATCTACATGCAAGCTCACCGTATTCTGGCTCTATGAATTCAACTCCTCTCTGTTTCATTTTTTCAATATTAGCTTTTACTGCTGGATTGCTATACATCCCATCGTTCATAGCGGGGGCGATGATTGATGGACCACAAAAAGCAATGAACAAATTGGATAATGCGTCATCAGCAATTCCATTTGCCATCTTTCCAATCATTCCCGCAGTGGCAGGAGCAATCAGTAAAAGGTCTGCCGATTCAGTGGCCGTAATGTGCTCCATTGTCAATGAAGAGCTACTGTCAAAAACTTGATGATAAACGGGATTTCCGGAAAGAGCCTCAAATGTCAAGGGAGTTATAAATTTAGTGGCATTAGAGCTCATTACAACGCACACCTTCGCACCTTCTCCAACTAGGAGCCGCAGTACTTCTAAAGACTTGTAAGCAGCAATACTTCCACTAACTCCCAAAATGATTTTTCTGTTACGCAAAGAAAAAATGTCGCTTGCCACAATAATTACCTGCTGAAGTAGTTTTCCCTAAAATCACTACGATAAGGGAATTATAATTGGGAATATGAGTAGGTTCAACAAATACCAAAAAAAAACTTTAAAATCATTCTATATTCAAAACCTCAACCCTCTATCACACTTAAGCACCGTAGAAAAATATTATAAATAATGCTATGAGAAAAATTTAGGTAACCGTGCTTAGAGAATAAATACCCTGGAATATGCCTACAAACGGAGGAATATCGTGATAAAAATTTTTCCAGCAAAACCCTATAAAAAAAGGATTTAACTTTAAAATTTGTTTCTCATTGCAAATCAAACCCGATTATATTAAAACCTATATCGACTGACACCACTATTCAGTGTGCTATTTACTCTGGAGACTTACCTAATATAGATTTTGCCCTTAAGTTTATAATAAAGATTCTAGTTACAGCTGAAGGGGACAAAAGGGATTCAATTAAGTAAAAAGCTTATTGGTAGAGATAGTCTCCGGGTCTCCCTAACTCGTGTTTTTTTTATTAAGTGCGAAACTCTCATATTGAATTATGGCAACAAACCTAACTTGATCATCCCAAAAAAAATCACTCTTCAAAATTTAACGACATCAAATTCATACAAAACCACCAACGGACAAATTTAAGATTCTGGTTATTTTAGTCGCCTCTTTGTTAAAACTTTAAATAATTAATTATAAAATAACTTTAGCTTCACTTAACCAAATACTAAACCTGTAATTGTGATAAGAGTATTATTAATATACGGCACATCCTTATGGCCAAAAACACACTTGAACCAAGATTTATTGCGATTGAAGGATGTATAGGGGCAGGAAAAACCTCTCTGGTAGATTTACTGGGAAAACAACTTGACGCACAAGTTGTTCGAGAAAAGGACGATGAAAACCCATTTATAGGTAAATTTTATCAAGATAGAGAATCATTCGGATTTCAAACCCAAGTCTTTTTTTTACTAAATCGCTATAACCAATACATGAGCTTAGCCCAGAGAGATCTATTTAGCTCTGTTGTTCTAGTGGATTATCTTTTTAATAGGGACAGACTGTTTGCTGCTCTCAATTTAAAAGATCAGGAACTAAAACTTTATGATCAAATTTACTCTTTATTACAAAACAAGGTCCCTAAACCCGATCTTGTAATTTTTCTTCAGGCGAGCACCGATATTTTGCGTTCTCGTGTGGAAAAAAGGGGACGCGAATACGAAGCCTTTATGGACCCAGATTATCTGGATAATGTCAATAAATCATTCAATAATTTCTTCTTCTACTATTCAGAAACTCCCCTTTTAGTCATCAACACCAATGAAATTGATTTTGTCAATAATAATTGCGACCTTGAGGAGTTGATAATTAAGATCAATAACCATAAAATAGGTAGGGAATATTACCATCCGCTTGGATCCTGACCAGACCGGGACGAATGAAAGTTTTTCAAGAATAAATCGAGCAGATTATGCTGAGGATCTGTAAAGACCTCAAGCCTCGGATTTTAGCTCGTGTCTATGATTTGTAGAAACCTTTCTGCCCGATCCCATCCATGCGGCGGGCTTTTTTATTATTTCATTGTTACATGTGAAAGCACCGCCCTCCAAAGGATTTCTAGTGGATATTCTGCTCGAAAATTTTAATAAGGAGTCACGGTGAATCGTAATAAAAAAACTGTTCCTATGATTAGGGAGCGAAAAAATTCTTCAAAAAAAATTGTAGCGCTTACAGCCTATGATTATAGTTTTTCTCGATTACTGGATATAACCGATCTTGATATTGTTCTTGTGGGCGACTCTTTATCTATGGTTTCTCTTGGACATGATACGACTCTCCCCGTAACTATGGAAGAAATGCTCATTCACACCTGTGCAGTGAGGAGAGGCTGTAATAATGCCCTACTAGTAGCTGATATGCCATTTATGTCTTACCAGATATCTGATGAGCAGGCCATTTCTAATGCTGGAAGGTTTATTCAGGAAGCTGGAGCCCAAGCCGTAAAGATTGAAGGTGGCTCCCGAATGGTGCAACGAATCCAAGCGGTAACTAATGCCGACATCCCGGTCATGGGTCATATTGGGCTCACACCTCAATCGATCAACCGACTTGGTGGATATAGAGTTCAGGGGAAAAACTATAAAGACGCACGCCAAATAAAACAAGATGCTCTGAAGCTCCAGGATGTGGGTGTGTTTTCAATTGTTCTTGAGGGAATATATGATGATTTAGCAGCTGAGATAACACAATCCATCAAAATTCCTACAATAGGTATTGGAGCGGGTGTTCAATGTGATGGACAAATACTAGTATTACATGACCTACTTGGACTTGGTACAAATTCTACCCCAAAGTTTGTTAAACAATACACTAATTTAGGTGAAGAAACGCAAAAAGCAGTAAACACTTATATTCAAGAAGTTCGTGATGAGGTTTTCCCAAATGAAAATCATTCTTATAAAAAAAATACTCAAAAACTCAGATCCGTAAGCGACCAGCACCAAGAATAAATGAGTGCCTAACATATAATTTAATGATGAAAACTATCGTCTGCATTAAGAAGATGAAAGAATGGAGTTATAGGAAGCGTTGCGAAGGCAAGGTGATCGGATTCACCCCGACCATGGGCTGTCTGCATGAAGGACATTTGAGCCTAGTAAAAGCTTCGACCGCCAATTGTAATTACACTGTGGTCAGTATTTTCGTTAATCCTGCCCAGTTCGGCCCTAATGAAGATTTAGAATCATATCCTCGCGACATAGAGTCAGACAAAGAAAAATTACGGGTCTCTGGCGCAGACATTTTATTTTATCCGAACCATAGGGATTTATATCCTGAACATTTTCAGACCTTCGTCGAAGTTGAGGAAAAAACCAAGTATCTTTGTGGAAAAAGCCGTCCCGAATTTTTCCGTGGTGTTACTACCATTGTATTAAAGTTTTTTAACATTATAAATCCGCATATGGCATTTTTTGGTGAAAAAGATCGGCAACAACTGGAAGTAATACGAACAATGGTTCGCGATTTAAATCTAGAGGTTGAGGTTATTGGCAAACCCATCGTGAGGGAGCGTGATGGGCTTGCCATGAGTTCGCGGAACCAGTATTTATCAATTGAAGATAGAAAATCAGCCCTTTCAGTATCACAATCTCTTGAGTCAGCCCAAACAATCATTATGCAAGGAGAGCGTTCCGTCGATGCTATTCGTAACAAAATCCGGCAAATAATCGAGCAAAAAAGCGCAGCTGAAATTGACTATATTTCCATATGCGACCCAGATAGCTTTGCTGAGCAAAAAGAAATAAACTCTAAAACACTAATTGCATTGGCTGTAAAGGTTGGCAAAGCACGCCTTATAGACAATCGTATTATAGAGAGAACTTCATGCAACAAATAATGTTGAAATCCAAACTCCACCAGGCACGAGTTACCAATGTTTTGATAGACTATGAGGGTAGTATAGAAATAGATGAGGACCTAATGGATGAAGTAGAAATATCCACCTACGAGCAAGTACACGTTTTTAACATCAATAACGGTCAACGTTTCGTCACCTATGTTATACCTGGCAAAAGAGGGGAAAGGATAATATCTGTCAATGGAGCTGCTGCTCGCTTAGCCCAGATAAATGATCGCATCATAATTGTAGCTTATGGTATTATAGATATTGCTCAGGAAAAAATTACGCCAAAAATTTTAATTCTCAATGAGGAAAACCAAGTTGTAGATTAAAAAAGGAATGTAAAGTTTCTGATATATTGTTTTTACTTAAACAACCATATTTCGGACGAGTTGCTTATTTATGGATATTTTAATTACATTAGCGTTGGTGTTTATGGTTTGGATGTGCATAGACTGCTTACAACGTAAGGAACACTTTATTTGGATTATTATAATGGTGGTTCTTTTTCCGGTTGGTGCCGTAGCCTATTATTTCACAATAAAATCAAAGGCTGGGGGTATGTCTCGCCCTTCGATTCTTCGAACCGTAGGTTCAAAAAATATAAAAGAAGTAGAAAATGAAGAAACCCTTCAACTCAAAGATATGATAAGCAAATTTCACAAAGCTTATCACTATGAGAAACTTGGGCATGCTTATTTAGAGCAAAAACAGTTTGAGCTGGCAACCCCCCAATTTAAAGAAGCAATCCAACGCGATCCTGAGTCGAATGAGGCTCGCTATGGGCTAGGCAAAGCCCTTCATGGAATGGAGCTTTATGAAGAAGCAGCGGAGGCCCTTGAGGAACTAGTTAAAATAGATAAAAAGTATGACTACGGTAACGCTATTTTCGGTCTGGCAGAATGTTACCGGTTAGCTGGTTTGGAAGATAAGGCTCTGAAAACTTATGAAGAGGTTATTAATTCATTCCATTTCTTCAAGGCCTGCTATCACTACGCCAACCTTCTTGACAAAGGAGGCAAAAAGGATGAAGCTATTAGCCATATGAAATCGATTATTGGTTCATCTAAAGACCTACCGGATTACAAACTTGAAAAAGAACGCTACTGGATCGATAAAGCTTACAAGTTCCTCAGAAAAAATGGCGTTGAACTAGCCTGATTAATTCCTGGCGCTTAAAAACCACACTATAAAAGGACTCGTTAAGTTTGACGGTATTGGCGCAAAACTTAAAAGTCATCAGAAAAAATCTCAATTGCACGCAAATGAAGATTTCCAAAGTTTTGGGAATCGGTTTCCGAACTTACGTCCGTTATGAGGCGGGGGAGAGAGATGCCCCCGTAGCGGTATTGGTTAAACTTGCAAAACTGGGAAACATTTCACTCGACCGGCTATTGACTAGTCCCTTAACACTAGAAGGCCTCAAAATTCATGATGTGAACAAAACGCCAAACACCCCACAACAAATGGAAGTCGTCGGAGGTGGACTCGAAGAGGGAAGATTAATGTTTAAGGGCTTGATAAACGACCACCTTATTGCAACAAACAAATTAGAAAATAAGCTGCTTAATGCGTACAGAAAACTCAACCGTTTAGACAAGAAAAATTACTTAATCGATGTCGAATGGGTGCTTTATAACCCTAAAAACTTAGGGCCGAAAAATAACCTCTCTAGATCCCCACAAAAGCAAAGTGGAAAAAACTAGCTGACGTTAATACAAATGGCTAGACCTTAAAAAAAATACAATTTGAGACTCAGAATATAGCCCAAACTGCTGTATCCAACCTTTATTTTTTAGGTGATGTAATTGTCCTCTAATTAGTTATTTCCGTAAAAATTTTTTCAAAATAGAGTCCATCTCATATAAAAGTGCAATAGGTCTTCCATGTGGGCAGGTATAAGGCATCTCGGTTTTTTCTAAATCGGAAATAAGTTGTTTTATCTGGTCTAAATCCAATGTCGTATTTACTTTGATTGCGTTTCGGCAAGACATCATAACCAGTATTTCCTCAAGTTTCTCATTTAGTGTGTCTTCATGAGTTCGCATTGGTAGCATATCTACTATTTCACGCAGGATCTCCTTTTGATCGTTATTTTTCAGAATTGCTGGAACAGACCTCAACAAAAAACCATTTTCACCAAAGAGTTCCAATTCGAGACCAAGTTCACTCAAGCGTTTCTGGTGTCGTATTAACAGTTCTGTTTCAGCTGGCGAAAATTCTAGAGCAAGTGGAAATAGTAACTGCTGGACTTCCAATTTTTTATTTTTTTTCGCTTTGCTAAAACTTTCATAAAGTACTCGTTCATGAGCAATATGCTGATCTATCAGTAATATACCCAGCTTCCCCTGCATTATGATAAAAGAACGATCCAACTGCCCCAGGGGTTGAAATTCTGAATAAATAAGGTTGGATACGGGGGTTGGCTTACTATTAAATATTTCTACTTGATGTGGAGCAGTAACATTTTGTTTCACGGGATCAGATAGATGCAATGGTGGATTTTTGTAAAAAAGTTCCACCGAAGAAGATAAGTCTTCTGTGGGTCGACTCATAGAATAATTATCTAATTCGGACCTGCCTGCCACTTGACCAGATTTATTTGGTGAACGCAAAGCGTCATGTGTTTTTTCAGGTTGATACGAAGTAGGCAATGGCAATTTTCTACTTTTACTGAGCGCATCTTTAATGGTTCTCCTCACGAAGTTATGCACTTCCTGTTGAAACGCAAAACGAACCTCGGCTTTAGTAGGATGTACATTCACATCATACAGCTTGGGATCCATTGATAAAAAAAGATAGATAGCAGGATGTTGTCCTTTCGGAAGAAGGTGACTATACCCATGTTGGGTCGAATGGAGAATCACTTTATCGCGAACAAACCTCTGGTTAACGTAACAATACTGGGCGGAACGTGACGAGCGAGTATAAACTGGACTGGAGATGAATCCCGTAAGACGGTAGACTCCAGCTTCGGCATCTACCTGAACAAGCTCTTTAGCAAGGTCAGGCCCGAACAGCTCCGCAATCCTATACAAGGGCTGATCTGTCGGTAAAGTGTCAATAACTTTACGGCCATTATTGATCAATATGAAGTGTATGTGTGGATGTGCCAAAGCATGTTGTGTCACAACCTGGGTAATGTGAGAAGATTCGGTGCTATCACTTTTAAGAAATTTTTTTCGAGCAGGAATATTATGAAACAGCTGAGACACTTCGATGGTTGTTCCATGGGAACAAGCCACCTCTTTCACCTGTGCAGGTCTACCACCATCTATAAAAATCTGTGTGCCGCATAGGTGCTCATTATCAGAAGTAATCATAAGGGTTTTAGAGACTGAGGCAATACTTGGGAGAGCTTCCCCTCGGAACCCTAACGATTTAATTCTCTCAAGATCGGAGAAACTTTTAATTTTACTAGTCGCATGCCTCGAAAAGGCTAGACGTGCGTCTTCAGGCGACATTCCTAACCCATTATCCGTTACACGAATGAGTTTTTTCCCACCCTGTTCGATTTCGATCAAAATACGCGTGGCCCGAGCATCAACTGAGTTTTCCACAAGCTCTTTTATGACCGACATTGGTCTTTCAACCACTTCACCAGCAGCTATTTGGTTAGCTAAATCATCGGGAAGTATCATTACCCTTGATTTATTATTTTTTTCAGGTAAGGAAGACATAAAATTCCAAAGTAATGAAACGTAAGGAAGGTTCTTATTTAGAAACTATTTAAAACAATTTTTTAGAGATTACAAGAGTTTATAAGACATCTAATATATAATTAGTGTCATAAAATAATAAGCCACTGGAAACTTTATATGATTCAACACAATTCATACACAGTATACTTTATATTTATTATTTTACAGATTTGTTAGAAATCCTGGCCTATATGCTTTTTTATTAAATGGATAGTTACTTTAAAGAAAATATCCGGTTACTGAAGCAGCACTGTAATGGTTTAAAGAACCTGCCTAAGAAACTTCCGCAGTCAATCAGGGTACAAGCTACACCCTCGGGAGATAACACCATCTGGCTTAATGATGTATTAATACATAGCAAGTATGATCCAGTAAAAGAGGGCCATGCTTTTGCAGGTAAATTGGAATTAGGAAGCCAAGTATGTCTTTACGGATTTGGACTCGGATACCATATAGATGCGCTTCTTGAGAAAATTGGACCCAGTGGATATCTATTGGCTATAGAATTAAACCCTGATCTTTTGCTTGCCGCGATGATACTAAGAGACCAATCAAAAATATTATGCAACGAAAGATTCCACTTAGTCTACGGGATCGATGAAGACATTGTCGCCGCGGAAATAACAAAATATATGAGACAACTACAGGAGCATCCTGGAAATCTTGAGGTCCTTTTTCACCTACCGTCATATAAAGAAATTCCCTCCTGCTTCCCTCGGTTGGTTAATTCACTTGAAGTATTACTAATGGAGCGCCGATTTCCATCTGTACTTGGCAATATGGAAAAAGAAAATTATTCGTTAAATAAAGAAATTGTTCGGCAAAGCACTGGGATAAAATTTTTAACCTCCAAGCACAAAGGGAGACCTGGAATACTAGTTAGTGCCGGGCCTTCACTTGACGATATTCTTCCCTATCTTAAACAGGTTGGGGAAAGAGCCATCCTTGGTTGTGTTGATACCGCACTCCCTATTCTATCGCGCGAAGGTATTTCTCCGCAGTATGTTTTTTCACTGGATCCGCAAGAAGACAGCTTCCAGTATTTTCAAGACAACCTGGAAAGTAAGGCCAAATTGATATTCACTCCAACAGCAAATAGTAAAATTGTACACTGTTACCGAGGGGAAAAGTTTATTGTTTTTAAAGAAGGACATTCAAAATATAAAGAAGACGATACTGTAAATAACGATAAAGGAAGCACACGTTCAGGAGGATCTGTGTCTTGCCTCGCGCTCGACATGTTCGTACAGTTTGGATGTAATCCCGTATTCCTAATAGGTCAGGACCTATCGTTCCCTAATAATAGGAGCTATTCCAGCTTCTCTAATAATAATGAACAGATGCTAGATAAATTAGATAACCACAATTCCCTTACTGAAACCCACTACGCAAAAAGCCGAGAAAATAAAACTATAAGTATCAAAACTAATGATGGGCGCAAGGTGGAGACTAATCAGGCTATGTATAGTTATCTACGTGCAATAGAAGAAATAGCCGCAGAAAACCCTAAAATAAAAATATACAATCTATGTTCGCGCGGGGCTCGAATAGACCACGTAATATCACTAGGTTCAGTAAAAGAACTATTAAAATTCCTGCTTAATAACTATTAACGGCATGCGACTTATAAAGTTAATCTGATTCCAAGTTATTCAATTGCGGTCCCTATGAACTATGATCGACCTAACTAAATTTTCTAAACTGATGCTTCTTTTATTATTCATTGCATCAATTATATTTATTATAAGTGATCAAATTTCGTTGCAGCCAAAACCAACGATTCAATCGTTTATTCCTAAAGAAACTAATGATAATCACACTCACAACCCCGTTAATAAGGACACAGGTTATCCAGACTTGGAAACTCAAAAACGCATGGGAATATACCATTACAACGAAGGTAATAAATTCTTAAAGAAGAATAACTGGAAGGAGGCTGTCCGTAATTATAAGATGGCCTTACATCACAATAAAAATTTTGATGAGGCCTACATAAATATAAGCAGCGCTTATCTGATTGGAAAACAGTTTGAAGCGTCTCTAAAAACCTTAAATACGTTTAAAAAGATGAATTCGAAACACCCGCTTCTACATTACAATTTAGCCTGTTATTATGCGCTAACGGGAAACATTACTTTGGGCATAGAATCCTTGAAGCAAGCCACATTAAATGGTTTCAAAAATCTTCAATCTCTAAAAACAGATCCTGACTTAGAAAATCTTCGCCCTGACCCAAGATTTAAAGAATTGCAAAAATCGATTTCAGCTCAAAATACATAGATAAAATATCTTTAAAAAAAACTTAGAAAACTATAAATTTAAGGAAGTAATACTTCGTAGTGTTTTAAGAAACAGTTTTAACGGGAAAAACCTTGACTCTACCATTTTCCCCAACAGCCAAGGCTTTTTGTCCTTTTAATATTGAATAAAGTAGATCTCCAATTGCTTCTTTCCTCCAACCGCAAAGCAAAGCGTGACTTTTTATGTCTAAGTTTTGATCAAAGCATTTGACAAAATCATGAATCCTTTTACGGTCGGCCAACACACTAGGTTCAATTTGCAACTCATCTGCGCGAATTTGAACAAAAGTTGCCATGAATTCTACAACGCCGGGTGGCGCGTTGTATATTTCCATTGCTGGTAATTGAGGGATCTTGTCTATCGGTAGATTTAGTCCTTTTTGAATAGCAGCAAGAATCTTGTGTTTGCTACGCAAGACTTCATTCCTGTGCAATCCGCGAATATGGCTTAATCCTTCAACATCCTTGGGCGTTTTACGCGCCAACTCCAGAAGCGGCTCGTCTCTTACAATATTCTTAGCTAGACAGTCCCTAGCCCGAGCTTCTCGTTCGCGCCATGCAGTGAGTTCACAAATAACCGCAAGATTTTGTGGAGCAAGAGAACGAACATTCTTGATACGCATATATAGTTTTTCAGGTTCTGGTGCTTTGAAGTTATCTGAATCTTCCAGCAATTTAAATTCACCTTTAAGCCATTCTTCTCTATTGAGTTTTTTGAGCACCTTCTTTAGTTTTTCATATACTGGAAATAGCAAACGAACATCATCAAGAGCATATTCAATCTGACTTTCACTAAGTGGACGCCGACACCAATCTGTGTAAGTTTCTGATTTGTTTATTTTTTTTCCAAGTACTTTGTTAACAATTTTTGCAAATGATATTTGAGACCCCCAACCGACAACAGAAGCAGCCACCTGAGTGTCGAACACGGGCAAAACCATAGCACTACAAAGTCGGTTTAGGATTTCGAGGTCTTGTCTAGCTGCATGAAACACCTTAACTGAGTTTTGGTTGCGAATAAGATCTAAGAAAGGTCCTAAGTTGGAAATTTGGATAGGGTCGATCGCAGCGCAGGTCGTACCATCAGATACTTGAATAAGACCTAATCGGTGATAATAGGTCCTCTCTCTAACAAACTCTGTGTCAAGCGCTAGAACGGGACTGGATTTCAATCGCTCGCAAAGAGCGACCAAATCTCCATCGGTAGTTAAATACATCAGAAAGTTTGAGGAACAGTAGAAAATAGACCTAAGTTAATTAACTATCTCTAATGTCACTGACAATTATTATGGTCTACATTATTACATAAACACCCTCTTCAGGGTAAGTTCTGGCGCAACTTTCACAGTAAAAAAAATATACACTATTAAGCAATTATTGAAGGACTTTGAAACAGGCCTTACAGCGAATTATCCAGTTTTAATTTTTCGGCTTTCATTCCGCTCCACTCTTCAGGTTTGGCAGCGTTCTCCACGTAATATGAAGGTGCATTTTCATTACTCCGCCAGAACCGATTACTCAGTTTTTTTGAAGAAACAACCTTTTTGAGTTGTCCACGAGAATCAAATACTTTAACTTCATAAAACATAAGCGCCACCTCAAAAAATTAAAATTGCTAATATGAAGACAATTCCTCTATTAAAATTGAGGCTCAATAAAATCAATTACCTATACAAAAACATACGATAAGTATTAATATTTCAATTGTCAAGCGATAATTTTAATAATTTCAATATGTTATGGTGGTTATTTGATACTTGGAAGGTATTTTTCTCTAACTAAGCGCCTATAATAAAAAATAGATCTAGGTAAAACTTAGGTAAGCTAGCTCTATAATTATTTTTGAAAGGCCAAACAATTTTAGAAAAACCAATTCTGTGATAAATAGGTGTGCTTTACTATTAAGGATAGTATTTTATAAGAATTTAGGGTATTTAGATAATCAATTACATAATTTGAAATTCATTTGACTTTCTGTATATGTTGACATACCTTGGAATGAGTTAATTTCTTTAGATATGAAACGACAATTCTCCAGCATGATGTTCGATGTATCATGGTAATTATGGGAATTGATTCATCTACCCCCCAGAGCAGTGTCGCCCTTTTAAAAAATGGGCGGGTCCTCGATCAAGCTGAGATTATTGAAAATTCTACCCCTTCTAGTCAAGTTCTGAGGTTAGTGGATAAGGTTCTTACGAATTCTGACATCGGATTGGAGGATGTTGATGGCCTATGCCTGACTATAGGACCTGGGTCTTTCACGGGCTTGCGGGTTGGTACAAGCTTGTTAAAAGGCTTGATACTGGCGACCTCAAAACCTTTTGTAAAAGTAGACACGCTCGAAGCCACAGCATTTCGAGCAATGCCGATTAGTAATAAAATTTGCGCCGTTTTGGATGCAAGGAAGAAAGAGGTTTATACCGCCTTTTTTCAACCGAACAACGGAAACCTAGAGCGCCTTACTCCTGACCGGGCTATCACACCTGATCAGCTTTGTAAGGAGGTCACAGAGCCAACTGTCTTTATCGGTAATGGACTAAACTCATATGAGGAGCTATTGGCTTCCCAGTTGGGAAATAAATTTTTACAAGTGCGCAAAGTGGCTCCTTTTACCGTGGCCGCCTGTGCGGCCCGCTTAGCCGAAACACGCTTTGAGGCCAACAAATGCTTTGATCTGAATGAACTGAATATTAAGTACGTCCGTAAGCCGGAGGCCGAATTGAAATCTGTAAATTAAGAATATACCTATAGGAGAGTCCTGATTATGGAAATCGAAAAGGAAGTACTCGATAAAATTCTAAACTCAAATGTTGATTTTAAACGCCTCTACACCGAACATTCAGAGCTCAAACTCAAGATTGACGATATGAATAAAACAAAGTTTTTGACCACCGAAGAGGAATTAGAAAAAAAACAACATCAAAAACAGAAGCTAGTTTTAAAAGATAAAATGGAGGCAATTCTCAGTCAGGCTAGATAATTTTTTTCAAAGTAGGTTTCACTAACTAGTTATTTTCCATCCAATGCTGGTATATTAGATATACCTTTGCTCGATTTTGGTAAAAGGGATTGACTTCGCACTAACCCTCCAAGCATTCGCAAGAGGTATTTAAAGCAAACCACCTGGTTTGCTGGAATATAGTCCCCGATCGCCCCCACCAGTATACTGGAGAGTTCTTTTTGATTTGCAAGCATTTCAACAATGCGGACGCACATAGAGGGGCTGTATATCAAACGTTGCAAAACTTTGCTTAAGATAACTTTTTTATTAAACTCTTTTTTACGCATTCGATCATAAGTTTTAAGCTGTTTTTTTGAAAAGTCGGATCTGTCGAAAGCACTTTTGACTACGCGAGATGCAAGCTGCGAACTTCTTAACGAAAGGTATATCCCCTCCCCCGTAAAAGGGTCGATGAATCCCGTGGCGTCACCCACAAGAAGGAGCCCTCCACATTTTGGAGTTTTTACTGAGTAGGCTAGTGAATTAATCACTCTTGTTTTTTCGACGGGTTTTCCCACACCGAGAATTTCTCTACGTAATATATTTTTCAAAACTATCTTTTTGAAAAATTTATCAATATTTTCCCCAGCCAAGCATTTCTTTGCGACAACAAGAACCACATTGGCCCTATTATTACCCACTGGGGCTATACCGGTGTATCCAGGATGGCTAACATGCATATAACAATAATCTCCAGGAATCTTAGCACCTTCCCAATGCGCAGCTAAAGCAATCTTTCCTTGGTCAGAAAAATCTTTCCTCAAATGAAGTCGACGAAGAGAGATACTATTTCTGCCTCCAGCGTCAATCACCATTTTTGCATTGATTTTAAAATCAGTCTTCGTTTCATCATACCCTCTCACACCATGTACTCTGTCATTCTCAAATAAAAAATCTACAACCTTGAATCCTTCCATTAATTGAATCCCTGAACTACGAACCCTGTCTAGCATCAGATTATCTAATGTTGAACGTTCAACTGACAGACTTGTCATGTTGGCACCATCGGCTGAAGGAGGATAGTCCACTTGCAACCAGGAACTTTCATAGGCAGATAGGGCCACTCCCTTGAGCCTTTTTGGCTTCACAGCTTCTATGGCATCAAGGACCTCAAGTTCAGATAGAATCGCATCTGCAGCAGGGCTTATAAATTCACCGCATACCTTATCGCGTGGAAATCGAGACTGATCAAGCAAAGCAATATGATATCCCATCTTTTCAAGGAATAAGGCTGCGGAAGCTCCTGCAGGGCCTCCACCAATTATGATTATGTCATAAGTCTTCATAGGTCAAATTCAAACTATTGTTCCCAGCCAAACCAAGTGTTATTCTTTATTGTATGATTTTAGGGCTTGACGATATTACGTGGGGTAAAGAAATAGTAGCCTTTTTTATTTGGCTTGGACTCACTTTTTTATTTTACCTCGTTGGTTATGTCGCCGTACTGAATGTTTTGGACGATCTCACTAAAAACAGCTGGATTAAAATTCCAGCCATGTGGGGACTTTCTATAGTTACTGCAGGACTCATGAATATTCTTAATTATAATCCGCTCATTCTATTTTTCATTATGCTCGCCGCTAACTTTTTAAGGTTAAAAAATTTAGCTTCACAGAATAATGATAGACTTAAAGACTTTAAAATCAATAAAACTCTATTTTACATTTCTAGTTACGGTTATATTTTTCTCGTTCTAGGAATCACTCACTACATTGATTTTCGCAATAGTTTATGAATTCTTTTTAGTAATACGCGGAACCCACATTCCTGTTCGAGAACGAAAGACTTCATACTGTTCCCCAAATTGCTTGGCGAGGGCTTTTTCTTCATGATAGATACGGTATTGAAATCCTACCAATGCGGATACAATTCCCAATACTCCCCAGGTTAGAGAATGAGCTATAGCAGCGTAAGCAATAATAACGATCATCATACCCGTATAGGAAGGATGTCTTATAAGGCCGTACAATTGATCGGTTTTTAACTTTTGTTCATGACGAAAAACAATATCAAATTTAAATGCAACGGCCCCGATTTGATAGATTGCGACTACACGTATAACCGACCCAAATAAAAATAGTAAAATGATAGTAAACAATTCCGCATTAGATACAGGAATTCCTGTCGCACGTCCCAAGAATGATAAGCCTACCAACGCCACTAGGATTGGCAAAGTATGACCAAAAAGTTGCTTCAGATGTTCCTTATCAAAGGGCGTATCCCCCGGCTTGACCGTAAGAACAAAAACTACCACCTCAATAACCCCGAAGATAAGATTACAGTAAGAAACGAGTAAAAATCGCTCCATGTTATCTGGGTTGAGTCCAAATGGAACTAAAGGAGCTATATAAGCGGCTCCCACGAGAGCTGTATTGAAATTCAAATTCCTAGTGAGAGCAATAATTAATATTGTCATATAAAGGAAGAAATTAATTTGAACCAGTAAAGAAGCCATTTTAAGAGACCACGAATAACCTTAAAAACAAAATCAGGTTAACTATTTAAATACAATAGGTTACAATATAATAAAAGCAACATATCTAACCTTTGCCACCGAAATATTTATTTAAAGACCGTAAAAAACAATCAATCCTACGCTAGTTCCTAAAAAATATTATTTTATAAGGTATATTCCTGTTTTTTATATTAATATAATACAAAGTTTACTCTGGGGTGTAATAACTGACGTCTACGAAAGCGCACCCCCGTCATAAAAATTTCTTTCATATATTGTACAAGGGGGTAGCTACATGCCACCCATTGTATTTATAAAGGTTCGTCATGGATATAAAGACTTTAAGTATACCACCTGAGGTTAAACAGGAGATCGAAGAATTCACCGCTGAGGTGGAACGGCTTAATCGTGGCGAGGTGGATCCAGAAGATTTCAAACGATTTCGTCTGCAACAAGGTATTTACGGTCAGCGTCAAGATGATGTACAGATGGTGAGGACAAAACTATCAACAGGCCGTATGACCACTGAGCAACTACTCTGCTTTGCTGATTTCGCGGACAAGTATTCCAATCAGATTCTACATGTAACCACCCGCCAGGATTTCCAGTTTCACTTTGTTAAACTGGAGGATGTGCCAAAGGGATTACAGGATTTGGCAGATCATGGTCTGACCACTCGTGAAGCCTGTGGTAACACTGTTCGAAATGTCACGGCCTGTCACAAAGCAGGCACTTGCAAAGATGAAATATTCGACGTGGCCCCTTATGGTCAAGCTGTTACAAAGTTTTTACTTCGCCGCGCAGTAACACAAAACCTGCCAAGAAAATTCAAAATTAGCTTTGGAGGGTGTGCGGGGTGTGGGCTTGCCCCGATTCATGATATAGGTCTCAACGCCCAAATAAAAAATGAAAAAGGGCAGGAAGTACGCGGATTCAAGGTGTTAATTGGAGGCGGCCTTGGGTCCTTCCCACATGGGGCAAAACCTTTGACTGATTTTATCCATACGGACAACCTTCTCCGCATGTGCGAAGCAATCGTACAGGTATTCGATAAATACGGTGATAAGAAAAACCGCAACAAGGCCAGATTCAAATACGTTCTTGATAAACTTGGGTTAGATAAAATAAAGGAACTCTACGAGGAGGAGTATACCGCACTATCAGGCAAGGAGTTTCCGCCCATAGAAATCTCCGATGAATCTGTTCCGGTAAAACCTCAATATACGATCAACAACGAGTTTGGCCAAGATCCAGAATTCCAGACTTGGAAAAGCAGAAACACCTGCGAGCAGAAACAAACCGATTATTATAATATCCAAATCAAATTGGCTTTGGGTGACATAACCAGTGATAAGGCGCGCACTGTTGCTAAAATAGCGTCCGATTTCGCTGGAGGAATTATCATAAATACAGTCAACCAAAACATGATGATTCCGTGGGTAAAAAGTGACGCATTAAGTACTGTGTATGCAGAACTTCAAAAAATTGCACTACATAAAGCGGGTACTGAAGAGATTCGAGACATCACCTGCTGTCCAGGATCAGAGACCTGCAACTTAGGCATAACAGCGTCACGTGGATTAGTTAAGCACCTAAATGATGAAATGGAAAACGGGTTTCCGCAATCGCAAGAGTTGGATCATATTTCCATCAAAGCGAGTGGATGCCCAAACTCATGTGGCCAACACCACATCGCCTCTATCGGATTCCATGGCGGCGCAAAAAAATTAAACGGCATTCTTGCGCCTCATTACGAGATATTTTTAGGCGGTAGAATTGATGAAGACAAGGTCATTTTCGGAACGTCAGTAATCAAGATCCCTTCAAAAAATGCACCTCAAGTTACCCGACAGGTCATCGATTGTTACAAAAGTGATAAACTCGAAAATGAATCCTTCGGAGAATTTTTCGACCGGAAAGGAAAAGATTTCTTTCGTGAGCTTCTCAATCCTCTGAGAGATCTACCGGACATAGAAGAAGACCCATATTCTTACATTGATTTTGGGACAGACAAAAAATTCAGCCTCGAGGATCGCGGCCAAGGTGAATGTGCAGGGGCCGTGACGGATATGATTACGGATCGTCTATCAGAAGCTGAGCGGGCTCATTTTCAAAGTAAGTTATGCCTTGAAAAAAATGCATATGCTGAATCAATTGGCCACGCAAAACGTTCAACGGTATCATCCGCAAGAGCTTTGTTGGTAACAGAAGGAATGGATTTCAATGACGACCTCGAATGCATTCGTAAGTTTCATTCACTCATCATTGACATGGAAATTGTTTCTCCAAAGTTCGCTGAGATGGGGGAACGTTTTGAAGAAGACACTTCATCAGCTGATCAAGCTTTAGCCTCTTGGTGGGTTCAGAACAGCGACAAACTTGTAAAAGAGTGCCGGGTTGTTAACAATCAAATGCAGTCTGATAAGTCGTTAAGAATCCGCGTCGGAGGAGAAGATAAAAAAACTGGGACCGGCAGCTCTTTTCAAAAAATCGATTTACTGGGTGTTAAATGTCCGTTCAACTACGTCAAAACAAAACTTAAGCTGGAGGCTATGGCTTCGGGCGATAGTCTTGAAGTTCTGTTGGATCAGGGCGAGGCTGAGCAAAATGTTCCCCGAAGCATCCAGAATGACGGCCACAAAGTGTTATCAATGGGAAAAGAAAACGGACACTTTAAGATGGTCATCGAAAAGGCCTGATCGTAGCTTATGCTCAAAAGCATGACCGGATTTGCCCGGCGTCAAAATCAGAACGGGGAGCTTACCTGTAAAGTAGAAATTCGTTCCGTAAACAACCGGTTCATTGACGTCAATACCCGCCTACCCAAATCGCTAAGGGACCATGAAATTCCCCTGAAGAAGCTAGTTAAATCCAAATGTGCTCGAGGCTCATTTGATATAAATATAACTTTAGAAAAATATGGACAGTCTGAGGCAAACCTTGAAGTTAAGGCTAATCTACCCTTGGCCATACAATATTTCGACGCTTTCAAAAAAATCAGAGAAAACCTAAGCCTAAAGGGAGAAATCGATATTAACACAATCCTAACCCTTCGAGATATTGTCAGACTAGAACTTAAAGAAGTTGATGACTCGGGTGCACAAATAATCTTTATAACCGTGGAAGAAACTCTCGCTGATCTCATCACAATGCGTGAAGAAGAAGGGTTTAATCTTGAAAAAGACATCATCAATCAGGTCAATGCCATCAAAAAACTGGGTGAAACGATAACATCAAGACAATTTGTCACTTTAGAGGAATTCCAAAGTAAACTAAAAGAAAAAATACAGGCTTTAACCAATGGAATAGAGCTTGATCAGGCCCGCATTGCCCAAGAAACAGCTTTATTAGCAGATCGTTGTGATGTGACAGAAGAAATAGTTCGCCTGGGAAGCCACCTAGAACAATTCCATAAATTGGTTAAATCTAATGAACCTCAAGGACGCAAATTGGAATTTTTAACCCAAGAAATCAACCGGGAGGTAAATACGATTGGCTCTAAAACTATTGACCTTGAAGTTTCCAAAAAAGTTATTGAGATGAAAAGTCATCTGGAAAAAATTAGAGAACAGTTGGCTAATGTTGAATGAATCGCTTGTAGTTCTCTAAGCAAGTCCAAGAAAAAAAATTAACTAACCTATCTATTAATAGCCAGGCTGAATCAAAGAATTTAGGTTATGGAATTAAACGGCATCGTATTTATACTCTCCGCACCTTCTGGGACTGGAAAAACTACGGTCTGCAAGATGCTTAAGCAGGAGCTCCCTGAACTCAAATTCAGTGTTTCCCACACCACAAGGGAAGCCCGTGATGGAGAAACAGAAGGAGTCGATTACTACTTCATATCACAAACTGATTTTGAAAAAAAAATTGGCCGCGGAGAATTCCTAGAATGGGCAAAAGTTCACAAACATTGTTATGGTACGGCGCTCGCAACCGTAAATCACCATCGCCAAAAGAGAGAAGATGTTTTAATTGAGTTAGACGTTCAAGGTGCAAAGACTTTAAGAGATATGTGCTATAAAGCTGTTTTTATTTTCATGCTACCACCATCCCTCGAAGAACTTGAGGCAAGATTAAAAAAACGTAACACTGAATCAAAAAATACATTTAAAGAACGAATAGAAGTTGGGAAAACAGAAATCAAACAGTTGGCGCTTTACGATTACATATTGACCAATTCTGATTTAGGAGAAACCACTGAAAACCTAATCTCTATAATTAAAGCAGAACGCTGCCGTAAAGAACTGTACCAACCACCCTCTCCTGACCTCGGCAACCTGCTTTGCAACAAGGTGAACACCTGATGTCTAGCTTGGAGCTTTTGAACTTAATCCAGGAGAGTGTTTGTTCACTGAAACCTTACCACGTGGACAAAATCGACTGCAAAGTAAAGTTACACGCAAATGAAAATCCTTTCCCTCCATCAAAGGAGCTCCTTGATCTACTAACAACATCAATTCAAAATATTCAACTAAACAGGTATCCTGATCCAGATAGTCAAAACCTAAAATCTTCGATCGCAAAAAGATTAAATACAGAGACTAATCGCTTGGTTATCGGTAATGGCTCAGACGAAATTATATTATTACTCCTTCAAATATTTTGTAAAGAAGGTGACACGATTACCTTCCCAGATCCCACCTTCGGCATGTATGCCATAATCGCTCAAGGGCTAGGTATTAAATCAGTCATCATGCCGCTCGATGACAATTGGGAATTTAATGCGGACGAACTCCTAAAAGTGGCAGAAGAAAACAACTCACGCATAATTTTTCTCAGCTACCCTAACAACCCTACGGGCAACTGTTTTGCTGAAAATCAAGTTTATAAAGTTATAGAAAACTTTAAAGGTATTGTTGTCATTGATGAGGCTTATCATGACTTTTCAAAGAAAAGCTACGTGACACAAATTGAAAAACACAATAACGTGGTAATCTTAAGAAGTCTGTCCAAAATTGGCCTGGCTGCATTGCGCGTTGGCTTTGCTATAGCCGATCCTTTGATCATCGATCAAATCAACAAGGTGCGACTTCCCTACAATTCTAATACCGTATCCCAAACCCTGGCTGAGCACCTGGTGGATCATTTCGATCCAGTCCAAAAACAAATTAATTTGATTCTTGATGAACGCGACCGTTTAATGGGCACACTTGAAAATATAGGGCCAATAACCGTATTTCCATCAGATTCTAACTTTTTTTTGTTACGGACGAAACAGTCAGCTGGAGAACTGTTTAGATATCTAATGGATCATGGAATTCTGGTTCGCAACCTAAGCTCACATCCAAGGCTAAATAACTGTCTGAGGATCACTGTTGGAACCAAAGATGAGAATGATCGATTTCTTTTAAAAGTGACAGACTTTTTAAAAAAATGAAACCCACAAAGATCTTCGAAACCATTAAATCTTGGAAACATAGGTTCACTGGATCAATGAAATCACCAATTAAACCTATCTTACTATTTCTATTTTTTGGAATCATTCTATTTACTTGGATATCAGCGGGACTTTTGTATTATCAAGCATCGCATTCAGCTGGTGAAGACATCCAAACTATGACGGTCATCATTCCTCCCGGAGCCACATTGAATCAAATCTCTAACGAGCTAAAAGATCGCAATCTAATCCTAAGTGCTAGCTCTTTTCGCCTTCTTGCTAACATCCGAAAAAAGCAAACTCAAATCCAAATAGGCGAATATCGGCTCAATCAATCCATGCTTCCCATAGATATCCTTACCACTATTACCAGTGGGAAAACCGTACTCCACCCAGTAACCATTCCCGAAGGATATCGGATTACAGAAATCGCTCAATTACTTGCAGACCAAAACTTGGTAAGCAAGGACGAATTTATCAAAGAAAGTGAAAATATCAAATGGATAGATTCTTTAAATATTCCCTCGGATTCCATAGAAGGATATCTTTTCCCTGATACCTATCACTTCAACAAACACACATCCGAACGCAAAATCATTCACACCATGATTGATACTTTTAAAAACCGTGTGATAAAACAGGAACTTTTAGACCAGGTGCGAAGATCTAGCTTTTCCTTACATGAAATTGTTACTTTAGCATCCTTAATAGAAAAGGAAACCGGAATGAATGAAGAACGAAAACATATCTCCTCGGTATTTCATAATCGCCTTCGTAAAAATATGCGCCTACAAACGGATCCCACTGTGATTTATGCAATTGAAGAATTTGATGGAAATATTCGAAAAAAAGATTTGAATATAGATTCTCCTTACAACACATATCGTTATAAGGGACTTCCCCCGGGCCCTATAGCAAGCCCTGGGTTAAAGTCCATAACAGCAGCATTAAACCCAATTAAGACAAACCATCTCTATTTCGTTTCACGAAAGGATGGCAGCCATCATTTTTCCTCCAGCCTTGAAGAGCATAATCACGCTGTGCGGCAGTATCAATTGCGAAAAATCAATGACCAATAAAATTACCACTGAAATAGGCTATATAACTAGTATTTTAAAACAGGGAGAGTATCAATATTGAAATGGGTTTTGAGCTTTTTCGTCGCAAAAATTATCACAAATTTATATAAAATCAAGACCGCAATAACTAGCGTTGTTATTCCTAAACCAAATACCATGTGGGGGAGTGGCAAAGTTAGTGCTAGTTTTTTTGCTAAGAAGTGCCCGTTGGTCTCGTTTGTGTGCATCCTATTGCTTTTTCATGTAGTGTAAATTTTTAAATCAGTTGTAATATTTAGCTGACAAGCCAAGCGCAAGTTTGAATCTGAAACCAACTTCTTTTTTAATTTTTTTTTCTCGATTTCATTGGGCGGGTTTATCTTTTCAGATTCTATTTTCACAACACAGGTTCCACACATACCATTACCTCTGCAGTTAAATAGTTTTGTGAAAATATTAGAATAAATACCTACTTTACCGTCAATTGCGGCTTCACGAAGATTCGAACCCATATCAACATTTATTCTTTTGTCTTCGTTTACAAAAAATAACTCCGGCATAAGTGGCTCCTTTTTCAATTATTATCGTCCAACATCCTATGAAAAATATACTTTTCCACTACACAAAGCAACCTCGTAAAGCTATTATACTTTTATCGTTAATTTAAAAATATATAGCAATGATTTAAACTCTCCAACCTTGCCCACTTAAACTAATTAGTATAGAATAAACTCAGAAATTCTATGAAAATCAAGGATATAAAAAATATAAAGGATATAAAAAATACAAAGAAGGGTCGGGTTTCTTCACAAACCCTGATCAAAAAATCTAAGCGGAAAGCTAAAGCCAGTAATGTTTCGAGAGGGAAAAGGCAATCTGAAGAATTGGAAGAATTGGCCTATACATGGGACGAAGATCTCTGCGAATAAGGAGTGCTTATGTTTCAAAACTGGGAAACATTCATACTTTTAATTATTGCATTAGCAATCGTCGTGCCTTTAATGTTGAAAAAGTTTTACTAACCTCCAAGAGGCACCTTATTGATATTCTTTCACCACTGTAGTTTAAGGATTACTAAATTTACTAAACTTTTTCATGTTGCAACCATACTTTCATTTACATCGTCGGGCCAGGCATGTAAATAGTTCCGTTGGGAGTTTCGTGACTATGGATCTCCCCCCCAAAACCCAGTAGTTCTGAAATACGTTTTGCCTCTTCCGGAGTTTTGTATATATGGTCCATGATGTCTCGGCTCATTTCTTTCGATCCTCCTCCCCGCCGTTGGTCACCACCAGAACCCTCCTCATTGTGCCCTCCTGATCCCTCACGGCGCCCAGGGTGATGGCCTTGATTTATCATCAAAATAGCATCACTCAGTTGCGAATAGAACTTTGATTTCTGGGTATAACCTTCGAATCTGCCTACTTCGTTTTTCTTTATCTCGTCCCAAATAATAAATGTAGGCGTACCCAATATTTCTCCAATTCGACCCTCTTCCATTGCTTGTGCAAACCAAACCGGAAAGTTGTTGCCTTGAATTGTAATAATCTTAACAGGGAGTTTTTCCATGTTATCTGTTTGGGTGTATTCATGAAAAACTTCGTCATACCATCTCTTTGAGTTTTTAGATTTCTCGCCGCTTAAAACTAGCAATTCCTTGGCTAAAACCTGGCTCGAATATAAAAATACAAGACTAAAAATAAAGCCATAAATTATTTTCTTCATATTGAAACATCCTCAAAAATTATTACAAAATTTTTATTTATTAAAGCGAAAATATTTAAACAAAGTTAGAATAAAAAAAATTTACTTCTATTTTAAAGTCGTTACCTCAGATACTATTATAAAACAGGTTTCTTAATCCCCTTTGTCATTTAATTTATTTTTCGTTAACAAGGTATTATGTTTTTCATTAACTAATTTAGAAGCCTGATTTCCTGTCAAAAATCTAACAGTTTTCCCCTAGTGTACCTCCCAGTCCGTGTTGATATAATAATCTTAAGTCTATATTTTATAAAGGCTACATTGACTACTTTGGTAAATGGCATAAGGTTTGCTTACTAAGATCAAAGTAACCATAAAAATGGAGAAACTTATGCTTCATGAATCTATGCTAGACACGGCTTTAGTGCTCGAAGATTTTATGCCGATATTTTTACCAATTGTATTTGGTTACATTACGTCATGTGTAGCATTGATAGTTTTTAATTGAACCAAACTGATGAGTGACATTACCGTGGTATTCCACTCCTAATTTTCTTTTTGACGCAAAAGAATATTAGAACCTGTCTCCTCCAAAGATATGAAGGAACCCACGGTTGTGTCTCTCTATCCGGAGGATAGTCTTATGAAAAGCTTGTCCCTTTGTATGATAAGGTCATTTATTTTTGCCCTAAGTGCGGGAATCGTTCTAGCAATTGCATTCTATTTCGTAAAATAAGAGATTTTTTTAATCTATGCCAATAATCACAAAAAAAACAAAAGTTTTATTCATTAAGCAAGCCCACCTAAAAAATGTCTTTTTTAATTAGAGCTTAAGTTTTGTTAACTTCTAAATGGAAGATAATAAGCCCCTTTTTCAATTCAACAGGCACCATATATTCCACGACTAGACTGTGAAACGATAGGTCTTATTTGACTTTCTAATTCCTTGATTTTGTCAATTGAATGACTGTAACTAACGTCTGCATAAACGTGAGTATACCCTTGTTTTGTAACACCTAAAACTTCATAAACTGCGTGTGGATGACCATTAGCATGGGCTTCAACATTAATTTGTCCTATAAATATGGTTGTCATCAATCCATAAAGCCCAACAATTAAAGTGATTAAAATTATCCTGTTAATTGTTCTCATAGTTCTCTCCTTGTTATCTAAAACCACGGATAAAATCTTCTTGATATACGCACCTTATTAAGCTCTTAGTCTTAATTAATGACTTTGGCTCGTCTGCTAAGTAACTCTCAGTCGAAATATTGCTCATTCTCTTTAATTGATATAAAATATCACTTCTAAAACTAAAATAAAAAGACCGTTATGCAAAAATTTTTGGAATTTTTTTTCAAAACCGACGATAGTTTTTCCTATTTGATACCTCGGATTATGTTGGGTTGTGTGATTTTCCCTCATGGGGCACAAAAGCTTTTGGGATGGTTTGGCGGGTTTGGGTTTACCAGCACCATGTCTTATTTCACAAACACAGCGGGTTTACCGTGGATAATTGCATTTCTTTGTATCTTGGCCGAATCATTTGGTTCCATCGGTCTCATTTTTGGATTTCTCAGTAGATTGTGTTCATTGGGTTTAATTTGCGTAATGACAGGAGCTATAGTTATGGTTCATTGGCCGAACGGGTTTTTTATGAATTGGTTTGGCAAGCAACCAGGAGAGGGTTTTGAGTTTCATCTTTTAGTTATTGGAATTTGCATTCCTCTGTTATTTCGTGGAGGGGGAAAATATTCGGTGGATGGACTCATATATAAAAACACATTAGGATCATGAAAATCAACAAGCTCACCACTATTTCATTGTGAGGAATATTGACCTTATGGGGATGCGCTACTGTACAGGTAACCATTGAACTAGAATGAGAAGCCCAATCGAACTCAGGATACCGTAACTTCGAGTAAGGATTCCGTTGCCCTAAGTATAAGGACAGAGATATGAATCAAACCGGATTTTGGTAGTGTTTACTTAAACCTCCGGCTTGCGTACAAAAAATCGGGCCGTTATGACGAAGCTATAGCTTCCTGCAAGCAAGCTATTTTGGTAAGGCCAATCTCTGCCCTTGCACACAATAATCCAGGAGTTCTCTACCAAAAATTAGGTCAGTACAAGGAAGCTATTGCCAAATACAAAGAGGTTTTAAGAATTAATCCTAACCCTACTTTGACTCGTAAAAACTTCAATCGGCTTCTTAAAAAACAACTTAGAAAGTCTTTTGTTGCTTTAATTAGATAAGTATTTGTATTATAATAGCTTTGTATAACCCTAGCGGCGTAAAATAAAAAGCAGTAATAAACTCTGAGGTTTATACATCGTATATAACTTTAGCACGCTTGACAGCACTACGATTTTTCTATAGCAACAAAGAGGGCGCGATTATGGAGATATTTTATAAGTTTGGTCGATTTTGGACTACTTTATGCCCCGTAGTTCTCCTAGCACTAACATTTAAATATGTGCATCAATTAAATTCAATTCTAAACCAAATCGAAGGGATGAGTTTCAAAAAAACCTTGGTCTTATTATTCGTAGCTTTTTTTGCTTTGTGGTCGCTTCTTCATCTATGTTCTGTACTTTTAGTGCACCTTATAAGCTGGATTTGGAATGGGAAAAAATCAGTCTTAACAGAAAATTTAAGTTTTAAAACCCAAAATGAAGTCGAAGAACCGTCTAAAAATAATATCGAGTACCCCACTGCCAGAGAACAGGAAAATTTATTTAAACTTGATTTACAAGGTGAGTCGGTAAATTCTCTTACTGAAGAAAAATGAAAAGATAGAAAGCTGCACGATTAACCATTTAAGTAATCTCGCAATCATACTTCCGGGTCTTTTTTACCTGCCAACCCAAAAAGAGATTAGTCGAAACCCTTTTTAAGCCTTATATAATAAAAGTAATGTAACTCCATGTAGTTTAATGACCACATCGAGTTAGTGCCTTCCATTATTGTATTTATTTAATGCTACCTGGAATTAACCATTTGATTTAAAAGTATTTTCGCCATTCTATAAATAATATTTTCTCCAAATTAATATGTTGCATTCGCAAAAAATTTAAGCATAAGCGTTCAAAAACAAGTATAAAACCCTGGTTTTTTTTAACTAAAAGCCAGTTTTCCATTTTTATTTCAATAAGTTAGCGTTGAGCCAGGCATTAGAAGTCATGTCATTCATTCCCAAAATAACACAATAATATTTCACTCATTCCCTTGAGATTTATCACAATATTACCGCAACAGTTTAAAGGACCTTATTGGAAAATATGTAGCAACCAAAGTTTACTGCTTACTTTCTATATAACTTTTTATATGAATCGTTTATCTAGAAATAATTCTACTGCACCTCCGCTTTCTACTCTGGATGCTAAGCCAAAAGTCGAGCGGCCGTTGATTATACTACCAACATACAATGAAGCGGATAATATAACTCAGATATTAGAAGCTATTGAGTCTCTGCCCCGCCAAATATCTATCCTTGTAGTGGATGACTCATCGCCCGATGGAACCGCAAAAATGGTAACCGACTACCCATCTTTTGACAGGAATGTTTTTCTTCTTAAAAGACCGAAGAAGAGCGGCTTAGGTTCGGCTTACAGAGAAGGGTTTCAATGGGCATTAAAAAATGGTTATGACGTCTGCCTGCAAATGGACAGCGATTTTTCCCATGATCCGAATGATATACCTCGACTCTTGAATGCAGTCGATGACGGAGCTGATATCGCTACTGGATCAAGATATGTTAATGGAATTAGTGTTATCAACTGGCCATTACACCGACTTTTGCTAAGTCTTTGGGCTGGACTATATACCCGCCTTATAACTGGGTTACCTCTATCGGACCCAACAACGGGATTTAAAGCTATCCGTGGAACCGTGCTTGAAGAACTTAGCAATTGGAGGATCAATAGCGACGGTTATGCATTTCTTATTGAGACGAGTTTTTTTTCACGGAAAAATGGATTCACTATAAAAGAAATTCCAATAATTTTTACAGAACGTAGAAATGGTCAATCAAAATTAACTTTCTCCTCGAAAATTGAATCTGCAATAAGAGTAATGCAACTTGGGTTAAAACGGCTACGGAGATAGCAATTTGTTTAGCCGATTCCCACAAATATTTATTGTTTCCAGTTAAAAACCTTAACTCCTTGGATCACAGAATTACCATCAAATAACTTCCCTTGCATACAAAATAAAGCATTCTTGCCATTACCCATTTTCTGCAGAGAAATATCAATAAGATCTACATTTTCTTTATATATATCTAAGTCATTAATATTGTTAATAAGTGGATTAAGCATGTAAACAGTTGGGAAAGGGTCAAAAGCTTTCTTCTCTTTTATAGGTTTTTCGGATAGTCGTGACTGACTAATGGAATTCAATGAAGCAAACGAGTTGGTTCGAGTCCCATTATCATTTACATGACGAAAAAGAATAAACTGTAGATCATTCTTTGTTATATTGGGAAAATTTAACGACCTATTAGCGCAGGCCATGGGTGACCTGTCGCACCTAATCCTAATACCTTGCCCATCGGCCTGTTTATAGCAACCTTTTCTATAGTTACCATTGTATTTTGGTAACAACATATTTTGTTGGTCGAAGTAGACCAAAGGATTTATCCCCACGTTGCGCTTATAAATATAGACCTCTGATGGCCTGACTCCTTTATTTACATAAGAAATCATTAACTCAAATTGATCTAGGGGAAGAAACTTAATTCTTTTACTAGCTGGGTAAGCCATAGCCAACTCAATTTTCGATTCACCAGTTTGGGGAGCCAAATAATAAATATTCTCTATTCTTCCATTTTGATAAACATTATGATTATTTCGTCGGATTATACCCCCTAGATAAAACCCTCCTTTCGTATCATATAAAGAAGAAATGATTAAATCATTAGGCCCTATATTATTTTCAAGATAATTACGTGTTAATTCAAAGGGGTTACCAGAAGTCGGTTCGAAGTTTTTATATTTTCCAATGCTGAAAAAAGAAAAGTAGCAACCTAAAATTCCAGCTAAAAGTAAATAAGAGAACCGATCACGGTTCTCCAAAAGAGAAAACCGTGCAACAATCATTTCAACAATAATTTTTAATCCATATGCTTGAAACAACAAAATAAATGGAAGTAGGTAGATAGAGGGTCTTAAAGGAACCCATTTTTGCAATAAAACATAATACAAAGAATTAAAAACAAGCATTAAGAGAAAAACAGGCGCGGGCCATTTTCTATTTTTCAAATAAACCCACCAACCATAAAGAAAACTGAATAATGATATTAACCAGATACTAGTTGGGTAGGAATAAAGTTCAGATGTGGCATCACTTAGGTATTTGTATCCAAGAAAAGCTGAAAATAAATCTGGAATGGAAAGATAATTTGATTCTGAAATATGATAAGCAAGGGTATTAGATACAATCGCCCGATCCACATAAAACATAAGAAAAGCAAAAAATGACGCGGCAATAGCTGAAAAGGTAAATAAGGACCCTATGTGGATATTTTCGAACCCTGCAACTCGGTCACCAATTGGAATAAGCCTTCTCAGGATGATAAAAATCCATACTGTTATCAGGAAAACTGAAAAAAATATATGAGCCCCTAAGTTAGCAATATGACAGGCAATAAAAAGGATAAAAAGCATTACCCAAGTTAAAAATTTATTACCCCTCTCTAATAGGTTAATAAAGCATAAATAAGAACAAATAAGAAAAAATAAAAAAGCGGAATACCCCCTCAACTCATGCGAATAATGCAAAAAATAAGGATTCAAAAAAAGTAACGCGGAACTAATAAACCCTGTTATCCTGGAGCCAGTAATTTTTCTAACAAATATATAGAGCACTCCTGCACTCAAAACCCCAAAAAGAATTACTGGAAAACGCAATCCAATACCTGTATTTCCGAACATCCACAATGATATTTTCGCCAAATACACAGGAAGCGTGTGGGTAATGCTCATTGGGTTAAAAATAAATCTATACTGGTAGGATTTATTAGTATAGTTAAACCACAGTCCTGACTCATCAACATGCAGTACCATTAAATAGGCATAGAAGAATAGTGATAAGACGCCACCAGCAATTGCAACCAATCCGGTAGAATAAAATAATTTCCGTGCAGTTTCTAACTGTATCTTCATATGCCTCTACAATAATTTTTCATGACAAATTATATTGTGATATTAATTTTTTATTGGATAAGCTTAAAAGTTTACTGTTTCCAATTAAAAATTTTAACTCCTTTAATTAAAGAATTGTCTTTAAATAAACTGCCTTGCATACAAAGCAAAACGTCCGTTCCTTTACTCATTTGTTGTAGAGAAATATCAATAAGGTCTACATTTTTTCTATGAATATCCAAGTCGCTAATGTTATTAATAAGCTGGTTAATCATGTAAACACTTGGCAACGGATCATAGGTCTGTTCTTCTTTTTTGGGGTTTTTGGTCAGCGTGGAATGATTAGTCATCGCTTGACTCATTGACTTCATTGAAGCGAAGGATAGTGTTTTGGTTCCTTGATTATTAACATGATTAAATAGAACAAACTGTAGGTCATTTTTTTTAACGTCAGGAAAGGTCAACGTCTGATTTGCACAAGAAATATTTGATTGATCGCATTTCATTCTTATTCCCTTCCCATCCAATTTCGCTTTACAGGATTTTCCAAAGTTACCAAAGTACCCAGGCATTAAAAGGTTATTTTGGTCGAAATGAATTACTGATTTTATGCTGATCTTACGTTTAAAAATATGAACCTCTGATGGCCTGATTCCTTTATTCACAAAAGAAGCCACTGGTTTAAACTTTTCCGAGGAAAGAAACTTGGCTTTTTTAGCAGCCGGGTGTACCATGCCCAATTCGAATTTTGATGTTTCAGCTTTGGGAGTCAAATAATAAATATTATCTATTCTTCCATTTTCATAGATACTGAAATTGTTTTTTCGAATCATATCGCCAAAATAAAATCCACCTTTCGTATCGTATAAAGAGGAGATGACCAAATCATTTAGACCAATATTATTTTTAAGGTAACTTCGCGCTAATTCAAAAGGATTACCCGACTCTGGTTGAAAGTTTCTATATTTTCCAAAACTAAAAAAAGAGAAATAAGAGGCCAAAATTCCAGCTAAAACCAGATAAGAGTATCGTTCACGGCACTCCAATGATGAGAACCGACTCACAATGATTTCGACAAGGGTTTTAAGTCCGTAAGATTGAAATAACAATATGAATGGAAGTAGATAAATGGACGATCTCAAGGGCATCCATGTTTGAAGTGTAATATAAAATAGGGAGTTCAAAAAAAACATTAAAAGAAAAACAGATCCTTGCCATGCCTTATTTTTCATAAAGCTCCACCAACCATAAAGAAAACTAAATAGAGATACTAACCAGATAATAGTTGGGTATGAATAAAGTTCTGATGAAGCGTCATCCAGGTAATGGTACCCTAGAAATGTTGAGAATAAATCGGGAATAGCGAGATAATTTGACTCTGCAATTTGGACAGCAAATAGATTAGGCATAATCGCCCGATCCAAATAAAACATAATAAAATAAAAAAATGAAGCGGCAATAGCTGAGTAGGCAAACAAGGGTCCCACGTTTATATTCTCAAACCCTGGCACACGGTCATCAATTGGAATAACCCTTTTCAAAATTATAAAAATCCATACTGTTGCAAG
>Ga0315336_1000447_pt1 | contig 116606 bp, 99 predicted proteins | sample ASW5metaG_FD_204512 | JGI IMG/M metagenome (GOLD analysis project Ga0315336, IMG submission 204512) | Ammonia-oxidizing marine archaeal communities from Monterey Bay, California, United States - ASW #5 | ecosystem: Environmental > Aquatic > Marine > Intertidal zone | place: USA: California... | reverse complement strand
TCGTGATAAAGATTCTCATCCGGCAGTCTTGCTGTCACCATGACAATTGATCCGCAGTCCATGCGTTTTCGGCGATCTGAATAAACACAGGCAAGTTCAATATTTCTGGTTTGTATTGACGCAATATTGTGGAGAGGAACAATAGTCACATCCATCTCAATCAGGCGCTTTTGTATTTGCGATTGCTCCAATGTGTTGTGGGTCCAGTGAGAGACGTCTGCGGCCGGCGTCACAAGAATAACATCCTGGCCTTCTTCGCGCAGTTTTTCAGCTATAACTCCGCCCATATAGTAATGGTCATCATCAAAGATAACCACTGGTCCGGTAACCTTACAGCCAGTCATGATGTCATCGGGAGTAATAACAGTTGGGCTGTCGTATCCCGGAATTTGCGCCCGGTTTTCACGCCCTACGCCATCGTATCGCCATTTGGAACCGGTCGACAACACTACATGATTGGCGCCAAATTCAAGGATATGCTCTGCTTTTAAGTTGCTATCCATAAACAGTTCGACATTGACCATATTGCGAATTTGACCTTCGCGGTAATCGCGAACGCGTCCCCATTCAGCAAGGCCGGGAAGGCGGCTTTCATCATTGACACGTCCGCCAATTTTGGTTGTCGCTTCTACAAGGGTAACCGAATATCCGCGCTTTCCAAGAGCTTGGGCACATTCAAGACCAGACGGGCCTGCACCCACAATAAGAACAGTTTCATCCGACGTTTTCTTTGCAATTCGCTCGGGATGCCACCCCTTTCGCCATTCTTCACCTGCCGTAGGATTTTGGGTGCAACGCATAGGTGTCGCCAAGAAATCTCCACTGACGCAAATATTACATCCTATGCATTCACGAATATCATCAACGCGCCCTTCTTCAATTTTTTTCGGTAAAAACGGATCAGCGATAGAGGGTCGGGCTGCACCTATCATATCAACAACACCACGCTTGATGAGGGATACCATCGCGTCAGGTGAGGTGTAGCGCCCGACACCGACAACAGGCTTGCTAGTGACGGATTTAACAAACGAAATAAAGGGCTCTTGATTGCCCATCTCACTAAATCGCGACGTGCTGGAATCATTGGCCCAGTCACTCACATTGACGTCCCAAAGATCAGGCTCTTCAGCCAGTCTTTCAACAAAATCACGGCCTTCCGCATCACAGGAAATTCCGGCGGAGCCCATCAATTCATCAACAGCAAAACGAACAGCTACAGCACAACTATCACCAACGGCATCCTTGGTTTCCTCAAGAATTTCTCGAAACAGTCTGATGCGGTTTTCAAACGAACCCCCATATTCATCCGTGCGCTGATTATGCCGTTTTGACAGAAAATGCATCAGAACAGTCATGTCATGAGCAGCGTAAACATAAACAATATCAAAGCCTGCCTTCTTGGATCGCAAAGCTGCATCTACATGCCACCGCCTGAGATTCTTGATGTCTGTCTTGTCCATCATGCGAGCCTGGATGGGATGATGGCCTTCCACTGGACGATGACTTGTGGCCATGGGAATTTCGCGGCTATAGAGATTTGGAGTAGTGGAGCCTGCATAGGCGGGCTCAATTCCTGCAAGACTTCCATGTTCATGGATCTTGTCAGTCATACGGGCAAAGATGGGAATATCTGCGTCATCCCACAAGCGTCCTTCAATGACTGGACTGTGTTCAGACGACGGATGAATTTCAACTTCCTCAGTGCAAACAACCGCCCAACCGCCTTCTGCCTTAATGCCTCTCATTTCAGCCATGCTGGACGGGTAGGCGCGTCCCATGCCATTGCAATGTGGGACCTGATAAAAGCGGTTTCTGGCAGTAACCGGGCCAATTTTCACGGGTTCAAATAAAATGGTATAGCGTTGATCTTCAGGCACGGAAATCCTCAGGTTCAAGGTTGACTAAAATGATTTGGAAAAGTGCCAGCTAGATACGAAAAGCAATCATTTCGGGCTTGTTTGCGCGTGTTACTTTTGGGGTAAAGTAAATAATTCAGCCATATTCCGTCGATCAACGCCACAAGATTTCGCGCTCTGGAATCAGGATCAATATCTTTGTAGGCTCCGTCTTTGGCAATTTGATTGCAAAGCTGATTTATCTTTTTGGTCCTCTGGCGGTCAAAATTATTATGAACTTTCAGATATGAGGGCCTCTGTTTGGCCTGCCCCCAAAAAGCAAACCATACTGCGATTTTTTTCGGCGTGGCTATAGTAGCGTCGAAGTCGACATCAACCAACGCAATGAGTTGTTTAGCGGCGTCGGGGCCTGCTTTTTCAACGGCTGTTGACCAACGCTCATAATGTTCAGTCGCCAAATATCCTAGCGTTTCGATAAACAATGTTTCTTTGTTGGTAAAATGGAAATTTACGATGCCCTGTGACAGGTTTGCTCCTTTTGAAACAGTCGCGATGGTCGTGCCGGAAAACCCTTGTGTCGAAATCGATTCTATGGTCGCGTCGATCAATTGCTGACGCCGTACTTCCTTTGAAGCAGTTCGTCCATTTCGAGCAGTGGTAATATTTTCTTCCATTCAGTCTATCCTTGTCATGCTTGACTGTGGTTTAATTCTTGCTTGAGTAGCACAACGGCCGAGTCAGGCCAACTAAGCCATACCTGTTCTTTCTGATCACAGGTTTCGATATTTGCAGCAGAAGTATTTTGAGATGATACTGCGATAGGTTGATCCAACCCCTTTACGATGACGTAAAAATGGCTGCGCTCGCCAAGATAAGCTGACGAATTCAATTTCCCCTGAACAGAATTTCCAACACTCTTTGGGACAATTCCGTTCAATGAAATTTTTTCTGGCCGTATAGCGATGACCGCTGGCTCACCTACGCTGAAGCTTTTGGATTGTCCCTTCCCTTTCACTATACCTAACGGACCGGCATCGACGGTGACATAATCGTCGTCAATTGATACAACGGACGCTTCAAAAAAATTCATCGTTCCGATAAAGGCGGCAACCTGTTGATCGTCTGGTTTTTCGTAGAGTGTTGTGGGGCTATCCACCTGAAGCTTCTTTCCTTTGGACATGACCGCAATTCTGTCGGACATTGTTAGTGCTTCTTCCTGATCGTGAGTAACGAAAACAAACGTTATTCCGACGGAGCGCTGTAGCGCCCTAAGCTCTATCTGCATCTGCTCTCGAAGTTGTTTATCAAGCGCCCCGAGAGGTTCGTCCAATAGCAAGACTTTTGGACGTTTGATTAATGCCCGCGCCAAGGCAACCCGTTGACGCTCCCCACCAGATAGCTCATGTGCCCGACGTTTGCCATATCCTGATAACTTGATCATTTCGAGCATTTCATCGACTTTATCATCTAGTTCATAGCGAGGCAATTTGGCCTTTCTCATTCCATAAGCAATATTGTCGCGGATGTTCAAGTGCGGAAAAATAGCGTAATTTTGAAATACCATATTTACTGGGCGTTGATGTGGCGGTACGGCTGACATGGGCTGTCCATCAATTATTATTTCCCCAGAGGTTGGCGTTTCAAAACCTGCAAGCATTCGAAGTAGTGTAGTTTTCCCGCAGCCGGATGGTCCCAACAAAGAGAAAAATTCCCCGCTGTCAATCTCCAGCGACACGTTATCAACGGCCGTTACAGGACCAAATTTCTTACACACGTTCTGGATTGAAATGAAACTGGACTCAAAAGACATACTTATACTCCGCCAGCACGTTGTAACGGCATTCCCCGGGTTCGAATCCAATGTGCCACGAATACAACAATGAAAGAGATCATCAAGATAATGGAACCTAAAGAAAGAACCCCGGGTAATTTGTCGGGGAAGCGTAGTTGTCCCCACATATAGATTGGCAAAGTAGGATCGGTTCCGGACAGGAAAAAGGCGATGATGAATTCGTCAAATGATATGGTGAAGCACAGCAGAAAGCTTGCAATGATGCCAGGGAATACCATAGGCAACGTCACGCGCCAAAACGTCCACCACATATTCTCGCCAAGATCCGCGGACGCCTCCTCAATAGAAGCATCAAACCCCTCAAACCTCGGGATTAAGGCGGCCATTGAAAACGGAACGCATACAATAATATGACCCATTGTCACGGTGTATAGTGAAAGTCGGACACCCATTTGGCTCAACAGGATTAGAAGCGAAACACCAAATATTATGCCTGGAATCACCAAGGGTAGCATGATGAAACCGATAACCGGAACTTTGCCCGGCATGCGATAACGAGTGACCGCTTTCGCAGCAAAAACACCAAGTAATGTTGCAACGATAGATGTTACCACGCCGACCTTAATGCTATTCGCCAAGGCTGCAATCATTGGTTCATTGTTAAACATCGCTACATACCATTTTGTTGTAAATTCCTTGAGCGGAAAGGCGATGAAAATGGAGTTATTAAAGGAAAACAACGGAAGGAACAGAACCGGCACGTATAGAAAGGCAAGATAAACAATAGCATAGACATGCAAGGGCCGATTTGGGCGGTTAATGTACGAAAAATTCATGCTATTCGCTCCGTCACTTTACGAGTAACAAGGGCAAAGATGATTGAAAATAGTGCAACAGTTAACATTAGTGTTATTGCCAGCGCCGCCCCCATGGGCCAGTTGTTTACTTTTCCAAATTGCGCTTGGATTAGATTTGATAGCATAATTCCGTCTGGCCCCCCCAGCAATGCTGGGGTAATATAATCACCAACGGTTGGAATAAAAATTATCAGTGCGGCAGCTATAATGCCGGGTAAAGATAGTGGTAACGTAATTCGGATAAACCGCATAACCGGCCCATCTCCCAAATCAGCCGCTGCTTCTAGAAGAGATCGGTCAATTTTTTCTAACGACACATAGATAGGAAGAATTGCAAATGCCGACCAGGCATGTGTGAGGGTTATGACGACGGCCAATGGGCTATAAAGAAGGAATTCAAGGGGCTGGTCTATAATCCCCATTCCCATCAATCCGGAATTAATAACGCCGTTATAGCCCAGAATAATCTTCCACGAAAAGACACGAAGTAGATAGCTGGTCCAAAAGGGCAATGTCATAAGAATTATCCAGATCATCTTATGACGATGTACATGAAAGGCAACAAAATAGGCCATCGGATAGGCAAGAATAACAGTAGCCAGAGTGCAGCCTGCAGAAATCAGAATCGATCTCTTCAATAGAGCCGCATAGATCGGTTGATCCGAAATTTCGAAGTAACTTGCTAGAGTGAGTGTTTTATCAAAATCAAAACCATGTTGCGTCCATAAACTCATGCCGACCAGAATAAAGAGTGGTATGCAAATACCAACGGTCACTATAAACAGTGTCGGAGATAGCAGAGAATACCCGCGTAGCGCTTCGTGACGCATAAATAGTCTTGAAAGCCAGCGTCTCCCACTTATGTGATCAGAATCAGGATTGCCGAATGAGGCTGCATTATCACTCAATTACAATTTCCTTCAAAGACTGGGTATTCAAGATAATTGGTTTCTGGTCGTCGATCATATTTTGACACGTATTCCAAATAGTGACGGGGATCATTTTATCCCCGTCATAACAACCGAATTTACGTGATTAGAAACCGGCTTTAACTTTTTCGAATTCCTGATTCATGGCGGTTTCGAAATCTTGTGTTTGCGGGATCATGAATTTACCCTCACTCAAAATGTCGCCTGGATTACGGCTTAGGCCCAAATCCAGCAGCTCTTTATCAGTGAATTGACCAAATGACTTGATATTTGAGTGGCCATATCCATTTTCGCCAATCAACCATTTTCCAGTCTCCACACTCAGCATGGAATTGACAATGTCGTGGGCTTTGTCAACGTGCGGGGCGTCTTTATGTATCATTGCGCCACAAACCCAGGTAAGAGCGCCTTCTTTAGGATTGGCAAATTTAACCTTTACCCCTTCTGATTTTAATTTCACTGCAGAACTGTTCCACGTCATGGCAGCAACAATTTCACCAGATGCGAGCGCTTGTTCCAACGTTGTTTCATCATCCGTATATGTTCGAATGAGCGGACGTTGCTGACGCATTATCTCGGCTGTTTTTTTGAATCCTTCTTTACTGGCGATATCCTTAAAATCAACGCCTGCATAAATAGCTCCGCACCACCAGGCATCTCCAGCAGACGCAAGAACGGCCAATCGGCCCTTGTAACGCTCATCCCATAACATTTCCCAGGATTCTTCCTTGTCCTCAAGGTCAAATAGGTCTGTGCGATAGGTAATTGAGGTTTGCCCCCAATCGAACGGTGCCATATAAGGTTGGTCACCTTTCATATTGCCTTCAAGCTGATACAGCTCAGGCATTATATCCCCCCAATTAGAAAGCTTGTTCGTATCCATAGGTTGGAAAAACCCCGAAGCAATCCAGCGTGGTACATCAGCGTTACAAGGATGAGATACGTCAACGACAAAGCCAGCCCGCATTTTTGTCAGTGCTTCTTCAGAGCCGCCAAAAGTTGCAAGGTTAGGGGGCTCGCCGTGTTTTTTGATGTAATCTCCGAAGAGTGCGGGATCATCATATCCACCCCAGGTAAAATATGTTCCCTGATCTGCGGCGGCGGCTTTCGCTCTTCCCGACAAGTAAGGCACGGCAACAAGGCCAACGCCAACGCTCAAAAGTGACTGTGTGAAAGCGCGCCTGCTCAGCTTCCCTGTCTTGACTGCTTGTAATTGATCGACCACATCCATGTCTAAATTCCTCCTGATTATAATCCGCTGTGGAATGCGGATATATCAACCTCAATTCGTTTCCTCCTGATGCATCCTTATAGATGTCTTTTCAGAATTGACTAAAACTCCCAAACGTACGCAGTAAGTGTGATATTTTAAATTGACTGTATGTATGTTCATTCAATATAGTTACAGAAAATTGATGAAGTCAACCCGCTCGGTTCTTGACGTGGAATTGTAAATACTAAAGTACCGCTATGACCACATTACGACACCTTTTAGTCGTATCTGCAGTGAAGCGATAAGTGTACTAGATGAAAGGACAAATTCATGTGTTCATTAAGAATTTCCAAATTCATGCCGAATGGACCTTTGCAAGAAGGATTGCAGGAATGGGGCCCCATTGATCCTTCCGATTTAGAATCGGGTAACCCAATACAACGGGGCTACCTTTATTCTGAAGATAGCAATGTCGGATATATGGCGGGTGTCTGGGACTGCACAGCGATGACCACAAAATTTGAGCCTTACCCTGTAAACGAGTTCATGCTTTTGCTGGATGGGTCTGTGACAATGATAGAAGGTGATGGGACAGAGACTACTATCAATGCGGGAGAACCCTTCATAATCCCAAAAGGGCTGCCCTGTCAGTGGAAGCAGGATGATTATGTCAGTAAATATTTTGTTATTTTTGAGAATCCGGGAGTACCCGCCGCCCAAAATGTAACGGAGCAGGGAGTTATTCTCCCTTATCCAGCAGATGTTGTTTCAGGCCGGCGGGACCATCACTATTTTTCAGATACAACAGATCTGTTTGAAATCGGAGTTATGGATAGAGCGTCATTTAGTGCGAATATAAGACAGTCCGAAAAAAACGAACTGTTCATACTGCTGGAAGGCTCGGCAACGATTACAGATGATTTGGGAGGCAACATTGAACTAAACGTGGGAGAAGCTTTGTACGTTCCCAAAGGCGCCGCATATCAATGGCAGAGTGCTGAAAATGTCCGGCGATTATACTGTTCTTATGCCCCCAAATGAAAGCAGAAATATTATGACTTTGGCAAGCAGCCATAGCAAATATCACAGGACCATGCTGCAATATTTCGAAGAGGAGATAATGGGCGAGATCTATTTCTACGGGATGAGTAAGTATTTTGATCAAGTTGAAGTGCGGGAGAAACTCACGCTCCTTGCAAAGGTTGAGCAACACACTTCAAATGCCTTGCAACCGCTCATTCGTCGGTATGGATTGACACCGAGGCCTGGTCCGGAAATGGAAGCGAAGGCTAATATCTGGATGGAGGAACGTCGGCATCTTGGTTGGTGCGGTCTTATGCAGCAGATGGCAGACGAGTATCCAGCTTTTGTTGATATGTTCAAAGAGTTGGAAAAACAGGCGCCTGAGGAAGATAGTCCGGCGCTGAAACTACTGACAGATCATGAGATCGTATTGATCGAATTTGCCAATAGGGAAATTGCCGGTGATCCAGACAGTTTGCAGCCGGTTCACAGGTTTATCAATACGCCGCTTCCGGCTAATTAGAATTGAAAGCTGCCAAATGAAAAAATCCAGACTGACTAAATATTTTTTGACATTTTGCATGATTGGGGCGGCTAGCGGGATTGCCTATTATCAATTTAATAGTAGGTCAGCGCAGCTGGGCGCGCAAGAGGAGGCCCGGGAATGCGGCAGTTGCACTCGACGCCACACCTCGATGACGCGGGCCATTGAGGCCCGCAATCAAAATAAGGTATTGGAGAAATCCATTAAAGATCTGGACTGACACTATATTAATCAGGAAAGTGCAGGGTCTTTACTTCCTGAAAATCTTCGAGGCCAAGCATGCCGCCTTCACGACCATTCCCTGAATGTTTATATCCCCCAAACGGAGTACCATAGTTAAATCCACCACCATTAATGTGTACGGCGCCGGCGCGAAGTTGGCTGGCCACCCGCTCTGCACGATCCTTGTCGCCAGTTTGTACATATGCGGCAAGTCCGTAGGGCGTATCATTGGCGATTTCGATGGCTTCCGCCTCTGATTGAAAAGGTATGATTGTTAAAACAGGGCCGAATATTTCTTGTTGTGCAATCGCCATATCATTCGTTGCATCGGCGAAAATTGTCGGCTTGACCCAGTACCCTTTATCAAACCCATCGGGCTTTCCGGGGCCGCCTACCAATACGCGGGCACCTTCTGCAACCCCTTTTTCGATCATTGTCTGGACGCGGTCAAACTGAATATCACTGACTAACGGGCCCAGATGGTCGCCTTCCAGTGCGGGGTCATCCACTTTCTGTTCTTCGGCAACTCTTTTTGCAATATCAAGAACTTCGTCGTAACAGCTTTGTTCGACCAAAAGTCTGGTCGGGGCGTCACAAGACTGTCCCGTATTCAAAAAGCAGAATTGTACAGATTCTTTCACCTGTTCTTCCAGATCGCAGTCTGCAAATACTAAATTGGGTGATTTGCCGCCCAACTCAAGAGTAACCCGTTTGACTTCATCTGCAGAATCTTTCGCGACGGCCGTTCCGGCTCTAGTTGAACCGGTGAAGGACATCATGGCTACATCAGGGTGTCTGGACAGAGCTGCGCCCGCCGTTGGTCCATCCCCTTGTATCATATTGAAAACGCCCGCGGGTACACCTGCGTCATGCAAAAGCTCCGAATACATGACTGAGGAAAGAGGTGTAAATTCCGACGGTTTTAAGACACAAGTACAGCCAGCAGCAATTGCGGGGAGCACTTTCAATGTTATCTGGTTTATAGGCCAGTTCCAGGGTGTTATGAGCCCACAAACGCCATAAGGCTCTCGCATGAGTATGTCGCCATTTTTTAATGTATGACGTGGTTCTTGCTGTTTCAGCGCGTCGATATAACCCTTTAAATGACCCACAGCCGCATCTGCCTGCATTTCGAGCGACATGGTCATCGGCGCACCCATCTCTACGGAAATCGCCTTCGCCATTTCAGGTAATCTTTGCTCCGATAATTTCAAAATGCTTTCCAGCAATGCCAGTCGGTCTTCCTTAGATGTCAGCGAATAGGACGGAAATGCCGCCTTTGCCGCCGCAACGGCCATATTGACGTCAGCTTCAGTCGCCAATAGGATCGCATCAACAATGCTTTCATCTGCCGGGTTTATCACCGGCATTTCACGGGTAGAGGCGGGTTCAACCCACCCTCCATTAATGTAATACTTCCTCATGTTGGACATAGTATTTTTCCCCTATTGCCACACATCGTATAATTTCAGCATATCCCGATGTACTGTTAATACAGCCAGACCAGGAGCCTGTATTTATTCATAACGGAATATTTCCATCAAAGTATGCCGTCCATTAAATGAATATTCAATAAGTTGATTCCCGACAGCATTCATGAGACGGAATAATGAGTTTGCATAAGAGGTGATTTTTGGTTCATCTTAGCCTCTAAGGAGCGATCAGAGCGAATAATACTGGTAAATAGAGCTGTCTACACTTCTGATGGCAAACTCTTAGCCGTGGCACTAAGTGCGTGGATAAAATTCATACGGGATGTTCAACTTAATAACGCTTAATGAAATCTTTCTAAGGGTCCCCAGAATGTCCGCTTCGGGTCATTAGCAGACGTTCAGTACGGTGTCGCCACACGTCCGTTAAGTGCCAGAAGCGGACATTGAAAATACATCTTTTTTCTTGCCACCCCCGGCGCGTACTATATAACATACGCTTATATGAAATTCAGTGTGAGGATTGTTGGATGTCCAGTCGAAACCGCCGTATCCGGCCACTTTCTGCAAATCACCTACTCGTCCATAAGGCACTCGAAAAGGCTGGGAGGCCGGTTTCTGCATATGACCTTCTGGGTGAACTCAGAGGCAAAGGCGTGACGGCACCGCCAACAGTGTATCGGGCACTCAAACGGTTGACGAAAGACGGACAAGTGCACAGGATTGAATCCCTCAACGCCTATGTCGTGTGTGCGGTAGACCATGCCCACCACAACAATGCCGGCTTTGCCATTTGCGATGATTGTGGTTCGGTGACCGAGTTTCCCAGCGAGGAGATCCAGGCGCCGGTCGAAGAATGGGCGAAAGAAACAGCCTTTCAGCTTGCTGCCGTGTCACTTGAACTTCATGGACGATGTGACTCTTGCGTTTCTGTTCATGCCGAGAAGCTGAGCTGACTGTGCAGAGCCTTATCCAGACTCTCTTTTTAAATAGCGCTACAACGAGACATCTCCCCTATCTCATAGAAAATAAAGCCGGATTTAAAAAGGAATTCTTTATGCAAAAACGCATTATGGCCAGTATCTGTATTGGACTATTCATTGGCACCGGAGCTACAAGCCACGCGGTTGAGACAACGCCGAGGCAAATGGATGCGCACGAGCACGGTCATGGTGAACTTATGATGGTGCATGAGGGCAACAACGTCATGATAGAACTGAATTTACCCGGCTTCGATGTCGTAGGCTTTGAACATACCCCTGAAACTGAAAAACAAGAAAATGCTGTTATTGAGGCCATTGCCAAACTGAGGAACGCACCAGAGATATTCACCCTAAAGGAAAAGGCTCAATGTCGGTTTGTAGAAGTGCGGGCATCGTCGTCCTTGACCAGGGAAGACGCCGATCATGACCATGATGACAAACAGGATGAAAAGCCCGAAGAAGAAAAACATGACGTTGCGTCTCATAAACAACATGAAGACGAGGGGCATGCTGAATTCAGGGCAGAATATCACATCCATTGTGAAGCGCCCGAGCATTTCAGGAGTCTCGATGTTGGACTTTTTCGCGCCTTTCCATCGCTTGAGGAAATCGATTATCAAATATTGGTGCCCGAAGGCCAGTATGGTGGTGAGCTTGAGGCGGACAAGACGCTTCTCCGCTTTTGATCGAAACCTATGATGGACCCTAATGACATATCCAAAAATAGCCCCCCCGTCGTTGCGCTGAAGGAGATGAGCTTTCAGTGGCAAGGCTCGACAACTGAGACACTTAACATCGAAAGCCTCTCAGTTGCCACGGGAGAACGTGTATTTGTCAAGGGCAACTCTGGTAGCGGCAAAACCACGTTGCTGAATATTATTGCGGGTGTCATCGTGCCAACCAAAGGCGACGTTGAGGTGCTTGGCGAGCAACTAAATTTATTGCCGTCCTGGAAACGTGATGCCTTCCGTTCTCAGCATGTCGGCATCATTTTTCAGATATTTAATCTCATACCGTATTTGTCCCTAATCGACAATGTGACACTGCCCTGCAGTTTCTCAGCGGAAAGAAAAACCAAAGCCCTCGAAAGATCAGGGTCCCTGGAAAGCGAGGCCCGCCGCCTGCTGGAGCATCTGGATCTGGATTTGGAAAAACTAGCTGACAAGCCTGTCAGTCGTCTCAGTGTTGGACAGCAACAACGGGTGGCCGTTGCCCGTGCGCTCATGGGCGGACCGGAGTTAATAATAGCGGACGAACCAACCTCGGCGTTGGATGCCGACACGCGCGAGGTATTTCTGGAATTGCTGTTTCAGGAAATTGAAGACAATGAGGCGACATTGATTTTCGTCAGTCATGATGCCAGCCTTGAGCGATATTTCGATCGAGGTCTTCATCTTAACGATATCAATCAGGCGACAGGAGAGTTGGTGTGATCATCCTCCGACTGGTGCTGAAAAGTTTGTGGAATCGGCGAGGTGTTGCCGCCCTGACTGTGTTCGCCATTACCATCAGCGTAACCTTGTTCCTAAGTGTAGATAAAATCAGGACTGGCGCACGAGACAGCTTTGCCAACACAATTTCCGGAACAGATGTGATCGTGGGTGCGCGCACCGGTCCGGTCCAATTACTTCTATATGCTGTCTTTCGTATTGGCAATGCGACCAACAACATTTCCTGGAAAAGCTATTTGGATATAGAGAAACAACGCGAAACCGAATGGGTAGTGCCGATCTCGCTAGGCGACTCCCACAAAGGGTTTCGGGTATTAGGAACAACTCAGGTATATTTCGAGAAATTTCGTTATGCTCGCAAACGGTCATTATCCTTTCAGGTCGGGCGGCCTTTCAGCCACGTTCTTGATGTTGTACTCGGGGCGGAGGTGGCAAAGGAACTGGGCTATGATGTGGGAGACAAAATTATCATTTCCCATGGATTAGACAAAGCGGGCTTCACAAAACATGACAATCTACCGTTTTCCATCGTCGGAGTGCTGGCTGCGACCGGAACACCGGTAGATCAAACGGTGCATATCAGCCTACAGGGTATCGAAGCAATCCATATCGGCTGGGGAAGTGGAAGCCGCACCCGTAACAGAGCGATCGGCCCGCAAGATATTGAGACTATGAAATTGCAGCCCAAGGCAGTCACAGCCGTCCTCGTCGGTCTTAAATCAAAAATGCAGGTATTTCGTTTTCAACGGGCCATCAACGAATATTCAGGTGAACCTCTTATGGCGATCCTGCCGGGCGTGGCACTTCAAGAACTCTGGACGTTAATGGGCACCGTAGAGAAAGCGCTGGTGATTATCAGTATGTTTGTCGTAATTGCAGGCCTATTGGGCATGCTAACCATGATTTTGTCCGGACTGAACGAACGACGCCGGGAAATGGCGATTTTGCGCTCTGTCGGCGCCATGCCAGTGCATATTATGGCTCTATTCGTTATTGAAGCCCTGTTATTGTCCGTAGTTGGTGCTTGTCTGGGCGTGGTGCTGACTTTTGTCGGTTTAGGCCTTGCTCAATCCTTCATTGAAGCCCAATACGGGCTTTACCTGACAGTTTCACCTCCGGGTATGCGTGAAGGGATTGTTGTGTTGGGTGTTGCTGCGGCAGGTGCTATAGTCGGCCTATGGCCGGCATGGCGCGCCTATCGACTGTCCGTTGCCGATGGCCTTGTTGTTCGCCTATAGGAGGGCCGTTGAATTGAATAAAGTAATTTTAGCATTTTTTGTTGCAGCTCTGGCGTTTCCTATTGTCGCCTTTTCAACAGAGCCTGAGCGGAAAATCAGTTGGAATGACCTTTATCTCCCGCCTCCGCAGGATGTCACAATGCAAATGAAAGCCCTTAGGGACGGAGATCTGGCTGACACGCTTTCCAATGAAGAATTGCAAAGCAGATGGAATGCGCTCGAAGAGCAGGCCTACCCTGTTGTTGAAGAAATGGACGGAGAGATTGTTCGCATACCTGGATTTATCGTTCCCGTTGATTTTGGGGAAAACGTAGTTCGTGAATTCCTTCTGGTTCCTTATTTCGGCGCCTGCATACACACACCGCCACCGCCGCCCAATCAGGTCATTTTCGTCAAGGCCGGAATAGATTTCGAATTGGGGGAACTTTATGATCCCGTTTGGGTGACAGGTGAGCTCAGAGTATTGAACAAGAGTACCGAGCTGGCCGAGACCGGTTATACTCTCAACGCGAATAGTATCTTTCCATATGTTGAGGATTGATATTGCAAGACGTCCGCTTTGGGTCATTAACAGACATCGAGGAGGGTGTTGTTACAAGTCTGTTTAATGCCAGAAGCAGACATTTTTTTCAAAGGTATAGTAAACAATAGGAAGTCCGGGAAAATTCGGAGAAACTGTAAAAAGCAACTAATATTATTCCTCCGAAGGCAGAGGTCACACGTTCGAATCGTGTCGGGTGCGCCAATCTTTCCAAGGGGTTAGATGAAGTTAGAGATTGCAGATTTCGTACCGACGAAGCAAGAGGGAAGCAAGAAATATTCCTCTGACAATGCTCATCTTTAACTTGCCGTCACGAAGTTTTCATATGCTTGGCCGACCGAACGGACGGAGGCTTCAAATAATTCCTGACCAATCTCCGGGGTAGACATGGTTGGATCTGATCCCATCCGGCCATCGGCAAAGCGCCCGCGAAAATCATTGGCGTCGTATATCGCGCCACCGGGAGCAACGCGTGGAACCAGTTCGTCACGCTTAACCCTTGCGCCGTCCTCCGGATAGCCAAAATAAGTCAGCGAGACTTCTGACGGAGTGGCATGGCTGCCTTCCGCGTCACCGAATTCCCTTTTTGAAATTTCCTTTATGGATTCACTGTTCCACCAGTTCTCCAGGTGACAACGTACAGAGGGACGGTTTTGTCCCGTCATACCCAAACTGCTTTGCGCATAAATTTCAGAAAACGCAGCTTCACAGGTAGCGATGTTGCCACCATGTCCATTTAGAAAAAAGAAACGGTTAAAGCCATGACGCGTTAAAGAATTAACCACATCGCAGACCACGGCAATCAGTGTCGTCGGACGCAACGTAATTGACCCGGAGAATCCCAAATGATGCTGAGCCATGCCAATGCTCAATGTAGGTGCAACCATGACGTTCTGGCGTTTCCCGATCTCAACCGCCACCAATTCAGGACACAGCGCATCAGTTCCGATAAAACCGGTTGGCCCATGTTGCTCCGTCGAGCCAATTGGAATAATGATGCCGGAAGAATTTTTCAGGTAGTCCTCTACTTCGGGCCACGTTCTCAATTGCAGGCGCATGCCTCTCCCCTTCAAATTTCCATTACTTTGCTTCGCCTTCACCCTAACAACACTTCGAGGAGGCGGCCAGAAATTTTGCGCATTAAGTTGCAGTATGATCGGTCCATTTGAGGGGAAAGGAAACAGACTTTTTTTACTGTTTGTTTCCGATAGTCAGTTGTCTAAGAGCTTCATGTGCTTATTGATATTCCATTAACCCTTGTGTCTTCTTCCAGAAGGCTGTTGACTATATTATAAAACTGAACTTTAATAAAAATGCGATATAAAGAACTAAAGAAAAAGATCAACGACGAAAACTCATCGGCGGGAACTTAAGGATCCTACTGTCGGTGTTTCCGGCTAACTCAGAACTAAAATTAGAGCACTATCATCGAATTGTGTTTGTATTATCTTCCGTAAAATTCTGATGCTAGGCCAATAAGTTTGTACTTCACACTACTAAGGCGATGAGTGGTATCCGTCAGAGTTACAGGGCTTATCTAAAGAAACCTTTCTATGGAAAGGGAACACGTTTTAGTTGGGTTTATAAAGAAAAATAGTTCTTATAATGAAGAAAAACCTGGGAGGGGATAATGGTAAATTTAACGATAAACGGCAAAGATCTCAATGTGGATGTGCCAGATGACACACCATTGCTTTGGGTGATCCGTGAGCATTTGCAAATGTCGGGAACAAAGTTTGGTTGCGGTGCGGGTCTTTGTGGGGCCTGCACTGTTCATATTGATGGAGAAGCAACCCGGACTTGTATCACAGCCGTAAGCGATGCGGCCGGCACCAAAATCACGACAATAGAAGGGCTGGATGAAAATGGAATCCATCCATTGCAAAAGGCATGGATTGCAGAACAGGTACCCCAATGTGGATATTGCCAGTCTGGTCAGATCATGACCGCGGCGGCCTTCCTTGACGAAAATAATAATCCAAGTGATGAGGATATCGTGGAGGCAATGACGGGGAACATCTGTCGTTGCATGTCATATGTTCGTATCAAAAAAGCAGTGCGACGTGCTGCAGATGAAATGAAAGCATAGGGGGGCATCATGAATATTCAAAAAAAGATCGCGAACAATGAAACGCGCGGTGTCTCTCGGAGGGATTTTCTGGTTGGTTCAGCGGCAGGTCTCGGACTTGTAATGGGCTATGGCGCACTTCCCGTTGGTGGTGGTATCAAGGAAGCCATGGCAGCAGGATCATTTTCTCCCAACATGTGGTTTTCGATGGATGATGCAGGTATTACAACTGTCAACATCGTAAAAGCAGAGATGGGCCAGCATGTTGGAACAGCAATTGCCCAATCTTTAGCAGATGAACTAGAGGTCCCCTGGGAAAATATTCGCTTGAATTTCCCGAATGTTGCGCCCCAATGGGGATTGTTCATTACAGGCGGGAGTTGGTCAATCAACTGGACTTTTGCGGCGATGTCGCAGGCAGGAGCCGCAGGGCGAATAGTCTTGATGGAGCAAGCCGTTAAAAATTGGGGTGTGCCAGTCGCAGAACTGCGAGCTGATCAGGGAATGATCTTCCACGACAAATCCAATCGTAAAGTGAGCTATGGTGACCTGGTGAAAGGCGGAATTGTTTCCAGAAGCTTCAATAAAGCTCAGTTGGGAGCCATAAAATTAAAGGCACCGCAAGATAGAAAAGTTGTCGGAAAATCGGTCGCCAACTTGGATATTCCAGATAAGACAAATGGCAGCACCAAGTACGGCATAGACACCTTTATTGACGGAATGGTCTATGGGGCACCACGAACCCCACCCGTACGCTACGGTGCGACAGTTAAAAAAGTTGATGATAGCGCCGCGAAAAAAATTGCTGGTTATCAAGGACATGTCGTTCTTGAAGATCCGACAAAAATGGTTACTGGCTGGATTGTTGCTCTTGCCGACAGTTATCCTGTAGCACTAAAAGCTTCAGCCGCACTTGAAGTCGACTATGATTTGGGCCCAAACGCGAAAGTCAGTTCTGTAAGCATCATGAAAGAAGCCCAGGAAATGATTAGTGCAGGAGAGGGGGGCAAAACTTTTGTCGATGACGGTGACGTTAAAAAAGGAATGGCAACGGCCACGACGAAATTTACGGCGGAATATACGACCAGTTTGAATTTACATATGCCGTTGGAGCCAATGAATGCGACCGTCTGGGAAGAAGATGATATTTGGCACGTGATAACAGGCAATCAATTCCAAACAGTTCTTGCCGGCGTTCTTCCCATTGTCCTTGGTGTTGATCCGTCGGCAATTGTCATTAAGCAGGCTGCATTGGGAGGTGGCTTTGGTCGTAGACTTGAAGCTGATTATGTTGTTGTTGCAGCTCTCGCCGCAAAAGGTGCAAAAAAACCGGTTAAGATGATTTATGATCGCGCTGCCGATACACAGTTTGATTTTCCGCGTAGTCAGGTTCTTCAATCGTTAAAGGCTGGTATCAAAGATGGTAAATTGGACAGCATGACACATGATGCTGTTTGCACATGGGCAAATAGCCGTCTTGCCCCGGCGTTTCTTGCCGATGCGCCGGAAGGCAAAATTGACTATTTTGCGATTAATGGTGCAGACTTTTGGTATTCCGTGCCCAATCATCGAGTGAGAGTAGCAAAGTCGAAGCAAGGAGACGCTGCCGCACCCGCGGGTAATTTACGATCTGTTGCACCCGGTTATACCTTTTTCGCGGTTGAAAGCTTTATGGATGAATTGGCCCATGAGTTGAAAATCGATCCATTGGCATTTCGGATGTCGATGCTTGATGCTGCTGGCAAACAGGCGGGAAGTGCCCCGATGAGTGTCGGCGGCGCAAAGCGATTGGCAGGCGTTCTTAAAGCCGCGACTGACAAGGCTGAGTGGGGTAAGAAAATGGCCGAAGGCAGTGGGATGGGTCTTTCCATATCCAGTGCGCAAGAACGGGCGACGCCAACTTGGACAGCCTGTGTTGTCGAAGTTGATGTCGACAAATCGAATGGCGATTATAAGGTTAAGAAAATGACCATTGCCATTGACGTCGGTACAGCTGTTAATCCCGATGCCGTAAAAGCTCAGGTCGAAGGTTCGGCGCTTTGGGGCCTCTCAATCGCGACGAAAGAAGAAGCGACCATGGAAGATGGGGCTATTCAGCAAACCAATTTCGACACTTACGATGTTTTGCGAATGGAAGACGTTCCGGAAATGGATGTTATTGTATTGTCCCCTGGCGAATACCCTGTTGGTTGTGGAGAACCAGGTGTGACGGTTGTCGCGCCAGCAATTGCCAATGCCATTTTCAATGCAACAGGTGTTCGGGTCCGGCATTTGCCCATGACGCCTGAGGCGATAAAAGAAGCTCTTACCGGTTAAGAAGCCGAGAATTCCGGAATTGGTAGAGCAATAAATTGCTCTACCAAGTTTTTGTGATTGCGGGTGCGCTTTATGCGATCAATGTACTTTACCTTAATTCTTGTCGTGATATTCGCAGCCAATATTGCAAATGCCGGCTGGCGAGATACGGAATGGGGAATGACCGTACAAGAAGTGACCGACGTTTCAGAGAGTGGTATCTATGCGGTGCAACATAAAAATGCCGCATATTGGGAAATTGTTCCGAAACTTAGGTCTTCGGCCAACTTTGGTGGTTTCACTTTCTTTACTGAGTTTTACTTTGATGATCGCGATGGTTTGATGTCAGTCCGATTAATGCCCAGACAGACTATTTGGTGCCTTGATATGTTTAGGTATCTATTTAAGAATTATACGTATTTCGGGCCAACTGAAGATTCATATGTATGGCATGATGTTTCAGGTGGAAATAAGATTCAATTATCTCGCTTCGCAAATTGTGCCGTGACTTTCAGTTCTGAAGACAATGGAGTCACATCGGCGGCGGAGTAAAAGGTAACATTTTCAGTCCATGGTTTGCCGGAAATCTCAATCGAAAATTTCTGTGAGAAAGCATCTGCATAATGTTCGAATGAGATGGCTGGATTAACGAAGGAAAGGGGTCCTCCAATAACATTAACGCGAAAATAGTCCACCAACTCACGTCGAGTTTCTTGATCCGCACGGTCTGCTAAAATTGGAAGACCGTTTATCGTAATACCTTGAGCAAGGAGGATCTCTCTAACAATGGCGGGTTCTGCTCCTCGATTACTTGGGTCATCGCTGGAAATATCAATTACTTTCCTATCTCCATCGAACTCATTCTGTTCAAAAGAATGACCTGCCGCTTGCAGCGCGTCGCCGAGTGCGGTGTATAATAACCCAGTCCACGGTTTCTCCTGGTTATTTCGTACGTAATTCGCAAATTTTATAGCCGTTTTTTGATCACTTATTTCTTGCCAGGGAACAGCAATTAATTGCTGATTTTCACCTGCCCATAAAAGCAGCGACACAGCTATTTTCCCTGTCGGTAAAGAATCTATAATTTTGAGTATCGCGGGATCTTCAAACACTTTTGCGATGCCTTCGATCTGGGCTTCATGCTCTTTTTGACTGACGCTGCTTGAGACATCAACAGCAAGGACAATTTCTACACCCACCGCTTTTTCATTGGCCTTAGCTACATTCCATAGAATGAAAAACAGTGCCGATATTACTATTAATTTCAATTTTCCACCATACAGTTGCCGTGCTAGCCGAATGTCGCTGTTAAAGCAGCATTGTGATTAGAAAATGCCTTTACATCAACATTAGAAATATGAAATCATGATAAAGCTAAAATAAACATTGCGACGAATCGCAAATAACGAAAACAAACGGGGGGGGAACCCATGCTAGCAATTTCCAAAAATTGGTTATCCGCAATTACGATTTGCTTAGCGGTAATCGGTGCAGAAAAGTCATGGGCGCAATCTGCGACCGATTTGGCTAATGATGCTAAAACCACCGATCAGGTGCTGACAGTAGGTTTGGGTCAAGGGCAACAACGGTATAGTGCTCTTGATAAGGTAAATACTTCGAATGTTAAAAACTTGGTTCCAGTATGGAATTACAGCTTCGGTGACAATCGAGGACAAGAAAGTCAGCCCCTCGTTTATAAGGGTGTTATGTATGTGACGACGCATGATGCAACGCATGCTATTGACCCGAAAACGGGGCGAGGTATTTGGGTAAGCAAATTTGAATATCCGCCTGAAACACCTCGTATCGTATGCTGCGGAATTGTTAATCGTGGCGCCGCGATTTATAATGGAAAGTTATACCGTGCAACTTTGGACGCACATGTTGTTGCTCTAAACATGGAAGACGGTACGGAGGTCTGGAAATCTAAGGCCATCGACTATGCAGACGGATACTCCATGACAATGGCGCCGTTGATTGCAAACGGTGTTGTTATAACAGGCATTTCCGGTGGTGAGTACGGCATACGTGGATTCATCGATGGGTGGGATCCTGAAACGGGCAAGCATCTGTGGAGAAGATATACTGTTCCGGCACCAGGGGAAGAAGGCGGAGATACCTGGCCTGGTGAAACTTACAAGCATGGTGGGGCGCCGACTTGGATTACCGGTACTTACGATCCGGAATTGGACTTGGTGTATTGGGGAGCAGGTAACGGCGGTCCCTGGAATGCAGAATTCCGCAAAGGTGACAATTTGTATGTCGGATCTGTTTTGGCTCTTAAACCTAAAACTGGTGAAATCGCATGGCACTACCAGTTCTCGCCTAATGATCCATATGATTACGATGGAGTGAACGAAAACATCATCGCAGACGTCGAAATTGACGGCAAAATGCAAAAAGTTATCATGCACGCGGACAGGAATGGTTATCTCTACGTGATCGATCGGACTGACGGCAAGTTACTACGGGCTAGTCAATATATTAAGAAACTCAATTGGGCGGATGGTATTGACATGAAAACCGGCCGGCCGATCGACAGCGCGCTAACAAAGAAAATGCGGACAACCGGCGAAAAAATTGACGTTTGGCCGTCAGCATTTGGAGGTAAAAACTGGTTCCCCATGAGCTATAGCCCTAAATCGGGTTTCGTGTACGCAAATACATTGGAAATGGGAATGAGTTATAAACCTGTAGAGCCCGTTTTCAAAAAAGGGACTTTTTATTTCGGTCTCGATTTAGCTCAATTGCAGTTTTTGTTTCCCGACGATGGAAACACCGGCTATTTGAGAGCGATTGATCCTTTAAGCGGGGATATTAAATGGGAAGTCGGTAGTCAAGCGGCGAACTGGGGTGGTACTATGGTGACCGCCGGTGATCTTGTATTCACGGGTACGTTCACTGGACAGTTCAAGGCCTTTGACGCAAATACCGGGGCGGAAGTTTGGTCCTTCCAGACCGGTTCAGGTATAATCGGACAACCGATGGCATGGGAACAGGACGGCAAGCAGTATATTTCTATTGCAAGCGGTATTGGTGGCGCTTATCGGAATTTCATACCGGTATTTGGCGCTAAGAACGTAGAGCTCAATAAAACTATCGCCTCCGTTCCAGAAGGGGGATCAATCTGGACATTTGCGCTACAATAGATTTTAAGTAATTAGACAAACTAAGTCACGCCTGAGACCGGGCGTGGCTTTAATTTGCCTGATCCCATAATAAAAAAAGCAACTAATTTTGGTAGAGGTCGTATTGATTAAAAAATATGGAATAGTATTTTCGGTAGCTATAGGATTTCTTTCCGCAGTCATAAATAGCGGTTCGCCATTGGCTGCGGGCACAAAAGAAGAGGCTCGAAATGCGGGCAAAGGTCACTACAGTTTATATTGCATAAACTGCCATGGACCAAATATGGTGAATATTGGAACACGCTCCTATGACTTGCGGAAATTTCCACTGAATGATCGCCCTCGGTTTCTCAAATCCGTAAAGGACGGAAAAAAAGATATGCCGTCCTGGAAAGATATCCTGTCCGAAGAGGAAATTCTGGAAATCTGGGAATATGTAAAGACTAGAGGTAAATAAGTATGTTTTGGTTCCTGCGTTCTAGTACTAGAACTGCACTATTTCTTGGGGCGGTATTATCTCTGGCTATACCGAACTGGGCCATCGCCGGTGAAGACGAACTCCGGTTTTGCCTAGAAGATGGTAGTCCGCCTTATTCATATAAATTTGGCGAGCGAATGGGCGGTTTTGAATTGCTGTTGGCAGAACGATTGTCGCAGAAACTAGATAAGAAACTATATGTGCAATGGTATGAATCTGAGGATGATGATGAAGTCGTACCAATCTATGAAGTAAATGCGCTACTTTCTGCAAATTTTTGTGATTTCGTTGGCGGATTGGCTCTAATTGAAAGCAATCTCAGGAAACCTGTTCAGCCGTCCGCGGCGCTTCCAGATTATGACGGAATGAAGCGTAGTGACCGGGGGACGAGAGTGGACTTAGGTGAATTGGTATCCACTGTTCCTTTCATTCATGCAGGATTGACTGTTGTTCTATCGGCAGAAAATGAGGGTACAAGTGTAAAACGATTGTCGGATTTGAATGAACTTTCTGTTGGCGCAGAGGTGACAACGCTATCCAGTGCTATTTTGATCCGGTATCAAAATGGACTTCTTGCTGATCAGTCAAAGCATTTTAAGCCGGGTGAAATTTTTTCCAACCTCGAAGCCGAGGAAGTCGACGCAGTACTGGTTGAGAGACACCGGTTTGATCGCTATAAGCAGCGCAATCCGGAAACCAAGCTTTCTTCGACTGACTATCTCCATTCCATTTCGTATAATATAGGCTTTGCCGCTTTAAAAAATGGAAACGCACCAATTTCCGAGATTAATGAAGCCATACTTGAGTTTTTGAAAAGCGGTGAGCTGGAAAAAATCGCTGAAATTTCAAATATGTCCTATATGGCACCAAAGAAACCAGCTATTTTCGGTCATGTATCTCCTGCAATGCTGACCAAAGATTAAGTTTAGCCGCGCCCTACTCCCCCTAATCCACGTTTTGGATCATACGCCCAAATGGCGGCACTAAGGAATAATGCTAAACAGAAAAACGTCCAGCCTGTAGCCAGTAAGCTGAATTTCAGGTAGAGGCTGAACCGAAGGAATTCAACTGCATAAGTAAACGGATTGAAGGTGCAAAGCCAGTACAGAAGCTCGCTGGATTCTTTCATTTTCCAAAGCGGATATAGAGCGCTTGAAAGAAAAAACGCAGGGAAAATAACGAAATTCATTACGCCGGCAAAATTTTCCAATTGTTTCACAAATGTAGAAAGTAACATTCCTACGGCGCCTAACATCAAACCTGTAACAAGCAAAACAGGTAGTACGGCTAAATATCCCAAAAGCGGAAGTTCAATTCCGAATAAATAAGCCACTAATAGGAAGGTATATACTTGTAGCAGCGATACGAAACAGCCTGCTAGGAGTTTGCAGGTTAGCAGATACCAACGGGGAAGAGGGCTGGTCATAAGGACTTTCATGCTTCCCATTTCCCGGTCATAAACCAGCGAGAGCGAACTCTGCATACCATTGAACATTTGTATCATCCCAACAAGACCCGGTACAATATATACGTCGTAAAGAACGTAAGTCTCATAAGGAGGGATAATCGACAATCCCAAAGTTGCACGAAATCCGGCGGCAAAAATCAGCAACCAAACCAACGGGCGTACAAGAGCAGCAATCAACCGACCCCGTTGCTGAAAAAACCGGAGGCCTTCTCTCCATACGACACCTTTCAAACATCTGAAATAGACAGCCAATACAGATTGCCGGGAAAGGTTGTCATCGATTGAGGTCATGCTTTTTCTCCAGACATTACAAGTTTTCTGAAGAGGTCGTCCACAGTCTCGCAATTATGTTCTTCGGACAATGTTGAGACGTTTCCCTGAGCGCGTACTTTGCCCTGATGTAAGATGATAAGATTGTCTTCTTGCATAACCTCGTCAACCAGGTGCGTAGCCCAAAGTACGGTCAGCTGCTGTTCCCGACACAGCATATGAACATAATCGACAATCGCTTTACGACTTGGTACGTCAAGCCCGACGGTCGGCTCATCGAGGAGAAGGATACGGGGATTGTGTAATAAAGCACGAGCGATTTCTGCTCGGCGTCGATGTCCTCCATTGAGCGATCGAACTTTTTCTTCGCCTCTTTCCGCTATATCCAGGGATTTTAGGCCCTCCGTTATCTTGTCTTCCAGATCGTCGGCAGGCAATCCATGTAATGCTGCAAAGTATTTCAGATTTTGCCGTATCGTCAAATCGAGATCTAGCGTTTGCTGCTGAAAAACAATCCCCATTGAAGCCATAGCAGATAAAGGCGATTTCTTTAGATCATTGCCAAAAATACGTATATGGCCTGCCTGTAACTTCATAATGCGTGTAAGTAGATGATAAAGTGTTGTTTTTCCAGCCCCATTAGGGCCTAAAAGAGCTGTAAATTTACCAGATAGAGCAGAAAAAGTAATGTCGTCGAGCGCTTTTTTCGATCCGTAATTATAAGAGAGATTACTTACTTCCAATCCTGCGTCCAATTTATTTTTCCCCGCACCTTGCTACATTGTTTGTATCAAATCCCAAAGTATCAAGTTCAGTTCTTTGGTGTAGAAATCCAGGTTGCGGAGACATGGAAACAACGGCTCCGCGATGTACAAGCGGGATCGGTTGTCGCATCTGGCCTGACCAAGTTCGGAAACTTAGCGCCCGACCCTTAAATGCTGCCACCCGAAATGCATCCGAAAGGAGGTACTTCTTTACCTCAGATGCCGTTTTTTTGTTTCCCCTAATTACGGCTTCCCCTAGGGAAGAAACGGCGAGCCAAGCCGCGTAATCAACATCGTTCATGGGCCTTTTAGCCATTTTCTTGAACCGATTTTGTAGTTGCGTTGCACCATACTGCTCTACAACTGGATGCCAGGCAACTGGGAACATACCGTGAGTACCGACAACTGGTCGGGGATACCAAGTATGATACAATAAGTAGTCTCCAAAATCGCCGGACTCGTCGGCAACGACAATAACATCATACTCCGAACCCTGCGTGAACGGGGGGACTTCGGATTGTGCGTTACGTCGCATATCTGCATCAAATAACCACTTTTTATCTTCTACAATTTCCGCCCCGAATTTCTTGGCAGATTTGCGAAGTGCCGATGCAAATTTTTGATCGTTTTCGTGTCCGCCTTCAACGAGAAACCATTTTTGCCAGCGCTTTAATAGTAGAAATTGAGCCAATGCATCGCTTAGCATCGCGCGGCTTGGTATCGTATGCAGGATACTTTTATGACATTTCTCCGATCGCAGGGAATTGTCTGTTTCAACGGAATTGATAATTAAGAATTCGCTTTTCCAAGGATAGTTCGCGAGTTCAAGAAGGTCATCAATCGGGAGATTTGCAATTATCTGGATGTTTTTGTCATTTATTTCGTCGGCAAGATCAGCGAGGCTGTCTTCTGGCTGGAGAATATGCTCAACCAACTTGATTTCATGCTTTGTAAATTTACCTGTGGCATTGACATCTGCGACACCGAGCCGCGTGCCAATTAGCCCCTGATCCTCGGGCAAGGCATGTAAATTTGAAAGAACGGGAGGGCGGTCAATTACGCGTTCAATGTAATGCAGCGTAACAATCTGTTGAGCCTCGACGCCAGTAATGGAAACCAGTGAAATAATAAAGGACGAAAAGAAGATGAATCCGGCACGTACAAGCAAAACCGGTATTGAGCACCCCTTATTCATTTATTTTTCCTCCGGCCATAGCTCGATTACCCAAGATAAGGCTTAGGGTATTTTTGTCAAACTCCTGCTTGCCGTTTAATGTTTAGTCGCATCACGGTGGTGGCGGTTTTGTATATAGGAATCCTCCAATTAGTGATTACAATATATACTTTCAAAGAATTAAGCTTCGTGCATGAGGTTGTAAAAACAATAATAATTGTTAGTCGATATCGCGGGAAACTAGGGTATAATTGGATAAAATAATAAGTGACTTCCCAGAGGTTCCAAAAAATGAAAAACACCTACCGAAATTCAAAAAATATCGGAATTGGCGTTTTAGGCTTTATACTTTCTCTTGGAATTTGGACTGCATCAGCATGGGCGCAAACGGCCTATGTATCCAACGAAAAAGATAACAGCATATCGGTAATTGATCTAAAAACCTTTGATGTAATAGAAACCTTGAAAGTTGGCAAACGTCCGCGAGCTATTTTATTGTCGAAAGACCAAACAAAACTATATATCTGCGCATCGGACAGCGATACGGTTCAAGTTCTTGATTTGGCGACAAATCAAATTGTTCAGGAGCTTCCATCTGGGGATGATCCAGAACAGTTTGCACTCCATCCTGATGGTAAACGGCTTTTTATTGCAAACGAAGACGACAATAAAACGACAATAGTCGATGTTGAAACCGGAAAGGCGATAGAGGAGATTGAAGTCGGTGTCGAGCCCGAAGGAATGGCCATTAGCCCCGATGGTAAATGGGCGGTGAATACTTCGGAAACCACCAATATGGTGCACTGGATTGACACAGACGAGATGAGCGTTGTCGAAAATACACTTGTTGACCAACGGCCTCGTCATGCAGAATTTTCTCCCGATGGTCAGCAACTTTGGGTCTCATCAGAAATCGGCGGCACCGTTTCAATAATTGACGTTCTAACTAAAAAAATCATCAAGAAGGTTTCTTTTTCTGTAGTCGGCATTGAAGATGGACGCGTGCAACCTGTCGGCATCCGATTATCCTCTGATGGAAAGTTGGCATTTATTGCGTTGGGACCGGCTAATAGAGTTGCGGTCGTAAACGCAGAAAATTATGAAGTAGAGGAATATCTTTTGGTAGGCCGGCGGGTATGGCACATGGATTTTACGCCGGATGAAAATTATTTGCTGACGACGAACGGTGTGAGTGGTGACGTGTCTGTTGTCGATGTGGAAGAATTGAAAGTGATAAAAACCATTAAAGTTGGTCGGTACCCCTGGGGCATTGTGACACGGCCGTAACGTTTCACTCAGGGAGTAGAGGTAGTTTTTACGGTGGTAATCTGGCTATTTATCCAGTCGGATCCTCGTTGATCTCGGGCTTGATTGATTTTGTGGTCGTTCTTAATCTTGGCGGGCTGTCCGTCTAATAATATGAGCCGGTCCGCCATAAGAAAGCATTCCTCAAGGTTGTGGGATACCATTATAATTTTCGGCTTTTCTCGTATCCATACCGAAAGTAACAATTCTCGCAGTTCCGTGGCGGAAGCGGCGTCCAAAGAAACAAAGGGCTCATCCAATAATATTAATTCTGGTTCGACGGCAAATGCGCGTGCCAATTCGACACGTCGTTTCATACCAAGGGAAAGAGCATCTGGAAATTCATCGCGCTCCTGCCATAAATTGACCGTCTGCAGTGCCAAATCAGCTTTCTCATTACCTGCTTTTGAATCAGCACATACCAGACGCAAATTTTCTCTTATAGTGCGCCAGGGTAATAAGCGCGGTTCCTGAAATACGAAACCTATTCGGTCAATTGAAACAGAATTCGTTAAGTTGGCATCTGTATCCAGCCCGGCAATTAGCCTTAAAAGAGTGGTTTTACCGCATCCTGACGGACCGGAAATGGACAAAAATTCCGCTTCGTCCAAGCTAAGGTTAAAGTTCGAGAATATATGCTTATCGGCAAATCTTTTACTTTCTATCCTTATGTTCATCAATCAGTCCGCCCGCCAACGATTTGCGTGGCGCTCCCAAGGTTTGATAATAAAAGCTTCGATGAACTGGATGACGATCAGGAATGCAAAGGCGTAAGCAAGAATAGCGGTAATATCAAACAATTGAAAATTTAATTGAATTTGAAATCCAATACCATTAGGTCTACCGAGCAATTCAACGACAAGCACAATTTTCCAAATTAACGCGAGACCTGTTCGTGCAGACGCGGCTGCATAGGGAGCAAGCTGAGGAGAAATTAGGTCTCGCAATGTCCGTGTATTAGAAAATTTATAGAGCTGTGCCATTTCGGAAAGTTCGGGGTTAAGAGCACGTGTTCCTTCACGCATGATAACAGCGACAAGTGGGATTTTATTAATAGCCACAGCAGTTATGGCGGCCACTTCCGTAAGTCCAAACCAGATATAGCAAAGGACAATAATCACAAGAGCAGGCAAATTAAGGGCAATTATGAGCCAACTATCAAAAAATAGATCACTCCGCTTCTTCAATCCAAGAAGTACTCCAATAAAGCAGCCAATCGCCATTGCGAAAAAAAACGCTGCTGCGACTCGCGCCAATGTTATCAATACATCTTTGACCAGATCACCATAGAGAGATTTTTGTATGATAGTTTGGGCAACTGCAATAGGGCTTGGAAATAGATCACTGGCAACAAACCAGGAAATTGTCTGCCAAACTATGAGCAAGAGGACGATGGAAGTAGGGAAATAATACCAAGTTTTATTCGGGGTTATACTGGGGTCCCTTTGCCACGTTTTTTTGAATAAAGAAGGTTTTTGTTCACTCATTGACAGATAAAAACATTTCTGGTGCGAGTTTCATGTTGGCCCCAACCAGTTTTTCGCCACCATTTTTTTTCAAAAAGGATATCCATGATTGCATTTTTGATATCGGAGGCCAATCCATAGAAGTTGGTATGCCTTGAATAAAACCCTCGTGCAAGGCTTCAAATTCCCTTTCATTTTTTACTTTCATTGTTGGTTTGAGGGCAAGCCACGCTGCGGCGTCCTTTTTCAATATGCTTTTTGCCTCTTGCGAGCTTAGAAAGAACGCATTGACAAGTTCGGAGTTTTCGTTCGCCCAATCATGTTTGAATACATAAGCCAGTAAAGGTATTTCAGCAGTCAAATTTGCCGATTGGCTTAACTGTTTGGTCGTGGTTAAAAATTTGAGTCCTTGAGCTTTTGATCGTGCTAAATACGGCCAAAAATTTATTTCCGCGTCAAATTCACCATCTAACATTTTTCGGTGAATGAGGGGGGGTGCCCCGAAAACCACGTCTGCCGTTTCAGCAAGATCAAACCCATATTCGCTTCGTGCAAAGGCCTGCAACATTAACCAATTTTTATCGAGCGGTCCGCCAGCGACAGCTATTCGTTGACCTTTCAGATCTGCGACAGACTTTATGTCACCTTCTCTTACCATAACGCCGCCAACGGCTTGGGAGTAAGGAAGAACGGCGAACCGCCTAGAGTTCCATTGACGCGCTGCCCATATCCAGTCGCTGACGACGGCATCTGTATCTCCAGCCTGAAGCATAACGGCTGCCGCCTGTTTGTTCGCAACTGGTTGTATTTCAAGCTTATAATTGTGCCGAGTATCCAGGCCGTATCGTTTAATTGTTTCCAGTTCCCACATTACAGTTCCAAACTTCAGAACGGCTACTTTTACGGTTTTGGGGGAATTGTCTGCATAGGTCGCGTTGGCCAGGAAGACGAAACAAACAAATGCAAGGAAACTGGTGCGTATCATGGATTTATTAGCCGGTAATTTTTTCAGGGCTGCCGCGGGTGTCTTCTTTTGAAAGATTTGGGGAAACCCGGTAAATGAAATCGGGTGCTATCCCACCCGCATCTGTCTTAGCTATTTCAAGTACTTTATCCTTAAAGGGGGATAATTCGCAAACTGGATCCATATTCGCCGCGTCGCCGGTTAATGCCATTGCCTGGCATCGACAGCCACCCCAGTCGATTTCTCGATTATCGCATTTTTGACATGTTTCCGGCATCCAATCTGTGCCACGATATGAATTGAATGCGGGATCATTTTGCCAGATGTCCACAAGGGACGCCTCATGGACAGTCGGAAATGACAAATGCGGTATAGTTTCTGCTGCATGGCAAGGCAAAACCTTTCCAGCCGGTGTAATATTAAAGAACCGTCGAGCCCATCCGTTCATGCAGCTTTTTGGCCTTCTGGCGTAATAATCGGGAATAACGTAGTCGATCACCATATTCCCCTCATATTGTAAACGCGCCTCTTCAACCAGCTGTGTGGTTCGTTCAACCTGCGCCCTGCTAGGTAGAAGTGCGGCCCTGTTTTTCAAGGCCCAGCCATAATATTGGACATGCGCTACTTCTAGACGCCGGGCTTTCAGTCTGGCAGCCATTTTAAAGAAGTCCGGAAGCTGTTCAATATTATGCCTATTTATCACTGCGTTTAAAGTAAGAGCGAGGCCCGCGTTGATGACGCGTGCGGCCGCTTCTGTTTTGCGTACAAATGCTCCCTCGTAACCAGCAATCCGATCTGCTATTTCAGAGTCTGCTCCCTGAAAACTTATCTGGACATGAGCTAGCCCAGCTTCTTTCAAACTTTCCAACCGTTTTTGTGTCAAAGAAACGGCAGCAGTAATTAAATTGCTATAGAGGCCAATTTCATCAGCATGGGCAATTAAGTCGGCCAGATCAGGCCGTAAGGTCGGTTCTCCACCAGAAAAATGAACTTGCAGTGCCCCGATTTCCTTTGCTTCAGTTAGAACACGACACCATGTTTGTGTGTCCATCTCAGCAGATCGAGCATCCATTTCCAGGGGATTTGAGCAATAGGGGCAACTGAGAGGGCATCGATGGGTCAGTTCGGCTAAAAGAGCGAGCGGGGGATCAATTTTGATCATATGTCCAGCACCCCTTTGACAACAAGATTGGCAAGAACCTCTTTAACGTCTTTTTCAATCTCAAGTCTCGGTGCGTTAAATTTGATAAGAAGAAAATCAATGAGCTCGGAGAAGCTTTTGCCATCGCATCCCAACAATATCTCTCCGGCAATTTCGTCCAGCATGAATACACGTTCAGGAGCGAGTATCGTCCAACTCTTTCTTGTGTCGTCGAATTTCAGCCGGACACCTGCCGCGAGCTTCGGGCAACTGTCATTCGTTATATCGGCAGAATTCAATCTGATCACCTCATAGAATAACGCCGCTAGAAACATTGTTTCTAGCGTGTGTTATCAATCGTAACCTACACCAATTTTTTGTTAGTCTTCAGCGCAAGCGTAGCAGTTGATTTCCATGCCAACGGCAATTTCAACAATTTTGGGTTTATTCCAGCTCATTTTTATCTCCCAAATCTTTTATTTTATTTAGTGACTCAACCCTAAGCACAATTCTTACATTAATCAACAATGATATTCACGCTCTATAGGTAGTTTTTCTTAGCTGTAGAACATTGTGCAGAATTCGGATGTTGGTTATTCCCCCGGAATAAAAGCGCCTGGCGGTATTAACTTTGGTTCAACATATGCCAAATGAAGCGCGTCAAGCTGTATCCAAAGTACATTCAGTTTAAATAGAAGTGCTTCAATAACCTGTTGTTGCTGATCAGCTCGTACAGCATTTTGCCGTACATATTTCAGGGCAAAATCAGCGTCAACCGGAGCCTGATTAAGTCGTCGCGTCCCATAACTCATAAGCTTTTCATCGATAAAATCGTAGTTTTTTAGCATGCCGGCAATCCGGTCACGGTGGATTTTTGGTGCGAATAATTCAGTCAAGGAAGAGGCGATCGCTTGCAATAAGGGTTGTTCACAGACATACCGTATATACGCCTCAACAGCAAAACGGACGGCAGGTAGCGCGCCCTCGCGAGAAATTACATATTCCCGATCAAGCCCAAGCCCATCAGTTAGAATAAGCCAACGCATAATGCCGCCTTCGTCTTCTTCATATCCGTCATGATCGGTCACTCGGTGAAGCCACTGTTTCCGCAAATTGCGATCCTCAATACGGCCCATGAGTGATGCATCTTTCATAGGGATTGCTGCTTGATAACAATATCGGTTGAGGGCCCATGCTTGTACTTGCCCGCGATTTAATGCGCCATTATGCAGGAGTTCATGGAAAGGATGCAAATTGTGATACCGTTCTGCACCTATTTCAAATAGGCGAGCTTCCAAAGCGTCGGCACTCAAAGCTTCTGTAATTTTTGTTGTTGACGCTGACACTTTATTCACAATCTAACTTCCATTCCATCAAAGCTAACATCCCAACCAGCGGTTTCGGCTTCTCGCCTCTCGGGCGACTTTTCAATCAGTACTGGGTTGGTATTGTTAATATGAACGAATATTTTTCTTTTAATATTCAAATCGGCAAAAGCCGCAAGAGACCCCTCTGAGCCATCCATGCTCATATGTCCCATTCGCTTGCCGGTTTTTATGCCGACGCCAGCCTCGATCATTTCATCATCTTGCCAAAGCGTGCCGTCAAAAAATACCAATTCGGCATCTCGCAAACGATTGGCGAGATCTGTTGTCATCGCGGCGCAACCTGGCACATAAAAAAAACACTGATTTGTCGAAAGAGATCTAACTTCCAGTCCAATTGTATCTTCAGGTCGGCTGCCAAAATTGTCGCCCGAATTCTCGTCTTCCAAATAAAGCGCGACTTTTCCAGGTACCGCAAAGGGAAGTATAGAAATATTTGACTCTCCTCCCTCTGGGTCAAGTGGCACGAAAGCTTCATCCAATGTAATCTGGTGGCGTTGGACGAAATTCGGATTAAGGACGTCGAATACCGTGTTACTGGACAATGCCGTCAAAATTCGCTGCGTTGCGTAGAGGTTTAGCTTCTGACTTTCGCGTAAATTTACCAGCCCACAAATATGATCTACGTCTCCGTTCGTCAAGATTGCACCTGCTATTCCTGTCCCGCGATTGGTATTCGGATCAGGCCAGAGTTGCCTGTTTTCACTAATTTGCTGCCTCAAATCTGGAGAAGCATTGAGCAATATCCATTTTTTTCCCTGGCCATCAATATTAATTGCAAGAGACGATTGCGTCCTGGGAAGCGCTTTGCTAGGAAACTGACGAGCGGTTGCACATACGGAACAGTTACAGTTCCATTGTGGAAATCCGCCGCCTGCGGCTGCACCTAAAACAATAATATCCATATTAGTTCTACAATTCTTTTTCGAGTTAAGTGACTAATAAAGATTATAACGCACACCTGCGAGCAGCAGCAAAATAATATACGAATTGCTATTACGAAATACAATTTGCACGGCATTTGATGGTGTCACAAATACGCCGAGTAGGTCATTGTCAGAGAAAAATAGCGGCGTATCGAAACGAAGAAGAAGCGTTGTTATTGCTGCTGTAAAGATGACGTTTGTGATTGCAAGGGTTGTGAATTGACAAGGGAAAAGAGACAAAATTAAGCTGTGGTTTGTTGCTCCTGAATTTGATCTCCAAATAGCAATTACGTCTCAAATGTAAGGAATATTGAAGTAAGAAAGGTAAAGGACCTAATCTCGTTAGGTTCCCAAGCCTAGCAAATAGCAAAAAAGTGCTTCCCATTATTATTTTCAGGCCACCTACGGTCCCCCGATAGATCGGGCAAGCGATTGCATGGTATTTGCACTCCCGAAGCCAAACTGCCAATTCCTCGCAATCTCTTCATCTTGGTTCAGGTGTCGCCGTTGGAAAATGCGGTTGCCGCAGTTTTTGAAGGTACGGCTTAAGCACTAATACGCATACCAGCTGGCACTCCATCTGGAGATTTATGAAATTTCCCATCCTTCATGATAGCGACCAATCTATTCTTGTCTTGCAGGATACGAACGTCTGTCAATGGATCGCCATCAACTAAAAGCATATCGGCAAGATATCCTTCACGAATGAGTCCCAATTCATCCTCCATCTGCATGATTTGACCGCCATATTTGGTTGCTGCCTGTATGGCTTCCATAGGCGTGAACCCGAGAAGATCGACAAAATACTCCAAGTCCTTGGCGTTAGTGCCCATGGGTGTCCAGGCAAAACCATAATCGCCGCCGATCAGCACACGAATGCCCCGTTTATGCATTTTTTTCATGGTATCAATGGCGTTTTCAAGCTCGCGTTCATACGCTATTGTTAGGGGCTCCCCCGGCTTGATGCCGTATTCGCTCGCATTTCTAGCGGTATTGACGAGCCAGGCAAGACCGGGTGCGACAATATGCTTGTCTTTCGCTGCCTCCAGCATATCAAGAGCTTCTTCGTCAGAAAAAGAGGCATGATAGATAATGTCAATGCCGTGTTTGACGCAAAGTTTGATGGATTCCGCTGACCGGGCGTGGGCAGCCAGGGTTTTGCCTCGACGCTTGGTTTCAGATACCGCCATGGCAATTTCTTCTTCAGACATCTGATTGACTTCCGCGCCCATCCCGGCAATTTCTTCGCCGGAAAGATTGAGCTTGATGGTATCGTTACCCCATTTCAGCATTTCCCGAACAGCAGCACGAATTTCTTCCGGCCCCGATACAACGATGCCAAGGTTTAGTCCTTCATGGGGAATATGAGGTGGTACCATGTCACCCAGCCCGCCGATTGTGGTTATCTCAGGGCTTGCTGCCGTATAACGCGGTCCGGGGCATCGCCCGGCATTAATTGCATCACGAATAACAACATCCAATCGAGGCTTTGCCGCCGCCGCACCTCTACCCGCTGTAAATCCGGCATCGAGAACGGTTTTCGCCATGTCGATGCAATTGAGCACATGTTCTTCGATCGGCATCATCTGTATGGGCGCAATGCCTGGCGCATTATTCCAACTGAGATGAAGGTGGGCGTCGATAAGACCTGGCATCAGTGTCATACCACGCCCATCAACGCGTTGACCGCCGTTGCTGTTCCAAGTAGAGCCCATACCACTTCGGCTGATCGTCTTGATCCGATTGCCGGAAACAGTAACATCTCCAGAGTAAGGCGCTTCCCCTGTTCCGTCCAGAATACGAACATTGCTGAACGTGATATCAGCATTTCCATTGCCGGCCGTATTGCTGCCACTCCAGCTAGTAAATGTATTGTCTGACATAGGTCCTTCTCCTTATTATTTGTAACATGCGGTCAGATGGTTGCGCAGCAGTTCTGCAGACCGATCCGGAGCTTCCACCATCATCCAATGCCCTACTTCGGGAATAATCTCCAATTGGGCAGCCGGTAAATTTTTCTCCAACTGCCGGGCCATTGATACTGGGGCCACCGGATCCGTTTCGCCTGCGATAAGCAAAGTAGGGACGGCTATCGACGAATGGTCCGCTGCGGATGCCGCGCCAAGAGCGTCACAATGATTTGCATACCCGTACGGATCTTGCCTCAAAATACTCTCACGAACAAACGCGGAGGCAACTGCTTTTCCCTTGGAAACGCTTCCCGTTGAAATGCTGTCGGCTATCGCAGCCATGTGCCCAGCACGTGCCTGCTGGCCTCTTTCTTTTAAAGCCTGACGCGCAGCTATCGGCGGCTCAAGTATCGGTCCAAATAGGGTCATTCCGCGAACAATTTCTGTCGAACCGGCTGCGAGATATTGGCAAATTAATGTGCCCATGGAGTGCCCTACAAAATGAGCTTTTTTTACGCCCGAGGCTTGCAACATATCATAAACCGCAGAGGCCAACCCCGCTAATCCCAGTCTGCCAGGTTTAACTGACGAACGCCCGGAGCCCGGTAAATCCGGCCTAAAGATTTTATATTCATCCAAAGCAGGCATCAAAGTCTGAAAACTGTTGGAGGTACCGCCCAAGCCATGGATCATAACGACAGGCAAACCTTCTCCCTCAACCTCCATTGTCATACTGCCTACAGAAAAATCAGGCATAATTCAGATTTCCTTCACCGGATTTTCCAGTGTTCCAATGCCTTCGATTTCTACTTTAACAACATCCCCTGCAGCCAGGTATTTTGGCGGATTAAAACCAATGCCGACACCGGCCGGCGTCCCAGTGGCGATCATATCACCGGGATTTAGGGTGATCCCATTAGAAATCGCCGCAATGATTGTCGGGACGTCAAAAATTAACAAACCGGTATTTGAATCCTGTCGTAATTCACCATTTACCCAGCATTTGATAGAGGTATCGGCTAAGTCAATCTCATCAACCGTTACTGCCCAGGGCCCCATGGGACAAAAGCTATCTTGAGACTTTCCGATCAGCCATTGACTATGATACCCCTGTAAATCCCGGGAGGTTACGTCATTGACAATCGTATATCCCCAGACATGGGATAAGGCGTCTTCTTTTGAAATATTACGACCGGATTTGCCGATAATAACGGCAAGCTCCGCCTCGTAATCAACGGTGCTGGTGACTGAGGTATCCAGTTTTATTGCTGTTCCCGCCGCCTCGACGGTTTCAGGAAGCTTGGAAAATACGATCGGTGCTTCTGGGACCGCGCCTTTGGCAGCAGAGCTATCAAAACCGGAAGCGGCAAACTCTTCTGCATGCGCATAATAGTTTTTACCAACGCAAAAGATATTTCGACGCGGTCGCGGAACCGGGGCAAGTAACTCGACGTCGGAAACAGGAATTTTATTGGTGACGTTTGGCAATGGACGATCAATTAGACTGACAACACCGTCCTGTTTAAAAACACTTTCTGAAATATCGAAACATTCCAAGACCGTGTCGTTGTCAACAAGTCTTCCAAGATGTTTTTTGCCATTATAATTAAAAACCGCGAATTTCATTTCCTGCCTTTCACTAGCTCATCGGGAATAAGAATGCTCGAGCCGGTGGTAAGCCGACTTTCCAATTGTCGATGCGCTTCAGATGCTTTAGACAAGGGGAATGTTTGACCGATTTCAATAGAAACAATACGTTTTTCAAGAACACTGAAAAGTCTGTCCGTAATCGCCCGTACTTTTTCAGGTGTATCCGTAAAATGGCCAAAATTTGGGCGCGAAACTGTTGCCGAACGCGAGGCCAGTGATCCAATATCAAATGATCCAATGTCACCTGACGCCTGCCCAAAACTAATGAGATGACCGCAATTCGCCAAAGCCGCGACCGAGTGAGAAAAACTGTCTTTACCCACCGCATCATAAATAACATCCGCACCATGGCCTTTTGTCAGGTCACGAACCTGTTCTTCCAAACTGACCGAACCCGGTAAAATAACATGATGCGCGCCTGCTGCCCTGGCGATACGCGCCTTTTCTTCACTGGAGGTTGCACCAATCACCGTTGCCCCGAGGTGACTAGCCCATTGGCACAAAATTCTACCCATGCCGCCGGCCGGCGCATAAACGAGAACAATTTCGCCTCGTTTCAACGCGTGAACACGATGCAAAAGAAATTCAGCTGACATGCCTTTTAGCAAACCAGCTGCGGCGGTTTCATCATCAAGATGATCCGGAAGGGGAAAAACCAAATCGGCTTTCATGGTCCTTATGGAAGCATAAGCACCAACCGGCGGGCAGGCATAGCCAACACGTTGACCCGGCGAAAGATACCGAACACCCACGCCGACGGACTCAATAACGCCAACGGCTTCCATACCCGGAACACCCGGTGGTTCAAGCAAATCAAAATATCCCGAACGGCAATACACATCTATAAAATTGACGCCTATAGCAGTTTGGCGAATGCGAACTTCTCCCGCAGCCGGAGCCTCGATCACAACAGGGGCAAGATAAAGTTCTTCGGGGCCGCCATATCGATCAATAGTAACCGCAACGCCGTCAAGAGGGTCTTGATCAGACAGAGCGATGGACAGACCTGAAGTGCCGTTTTTAACGCGAGAACGGATTGCTTCAAACCCATTTTCATAGACACCTTCTGCAACAAGATCTGCAAGCTCTTCCTCTTGTCCGCGAGGTGTCTCAAACTTGGACAGCCAGCTCCAATAGGTTGCGTTCCCATCAGTTATTGGTTTCAAAGATACTTCGGCAACGTAGTTTTTAAGAGGAATTTCACTTTCGACAATGGCGTATCGGAAACTATGTTCCTTATCTGACATCGAGAGAAGTTGTTCTCTCAATCTCTCACCGCTCGTCAGCTGAAAATTGCGAATTGCACCAATTTGATCAGTTCGTTTTTCATTGTCCAGAACGCTCGACGCGACAGCGGGGTGCCAGCTGTCATGCCCGTTGAAGTCACGCAGCAGCTCCCAAACTTCATTGATTGGGGCGTCAATAACTGTACTGCGTTGAACCGTGATCATTTTAGGTATTCAATCGGTCTTTTAGGTTATTTATTCCGCCTAGAAAAACGTTCTCACCGATATGAGTCACCAACTCATTTTCACGTTCCGGGGCGCAATCAAATTCTGCAGTCCATTCCATAAAGCTCCTGTTACCATCGGTAATAGGGAGCAATTTCACTGTTGCTATGTAGTTCTCGACTCCCATCGGGCTTTCAAGAATTGAATAGGAAAAACTGTAATCATAATCGGAAAGGGCCAGCAACCGTTCACGTATGAAACCGCCATCCTTTAATCGAAAAGCACGGACACAGCCAATTTGATCGGCTGGTCGATCCTGTTCAATTCGACTTTCTGCGACAAAGTCTGTCCAGTTTGGTAAGCCGTTAAAATCACGAATTACAGCCCAAACCTTTTCAACAGATGAAGAGAGGATGGATGATACATATACTTGTGCCATGCTTAGTCCTTCTTTTTCTTATCTTCACTTAAATTTGCAGCAAGGCTTTGTGCATCCTTTGCAGATCTGAAAATGTCCCCCATTTTCGAGACACCGGCGTCTGGAATTCCAATCTCCTTCATCATTTCGTCAATCAAAGGCGCTTGTGCTCGATACCGAAGAGCACTTTCAATAACTTCATCTGTTGGTGAACGATGACCACCGCCGCTTCCGCCCGTTAACCCGTCGACATGGAGTATCTTGATACCTTCAATGTTCTCCATGGGTTTCACACTCTCGCGAACGATACCTTCCAGGCGGTCTAACAACTTCGCCCTTAATTTTCCTGCTCGTGCGTCTTCACTGAGGATGTTCTCAGCTTCGTTCAACAAGCGCTGTGCTTCCGCGGAAACGGCAGCTGTAATCTTATCTGACTCAGCGGCTATTTTCGCCGTGTCGGCATCTTTTTCTGCTAGAAGCTTGTCGACTGCGGCAATTCGCTCGGCGATTTTTGTCTCTCTAAGCGTCACAACTTTTTCCGCCGCCTCGACAGCGGATGCTTCGGCCGTTTCAGTTTCCGCACGCGCACTGGCTTCATCGGCCCGTTTACCCAACACCATGATTTGACGCTCAATTTCTGCCAGCTCCAGGGCCTGATTGCGTTCAATTTCCAACCGTTTCAAATCACGCTCTTTAAGAATACGCGCCTCATCCAAACCTCTATCAGAAGCAATGCGGGCTCTCTCCAATTCTTCCTGAGCGGAAATTTCATTTTCTTCAACTGTTTGGCGAAGCGATATTTGTTGCGACCGCAATAATCGATCCCGTTCAATTCGAGCTTTATCAAGCGCCTGCTCCTGAACAATACGTGCCGCTTCAACGGTCTTATGTGCGGAAATTTTAGCGGTTTCTATTTGCTGATTGCGGGCTATATCCCGGTTCTCGGTTTCTTCCTCCGCCATAATTCTGGTTTCTTGCAACAATCGATCAGAGACAATACGAGCTCGCTCAATATCCTCATTTGCGGCAATTTCAGCGGAATCAATTTCATGACGTTGCTGAATTTGTTTCTCCTTTATTTTCTTTTCTCGCTCAATTCGAAGTGTCTCAAGCTCCTGCTCCTGAGCAATTCTGGTTTTCTCAACAATTTCCTGTGCCTCAATTTCCGCCGACTGAAGAGCCTTTTGCCGAGATATTTCCAGCTCTCGAGTTTTTTGCTCGTTGGCAATACGCGATTTTTCTGAATCCGCTTCACTAGCAGTTCGCGTATGAACGATCTCGGCTCTCTGTTCTGCTCGTAGCGCCTCTAATTCACGTTCTTGCGTCAGTCTTGAGCTCTCGCTTTCCTGTTCCAGTTTCAAGGTTTCTTTTTCTGCTTCAAGATTTCGCGTGCGGATCGCAACAACAGATGATTGCTCGATGTCATTCCGCATTTTCCGGCGAGTTTCAATAGTCTCAATCAGCTGTGTCAGACCCTCGGCATCAAATCGGTTCGCAGGATTGAAGTACTCAAGATCTGTCTGATCCAAATCAGTAATGGCAACGGTTTCCAGCTCCAACCCATTGCTTGCCAAAATATCTGCCGCTCGCTCATCGACCCGTGACACATAGTCACCACGCTTTTCATGCATTTCATCAAGGGTCATCTCAGCTGCAACCGACCGCAACGCTCCAATAAATTTACCAGACAAAAGATCCGCGAGTTCGTCAGGGGCCAGTGTTTTCCGACCGAGCGTGGAGGCTGCAGCCGCGACCGCTCTTTTCTCTTGAATAACGCGAACAAAAAACTCCGCATTGATATCAACGCGCATGCGGTCCCGAGTGATAATTGCACTTTCTTTGGTTCGTTGCACTGGAATGCGAACAACGTTGAGATTCACAGGCGTAATTTCATGAACAATTGGAAAGACCAAAGCGCCGCCATTGATAACCACCGTTTCTCCGCCCAAACCGGTTCGGACAAACGCGACTTCCTTTGTGGACCTATGATAGAGCCAATGAAGAAGATACGCTGCAATAACGATTACGATTATTGCAATTATTAGGACCAGAATAATTGATCCAGCAAGACCAGTCGTCATTTTATTGCCCTCTCTTTAACCGATATTCAAAGCCTTGAAGGCTTTTGTTTGTTCTGTTAGTGCACGTTCCGTCGGTAAGCGCTCCATTGAAGAAGCGCCATAAAATCCGTGGCATACCTTCGCATTATCCAACACATACTGAGCATCTTCCGGCATTGAAACCGGTCCGCCATGCACCAGAATGATAACATCCGGATTTACGGCAAGTGCCGCACTGCCCCATTTGTCAACTAGGGCAGGGCAATCTTCCAATTTCAACGCTGTATCAGCGCCAATCGAACCGCCTGTGGTTAAACCCATATGGCAAACAATAATATCCGCACCTGCTGTTGCCATAGCCGTCGCATTCTCTTCGCTAAAAACATAAGGCGTCGTAAACATATCTTTCTTATGTGCAAGATTGATCATGTCTACTTCAAGAGAATAAGACATGCCGGTCTCTTCCAGGTTTTCCCTAAACGTTCCATCGATTAAGCCGACCGTTGGGAAATTCTGGACGCCGGAAAAGCCGACAGCCTTCACTTGCTCCAAATAGTGTTCGAAATGACAAAACGGGTCCGTCCCATTAACTCCGGCAAGAACAGGCGTATGTTCCACGACGGGCAATACTTCACGCGCCATTTCCATAACGATATCGTTCGCGTTTCCGTACGCCAGCAATCCAGACAGCGATCCCCTGCCTGCCATCCGATACCGCCCGGAATTATATATCACGATAAGATCTATACCGCCGGCTTCCTCGCATTTGGCGGACAGCCCTGTACCAGCACCGCCTCCTATTATTGGGATACCGTCCTTTTTCATGGACTGGAATTTGGCCATCAAGTCTTTGCGCTCAATACGCGACATGTCTATTGCTCCTCGTCGTCGGGCTTATTTCGTCTAGTGCTTTTTCAACCACTTCAGTAAAAGCGGGATCGTTAATATTGTGTGGACTAACAATCAGGCGGCGGTTCGATGTTTCTTGAATTCGACTTTTCAGCGCATCAAACAAGGCTTTATCGGCCGCTGGATCGTGGAAGGGTTGACCGGGCGCATCCAAAGCGGAAACCCCGCCTTCCGGAATGATGAATCGAACCGGACCATTCATTTGGTTGATACGATCTGCAATCCACTCCCCCATTCGGGAATTTTCCTCTGCAGTCGTCCGCATCAAGGTAACGCTCGGATTATGTTCGACAAATAAACGGCTACCGTATTGATCAGGAACAGTATTTCTGGCGCCGAAATTGACCATGTCCAGCGCACCAACCGAGCCAACCCACGGAATACCTGATCTGATAAAAGCACCAAAACGATCTTCGTTAGCTGGGAAGACGCCGCCCATCATCATATCGCAAATTTCAGTCGTCGTCAGATCTATGGCCGCTTCGATAAGACGGCTGTCCGCCAGTTTTTCCATGGACCTGCCACCGGTTCCTGTGGCATGGAAAACTAGGCATTCATAATAGGGATCAAGCGCCGCTGTAAGCTGTTGTACTGCTTGCGTTGTCACGCCAAACATGGTTAGGCCCAACCCGGGTTTATCGTCGATTGCCTCAGTATTCCGAGGAGTTTTTTGCCGATCTTTAAACATGCCGACCATAGCATTAGCGCCATTTGCAAGAACTTGCCTCGAAATCTTATTCAACCCCTGAACATCTGTTACAGAATACATCATCATTATATCTGTCGGTCCAACATATTGACCGACTTCACCAGATGCTACTGTTGATATCATGACCTTCGGAATACCAATTGGCAGCTGTCGCATGGCCGGGGTCGCAAGTGATGTACCGCCCGATCCGCCCGCAGAAATTATCCCGCCGACATTAGTTTGCCGGACAATCCAGTTCTCAAAAGCCAGTGCCATAGCCTCCACCGCCTTACCTCGATCTCCTGAAAAAACCGCATTTGCACCGCCAGGGTGAAAGGCTGCAATCAGATGGGGAGGAACATCTGCTGACGACGGTTTTTGTGAGGTCGATACATCAATTGTTTTTACAGCAACATTATGACGTGCAATTTCATCACGTATGAAACCCAGTTCCAATCTCTTCGTATCAAAGGTACCAACTACATAAATTTCATTGCTTGCGGATGGTTCCAAAGAAATTCTGGGTTCCTGAAATATCGGTGTTGGAACCACGTCGAATGGACGAGAAAACTCTTCTTTGCTTTTTTCAGCAACCGTAGTTTCTTTCCAGGTTTCTTTCGACCAACGTGTTGGCGGCTGATAAACACTAGTCTTTTTAAAAGAGGATTGCGCTTCTTCTTCGTGAACTGGTTCCTCTACTTCGACCGGCACGAAAATATTTTCAGAAATAGGTTCCGGCAATTCAACATCTTCATGAGAATGCCGACCAACTCCCAGCAATCGTTCTTGTAGCGGTCTGTCTGAGGCCAGTTGCTTAGAAGGAATAACACGGCTGATCCGGCCATTGACCATTATGGCCACATTTTCGGACACTGCTGTTGCAACGGCAATATTCTGTTCGATCAATAAAATGGCAACATCCGCGTCTGACGCAAGATCCGCTAACAACCTTTCCAACTGACTCACAATGACCGGTGCAAGCCCTTCTGTAGGTTCATCAAGTATCAATAGTTGCGGATCTTGTAATAGAGCCCGCGAAATTGCGAGCATTTGCTGTTCACCCCCAGACAATTGACCTGCGCCATTCCGCCGTCTTTCGTACAGCCGTGGAAAGGTCTCGTATATGCGCTCTATGGTCCAGGAACCACCTTTGTCGCTTAACTGCATATGTTCATCGACACTTAAAGATGGCCAGAGGCGCCGGCCTTGCGGTGTGTATCCAATTCCCTTATCTGCAATTTTGTAGGGCGGTAGTCCCGACAATTCTTCGCCATGGTATTTTATGGAGCCACGCCGCGCTGGAAGCAGCCCCATAATTGTATTACATAACGTTGTCTTGCCCATGCCGTTACGACCGACAACTGAATGAACACCGTGGTCAAGTGTTAGATTTACGCCCTGCAGTGCATGGGACTGTCCGTAATAAACATGCAAATCCTTTATTTCCAACGCAGCGGCAGGTGCTCTGCGATTATTTTTGCGATCAGCCATGTCCATGCCCCAGATAAAGCTCCTGTACTTCCGGATCACTTTCTATTTCTTCAGGTGTGCCTTCCTTGAAAATGCGGCCATTGTGCATCATGGTGACTGTTTCAGCGACACGAAGGGCAACATCCATGTCATGCTCAATGATAATGAACCCTAGATGTGCGGGCAGGCTCTGGAGTATTTCGATAAGTTGGGTACGTTCTGTTGGCGATAGTCCTGCCGCTGGCTCATCAAACAAGATAAGCCTGGGGGCTCCAGAAAGTGCCAGCGCTATTTCAAGCTGCCGTTGCTGGCCATGACTGAGTTCAGAAACCAATGATTGGGTGACATCTTCCAGATGTACGGCGTTTGCCAATACTTCTGCGAGTTCCATCGCGCTGTCATCCCATTTCGGGCGACGCAATGAAAACCTGCCGCGGCTAACGCCCCTGCAGGCCAGGTAAATGTTGTCAATGACGCTTAAGCCGTCAAATAGCAACGAGATTTGATAAGTCCGCCTTAAACCACGGCGGATACGTTCGTGACTGGGTAAATCTGTAACATCCTCACCGAACAAACGAACACGCCCGGTAGTTGTCGGATAGTCACCCGTTATTGCATTAAACAGAGTGGTCTTACCCGCTCCGTTAGAGCCCAAAACCGCCCGCCGCTCTCCCGCTTTCACGGTCAAATTTATGTCCGCCAAAGCAACCAGCGCACCAAAATGGCGGCTGACGGCTTCGAGTTCCAGCGCAAATTGGCCGGTACTTTGAAGGCGGGAGAGAGCGTCGGTTTCAGACATTGTTATCAGTCTTCCTTAGCTACAGCTTGGGTTTTCACGACCAACCTTGCCGTATTTCATAAACTCTTCATAAGAAACACCAAGCGTTTGGTTGACTGCAGGAACGACCTTAATGGTCTTATTAACCAAATTACCGTCAGCATCTTCAACAACTTCTGTCAGAAAAACATCGGCGATGGCCTGGCGACGCTCGTCGAGTTTGACCATGCCTGTCGGGGTATCGAAGGACAATTTAGCCAAAGCTGCACGATACTTTGCACCGCCGTCAGAAAGGTCACCATTTACTTCAGCTAAGCCTAACAGTGCTGCCTTGGTGCTGATATAGTAACCCACTGAAAATAGTGAAGGTCTTGGAAAACCATCTGGAAATCGCTTTTGATATGTTTTGACGAATTTGTCCCAACGAGGGTCATCCCATGTGTCTGAAACCGGTCCGCCTGAAGGGGTGCCGATAACGGATTTACGAGTTTTCCCTTTGGAGCCGAGGACGGATTGATCAACCGTGATAGTACCGCCAATCAGAGGCAGATCACCGCCGGCCTGTTCGTACTGGGTCAAGAAATTAACGGCATCAGCACCACCAAGGGCGACATAAATTGCATCTACATCATCCGGCAGCGCCGCGATAACAGAGGAATAGTCTTTATTCCCAATAGGAACCCAGAAGCGTGCATCGATATCTGATTTGCCACCTAAACGACAGAATGGCTCAAGAAAACCAAATACCTGAGTGTAAGGGAATGAATAATCTTCTGCCAGAACAGCAACATTACGATAGCCCTTTTCGTTATAGGCATACTCACCAAGTCCAGCCATCCATTGTGCGCCATCGCCACCAAACCGGAAAAAATTATCCGCAGGATTCCGCAATGTCGTATCCTGGGCGGCTGATGTGCCGTTGAGGAAAGTTACATTTGGCTGTGTTTTCGCGTAATCTTTGACCGCCAATCCTTCTGATCCAGAAAGAGGGCCAATGAGAATTTGGACCCCATCTTGCTCTACCAGTTTTCGGGTTGCACGTATTGCACTGTCAGGCGTTGCATCAGATGAACCGGTAATCAGTTCGATCTTTTTTCCGGCAACCGTGTAGTTGACCTCTTCGAGTGCCATGGTGACACCACGCAAGCTTTCTTCTCCAAGTACGGCGAAGGCGCCCTCCATGGTCGCTAACGCCCCCATTTTGATTTCATCCGCAGCAACTGCGGGGCCGGCCAACGATACAGCTACCGCCGCCGCCATTGTATATTTTAAAATTCCCATAACTATGCGCTCCTCCTCTATTTAATTATTATCAGGCGATCCGGCTTTTGCCGCCTCGCCACTTGCAACACGGTCAGCAGAAAGCTGAGTGTCTCTTTTAAACCGAAGTTTGGGACGAACTCGGTTCCAAAGTCCTAGAAGGCCATCGGGCGAAAAAAGAACGACAAGTAAAAAAGCCGTTCCAATCACCATATTGAAACGTTCCCTATCAATAAGATCGATGGCAAAATTCTCGAGTAAAACAAATGCAATGGCACCAAGAAACGGTCCGATTGGGTGGCGCATGCCGCCCACAACGGCAATGACCAAGATATCTATTGCGACATCAACGCCGATGGTGCCGGGCGAAATTCGGCCATTAAACCAGACAAGCAAAACACCTGCGACGCCAGCAATGAGTCCTGAAAAGAAATAAGCCGTAATTCGGTGAAGAGTCACGTTGTACCCAAGTGCCCTCATTCTGCGAGGATTATCCCGAATAGCTTGCAAACTAAGCCCGAAAGTCGACTTCGCCCCGTAATAGACAGCCCAAAAGAAAGCAACTGCAACGAAAAGGGCTAGATAATAAAATGGCGTTGGATTCCGCCAGTAGACACCGAAAATCGTCGGCGGCTCAACACCCGCAAATCCACTAAACCCATTAAACAGAACATAATTTTGCCGCACAAAATAGAAAAATGCCACAGCAATGGCCAGGGTGATCATGATGGTATAAATACCTTCTGTCCTCACCGATACGGCGCCAATAAAAGCACTGAAAAGTGCGGCACCCATAACCGACACAATAACTGTAAGCCACCATGGCCACCCAAGACCCATAACATCGACACTATTGTCACCAAGTATTGCCATTAAGTAGGCCGCAAATCCGGCAATGGTTACCTGTGCCAAACTGACCATTCCGCCATAGCCTGCAAGCATCATTAATGACAAGGCTATCGTGCCAAGGATCAAAGTATAAGCACCTATCTGAAAGACGAAAAAATCACTGGCGAATGCCGGATAGGCCAATAGAAAGATTGCGGCTAAAATTGCAGCTGGATGAATATCGGTTAGCGAGAAGGATCCGGAAAATATACTACGAGACGCCATTTATCGCCCCCCCATGATACCCTGCGGTCTAACCGCAAGGACGACAACCATGATGAGAAATGTCAGAACAACGCCATAGGTCGGAAAGTATGCAAGCCCGAATTGCTCGGCCAGGCCGATAATCAATGCACCAATGGCGGCACCGGATATAGATCCCAGACCACCAACAATGACCACAACCAAGGATGCCAGCAGGTAGCGTACATCTTCGCCTGGTGCAATTGACAAAGCCGTACCGCCAATAACACCTGCAAAACCTGCGAGACCGGCACCAATTGCAAAAACGACGGAAAAAACCAGCTGGACATTAACTCCGGACGCCGACAGCATTTCGCGATCATTAACTCCGGCTCTTATCATCATTCCGATTTTCGTACGATTCAAGAACAACCACAAACCAACTCCTACGGCAATGGCAATAGCCAAAACCGCCAATCGATAAACCGGGTATTTGATATACACTTCTGCACCGGAGGACTTAATCACTGAGATAACGGGCAACACTGTCGCGCCGAACAACCATTCTGGGGGCGAAAATTGATAAGTTGTCCCTGTCCAAATCGCGAGCATGACATCTGCAGCAATTATGGAGATTCCGATTGTCACCAATGTTTGGCGTAAATCATCTCCTTCCATCCGTCGAAATATTAAGACCTGAAGCAAGATACCGCTAATCCCGACTGCGAGGAATGCAACCACCAAGCCCACGAACCAGTTTCCTGTGTACTCTGCTATTTCGTAGCCAATATAGGCGCCCAACAAATACATGGCACCATGGGCAAGATTTACATTTCGCATAAGTCCGAAAATCAAAGTGAAACCGCTGGCAACGAGAAAATAAAGCCCACCGAGCGTAATGCCGTTCAACAAGGTGTTCACAAAAGTTTTCTTCCGCCCGAGTGCTTGCACCAACCATTCCGGCCAGACAGCAAAGATCATCCACATCAACATGGCAGCGGCAACCAATATCACGATGGCCCAGAACGTATGTCGTTCTACAAAATTCCTCATTTTGCTGGCTCAGATTGGCTCGTCCGAAAATCGGACGGCATACGATAGAAACTATCTTTCAATATTTTCCCTTAATCACGCGCCCAGCCATTCTGAACACGCCCTCCCAATATTTTGTTCGGTATTTTGAGGTTCATTCCCCCAATAATTGGTCGAACTGTTTCATTTTTTTTCTTTAAGCGTGCCTTAAGTATTACGTTTTACGCAATAGCAAGTATTTTGAGTTTAGGGTAATTTTGGGTAAAATATTTCTATTACTGTTGAATCTAAGTGACTAACACTCTCCGTTTATCACACCAGACTTAAACCCGATTAGCTAAACCAAGCCTTATTCCCCCGACACGCCGGAAAATACGCCTTTTGTTTCATTATAAAATATTATGCGGGTAAATTTTAAAACAAATTTATAAATTGGTGTCAAATTTTACTCTGTCGAGAAATTATATTGTTTAATTTCAATTATTTACTTGTCATAAAAAACATACCAATGTATTTATTGGTATACTATCACTGATAGCCCCTTATGAATCGGAAGAGTGTTTTCTAGTGACAACAAGAGAAACTGCGACAGCCGCGCTTGAAGATTTGATTGAAAGCGGTCATTACGCCCCACAATCGAAGCTGGACCCTGAACGCGAACTGGCCACAAAACTGAAAATATCTCGTTCGACAATTCGCGCCGCTCTAGCGACGTTGGAGTCACAGGGAAAGGTCTGGCGACATGTGGGGCGCGGTACATTTGTCGGAAAACGGCCGCCGGAGAAAGAAGAGACTTTTCCCCTTCCCGCTGATATGACAAATCCGTCAGAGGTCATGGAAGTTCGCCTTATTATAGAGCCGCAAATTGCTGATCTCGCAGCCCACAGAGCGACAGTTGCAGATATTGCCTTTATGAAACAATGTCTGGATAAAGGGGAAGCAGCTCGCGATACCGCGACCTATGAAATGTGGGATGGAGCATTACACCGAGCAATTGCAGAAGCCGCAGGCAATTCGTTACTACTTGCCCTGTTCACCGCCGTAAATGCGATCCGCGAGCATGCCGTCTGGGGCAAACTAAAAGAAGCAACCTTGACGGATCAAAGACGCAGGCGATATTCAATACAACATAGAAGTCTTGTCCGTGCCATAGAACAGCGCGACGCCGTAGATTGTAAGCGACTAATGCGTGAACATCTTTCAGCGGTTCGTGATGATATGTTAAATCGGCGTGTTTAAGCTATGCTGAACGCAACAACAGCTTCAACATTAATACGATTTGCATATGCCTAAAATCGAAATGCTTTCTTGGAAAATAGTTCTCCGTTCGGACGCAAGCCGACGAGAGGCAAATATGCCGGTAAAGGTGCTGACGATTAGCCCGGCTTTTCAGCATGATAACATGCCCCTTGAAGTTAGTTTATTGTTACCGACGAATATGGGCCCCAGACATTTTTTGAAGGGGATCAATCAAAATCCTCCGGCGAGCAGCAATACGATACTCGGCCTATTCCTCAACGATCCTTTACTGAATGTCTCAACAGAAAGTACTCGGCTGTTAAAATCTGGTTTTCAGTGGATTACAAACCTGCCAAGCGTAGAACAACAAGATCTTGATTTTACGCAGCAACTATCAGATGTCGGTCTCGACAGGCAAAGAGAATTTGATCTCCTCGAGCGCCTGAAATCTGAAGGATTTAGAATAGCTGTCATATTGTCAGACAGTACTGCCGTACCCAGCGTCGTCAAAATAAACCCTGAAATTATAATTGTGGTTCCCAGAGTTTCTGACTTTGCGGCAGGTTTCCCGTCTCCACGCCAACGCAGTCAGGCAGCACAGGATGTCTTTCAGGCGACGCAAGATTTGGGATGGTCTGGAATACTGCTTGGATTCGGTGACCATAGCGAGATTGATCATGAACGTCTCTGGCCAAATTGTGTTCATGGCCTTATGTGTCGTCCTGTACCGATGACAGATTGACTACCCAGAAAGCTCAAATTTCTTGATTTTATTGTATAACGTTTTTCGCGACATTCCCAGAGCCAAGGCCGTTTTACCTCGGTTAAAGCCATTCCGCCAAAGTGCTTCAACAATCCGGTCTTTCTCGGGCAACCTTTTGGCAAATCCCTGCTCATTTTCAACATAACTCAACTTCCCGGCAATCTCTTCAGGCTGAACGGGTTGCTTGGACGGTCTTCCTTTTAAACCTCCGAGTAGCTTTTGAAGTTCCTGCTCATTTCCAGGCCAATGATAGGCCCGAAGTTTCTGGATGGCTGCAGGAGCAAAAACAGGACCACCCGGCACCGCTTTTCCCTGTCCAGACCAGAGTTCTATTATAGCCTGCAAATCTGTCAATCGGTCCCGGAGCGGAGGAAGCCGGAGAGTCCAGCCCGCAATACAAGACAACAGCTCTGGCTCAAGACCCGCCGCAAGAAGATCCTCTTCTATCCTACTTTCGCGGACCGGCAGATGGCTGAGAAAGACGACCCTAGGCTCCAAAGGGAGAGATTTTCGTGACCCGGATACCTGAAAAAATCCGTCTTGTAATGCGCGCGCCAATCGCCTCTGAAGCGCACTCGTCAACCGCTCCGGCGCGTGGACAACAACAAGCTTAACGTTGGCGTCGGATAAAACAGGTTTCTGGCTACTTATACTGTCCCGATGGCCAAAGAGAACATTTCGAGCGCGGGCTGGAAAATTCTGGTCAGCAACATCGATTTGCGTGAATTTCATTTCATCGTCTGGTTTTTGTGCACCGCCAAGCACCTTGATAACAGGACCGGTCGGCTGACCCCGTTCCGCAACGATTAGCACCGGATTCCTAGTCGTGACCATTTGCCGTAATCGGCGAAGCATAGTCAAATGACTTTTAGCATGGCCAACAAATCCAAACCGATCCGCCCATTTTACGAGTGCCTGATCGTCATTCTTTAGGCCCGTACGCGCTGAACTCGCCTGCCTAAAACCATCGATTAAACTGGCAACAGAAGATTCCAGAGGCATACGGTCTATCGTTGATCCGCCGACATATCCATCCAATGGGGCGAGTTCAAGGACCCTCGATAGATCTTCAGGAGTCGCAATCGGGCCCCCTTCAACCATAAATTTGGATTTGGGATTTATGCGCTTCACAAGACGGCCAATTTCTCGTGCAGCCACGGCGACTTCCTCTATAGAGGTGCGACTTCGATGGCCCAAGGCACCGCCAGCATTCCAACCAATATTCAGGCAGATCATATCTATTCCGGCATCTGCGGCCAACCTTGCTTGCGTTCGGCTTGCGCAGTAAAACATCGCTGTCAAACCAGTATCCTGGACAGCTCTTAATAGCTCGACTTCCTGCTCAATCCCTCGGCCGGCACGCGACAGGATCTGTTGCATCGGTCGTGAATAATGCATGCAGCTCGGAAAATTTACGGCTCCAGCAAATCCGGCCTCGCTAATCTCCTTCGCCGTACTACCAGGGTCAAAGGTACCATTCCAGACGTTCGTCCCTAGCAACACGGGTATTTTGCACAATGCAAGCAACTCTTCTCGGGCAAAACCTTCCGTAATGGCATTAGCATCATAAACCGGAAGCATGCAGGCGATTGACGGCACACCCATATTCCGAAATCGCCCTGCATTTATGGCAAGCAGGAAATCGGCGCCGCCGTGCTCGGCAGCCAAAGCGTTGCTCCCGGATCCAATCGCCGCTCCAATTAGAAAATCGGACTTCACTTGACCTCTCTCGAATGCATGACAATGTTTTTTTCACCATAACACAAGTGCAATGCTGTCCATTCAACTTCAAAAAACATTTTGTGTTAAGGTGCGAAATTAATCCAAAAACTAGGATGAATTTATACGAAATCCACACATAGCTATGATGAGCTCCTTGACAGGGTGCAATACATTCACTTTCCTTGAAGTCATCCTGCATATAAAGAAACAGAATAATTGCTGTCCTTGCAACACTCCAAAGGCAGAGGTCACACGTTCGAATCGTGTCCGGTGCGCCAATTTTTTCAATGACTTAGCTGTATTCTGGTTTTACGGAATTTGTATCGGGGAAGCATGGGGGAAGCATGAAGTTCAGGATTCTTATAAATATCATTTGCTAATATTTTTGAGACCATCAGGCTCATAACCTGAAGTTCGTAGGTTCAAATCCTACCCCCACAACCAAAATAAATGCAGATATATTGAATTATATCAACATACTAGACCGCCTTTCCACTCAACAACCCGTCCCGCAACATCATCCTCGGGTACCATAGGGGTACCTCCTCAAATCAAACCCAAGCCAATCTGAGCGCCAATATTTGTCCTTTACCCCTCCATAACAGATCCAAAGATTTTGTATTGTTTCACGGAGTTTTGGGCATGATAAGGTGGCTCAACATTCTCAACTAATCTTTCGCTATCTTTTAACCCTTATTTTTAGTAGAAATGCCATAATCTATTCACACATATAAAGGGTATAGACGTGCGCTATCTGGTTTTCCTGTGCATCCTTGTGGCGGCTATTTTGATGGCCGGTTTTCATTTTCCCCTGAACCCGGCGCTGGACCGCACGTCAAAATTCAACCGTCACTATACTATCGTTGGCAGCTTTCCTTTCATTGGTTCCTATTTATTATTCGAACCGAAAAAACAGCTCCCTGGCCGGGAATACCCGCTCGTGATGGCGCTGCATGGCGGGTATAAAAGATCTCTGGCCGCCTATATCGCGTCTGATGATGAGAATTTTCAGGAGCGCTACCCATCCTTTGTCTACATGCCCATCACCCCTTTCTTACCAACATGGGCCGACCTTGAGACCGGAGAACCGAATGCCTCCTTGGAAAATGCCATGTATATGCTCGAAGACATTGTCACTAAATATCCCGTGGATCGGTCGCGCATTTACCTCACCGGTAGTTCGAACGGGGCCATCGGCACCTATGCAGCTGCCGCCAATTTTCCAAATATCTTCGCAGCAGCCGTACCGGTAAATGGCGTGTGGGTATCGAAAGATGCAATAAATCTCGGGAATAGTAATTTGTGGATCTTTCACGGAACCAACGACTCCAATTTTAATATTCGGTATACACGCAACCTCGTTCAACGTATCAAAAGCACCGGAGGCCAGCTGAAATTTACGCAAATGCGGGATATCGGTCATGACAGCTACCCGGCCTATACGGACCCTGAGCTTTGGCCTTGGCTCTTCTATCAACGGAAACCATAAGTTCGGCTTGCTTCAACGCCAGAATTCTTTTATCTGGTTGATGGCCGGGAATAACATCCCCATATATGCGCTTGGCTTCTGCAAGGGGTTTCCCCATCTCTGCAGTCAAGATTGTCCCGAGATCATCAACGTTGGCGGTCGTTAAATCAAAAAGCTTTCGAAAGACATTACTACGCTCCTTACCCGTCTTGGCTTCCCAGCTCTTTTGCGCTGCGAAGGCTAAATCGATTGCGATTCTCGTCTCAGCAACCCCCATATCAGGAAGTACGGCTATAACGCTACCTGTTGACGGATTCACAACCTCAAAGGTTGCTCCATCCACAGCTGGTGATATCCACCTCCCGCCAACCAAAATGCTATTTGGCAGTAAAGCTTTGTTCGTCAGTCTGCTGAGAAGACTATCTGCAGCAGTCATGTTTTCGAATTCACATCCGAATGTACATCCCGAATAGACGTCTCCAGAATATCGAGGGCTTCCTGAAACACCGGGTCCTGGATAGTAATGGGCGACAAGAACCTGATGACATTTGAATAGACACCGCACGTTAGAAGAATAAGCCCTCTTTCCAATGCTTTTGTTTTAACAGCATTGGTAAATTCCGGGCTCGGATTGCCTGTTTTCGCATCATTAAACTCGACGGCATTCATAAAGCCAGGACCCCGCACATCAGCTATTTCTGGAACGTCCTCCCGGATACCCTGTAGCCGCTGTTTCAATAGGTTACCAAGGATCATCGCTCGATCACACAGGTCTTCTTCCTCGATTACATCCAAAACAGCATGCGCAGCGGCAATACCGATGGGATTGCCACCATAGGTTCCACCCAATCCACCGGGATTAGCTGCATCCATGATGTCTGCCTTTCCGGTTACAGCCGCCAGAGGAAATCCGCCCGCAAGCCCTTTCGCCATTGTGGTTAAATCTGCTGCGACACCGTAATGCTCCATCGCAAACAACTTTCCTGTTCTGGCAAATCCGGTTTGGATCTCATCGGCGATCAATAATATACCGTGCTTGTCACATAGCTCTCTCAGAGACCTTAAGAAACCACCCGGCACTTCGTAGAACCCGCCTTCACCCTGAACTGGCTCAAGAATAATTGCCGCAACCCGTGACGGGTCGACGTCGGCTTTGAACAGCGTTTCCAACGCACCCAGAGACTGCTCGACCGTTACGCCATGAAGTTTGATGGGAAAAGGAACATGATAAATGTCGCTTGGCATTGCCCCGAAACCAACTTTATAAGGAAAAACCTTACCGGTTAGGGCCATGCCCATAAATGTGCGGCCGTGAAAACCTCCGGAAAAAGAAACAACTGCCGTCCGACCGGTCGCCGCCCGCGCAATCTTAATCGCATTTTCTACTGCTTCAGCACCTGTGGTTACAAATACAGTCTTCTTGTCAAACTCGCCCGGCACGAGTTTGTTCAATCGCTCTGCCAGATAGACATAATTCTCGTACGGTACCACCTGATGGCACGTATGCGTGAAATGATCCAGCTGCGACTTAACGGCCTCAATTACTTTTGGATGTCGGTGCCCCGTGTTAACAACCGCAATCCCCGCCGCAAAATCAATGTAACGATTTCCTTCTATGTCCCAAATCTCCGCATTCTCCGCCCGCTCCGCATAGACTTGGGTCATCATCCCAACACCTTGAGCTATTGCTTCGGTTTTACGTGCCTGGATCGTCATGTTATTTGTCATCGTATTCGTTCTCTTTACACTGCTATCGACAATCCGTCGTCGGCAGTTTTGCCCACCAAACTAGATGTTTGGCGGCTACTAAACTGGCTAATCCGAATTCGCATTGTCCTGAGGATTCGCGGCAAATATGCTAATTTCTTGTCGCCCTGATTGAAGGTTTTAACTTAAGCGAATTGGTCTCGAATTCTTTCAATCAATACAGATCTTTCGCGGCGTGCCGAAAGAGCTGCATGCATGTTGACTTTCACGAAATTTGTTGGCGTGTGTGGTTGCAACTGACCAATCAAATCCATGTCGGCTGATATCACAGCACCGACGGTGAAAAATCCACCCCCCGACACAGCATCTCGATGAAGTATGATCGGCTCACTGCCACCAGGGATCTGAATGGATCCATACGGATAACATGAATCTGTAATGTTCGATGGATCGGAACCTGCACCAAAAGGTTGTTTCCGTTCAATAAACTCTATGGGAGTCCCGCCCTGAAACCTGTAACCCATGCGATCTGCTTCAGAGGCAACTTTCCAAGTTTCCGAAAAGAACCGCTCTCCTGCTGCATCGGTCAAACGGTGCCAATACAAGCCCGGGAGGACACGTAACTCTGCGGGACTTCCAGGTGTGCGGCGAAGTTCTGTTGGAAGTGTTGTACCCTCCGCAATTGATCCACGGTTAGCCCCAATCGGTAATTCATCACCCGGCGCGATAGCACGACCATCGACTCCTCCGAGAGCGCCAATGGCGTAGGTCGACCGACTCCCAAGTGCCGGTGGTGTGTCGATTCCTCCGGAAACCGCTATATAGGCGCGGGCACCGGATCGCAAATAATCAAATGTGAGTGTTTGTCCAGATCTAACTCTTATGGTTGTCCAGGTTTTCATAGTCTCGCCATCGAGTTTAGGTGGCAGTTCACCACCTGTAACCGCAATGAGCGCGTCTTCCGTGAATTCCAGTTCCGGGCCAATGAAAACGGCCTCGAGTGCCGCGGCGCCTTCGTCGTTACCGACAAGCAAGTTGGCTGCCCGTAAAGCCAAACGATCCATCGCACCACCCATGGGTATTCCAAGGTGATAGTAACCTGGCCGTCCAAGATCCTGAATTGTTACCGATAACCCTGCTGTTTTGACATTAATTGGCATAGAGAATTTCCTCCAACTTAGCGTTCGTACCATCGATATCTTTATTGAAATCGTCGAGAGAAAATACGACCTGGCGAATACGGGGCTCAAACGTTCCTGCTTCTACCTCAGCAAGCGCCTGGTCGTATTCCTCGCGGTTTATAGGTTTCCATTTCACTATGTCACCGGGTTTAAAAAACACCATAAAATCCTTAAGATAGCTGGTCTTTTGTTCGGGATCGAAAATAGGCATCGGCGTGATGCCAAACATCTGATATCCGCCAGCCCCGCGCACCGAATAAATACAAGAAAAACAGCCGCCATAGCCAACCGTGAGTTTCGGTGTGTCCGTTCGGGGGCTAAGGTATTTTGGAACCTGAATCTGTTTTTCCCGCTCTACCATCTGATAGAGGAATGGCAATCCAGATACAAAACCGACCATAGAAACAAACCAGGGAGACCCGGCATGAGCAGCAATGAAACTCTCGACAGAATCATACCCATTAATGCGGGCAGAATATTCGAGATCCGTTACCGTCGGGTCTTGATGGCGCTCCCGGAAGCGCATTAAAGTCTCATTGGTCCAGGGGTCTTGATAAAATACCGGTATTTCGACGATCCGGGTTTCCAAAACAGCATCCGATAATTCGGCGCCCTGTTCAATTCTCTTCAATTCGGTCAGGAGGTCATCCGGATGAATTACATCAGGGTTGAATTTGATCTGAAAGGACGCATTTGCAGGGCAGATTTCAGTTATTCCCTTAATGTCCGCGTCGCGCACCGCATTCGTCATCGAAAGCGATTTAAAAAACGCTTCCAGCGACATCTCCTCGCTGATTTCCACAAAGATATGTTCATCGCCTCCGAACGTGAATCTTGTTGTCATGATTCTGTGTCTCCTATACTTGCGAGCTTTTCTTCATTGACCTCAAGCCATGGTTCCAGCCATTTGGTATGGATAGTTCCCGACCGGACGTCTTCGGCTTCGGCTAAAACCAGGAACAGAGGTGTTGTGGTTTTCAGATCACCGAAACTTAACTCGGAAACGGCACGTTTCAGTCGGGTAATTGCCGCGTCTCGGCAATCTGCATGAACGATTAACTTGCCCAATAACGAGTCATAAAAGGGCGGAATTTGGTACCCCTGATAGAGCATATGATCAAACCGCACGCCTGGCCCTCCCGGGATACGTAAATCGCCAACGACGCCTGGAAACGGCATGAAATTGTTGGCAGGATCTTCGGCATTGATCCGTACTTCAATTGAATGACCTCGCACCGCGATATCTTCTTGTTTGATTGAAAGCGGATTTCCGCCAGCGATCAGGATCATTTCCGCGACGAGGTCGATACCGGTAATACTTTCCGTTACGGGATGCTCGACCTGAATACGGGTATTCATTTCGATAAAAAAGAATTTACCGCTTTCATCGTCATATAGATATTCGACGGTTCCGGCTCCGCGATACCCAACAGCTCGCGCCAACGCGACAGCCGAAGAACATAATTTTTCTCGAACGTCTTCTGACAATGCTGAAGAAGGAGCTTCCTCCCAAACTTTCTGGCGTCGCCGCTGCAAGGAGCATTCCCGTTCAAAACAATGAATGAAATCGCTGCCATCACCCAGTATCTGGACTTCGATATGGCGAGCGCGCCCAATCAGCTTTTCCATATAGAGGCCGCCATCGCCAAATGCGGCAGCAGCTTCTGCAGATGCTTGTGGAGCCAGCTCAACAAATTCCTGGGCGGTCTCTGCTACCCGAATACCTCGTCCACCGCCACCAGCGGTCGCTTTGATCATTACTGGATAGCCAATCTGTTCCGCCAGTTCCGCCGCTGCGTCCAAATCAGTAATAATACCGTCACTTCCCGGCACTGTCGGAACGTCTGCATTTTCTGCTGCTTTGCGTGCGGATGCCTTGTCACCCATTGTGCGTATCATATCGCCTGTGGGTCCGACGAAAGAGATACCTGCGGCTTCTACTGCATCCGCAAAATCCGCATTTTCTGCAAGGAACCCGTACCCTGGGTGGATACCATCTGCACCTGTATCTTTTGCAGCCTTCAACACGGCCTCTACATTTAGATACGATTTCTTGGCTGCGGGCGGTCCGATCTCAACAGCTTCGTCAGCCAATTGCACCGCTAAAGAAGTTGCGTCAGCGACGCTATAAACCTGGACGGTTTTGATGCCAAGTTCCTGCGCGGCGCGTATGATACGCACTGCAATTTCGCCGCGATTAGCGATAAGTAGTTTGGTGATATCCATAATATGTTCCGATCAACCTTCCAAGATCACGAGCACCTGACCCGCCATGACGGGATCATCCGTCTCGACTTGAAACTCCACAACTATCCCGTCGAATTCAGATGTGACGGGCGTGAAAGTTTTCATAACTTCAATCAGGCCGACCACATCGCCTTTGGAGACTTTATCGCCGACTTCCTTATAGTTGGGCTCCTCTGGTGACGGTCTTCGATAGTACACGCCAGGAAGCGGCGCACGAATTTCAGAATTTGCCATTCTTCTTTTCTCCTTTATTGGAATGGTTCGAAATTTATCAGTTAACTTCTAGATGCTCTTCAAGCGCTGCTCGCAATGCTTTCGCTGTTTTCAAAACGTCCGGCGTATCGGAATGTATGCAGATTGTTTCCGCTTTGACCGGAACTTCTTTGCCGTTTAAACTGACGACGATACCTTCATTGACGGCTTTCAGTGCCTTAGCACTCACTATGTCTGCATCAACGGCATGATGTTCTCTAGTAATCAGTAAATTACCCGCGTCGTCATAGTCCAGGTCAGCAAAAAATTCTGCGCGAAACTCCAGACCGCGTTGCGTATAAATTTCTTCGTGTAACGTTCCGCTTAGCCCGAATATTGGTACGTTGTAAAATTCAGCGGCATCGCTAATAGCATGAGCAATATGTTCATCACGCGCGGCCATGCCATATAATGCCCCATGCGGCTTCAGATGATTCAGCTTGACGCCAGATACATCAAGAAATGCTTTGAGCGCACCAATTTGATAGATGACGATATTGGCCATTTCGGCGCGCTCGATTTTCATTTCCCGGCGTCCAAACCCAGCCAGATCTGGAAGCGAAAAATGAGCACCTACTTTAACGTTATGGCTTTTCGCCAACTCGACAGTACTACGCATATGATTAGGATCAGATCCATGAAACCCGCAAGCAACATTTGCCTCTGTAACGTAGGGCATGATGGCTTCATCTTCTCCCATCTTGTAAAGACTGAAGCTCTCGCCCATGTCACAATTGATGTTTACTGGCATTTTTTTTCCTTTTAATCTTTTAGTGAAGCGACATAGCGAAGTCTGACTTGGTCGGCGATAACTGCCAGGATCAGTAATGAGCCGAGAACAACTGTTTGAAGGTAAGATTCCATTCGGGCGAGGTTCATGCCATTCTGTACAAGGCCAATAAAAATTGCGCCCAGGATAACATTCTCAAGCCGGCCTACACCGCCGCGCAGACTCACTCCGGCAATCACGCAAGCGGCGATAGATTGCAGGGGCATCGACGCCCCGATATTGGCTTCTCCCGTATCCAATCTTGCGGTCAGCAACATGCCCGCCAGCGCCGCCATTAAGGCGCATAAAATGTACGTCATGAGCAGTGTCTTCCGGGTACTGATGCCAGATAATTTCGCCGCTTTTATATTGCCGCCAACAGCATAAAAGTAGCGGCCGGACTTCGTACGATAGAGATAGAAATAAAGGAGTACTGCGATCAGAACGGCGGCGTAAATTGGCGTATGTATCCCAAATAATGTACCAAAACCAAATATGTTCCCAAATGCTTCAGGCATCCCATATACAGGCGTACCGCCAGTTAGAAACAAGGCGAGACCAAAGCCTACAGAGGCCATGCCCAAAGACATCATAAAGGGCGATACGCCAAAAAAAGCAACACCCACGCCATTGAATACACCGATGAAAGTTCCCGCTGCGATCCCTGCGAAACATCCAAGTATAATGGCCAGCCATATGGCGTCGGGCATCGCCGCATAGACACTTGCCATGACCGTCGCACCTACCACCGACGTGAGGGCCAAAATAGTACCGACGGACAGATCAAATCCACCTGTCAGTAAAGCAAGCATTTGCCCCAGGGAAACAATCGTCAAATAAACTGACTGCCGTAGTACGTTCATCAAATTACGCCCTGTCAGAAAATTATCGGACAGCGAGGCAAATACGATGACAGCGATAAGAAGCAAGAAAGGTAAAATGCCCAGCCGGACAAATATCCTTTTGAGTAGATCCGCCAATGAAAATTTACTTTTTGGCATGCTTTCAGTCTGGTTGGACACTTATGCAGCCTCCCGTTCAAAGAAATGTGACAACACATTTGTTTCCGTGATTTCATCACCCATCAGTTCAGCCTGAATTCGGCCCTGATAAAAAACATATGCGCGATTGGTCAAGTTGAGGATTTCTGGTAAATCCGATGAGATAAGAAGTATTGCCGCGCCATTGTTGGCAAGTTCCACGATGAATTCGTATATGGCAGCTCGCGTTCCGACATCGACACCAACTGTTGGCTCGTCAAAAACAACAAGATTAAACTCGCGCGTTAAGCTGCGTGCCAACATCAGTTTCTGCTGGTTTCCACCTGAGAAGAAGCCAGCATCACGTTCCACCCGATTTGGGGAAAGATTTAGCTGTTCAGCCAGCGCCTTGACGACTTTTGCTTCCTTTTTCTTGTTCAACATCCAACCATTTGAAAAGGGCGAAATATCAAGTGATGCAATACTTATGTTTTCCCGGGCAGGGCGCATCATCATTAAACCGTCATTTCGGCGATCAGAGGGAAGATACATAAATCCGCGCCTGAGCATCTCCTTGGTTTTTGGTTTGGCTATCTTCTCGCCATTAAATATGATGGTGCCGCTTTCAATATCAAAAGCGCCAAAGCAAGCTTGTGCAAATTTGGATTTACCGGATCCGACAAGGCCAGCAAAGCCGACGATTTCACCTTTTCGAACAGTAATAGAAGCGCCTTTGACGGATCCACCGACTGTATGGAGGTCATCCACTTCCAAGGCAACCTCACCTGGATTAACGGTAATCTTTGGAAATATTTGTCCGACGACACGCCCCGTCATGAGGCGCACAAGTTCGTCGTCATCTGTCGTCTTGGCGTCGACTGTGTCGATGTACTTGCCGTCACGCAAAATGGTGATCCGATCACCAATCTCCCGTATTTCAGCCATGCGATGGGTTATGTAAATAATTCCGACATTCTGACTTTTCAGTCTGTCTACCAACCTGAACAGCTGGTCCGTTTCATGATTGGTCAGAGACGCCGTCGGCTCATCCAAAATAAGGACTGAAAGATCCGATCTGAAAGCTTTCGCAATCTCCACCATTTGTTGCTCTGCACGCGTCAAATGATCAATTCGTTTGTCGCAAGGTAAATGGAAGTCGAGTTTTGAAAGAATTTCTTCTGCTGCTTTTATTTGAGCCCTTGAGTTTAGCATCCCATGTGTTGTCGGCTCGGCTCCGAGAAACAGATTCTCAGCCACCGTCATTTGCGGGATAAGCGAGAATTCTTGAAAAACGGCGCTGATACCCAACTCCCGTGCTTTGTGAACGCTACTTAGCTCAACTAATTTCCCATTGAACTGGATATCACCTGAAGTAGGTGTATTTGCGCCGGCAAGCATGGAAATCAATGTCGATTTTCCGGCGCCGTTTTCTCCAAACAGGACATGAACCTCACCAGCTTTTAGGTCAAAATTCATGCCATCCAACGCGCGAATACCTGGATAGTCTTTGGTCAATTCAACGGTCTGGAGGAGCGGATACGCATCACCCTGATGCGTATCCTCTTCAAGCCGATTATCGGGAGTTGTTACGGCCTGCGAGTTCATTTTTAATCCACCGTGAAGATGGGTGAGAAGCCTTTTGGTGCCAATGTTGACGAGGCATCAAAGTCTTTTAAATTATCGCTATCAACGACGTAAAGCGAGGGGCCCACATGCTTCTCATAGGGCTTACCTTCCAATGCGCGAACAGCAATATCAACCGCAATCCTTCCTTGGAGAACAGTTGAATCTGTTGGCGCGGCAACAATTTGACCGCGGCGAAGACCCTGTTCAACACCAGGCGTAAAATAGTAAGACGCGACTTTGACCTGGTCTGTCAGATCTCTTGACCGTAAGATAGGAATAGCTGCTTCGGCGGTTACCGCTGTGCCAACAACATAGGCAAGATCCGGGTGCGCTTCCAACGTATCTTCAACCAGTTTTGCCTGAACTTCTTTTCCCGTATCGCCATACTTGGTTTCAACAAGTTCAATATCACTGCCGGCAATTGCTCCTGTAAAACCAGTGTTGCCGGCTTCTACCCAACCAGCACCAGAGGGGCCGGGAAACCATGCTACTTTTACCTTACCACTACCGGCCGGATGCTGCTTCGCGAGGTATTCACCAGTCTTCGCACCCATTTCACCGAATGAGACAAGAGATTTTGCCGTCAGTTCCGAAGAGGAGATGCCATTAATAACGTCAATAACAGGAATATTCTTCGCCCGAATTTCCTTGATAACGTTATTCAGACCATCAGCAGATATCGCGCCGATAATGACAGCGTCTGCACCTGAGGCCACACAATCTTCTAACTGTGAAATCTGTTTGTTGAGTTCTGTATACCCGCCGGCTTCCACAACCTGCATTTTAACACCAAGCCGTTTAGCTTCTTCGGTGACTCCATAATCAACGCCCAACCAATAAGCATCTTTCATATGCGGAAATGAAACACACAAATCCCATGCTTTAGTCGCTTTTTCCAATGGTGTGTAATCGATGTCTTTGCGGGGGCTATTCATATCGAATGCCGGTTCCCAAACCTGTACCTGTACTGGAAACCAATCAGCTGCAAATGCCGGCGCAGTCACTGCCGCTGTGACAACGGCTGTAGCTATAAGACCATAAGTAAGTCTCTTCATTGTATTATCCTTTTTCCCTGTTTATCGAACGGGCATATTTCAGCTGCAGTCTCTTTAGGAAAGCCATGCAGAAGAGCGGCCCTGTTTCTTACGAGGTCAATTAGGGCATCAAATTATAATATTGTAAAATATGATTTTAGGTATATTAATATCTAATTTTTTAATATAATAAAAACAAGTGAGTGCTGGAGATACAGAAAATATCTTAGTTAATTTGTGAGTTATGGTAAATTTAATTGATATTTTACAATGTGTTAAATAGTAAAAGAACCAAAGTACCGGGTAGAAAACGAGAAATCTCTTACGACAGCAATGCCTTCCGGTATTTTCGATTTTGAGATAATATGTATTGGAAAATCAGATGGATCCAACATTACGCCACATTCGTTATTTCATTGCCACGGCAAATACTGGCCAGATTTCAAGGGCGGCAAAAGATATCAATGTCTCGCAGTCGGCTATCACAACGGCGATTAAGGCGTTGGAGGAAATAGTTGGAACGACGTTATTTGAACGCCATTCAGGCGGGGTTTCACTAACATATGAGGGAAACCTTTTTCTTGATCATGCACGCCATATTGTGGAATCAGTGGAAGAAGCAATTCGAATACCTCGGCGCATCAGGGAGGATGTTAAAGGATCAATTAATCTCGCCGTCACTTATACCATTGCGGGCTATTTCGTGCCTCCGTTCATTTCCCGGTTTTCCCGGGCGTTTCCAAATGTTCGAATTCATATTGCTGAAGCCGACAGGCCAAACATTGAAGAAGGATTGATTGCAGGTGGATTTGATTTGGCTGTTATGTTGACGTCCAACATCGTAAATCACGAAGAACTGTCACACGATATTCTCGTGAAATCTCGAAGAAGACTTTGGGTAGATGCACATCATAAATTTCTGAAACAGCCTTCAGTGACCTTGCAGGACATTTCCAGTGAGCCCTATATTATGCTCACAGTCGACGAAGCAAGTAACACCGCCCAGCGCTACTGGAATAAAACTTCTTACAAACCCGATGTATTTTTTCGGACATTATCCGTCGAGGCAGTGCGAAGCATGGTTGCCAGTGGCATGGGTATCTCAATTTTATCAGACATGGTTTACCGACCGTGGTCTCTAGAAGGCCGCAGAGTCGAAATCCTTGAAGTCGCAGACGGCGTCCCAACAATGGATATTGGTCTGGCTTGGTTACGCAATCACAAACACAATGAGGCCGCTAAAGCGTTTATTGAATTCATGCATATGAGCACTGGGACCGGGCAATCACATAGTTTTATCGGAAATGAAAATAGGCCCTCTTATACTAAATAGAGCGCTGTGATTTTCTAGTCTTGGTTATAGGGGTGTGGGCCGATAACCAAGTTGCAACCTGCTTTCAGATCCTTCGAATTGGAAAATTGAAGGAAACTTGGATGTTTGTACTTCTCGCTATATGAATACGATCCGCATTGACAATATCAGTTCTTTTGGCAGTATTGATATTCGAATTCATAACAATAAGAAGAAAGAACAGGTATGTCCGAATCCGACCAAGAATTATTTAACCTCGCAATGTCAGAAGATGCGCAGCCCCTAATGTACGCGGTAAAAAAACATATTGAGGAGAATGTCGACCCTATTACCGATGAGTTCTTTGCCCTCGACAAAGGAAAAGAAGACCGCTGGGCATGGCATCCACGTCAAATGGAATTGCTCGCCGGCGCCAAGGCGAAAGCAAAGGAATCTGGATTATGGAATTTCTTTTTGCCGGACGCCGAAACTGGTGAAGGTTTAAGTAATCTTGATTATGCCTATATTGCCGCCGAGCTCGGTAAAAATCCGCTGGCGCCGGAGACCCTCAATTGCAGTGCTCCGGATACCGGAAACATGGAAGTATTGGAGCGAGTGGGTACGCCGGCACAGAAGGCAAAATGGCTCACCCCGTTGTTGAACGGTGAAATCCGCTCTGCTTACGCAATGACGGAACCGAGCGTTGCGTCTTCTGATGCGAAAAATGTTTCCACACGAGCAGTTCTTGAGAATGGCGAATGGGTGATTAATGGCGAGAAATTTTATATTTCCGGCGCCGGCGACCCCAGGTGTAAAATCATGATCGTCATGGTCAAAACCAGTCCGGACGCGGCATCTTCTAAGCAACAATCTCAGATATTGGTCCCCATTGATACCCCCGGCGTCGATGTTGTAGAAGGCATGCAATTCTTTGGCGAAGACGGTGCCCCGCATGGCCATATGCGCATCATCTTTGATAATGTACGGGTACCGGAAGAAAATATTTTATTAGGCGAGGGACGTGGTTTTGAAATCTCGCAAGTGCGCCTTGGGCCAGGCCGGATACATCACTGTATGCGCTCCATTGGTCAAGCTGAAAAAGCATTGGAGCTAATGGTCAAACGCGCAGGCAGCCGGGAAGCCTTTGGCAAACCAATATTAAAACTCGGTAAAAACGTTGAGATCATAGCCCGCGCCCGTATCGAAATCGATGCTATGCGATTAATGGTGCTTCAAGCGGCAAAAGCAATGGACGTATTAGGTAACCGGGAAGCCCGGGTCTATGTTAGTGCCGTAAAAGCCATGGTACCAGAAAAGGTATGTCAGATTATTGACCAGGCCATCCAGATACATGGCGCAACAGGTGTCTCGCAATGGACGCCACTGCCCAGCATGTATGCCATGCAACGTATTTTGCGACTCGCTGATGGCCCCGATGAAGTCCATCATATGGTAGTCGGACGCGCTGAAGCGCAGAAACATGAGTGTTGGTAAACTGCAGTTAAAAACCGATTATTGCTGAAAACTGAAATCATCCCGTGATATTTTACACCTTTACCAAAGTGAGAAATATCACGGGATAAACCGATATATGCAGTCTTTCATCTTCTTGAGCAATTTAGCGGCGATAGCGAAATCCTGGACCATTAAACAGCGTCACATTCATCTCACAGGACATTTGAGATATATGCACGGTTCGCGGTTGGGCTAATTACCAATTGATTAATACAAACTCTCTCATGCATTTGCGCGAGGAACAAGATCGTCTGACCTAAGTCCTCCGCTTGCAACATAACTTCTTTTTGCTCATCTGTAATTGGCACAGGCCGGTTATCCAATATTGGTGTCGCCACCTCACCGGGACAGAGAGCGCATGATCGAATGCCATGGATTGCTTCTTCCATATTTATGGATTCACTCATAGCGACCATGCCATGTTTCGCCGCATTATAAGCAGGGCCTGTCATTTTAGAAACATGGACACCGGCCCATGAGGCGACGTTTATTATCAAACCGGATTTTTGTTTTCGCATCATCGGTAAAACCGCCCGACAACAATAGAAGGCACCATTTAAATCAATATCGATAACGTCGTCCCATCCTTCGATGCTGACGTCATTCCAAGATCTGGCCTTTATGTTGATGCCAGCGCTCAAAACGGCAATATCCAGGCGGCCGAACTTTTCGCTGACCCGCTCAACCATTTTTTCGATTGCCGTTGGATCCGCGACATCAAGCTCCTCAATTACAGGCTCGATACCGAAAGCTCTCACAAGATCTGCAGTTTCATCGAGATTTGTCCGTCGACGGCCGGAAAGAATAACATTCATACCGGCGCCAGCTAGCGAAATTGCGGCAGCTTGGCCAATCCCCGTTCCTGCACCGGTAATCCAGGCTACTTTTTGTGTAAGATCTCTGTGACAACCAACTTTGCTTGATGTGGAAGGGCTCACCATAAACATTTTCCTTTATTATTTTCTATTTTTGAAATGATTACGTTTCTGGGCGCGAAAGTCACGAAATTATGGAAATAACTTGGGACCGACACCTACTCCAACGCCAACGCCAAGCCTGGAGGTTTAAATCATATTATCCCCATCATACATTGTCGACAAATCGATTTATGGGCATACGACGCAATATAAGATTAACGATCAATCTCGACGTGCGTATAACACCTATAAATTGTGTAAGCAGTAATTTTCAATATGATGATAATCGAAACTCTCAAAAACCACTCCACTCTTTACTTAAAACGCCGCCTGCAGGTAGTTGAAATATTCAAATATATTCAGCATTTTTTGGGGATATTTGTCAAAATTGCCGGTACTTTCTTGGAATACTGTGATATTTTTTGGAAAATCGACGCCCCCAATGATGCATTAGACTGGCAGAGTAAATCGGCTCTGAAAGCGCAAAATGGTCATATGCAATTTTAGCCTTGACAATCGGCGCTCATTTTTATTACTCATACTCCTTATAAGGGTTTAGGATAAAAAAGGTAATGCGCATAGATAACCTGAAAAAATCAGTAATGGCAGGCACATTTTCTTCTGCTTTCCCTCGTATTCTCATCGTGGATAGTGACCGGAAATTCGCCTCGGAAATATCTGACTATATGATGGTGAACGGCTACGGTGTTGAAACAGCAGTAAGCATCCAACAAGCCCTTGAGAAAGGTGCAGACCGCTTTTACGATATCGTGATTGTGAACGCTCAAGTAGTTGGCGTGAGCGGCATTCACTTGATTAATTCAATAAATGAAGAAAAGAAAATCATCAAAATTGCCATAATTGATGATTGCACACAAACAACAGCGAAAATTGCAGCTCTCGAAGCCGGCGCTAATGATTGCCTCTCCAAACCCGTAAACTGTCGGGAATTACTGTTACGAATTCGGCATCAGAAGAAGCTAAATGTAGCGATAGATAACCCAGCTACTGCACCCTTTGTCGCAGTAACCACGAAACAAGAGATTTACTCACCCGGTCAAAGAAAACTTAATTTGAGCGGAAATGAATTTCAGTTGATGATGCTATTTATGAATAATCGCAATAAAGTATTATTGCGAGATGCTATTTCTACCGAAATCTATTCTGTTCCCTGGTCATACGAAGATCGGCGGATTGATAATTTGGTCGCAAACCTGCGAAAAATTGTTGAGCCCATTGGTGAACCACCCGCCTACATAAAAACCATACGAAATAAAGGCTATACTTTCGTTGGAAATGTAGACTTTAGGACAACTCAACTGATTTAACGTCCAGTTGATATTAAGCGATGCAATGTCTTCGGCTAGTTTCAATAGGATCTATTAAGCATCCTTTGCAAGCGTCGAGTAATCTTTGATAATGCATCTGCCGGGGTGAATCGCGACGCCAGATTAATCCAATTGATCTGGAAACAGGTATACCTTGAATTGTTCGGAGCTTTACGCGATCTTCTTTGCCAAATTCAGAAGCCACATAGTATTCAGGAAAAAAGGACAACCCTTTACCAATGGACACCATTTTCCTGATAGCGTCCAAATTCATGCCAACGTACTCAGTATGTATTGAAGCTCCAATGGCGGCACAGAATTCCTGAAGTTTTGTCCGATAACACGAATAACCACCTGGCGGCCCGAAAAATTTCTGGCCCTTAAGCATTTCAGGTAAAAGATGATCACATTGGGCAAATTTGTGGTCGACTGGAATACCGATCCACAAAGGTTCGGCAATAATTTCCTCGTACATCAGATGCGACAAATCCTCAAATGGAGAGGTTAATGCGCAATCCAATTCACCATTTAAAACTCCTTCATGCATTTGTGCCCAGAGGCTTTCGGTAATGCTTAATTCTAATCTTGGGTATTGTGTATTAATCAACGGCAAGAGATGCGGCAAGAAATATGGTCCAAATGTTGGGCCTATTCCCAGCGAAATTTTTTTACCTAGTCTCTCACCCATACTGGCGGCCGTATCCATTATTCTCGTAAGGCCTGCCAAAATGGTTTTAGACTGATCGATAATCTTATGCCCGACAGGCGTCGGCCATGCTCCAGTTCTGGATCTGTCAATGAGCGTAACCTGAAGCCTATTCTCTAATAACTGTATTTGGGTCGATAAAGTAGGTTGCGAAACGTGACAAAGTCGAGCGGCTTCAGAAAAATTACCTGTCTTGCTGACCGCAACTAAATACTCAAGCTGCCGCGGGGACGGCCTAAAACTAGCCATACGATTAAACTCTTTTAATTATACTACATACTTCTTGGCCATATAAGAATGATCAGCGCCTAAACAACCAGCCAGGCGTAATTTTTTCAATATTGACTGCAATAGTCCTAGAACTGAGGTCATAGGATTTCCCTATACAGGGCATTGCTATTATGAATTTGATCGTCAACCAAAAGAGCTTAGATTTTGATTAATGTGAATTGAGTGGTGAACGACAAAATCGAAATCCTATCTTAGATAGTTTATTCTTATTGTCGCCACGACAAAACTTAACGTCTATTTGAGCACTGCTTCAAATCGTCAATCTAAATTCTTGGAGAGGAACGGGCGTACCTTTCGACTGCTAAGTTGCCGGCAATCAACCCACTTTTTGGAACCAGATGGATCGCGCTAGTTCGGACCCAGTCGCGGGAGAAACTTTATGAATGCTCAAGCTAATGCAAAACGAAAGTGCCCTAAAGCCAGCCTCAGCAGTGGAGAAAATGCCTTCGCTCTCCACGAGCTAGAAACGCTTGCCGCTCGCGCAAGTACCCTTGAAGAACGGCTTTCGGGACAATTTGTTCCAAAGAAAACACGGGGAAATATAGCTCTAGCAAAAAATCGCTTCAATGCTTGGGTTGAATCTATACCAGGAGAGGGCCCTTTCTCGATGAGCCATATGCTGGCCGACCGGAAAATTGACCCTTCGAAAGCGGAACCGCTATTTGGCGAAGTTGTACTCAATTGCGACCATTCTCTTCCGGAATGGACAAGTATTTTTAATCAGCTGATTGGCGCCACGGGAAATAAAGAGCTCGCCAGTGAGAAACCCAGTTCAGCTGCAAAAAGCTTATCTCCTTACGAGCAATTCTTTTATCCTTTGGTGAAAAAAGCAAGGCATATGCGAGACGTTAAAGCCAAGAATATTTGGCTGCAAAATCTATCATGTGAAGCGCTTTCAGATTTGGACTTCGCGTTACTTGAGCCCATTGCAGATTGCTGTATCAAAGCAACTGGTGATGCTTCAAAAACCCAAATCCTTGACACCGACGAAGGGTTAAAATCATTTTTTTACACATGGCCTGTGCTCGCTCGACTGATTACAACAATGGTCGTGCAATGGCAAACCACTACTTTAGAATTTATGGAACGTTTGCACCAGGACTTGAACACTGAAATTTGTTCTCTGACGGAAATCCATGCGCCTGGAAAGGTCGCAAACATCGAATATGGTCTTTCTGAATTTTATAATGAAGGAAAATCCATCTATAAGCTGACCTTTGAGAATAATCTCAGTATCGGATACAAGCCGAAGGACTTGCGCATTGATCAGGCATGGAACAGTTTAATTCAATGGCTTGATAATCAGGGTGCGCCACGCTCTGTCGGCGTTCCAAAAACCAGTGTTTGCGATGGATATGGTTGGGTTGAATGGATAGTCGATAAACCATGTGAAACGCAGGCTGAGGCAGAAGAATTCTTTCAACGATCAGGGGCCGCCCTTTGTTTAATCCAGTTACTGCATGGAAATGATTTCCACTGTGGAAATGTGGTCGCATCGGGGGCGACGCCCGTGCCACTTGATCTGGAAACTGTTTTTCAAGCACGGCCAAAGAGAAAAATGCAATTGCGAGGTGCTGAAGAAGCATTCGACATGGCATCAGACGTAGTTGAAAATTCTGTTTTAAACACTGGGTATTTACCGACTTGGTATAGCGCGCCAAATGGAAAAGCGGCCCGGCTTGGCGGCCTCGATATTGCAGAAGTATCTTTTGCTCCTCTAGACGGATTAACTGCCCAGACCCAAAAATCGTCTAGAAAAAATAAACTCTTTTACAACATCCCCAGCCTACACGGAGCGATGTTGGAAGTGAATAAATATGAAAAATTTCTATTAGCAGGCTATGAAGCGATGTTCGCATTTCTGGTAAAATTTGGACGCAGAATCGGCACGTTTGGCGGACCACTGGACGCGTTCCAAAACGTAACCTTCCGTTCAATCTTAAGGCCCACACATGTTTATACTATGCTGATGGAAAGGGCACTTAAACCGCAAAATCTAAAAAACGGCGTTACTTGGAGCTTGCATTTAGATTTTTTGCTGCTTTCTGAGTTCACGCAAGAAGAATTCGATGCAACAGCAGTGTTTAGGAATTATGAAAGAACCTGTCTGTCCACATTCAATGTTCCCTTTTTTAGTGGCTCTCCGACATCAACCAGCCTTTCGGTCGGAAATCATTGCATCATCAAAGAATTTTTCCATGCTCCCTGTCTCGACCAAGCTAGATCCCGCCTGCAAAATTTAAACGACGAAATGCTCGAACGTGATCGCTTCATGATCCAGCAATGTATTGGCGTTACAATGATAGTTGAACCGCATAATTCAGTATCAATTGGTGAAAGATCACTTATAGCTCCGTCGAGCAAGGAGACGATTATTGAAACAGTAATAGCCTTAGAAAGGACAATCAATTTGTCGGCTTTAAAAGCTGGTGGCGGCGCAACCTGGCTTGGATTAATACCGGTTTCCGCAGATGAACGGAAACTTCAGCTCAGCGTACTCCCGCCGTCGCTATTTTGTGGCACGCTAGGAATTGGGCTGCTTCAAGCCGCTCTTTACAAAATAACCGGTGATGAGATCTATCGAAGTCGCGCCACTGTAACGACTGCAATTGTTCTTGAACGTGCAAGCGTTATTGTAAAAATGCAACGTATGGGGCACTCCATGCCACTTGGGCTTGGGTTTGGTCTTGGAGGAATTATCTACGCCCTTGTTGCACTTGCCAGTATGCTAAAAGACAGCCGATATTTAAGTTTCGCTCAGGTCTTTGCGCAATCAATAACACCGGAGAAAATAACAACAAGTAGAGACTTTGGCCTGATGTCTGGAGTTGCCGGAGCAATGGTCGGTCTTCAGGCGTTTTATCATCGCTACCCCAGCCCAGAAATTGCGTATAAAATCCGAGATTGCGGTCGGCATCTTTTGGAACGCTCAACTGAGTTGGCCTACGGCAGTAAAGCATGGAGAAGCCAAAGTTGGGCTGTGCCTTTAACGGGACTAATGCATGGTGCCAGCGGCATAGCACTTGCCCTCTCCCGTGCAGGACAGGTATTCAACCTACCGCAATTCAATGACGCAGCGATCGAAGGTCTCGAATATGAAAGTGCTTTGTTAAGCAGGTTTGGGTCATGGCCAGACTTACGTGATGTAGAAGACCTGGCGAACGTTTCGAAACCACCTTTTTTACTTGGATATGCCAATGGTGCTGCAGGCATCGGTATGGTGCGCCTGGAGCTCGAAACAGTAAATAAGCCCTTTGCTAGCTACCCAGAGGATATAGAACACGCGGTAAAAAGATTATCCAATCAGACATTATTAAACGCCGACGATCTCTTTTCCGGAAATCTCGGTATCCTTTTCTTTCTGGTGCGAGTCGCGCGAGAATCTGGCAGGAGTGAGTTAGAAAAACAGGCGTTCTCTCAAATTTCCAGTATTTTAGCAAATGCTCAAGAGAACAAGAGCTTTCAGTGGCGAATGGGAAATGACGGTGAAAATCCCAGTTTTTTCAACGGTGCTGCCGGGGTCGGAATGGCACTTTTACAAATTGCCGCTCCTGGACAAATTCCGGATATTCTCTCATTGAAGCACAGTTTTTAGGGTATCAAAAAGCCCAAGTAAAATAACAAAATAAATTTATTCATAGGCCTCGCTATAGGTACCAGCGAGATCATGCCCAACTTACTGCATTCAAATTTGCGAAACGCGCCAACCTTTCTAGCTCTTTGACTAATTTGGCTCTTCTGCTTTCTGGCCATTTTATGCAGGGCTCAGGCCAAAATTGAACAACTTTCAAAATACGGCTTTTGCGGTCCGCTTTTACTTCTATGCGTCCGACAAAACGATCTCCTTCAAGCAGAGGATACACGTAGTACCCCCATTTTCGCTTTGCCGCCGGAACAAAAATCTCGATCCGGTAATCAAAACCAAATAATTTGGCAAGGCGTGTTCGATCGCGTATGGAAGGATCAAAAGGGTTTAAAATTCTCAATCGGGATGTCGGAGAAGATACAGCATTTAATCGATCTTCAATATTTGCCGGAGCAATTCTTTTCAGCCAGTTTCCGTCAATGTCCTCGATTTCAACAGGAATCAGTTTACTGCTATTATGCGCGGCCCAGTTTTGTACTTCTGCCCGTTCAGTAGCCGCCCAAAACCGTTGAATATCTCCAAGAGATCCGAAGGCCAGACGATTGAGCGCGGCGTTGCAAAGCCAGTTAATCTGTGCTTCACCTTCATGAACTTGTTGGCGAAGCTCTAAGGGAATGACACGTTCTGTCAGATCATAAAATTTTCTGAAGTTCTCTCGATGCGACGTCGATAATTCACCCGTATACCATAAATGATCCAACGCCAATTTATGGGGCGGCCGGGACCACATTTTCTTTTCCCCTGTCACGCGAGTGTCAAAAGCATGAGTTGAAAGCGGCCCTTCTTCTTCGATCCGAGTTCGTACATCATCGCGGTCAGTTTTGCCAAGCGGTGTGCGGTAGTAATCTGATTTTTGCATCCGTGCTGCCATCCGAGAAAATTGTCGTTTCCACATCGGATAAAATTCCATTGGAAGGATAGAAGCATCATGTGTGAAATGTTCGAAAACAGCGCGTTCTTTTGCTAGAAGCTTATCAAGCATTCCCTCGCGGTAGTTCTGATTCCGACTCCACAAAATGTGATGATGTGCCCGAGAAACATTCTGGATTGTATCAAGTTGAACAAACCCGAGATTCTTGATGATCTGTAGAACATCGATAGAACCTGTTGGTGTCGCCGAAAGTCCATTTGTAGTAAGCCACAACCGCCGGGCTGTTCGATTTTTGATTTTTAGTACCATAGGGCTCTTTACGCCATAAATTTTTTGCGGACAACATGCATCTGGAATCAGAATTTGGACTTTTGGTCGTAGTATGATTGTATATTGTTCGTAAAAGGATGTGACGGGGGTGAAAAAATGACCGGCTTAGATATTTTTGCTTTGATTGTTCTGTTTACAATTGCCTGTGCCTTGATCGCATTGGTAGTTTTTATGGGTGTTTGGCCAGGAATTATCGCAAAAAAGCGAAATCATCCATATGCAGAAGCAGTTGCAATTGGTGGATGGGTCGGTCTTGTTTTTGGCGGCGTGTTATGGCCGGTAATTTTGATTTGGGCCTATACTTCACCGCCGACGTCACAACGTGAACTTAGTAGCAGGGAGATGAAATAGTGATTATTTTTCTTCTTGTCGTCTATATTGCCATCCTTGCCATACTCGTCAAAATGAAGATTATCAAACCAAATTTATGGTGGAAAATCTCACCAGCCCTGTTCTTGTTTTTTCTAATTTTCATTCTCCTCATTCCCATGCAATTTACGTCTCCTGCAGGTGAAGTTCGTCTCCTCAGGCCAATTGTCGAGGTCGTCCCGAATGTCAAAGGACAACTCACAGAAGTTGCTGTTACTGGTGGTCAGAAGGTTGCCAAGGGCGACACGCTATTCAAGATTGACCCTGTTCTTTTTCAAGCACGTGTCAACCAACTCGAAGCGAAAAAGAGTTTTGCTGCGGCGGATTATAAAAAGGAAAAGACCTTGTTCGAACGCGGTAACGGAACACAGCTAAAGGTTGATAGAACGCTAGCTCAACTGGATGAAGTCCGCGCATTACTCGATGAAGCTTATTATAATTTGCAAGAAACAATTGTTGTCGCACCGATTGACGGCATCGTAATGAACGCCGATGCGCTACGGCCCGGTGTCCGAGTTGTCAACGTGCCCCTGCGATCTACGATGGCCATAGTCGACCTAAAAGACGAAGTTTTGCTTGCCCAGTTCCATCAGATCTATATGCGGTTTATTGAAGCTGGGCAGCAGGCAGAAATAGCTTTTAAATATTTTCCGGGTCAAGTTTTTTCGGGAACGGTGGTCGGAATTGCCGCCGGAACTGCGGCCGGTCAGATATCTCCTTCCGGACAACTTCTCGGACCTGCGCCAACACAAAGAACTGAATTACTTGTCAGGCTCAAACTGAATGAAGAGCTGCCGAAACCTCTACCGGCGGGTGCTGTCGGAACCGTCGCCGTCTATACCGGGATAGCATCTCCTATCTCCATTATTCGTCGAGTTATGATTCGAATGGATACCTATTTGAACTACGTCATCCCTTTTTGAGTCGATTTGAACGCAACATTCTGTCGCTACATCGTTCATACACCGGCGACTAACGCCTGCTGACTTTTATCAAGCCATCCGGACTAGAAGCACAGCAACATTTACTAATGCCTTAGTAATTTGGCACAGGTTATTTTGTGCTCCCTTTGACCTTACGTCCCAAAACCCGCCATATCTTTCAATGTGTTAAGCTGTCTCAACATGCCGAATTGTGAAATGGTGCCGCTGGGGTGACTTGAACACCCGACCTACACCAAGTGCAGTGAGTCGTTAGAGTACTCAAGACACATGGTTTTCTTACATAAAAAACTATAACTCATCAGGTTATTGTTAATAATCGATTGCAGGCGAAAACCAAACAGAGTGATAAACGCCTGCGATACATCTTGTCAAAGTCAGCGGTTACGCGCTTTGTTAAGATCTTCCATAATTTTGTCAATCATCACGAAAACCGCATCTCTGGATGAGGTACTTTTACCGCCAGCACTTGGTTCTTCTTGGGCTTGAACACCAAACATTCCGGTGCGATAAACACTGATCGGAAATTCTATAAACCTGTCAAGGACGGCACGCGCTTCCGGATTTTCCGTGACGACTTCCTCGCCTTTCAGGTAAGTCTGCAGATTCAGGGATACTGTCGTCGCACATTGAGTCCCCAATAACCCAAAGCTATTGCTCGCGACATTCAATAAAACAATCATTCTGCTTTCTGGGTCTTTTTGAAATCCTGATTTCAGTACTCCCTGTTCGACGCGTTCGGCGAAGATTTTCCCATCAGTTAGATTACATTTATCCGCTGTCTTGTTAAAATTGACCTTTACAGTCTTGTAATATTTTAGATCCGCAACTAATTCGTCAGCTGACGCCGTCGAGGTTGATATCAGAAACACAAAGGCTATCGCTGCTAAAATACGCACATTCATTCTCCTGTAAAAAACGAGTTTTTTAGATCAGACAGCCCATCATACCATTTGACTAATTCAGACCAAAGAATTTTATTCCAAACCCCTTTATTCAAGACCGTTTCTTGCCAATAACCGATTATGTAAGTTTTTGCGCTGTTGCGCGCTGACGGCACTGTGATAAAGCGCCGCATTGAGAAAACGAATTTCTGGGCATATTCCCAGTGCCAAGCTTTCGCACGACGCAAAAAACAACCAGATGATCCAGACCCGTCTCTAAATTGGTCCAACGCCAAGCCTAATTTATATGACGACGGACAGCAAAGCGGTAATACCGGGCATATTAAGAATCAGTTTTGCACGTCTTTTAGAGCATTTGAGCAGCCGACGTCTAAATTGCTTTGATTTTGAGCTAAGCAGGACACTATTCTTCCATCGCCCGGCTCTATTTCACTACACAATTTTTGGGCGTCTGCGACACACTGAGTTGCGAGGTATTCAACCGTCAAGGCAATTTTGGATACCAAATATGAAACGCGGTTAATAGAATATCGACATTCATTAGAAATTTTGTCTTCGTGAGCTTGCATACATTTAAGTAATCTACCTTCGCCGGGGGTCACAGAACTACAATATTTTTTGGTATCTTGTTCACATCCCAAGAGCATATCTTCAACTGCATTTTCAGCCTGAGCATTAAAGCTAAGAGAGATACCTAAAACACAAACCGACATAATTAGAAATTTCATGATAAAAGTTACTCCCATTTTAGTTCAAGATCGACCCGCCCTCCAATGTTGACTACATCAGATTACGCGTTTTGCCTCTTTCTTGTACTATGTTCCGGCCAAATACCTGAGTCAATCGTCAATGCGATCACCGCACAGCCATTTGAAAAAGAACTGGTGGAGACATAAGGGAGTCTAAACGTGCGCCTATACGACGTCCTATCCTCGACATGGCCCAACAAAAAATAGCTACTACAATACTCTTAGCGGCTTTTTTGCAAGATTATCGTGTCTGAAAACCAGAAGGCCTGATCTGGACTCTAGGAATTCTCAAAACAACCGAGGATTTAGCTCGAAGTCATTTAGTCCTGCGTCACAGTGTTAGACACAATAGAGTACTTTTTAGGGTTCCACTGGCTAGCAGGCCAGATTAAATTCCGGTCCTGTAACAGTCTCTATCTATGAGTTTTACTAAGGAAAATGGTGCCGCTGGGGTGACTTGAACACCCGACCTATGCATTACGAATGCAGTGCTCTACCAGCTGAGCTACAGCGGCACATCTGGATTTCCGGCAACATATAATAGCAAGCAGCGCAGAGAGCAAGCGTTTCGTTTAAGCGAAATTCAGTTGTTATCCTTGCCCGCTCGTGGAAATTTCTTGTACGACTTCCGCTTCAATTGTTTCTTGCACCTGAGGCCCACGATCAGCCGTGCGCCACGTAAAGCTGTCAAACTGACCGCAAGATGCACAATGTGAGTCCCAAATTTCTTCTTGCCGTCCACAGGAATTGCAAAACCAGAGCGGATCCTGTGGCGCGGCAGCACTTTTCAAAATCCATTCACGCGCTGCAATCGCATCAGCATTTGCTTTTTCTTCAAGCTCTGCCAGTAAATAGTACATACTTGCCGCTGGCGCTATATCGATCGCTTTCATAAGGTGGTCGCGAGCTGGTCCCCAATCCCGCGACGCAAGGGCCGCCTTCGCCAACATTAGGTGAGTTTCTATATGGTCTGGATTATTTACTGCCACCGTTTGCTGGGCCCGACGGAACCAATCCGGCGGTTGTTCCCCGGACTGAAGTACCCGAATAGCTTCAGCAAGATCCCGGTGCGGTGCTTTTTTCCAACTGTCCGCGATTATCTTGGTGAGCTTCCGGGGTGATTCCAACTTTGCTGATAAAGTAACAGCCAGGATCGCCGCCGGAACGAAAGTAGGATCCAGGTCATGCGACGCTATTGCCAACGACAAGGCCTCCGCCGCTTTTCCCTGATTTTTGAGCGCAAGCGCTCGTTCGTAAGAAATAACAGATTTCGCGCGAACAACCGCTTTCCCTTTCGCGGCTTTGCCGCGTGTCATCCGAGATAAGGTTTGGTCAGCCATCCCCCAATTGCGGTTTTCAACAGCAAGTTCGTAAAGTTCCTTAAGAACCCATGCGGTTCCAGGTCGTAACTCATCCGCGCGCTTCGCCAATGATATTGCTTTTTCTGTATCGGCTTCATTACGAGCGCGATTGATTAATCCGCGCAGACCCAGAAATTCTGTATCATCCCGTTCAATCATTCGATCGTAATAAATGCGGGCGGCGCGGTCATCTTCATTGAGCTCCGATGCCTGAGCTGCCAGTAGCAATGTCATTGGTTCGCCCGATAGGTGTTTCTCCGCTTCTATCGCTTGCCGTCGCGCTTCAACGGCGTCTCCGGCTGCAATGGCCACCATACCACTGGATAGCGCTTCAAGACCCTTTTCGCGTCGACGCGCGGAAAAAACAGCGCCTATCCGCCCAGGCCCTCGCTTCATCCATACCCAAAACCGATACAAAAACGCGACTATTACGGCGAACACGAGCGTGAGGGCAGCAACAACAACAATAGATGTTTCCACAACGTAGCCGCCCCAGGTTAGCTGTACTGTCCCAGGGTAGTCAGCGAGCCAGACGGCCACGAAAGCGAGAAACGCAAGAATCACAAAAAAGAAAATTGAACGTGTCATACTTGCCCCTCTAGTTCGACGACGGTGTCGAAATAGCCTCTGACGTCGCTTTTTCAAGCAACCCAGATATTGCAATCTCGACATTAAGCCTTGCTTTCGCTTTTGCTAACCAGTCATGTGCAATTTCTGCCGAAGGGCCTGTGAGTTTTTCGACTTCTGCCACTGCCTTATCAAGATCATTTGTGAGCAAATCTTGTTCCGTACGGGCGACGATCGCATCAACATCCGTCCCGTCGAGATCATCTACACGACGAAATTTAACGGCAGAGGCAATGCGATGCAAAGTCTGACCATACCATGTTTCATCCGAGGGAAGCCGCGCTGACTGGCTAATATCACCAGCTATATCGGCAAATTCTTTTTGTAACGTAGGCATAGTCACGGCACCGTTCGGTGCAATTGCGGACAAGGTATCCAATTCTGATTTAAGATCCGGTGTGGCAACGGCGGAAACTTGTGCCAGGCCATTTTCAAATGGCTCGTCCTTCCGAGTTTCCCGTTGCAGCTGACCAAGAGCCAGTAACATCAATGTCCGCTTGTTCTCTGCCTGAAGGCTAGCCTTATTATTCGCCTCATCATTAAGGGAGGTCTCAATTGACGATAGTAGCATTGCCTGGGTCTTGGAGGAATCCTGCTCCGTTGCAAGCTCGCTTTGCAGTGAGTTCATTCGGGTTTTCAAGTCAAGGAGCTCATTCTTCAAATCGAGTATTTCGGATTGAGTTTCGGGACTCCCCGTTGGCGCCGCGGATTCAGCAACTTTCAGGCCCGAAAGTTCACTTTCTTGCTTATTGAGCTGGCTCGTTGCTATTTCGATTTTTTGCACTTGTTCATCAAGTTGCGCCTGAAGATTGCTAATGCGTTGATCGGTAGAGGCGGATAAGCTAGCGACGGCATCGCTGGTATCAACTGTTGTCGAGGCTGCGACTGTAGACGAAGGCACCGGTTCTGCTTTTTCAAGAGCATCAATCCGACCGGAAAGCTTTGAGTAATCCGTCTTTAACGATGCTTGTATTTTCCCAATTTCCTGGGTCACATCCAAATTATCCGCTTTGCCAAATTGACCAGAAATAATTTCCGCAGTTTGTGTCGGCAAGTACGGTTGTACCTTTGGATAAAGGAGCGGCCATGCTGCTAACCCCAAACAAAAGACAAGAACCAATAACAGCGATACAGTTCCAAAAGACGATTTCTTCTTCATTTTAGGTGCTAGTTTGCTGGCTTGTGCGTCTGTATCGGCATTTCCCGTTACATCTGTTGCCAAAATTTTCTTAAGGCTCGGATCTTCCGCCGCTTTCGACGTCTTTTGCTGCGTCTCAGGCTTGCCTGATTTCTTATCGGACACTTTCTGCTCCCTTGTCTTAACAGGGTTATCTGTTTTCAGGTCGGCTAAATTGACATTCTCTAGCAACGTCAAAAGACTATCCTGATTAGGCTCTTTCGCAATCTTAACATCGCTCCAAAATAAATCTCTTATTTTTTCCGCAACAGCTTCGCTCAAACATAAAGCAGTGGCCTTATCCAAGGTTGCCTCGAGCTTGGCGGTCTCAATATTGGCTTTAAATATATGTGCTGTTCGGGGTGAATAAAACAGGACCACGTCGAAAAATCGCGAATTCAATTGATCAATAGTATCTCCATCCAATTGTTCCACAACTTTGGTTTCATACAAAACCGCTCGATCGCATACAAAGCCCGCAACTTTCAAAATCCCCGACAAATCTCCAGCAACGTCCGTTCCCGCAATATGAATAAGTTTCCCATTCTTAGGTTTGCAATCAGCAATTACCTGTTTCGCTAAAGAAGGGACATCCCCATCCGCGCTTAAAACATTGTCAAAACCTTCTCCGCGAACTGCTTCCGCAGAAGCATGCCCGACGGCGAATACTTTGACATTTCGAAAAGCTGTTGCACGACCTAAGGCACGGGCACCATTGGCGCTTGTCACCAAAAGTGCCTGAACATTTTCAGTTGTAATTTTGGTCCCCGGAAGATTTTCAATTACCATCATCGGCGCCAAGACAACATCATGCCCCAGCTTTTTTAGTTTCCCCGCTAGTCGGCTGGCGTCCGGTTCTGGGCGTGTAATAAGTATTTTCATATCACCTACTTTACACGGCAAAGGAGAGCATGTCGTCTCCTGCGCGCTTTTTCAACTCGTGACCTACGCGTTCGCCGAGCTCACACGCCTGTGATAGCGGTGCGGTGCCATTGGCATCTAAACGGATTGCACCGTCAGGGCTGAGCAAACTTGCCCTAAAATCCAAATCTCCGGCAGCATTTACCTCGGCATAACCGGCAATTGGCGTCCGGCACGAACCATCAAGAACGGCCAGCATCGCCCGTTCGCATTGAACACGTGAGAAACTGATCACATCATTAATTGGTGATAGCAGCGCTTCAACTTCACTATCGTCCGATCGACGCTCTATACCAATTGCGCCTTGGGCAACTGCCGGCAGCATCTCGTCGGGGCTTAGCAAATCGGTTGCGACATTTTCCTTACCCAACCGCTTGAGGCCAGCATAGGCAAGAAGGGTTGCGTCGGCTTCACCCTCTCGCAACTTACGCAATCGTGTATCGACCAATCCGCGAAATACACAGACCTTCAAATCAGGTCGTCGATTAAGTATTTGTGCTTGGCGCCGCAAGCTCGACGTACCGACCATGGCTCCAACAGGAAGGTCCGCTAAACTTGCACCGTCTGCCGAAATGAAGACATCCCTCGCATCCTCTCGAGGAAGAATACAATCAATAATCAGGCCAGGCGGCAGAAGAGTTTCCATATCCTTCATGGAATGAACCGCAAAATCAATCATACCTGTTAGCAAGGCTTCTTCTATTTCCTTTACAAACAGGCCTTTGCCACCAACTTCGCTTAGCGCCCGATCCTGAATAAGATCACCCGTGGTTTTGATGACGACGATCTCCAAATCTTGCGGTGTAAGGGTATCAGCATGAGCTTTCAATAGACGAGCACGTGTTTCATCAGCCTGAGCAAGGGCTAACGGGCTTCCTCTCGTCCCTATCTTGTATTTTTTAGCAATCGTCATATTGCGGGATCATCCGTCAAGTGTTAGAGCCATAATCAATCTGCACCGGTTTGTAATAGAAAACAAATGTCAATGAAACAAATAGTAGTCTTGGGACTAGAAAGTAGTTGTGATGAGACCGCCGCCTCGGTGGTTACCGAGGACGGCGTTATTCTATCTAACGTCGTTTTATCACAAACCGATGCCCATGCACCTTTTGGTGGAGTGGTACCAGAAATAGCGGCCCGTGCTCATATTGTACAGATGGATCGCCTTGTTGCCCAGGCAATGTCAGAAGCAAATATCGGCTTTTCGGATCTTTCTGCTGTCGCCGCGACGGCAGGGCCTGGATTGATCGGCGGCGTGCTGGTTGGCTTGATGACTGCCAAGTCCATAGCTGCGGTGGCGGACATTCCTTTGATCGGTATCAATCATTTGGAAGGCCATGCATTGACCGCACGCCTTACAGACAAGATTCCCTTTCCCTATTTACTCTTATTGGTTTCCGGAGGGCATTCTCAGTTACTGGTTGTTGAAGCAGTTGGAAAATACCGTCGCCTCGGAACGACGATTGATGACGCGGTTGGTGAAGCCTTCGATAAAACAGCAAAAATGCTAGAACTAGGGTTTCCGGGCGGCCCCGCGGTAGAACGTGCTGCTTTGACCGGAGATCCAAGAAAATACACGTTGCCGCGACCAATGAAAGGCCGGGAGGGCTGTAACTTTTCTTTTTCCGGCCTCAAGACAGCTGTCCGACTACGTCGTGAAAAATTGGGAGCCGAAGCAACGACACAAGAAATATCTGATCTCGCCGCTAGTTTTCAGCAAGCAGCTATCGATAGTCTCTTGGACAGGACGCTAAAAGCGGTGGATATCTTTAGAGATAAATACCCAGTTGGAGATACGCTCGTAGTAGCCGGTGGCGTCGCCGCTAATCAATACTTGAAATCCGAGCTAATCAAACTTACCCAGTTGCGCAAAATAAAACTTACCGTACCTCCGCCCGTCCTTTGCACGGACAATGGCGCGATGATCGCCTGGGCCGGTATCGAGAAATATAAACTTGGACAATTTGATTCTTTGGCGCTGGCGGCGCGTGCCCGTTGGCCGCTTGATCCAAACGCTGAGCCTGCACCATACGCCGGCTACAAAGCCTGACTTAAACGAGGATTCGAGATCATGACAGAAGACGAACAAAAACAAGCGGCGGCTGAAGCAGCTGTGACATATATCGAAGACGGGATGGTTCTCGGCCTCGGCACGGGGTCCTGCGCAGCAAAAATGGTCGATCTGTTAGGGGCAAGAGTGCAGGCCGGCTTGAAAGTAATCGGCGTACCTACGTCGGAAGCCACCGCAAAACAAGCCACCGAGCTTGGCATTGAGATCGTGAATTTCAATCAAGTGAAGATTATTGACCTGACAATAGACGGGACCGATGAGGTCGACCCACAGCGACGCCTCATAAAAGGGGGAGGAGGTGCACATTTGCGCGAGAAAATAGTTGCGTCCCTTTCAGATTATATGATCGTCATCGCGGAGGCGAAAAAACGCGTGAAACAGCTCGGTGCCTTTAAATTGCCGGTAGAAGTTGTCCGATTTTCGGCACCGGCACTGATGCCGAGGATGGAAGCATTGGGTTGTACGCCGTCCCTCAGACGGGATCGCGAAAATGCCTTGTTCCTCACAGATGAGGGAAATTACATCATAGACTGTGATTTCGGGACCATTTCAGAACCAGAAAGCCTTGCCCTCACCCTCAGCACCATGCCTGGCGTGGTCGAGCACGGACTTTTTATAGATTATGCAGACACGATCATTATTGGAACAGATGATGGCATCGAAATTATTGGTGCAACATAAGTAAATTGGGAATTTTTCAAATGGAAATTGGGTTCATTGGACTGGGAAATGTCGGCGGAAAACTCGCAGGGTGCCTGCATCGGAATGGCTTTAGCTTAACCGTACGTGATCTGGATAAAAATGCAGCCGCGCCTTTCCTGGAAGCGGGTGCCAAATGGGCCGACAGCCCAAAATCCATGGCAGAAACCTGTGATGTTGTCATTACCTGTCTTCCGAGTCCCGCCGCCAGCGCCACTGTTATGGAAGCCGAAGATGGCATCCTTATGGGTCTCACCGAGGGCAAAATCTGGGCGGAAATGAGTACTACAGACGAGCAAGAAGTTCAAAGACTAGGCGCACTCGTAAAGGCCCGCGGCGCGGATCCTGTCGATTGTCCCGTATCCGGCGGGTGCCATCGCGCGGCTACGGGAAATATATCCATATTCGCTGGGTGTGATCGACCAATATTCGAGAAAATTCTACCCTTGCTCACAACCATGGGCCGCCGCGTCCTCCATACCGGTGAATTGGGTTCAGCTTCTGTGCTGAAAGTTGTCACAAACTATTTATGCACCGTACATTTAGTGGCGCTGGGCGAAGCGTTGATGACATCAAAAATGGCTGGAATGGATCTCGCAACCGCTTACGAGGCCATTCGTATTTCCTCTGGCAATTCCTTCGTGCATGAAACTGAAAGCCAGGTCATCCTGAATGGTAGTCGCGATATTAATTTCACCATGGACTTAGTCGTCAAGGATGTCAGCCTTTTTCAATCCGTCGCCGACAAACATAATGTTCCCTTGGAAATCTCTCCCTTGGTTCTCGACATCTTCAAAGACGGTGAAAAACGCTATGGGCCTCGCGAATGGTCACCGAATATCGTTGCACGGCTTGAAGAAGCCTGCGGCGAAAAATTACTCGCCTCCGGTTTTCCAACGGAAATGCTGGACGACGAGCCTGAGGAAACTGGCTACGAGGTCGTCGTAGAACGCTAAGGCTTTTTTTTCGGATGTTCTTTTGGTTTTGATTGAGCTTGCTCCGCCCGGACAGGAAAGATACGGTGGTTTCTTATCTTGTCTGGGGGGAAAGACTTGAGAAAAATTCTCAAATCTCACGCGTCTATTCTCACTCTATGGTGAAGTATAGACGGTTGATCATATTGATCATGCTCTACGTTGTGTTACTTTGGGGCGGTATATTCGCAGGTAATTGGTTGCCAGAGCTCCTCGACCTGAAGCCCGGATCTAGGGGCGAGTCCACGGCACAAATAATGGTCGTAATTACTGCAATAATTTTTGTCGCTGTGTCAGCGATACCTTTTGTTCCAGGTGCCGAAATCGGGTTGGGCCTCTTAATGGTCATGGGAGTGCAAGTTCTCTTCCTGGTCTATTTCTGCATGGTACTTGCGCTGAACATTTCGTATCTATTCGGACGTTTCGTACCTGCGCGAGCTACAATTGCTACTTTTAATTTCTTTGGGCTAAGGAAAGCCAGTGATTTGGCGACACAGATGGCACCATTGTCCAAAGAGGAAAGGTTGATATTTCTGACAGAAAAAGCCCCTCGTTACATTATCCCGTTCTTATTAAAGCACAGATATCTCGCCCTTATCGTCATCCTCAATATACCCGGTAATACTCTGGTCGGGGGAGGCGGTGGAATAGCATTTGTTGCAGGGTTAAGCGGGATTTATTCCTTCCCCGCTTACATAATTACTATTTTGATCGCCGTTGCTCCGGTGCCATTGGTTTTTTATTTTTCCAGCGGTGCAATCTGATATTAATCTTCGGCGGAACTATCCTTGTTACTTTCTTTTTGTTCGGTAATTTGTGACAGTACTTTCTGAAGAAGAGCCTCAGTTTTTCGGCGGCCTGCCGATGACATATCCTTGAGATTAATATCTAGTTTCAAGTTCTGGAATTCTTCGTGAATAGCGTCAACAGTTTGTAAAATCTCGTCACGCTCACTCAAAATTTCGTAAGTCGCAATTGGAAACTTAATGCCCTTAACTGAAATTTGATTTTCGTGTCCGCACAGTATTTCGTCTTTGATATTCGCGTAGGTTTCATGAGAAATCCTAATTTCTCCAGTAGCAGCCGTAGATTCCAAACGCGAAGCAATATTCACTCCATTTCCAATTGCCGTATAATCCATCCGTTCCGAGCTACCAAAATTTCCGACGGTACAATATCCAGTATTAATACCGATGCGACTTTGAAGTGGTTTTTCGATGCCAATCTCGAACCATTCTTCATTTAGCTCCTGTAAGCGCTTTTTCATTACCAAAGCCATTTTTGCACAAGCAATGGCATCTTCCTTTACGCCGCGACTTTCCGGATCGCCAAAAAATATGACGATCGCGTCGCCGACAAATTTATCAATTGTTGCCCCATGTGCCAAAGCTATCTCAGACATTTCGGTCAGATACTGATTGAGAATTCGCGTAAGATCTTCAGCTTCTAACCGTTCCGTAATCTCCGTAAAGCCGACTATGTCCGAGAAAAAAACCGTTAGTTTTTTACGACGGCTCGCGATATCGCCGCTATTGGTTCCTTCGAAAATGGACGCATATACCTGTGGCGATAGATATTTCGCCAGTTGGTTCGACAATCGTTCTAACGCAGAAGATTGCTCGGCAATCGCCTCCTCTTGGCGCTTGATCTTTGTAATATCGGAATACACGGCTACGGTACTGCCATCTTCTGCTTTACGCTCGTTGATCAAGATCCAATGCCCATTGACACGGCGTTGAACATAGGAGCTTGAGGGTTTTCGATGATTCTCAAGACATTCCGCGATCCATTCTTCATGTCGTCCAACAGCGTCTTCAATAAAATCAAGGGAAGCCGCTTTGCGCATGATCGCTTCAAAGGTTTCGCCATATTGCATATCAACGGATTGATCTGGAAAAAACTGACTGCAATAAACGCTGTTACAAACAACTAACCGATCATTCACGTCGTACAAGGAAAATCCTTCAGAAATATTTTCAATGGCGTTTACCAACCGCCGGCGAGTGACTTCCAATTCCCTGTGGTTTGATTCTTGAATTTCAATTGCCGTGTCCCTGAAAACGGCCAGCGCATTTGCCATGGACCCCAGTTCGTCATTTCTTTCTCGAGATGGTATTTCAATTGCCGTATCGCCGCTCGCTAGTTTTGTCATCGTGTCCGTTATGTTTTCCAACGGCCGGATTATTCTTGGCCGAATATAGAAAACCATCAAAAGCAAAGCCGTTAATACACTTGCCAAGGCAACGAGTATGAGAAAAGTTTTTCCAGAATCGACAACCTGTCCAGAATGTATTTCCGCCACAACGCTTCTATTTTTTGCGGTCGCAACAAGATCGGCAACTTCTTTATTTAATTCTAGTGATATGGCCCTGTTCTTTTTCAGTGATTCAGCTGCACGCGTTGAATATTTCAGCTCACTGCGATGCGTCTCAAACAGGTTATGATCAGTTGTCCCAATATCCAGCAATCGGACGGTGCTTGCCGTAAGATCATTATTCTGTGAAGTTTTGGAAATTATCTGAAGCATTTCTGTAATCCGATTTGCCGCCGCTTCAAACCTTTCTTGAAAAGGCCCGATTAATGACACATCCGACACATTTGCAGCTTCACTCAAGATACCTGCAACAAGATTCCCTTCGGCGCGTAGGGATAGCAACAAATTCAAATTATTGGCACCGACATCAATCAGCCGATTTATCTCAGCAGATGATACTATCGCTTCTTTCTGCGCAGCCCCATCCAATGACTGCAGTTTAGATATCATCAATTGTGAAAAAACCTGCTGAAAGCTCGCGTAAGCAGCTTGCAAGTAGTTAAATTGCTCAATTAGTTTAGTTGGTAGAACATTTTCATTTGTACTTTGTTGACGAAAAAAACTTCGTTTTAAAGAGAAGACGCCATTTTCACTCCGCCCGATATGAAGAACAGACTGACCGAGTAAAACATAAGCCTGACCGCTTTCACCCAGAACAAGTTTTTTACTTAGGTCCTTAACTGTTTCCTCAAGCTGGCCAAATTCGCCCTGCAAGGTCTCCAAACGTTTTGGATCTCGCAGAAATATCACTTCCACCAGTAGGTCTTCAACAGCATCAATACTCGTTCTAAAAGCAAGAATACTGTCGACAGACGTTATTGAATCACCGATCAAAGTACGAAGGTTTTCACCGCTTTTCGCCGAGATCTTTTCGCCATCCTGAACAAATTCAGATACCGCATCGTCAATTAATGGCGCCATCTTTACTAGAAAAGACTGATGGATTTTTGCAAGTTCTGTTGTGTTTTTTTCAGTTTCGGCTTTTTTAACCAGACGCTGTTCGACATCATTTTTTAAATTTGAAAGACTCGCAGACAAGTCGTTTTCTACATCTCTCAGTTTTTCCCATTTTTCAACATCACCAGATCTAATTGGGGAATTCTCGATGGCCAATCTCAATTTGGCAATCCGCTGGTCGAGAATTTCGATTGTTTTTCGGTGACCTTCTAAGTTAGCGTTGACCATTAGATCCGGAGCCGAAGAAGAAATTTCGGCTGCATATTCCGCCAAATTCAAAGCGGATTCCATTTCCGGCATGCTCTGCTTGGTGATTTTGTCCGTCGACAAAGAAACTTGGACAAAAGAATACCAGGCGATTATCCCGGCAATCACACTCATTGAAGCCAGTAAACTTAGCGCCAGGAATAACTTACCGTTAATTTTGAGTTCAAAATAACGCCGATTGCCATGTGTATTAATTTCAGTCATTTGGACGTTCTTCTATCGCATATGCAAATCGAGATATCTCTAATGACGCACTGAGACAAAAAGTTGCAAGCAGGATTGTAAAAGCGCTTTCACAAAGTTTTTTTATCAAAACGCCTAAATATCCCTTAAAGATAGTCTGAATTGCACCAAATCAGCGATTTGCGCTGAAATAATGTCAATAATCAATATATCTCTAAACGACTCTAAGACAAGGAAAAGCCCTTGTAGCCATTTTTGACTATTTCCTCACAAGCGGCCAAATAGCGCTGAAAACCCAAATACGGCATAAAAATTCGCGGTTTACCAGGAATATTTGCGCCCAAATACCATGAGTTACATGTCGGAAACAAAGTTTGGCTGGCAAGCTCATTTGTTTGAGCTACCCACGCTTCTTCCGCATCGCCAGAAGCTTCGATCCTATTGCTTTTAGTTTTCCGGCAATGGGTTATACAATCGGAAATCCATTCCACATGATGCTCAATAGCCGGCATCATGTTTGCGAGGACAGAAGGGCTTCCTGGGCCCGTCACAATAAATAAATTTGGAAATCCGGAAATAGCGACTCCAAGATATGTTTTCGCGCCTTCAGCCCATTTCTTTTTTAACGACGTTCCATTTCTGCCTTGAATATCAATTTTTGCGAGGGCACCAGTCATTGCATCAAACCCTGTGGCAAAAACCAGCTCATCCAACTCAAATTCTTCCCCATTTCGTCGGATACCATTTGCCGTAATTTCTTCAATTGGATGTTCAGAGACATCCAGTAGCGTCACATTATCCCGATTATATGTTTGATAATAATCTGTATCGACGCACATTCGTTTACAGCCAACAACGGTTTTAGGAGACAGTTTCTCGGCAATTTTCGGATCCTCAACCACCTCCCGAATTTTTCCTCGAACAAAATCTGCCGCGGTATCATTGGCCTCTTTGTTGGTTAAAAGATCATTGAAGGCCCCTAAAAAAGTCAACCCTCCCCTTTTCCAGCGCTGTTCGTACACCGCTTGCCTTTCCTTGTTGCCGACATCCATTGCCATGTCCTCATTAATGGCGAGGAGAAAACCAGATCTGGAATTCTTTGCTTCCTCCCGGTAGGATTTATAGTTGGCTTTTCTCTCGCGCTCATATTCCGGATCATAAGGCCCATTGTAAGCAGGTATCGCGTAGCTCGGCGTTCTCTGAAAAACGTAAAGATGGTCCGCTTGTTCTGCAATGAGCGGGATAGATTGGACACCAGAAGAACCAGTACCGATAATCCCGACTTTCTTTCCAGTGAAATCAGGCTCTTGATGCGGCCAGTTTCCTGTATGATACGTACCCCCTGTAAATGTTTCGCGGCCTTTGATCGCAGGAATATTAGTCGATGAAAGACAACCTGTTGCCATTACACAAAAACTAGAGACAATTATCTCACCACCTGCCGTAGTCGTTATCCAGCTACTCGACGTTTCGTCAAAGGTCATTTTCGCAATGTGCGTATCAAATTGAATGTCCTGACGCAATTCGAATCTGTCCGCCACATGATGGGCATATTTTAGAATTTCTGCCTGCGTCGCATATCGTTCTGACCACACCCATTCTTGCTGTAATTCTTCCGAAAACTGATAAGAATATTCGAGGCTTTCTACATCACATCTCGCCCCGGGGTAACGATTCCAATACCAAGTGCCGCCAATATCTCCGCCAGCTTCAAATACTTTTACTGAAAAGCCGCGGCTGCGCAGGTTATGCAGCATATACAAACCGGCAAATCCGGCGCCCACGACAACGACGTCATAGTTATTTTTGGTCATCTTTTTGGCTGTCCCTGATTTTTTTTATTTTTATAAGGCTCTATCTGTGGCGCTTAGTTTATCACAAGTTGCTTACACAGCAACATCAGTGGCCAATTCAGTGCTTTTTGTTCCGCGTCGTTCATGTTAATCAAACGCTTCATATGCATGACCAAGACAACTTTAGGAAATAGATGACTAAGCTGAGTGTTATAGGAGCAGGTGCATGGGGAACGGCCTTGGCAATTACGGCAAGGAAAGCCGGAAATGATGTCGTCTTATGGACCCGTCATGGTGCCCATGCAGACTTGCTCAATACCGAAAAGTCTAATTCTGCCTACCTACCAAACATTCCGCTGGCGTCCGGTATAGCAGCAACATCTGATATCCAATTTGCAGCTCAATCTGATATCATTTTATTGGTGACACCGGCACAGCATGCTCGTGAAACACTCTACAGATTAAAGCCAGAAATCGAGTCCGAAACCGCACTCGTGATGTGCTCGAAGGGAATTGAGCAGGAGAGCGGGCGATTGATGAGCGAAATCATGGAAGAAATAGCCCCATCAAACCCCCACGCCATCCTTTCCGGGCCAAATTTCGCCGCCGAAATCGCACGCGGACTACCGGCTGCCGCAACACTCGCTTGTCGACATCGGGAACTTGGTGAAAGCCTTGTGAAAGCAATTGGCCTACCTACATTTCGACCCTATTTGACTGATGACGTGATTGGCGCGCAAATTGGCGGTGCAGTAAAGAATGTCCTTGCCATAGCCTGCGGCCTGGTCGCTGGCGGTCGATTGGGAGAAAACGCCCGAGCAGCGCTCATTACGAGAGGTATGGCCGAAATATTACGGTTAGGGGAAAAATTGGGGGCTCGAGCCGAAACCCTTATGGGCTTGTCTGGCTTCGGAGATCTCATTCTTTGCTGTACTTCCCAGACCTCAAGAAATTTTTCTCTTGGGGCCGGGTTGGGACAGGGTGATATCCTGGAAGAAATACTCCAGGAGCGAACCGCCGTCACAGAAGGTGTTTATACGGCCTCTGCTATTTGTAAGTTGGCAGAAAAATTTGGTATCGACATGCCAATTTGTGCCGCCGTTGATGAGATTCTAAATGGCGGAACTGCTGTCTCCAGCGCTATTGAAGATTTGCTCGCCCGGCCTTTTAGAGACGAGAAACTCGCCGGATTCTAATTGAGGACATTGAAGGAATAAATATGCTGTTTATCGCCCATTGCACGGACAAACCCGACCATCTGCAAGTCCGCCTGGATGCCCGTCCAGATCACCTCGATTTCCTTAAAAATAAGGGAGATGCCCTAAAAATTGCTGGCCCAACTATGACCGCAGAGGGCGAAAAACCGAACGGTAGTCTGATTATCTTTGAAGACCGTGATCTGGAAGCCGCAAAGGCTTGGATTGCCAGCGATCCTTACGCTGGAGCAGATCTCTTCGAAAGTGTGATCGTCAAGCCGTGGAAACATGCCATCGGTGGCGGCATCTAAGGACGAAAGAATACGACTTCTGTCTTAAGGATAGGTGTTGCCCCCTTGGTTTTCTTGTGATCTATTAATTGAAAATAATAAACAAGAAACGAGGTATTCTATGCTGTTTAGCCAAGAGCATAACGAGCTTAAGCGGACCGTAAACCGGATTATCGACGAAGATCTTAATCCAAATGTAGATGAGTGGGAGAATGCGGATATTTTCCCTGCCCACGACGTCATGAAAAAGATGGCCGATGCCGGCCTCCTCGGCATCGGTAAGCCTACTGAGTATGGCGGACTTGACCTGGACTTTTCATATGAAATGGTCTTCGCAGAAGCATTGGGCGGAATCCGTGCTAACGGAGTCTCTACGTCGATTGGTGTTCAAACCACTATGTGTACGCCAGCACTTACCAACTACGGCAGCGAAGAACTCAAACAGGAATTTTTGGTTCCCACAATTTCAGGTGATCTTGTTGGCTGCATTGGTGTAAGTGAAGAAACTGCCGGATCCGATGTTGCAAATACCCGGACTCACGCAAAAAAGGACGGCGATGACTATGTCATCAACGGCTCGAAAATGTGGATTACTAATGGCGTGCAAGGGGACTGGATCTGCCTCCTCTGCAATACCTCCGAAGAGGGTGGGCCGCATCGAAATAAATCCCTGATTATTGTACCTCTGAAAAGCAAGGGCGTTTCCGTTACCCGCAAATTGGACAAACTCGGTTTGCGTTGTTCTGATACCGCACAGCTTTTCTTCGATAATGTCCGCGTCCCCATACGTTACTTGATTGGCGAAGAAAACAAAGGCTTTACGTACCAAATGCGCCAGTTTCAGGAGGAACGGCTTTTTGTCTCCGCTCGTGCGCTTCGGGGAATGGAAATGGCAATTGAGGACACCATTGAATATACCGGACAGCGTAAAGCCTTCGGCGGCACCATTTTGGACAATCAGGTCGTCTATCACAAGCTCGCAGAAATGCAGAGCGAACTGGAAGCTGCACGAGCTTTACTCTATCGAACCACTGAACAATATGTTGCGGGCGAGGATGTCACAAAACTTGCTTCCATGACTAAATTTCTAATGGGTAATCTGGCAAATAAAATCCCCAGTGCTTGTTTACAATATTGGGGCGGGCAAGGATTTATGTCAGAAAATTGGATATCCCGAGCCTACCGAGATTTAAGATTGACCGGGATCGGCGGCGGCGCAAACGAAATAATGCTGGAAATTGTCGCTAAGAAAATGGGAATATATCCTGGTATGCGAAATTGAGCAAAGGCAAGGGATGACCCATGAATACCTGGTTAATTAAATCGGAGCCTGGGGCCTGGTCATGGCAAGACCAGTTGGACGCGGGAGAGAAAGGGACCTTCTGGGACGGCGTTCGCAACTATCAAGCCTCAAATAATATGAAATCCATGAAAATTGGAGATCAATGCTTTTTCTATCATTCTGTTAAAGAGAAGAGCATTGTCGGTATCGTTGAAGTTATCAAAGAGTATTACCCAGATCATACAGATCCGAAAGGCCGCTTCGGCATGGTAGATGTAAAGGCTATACAAACCTTGCCTATGCCTGTGACTCTCGCCGAAATAAAGGCAGAACCAGTATTGGAAAATTTGGCGTTGGTCAGGCAGAGCCGGCTTTCAGTCGTCCCTATTGATGCGGCGTCATGGAAGCATATTTGTATTATGGGCAAACTGTAAAATTTTAAGCTGGAAAGCATTAGGTAATCCCCCCCCGATCCCTTAAGATTTCTGGCTAAGAACGTCTTTCGTCAAATTGGATCCCATGAACATCAACGAACCACCATCTGGCAGCAACCTGCAGGCTTATGCTTTTCTGGTTTTGACCACTATATGCTGGGGAATGAATGCCGTATTGGGTAAATTTGCTGTTGGTGAAGTCTCACCGATGGCACTGGTTTCTTTGCGATGGATGGGTGTTGTGATTTTGATGACGGTTATTGCCCGGCGTCAAGTTGCAAGAGACTGGCCAATCCTGAAAAAAAGATTGGTTTACATGCTCATCATGGGCAGCCTGGGTTTCACCGGCTTTAATATGCTATTTTATGTTTCAGCTCATTCAACTACCGCCGTCAATATTGGAATTCTTCAGGGATCAATTCCCGTATTTGTTATCACCGCAGCCTTCTTTGCTTTGAAGGCAAAGATTACTCCCATGCAGATCATCGGGGTTCTCTTGACTATTATCGGTGTGGTCATTGTCGGTTCAGGCGGTAGCTTGGAACGGCTGTCTAGCCTAGAACTCAATCGCGGTGATGTCATGATGCTCGGAGCATGCGCACTTTACGCTGGATATACCGTAGCTCTTCGTTTCAAACCAAAAGTTTCTGCTTTAAGTTTTTTCGCCATAATGGCGACAGCCGCCTTTGTAACGTCTTTACCGTTCACTTTTGTCGAAATTCAGCTTGAGCATTTCTTGGCACCGACTTCAACCGGTTGGATCGTCGTTGTCCTGGTCACACTTTTTCCGTCCTTTATCGCACAGCTCACATTTATCCGCGGCGTCGAGATTCTCGGGCCCGGCCGCGCAGGTGTCTTTGCGAACCTCGTGCCGGTTTTCGCTTCTATTTTCGCTGTGAGCTTCTTAGGCGAGCCGTTCGAAATATTTCAAGGAACGGCTCTGGTCTTGGTCCTGTTCGGGATATGGTTGTCTGAGCGCGGGAAAGCTACCTAAAAATCGCTCACAATACCCTTGCGTTCCCAATCCCCATATCGCGTCGGCTCCAAGCCTTTGGGACCGCCGATCTCGCCATCTGCCTGGGTTTGCGTGATTGCAGTTTTTTCGACTTTCTCGACAGCATTTTCCGACGTTTCTTGCGCATCGTCATCCATCGTTTTTTTTTCGTCTACCATAAATTTAATCCGCTTACGTTATTCTAGTGTCTTATGGCATAAAAATAGGGCGTTGATCCATAGACTTCCAGTATTTCCAATCCCTCTATAGACCGCCGGGTCAATTTCCCGTATGACACCGACATGAATGACCTACAAACCAATCCTCGGCGCGCTGCGGTACATCTGCTGACACGGGTCCTGCAAAAGCACCAGCTTTTGGAAGAAATCCTAAATCCCGTTCTCAAGGATTTGTCACCGCGTGATCGGTCCTTGTCGCGAGCTCTGGCTTCAACAACACTTCGTCATCTTGGCTCAATCGACGGCTTGATAGATAAAATGCTGGATCGCCCATTGTCCGACAAAATGTTCGAAATTAGACATATCCTGCGAATAGGTATCGCGCAAATCCTGTTTCTCAACATTCCCTCACACGCCGCGGTTCATGACACCGTAGAGTTAGTTCCCGAAAAGAGTAAATATCGGGGAATGGTCAATGCCTTGCTTAGGCGCACCGACCGGCAGGGTGCCAAGTTGCTAAATCAAATGGATGTCCCCAAGCACAATACGCCGCCTTGGCTTTGGGACAAATGGGAAGCTCATTACGGCGATAAAATCACGCATGAAATAGCTGCCGCCAATATGACGGAGGCCAAACTGGATATCTCTACCAAGAGCGATCCGCAGAAGTGGGCAAAATTGCTCGACGCCGATATTCTGGCAACCGGGTCATTGCGTCGGCCCGCCGCAAGCGATGTAACATCCTTACCAGGCTTCAGTGATGGAGAGTGGTGGGTCCAAGACGCGGCCGCATCAATCCCGGCTTCATTGTTCGGCAACGTCAAAGGAAAAACTATTCTGGATAGCTGTGCGGCGCCGGGCGGCAAGACTGCTCAATTAGCCGCGGCTGGTGCCAAGGTAATTGCACTCGATCGATCAAAGGGCCGAATGAAGCGCTTGGCAGAAAATATGGATCGCCTACAGTTAACTGTAGATTTACAAATTGGTGAGGCAGAAAATTTTTCTCCCGAACGAAAACTGGACGGAATACTTCTTGATGCACCCTGTTCCAGCACCGGAACACTCCGCCGTCATCCAGATGTTGCCTATTTAAAAACACCTGCGGACATAGAAAAACTCGCCTCATTGCAAATGCGGCTTCTTGATGCCACATCAAAGCAACTCACACCCGATGCAATACTTGTATATAGCGTTTGCTCATTACAAGCTGAAGAAGGCGAGCATCAAATTGACGACTTGCTGAAGCGTGATTCTAGCCTTAAACGGCAGCCGGTAGACGCGAGTGAAATTGGCGGGCTATCCGAGGTAATTAATGCAAAGGGCGATATCCGTTGCTTACCCCAGCATTCAGGTGGCATGGACGGGTTTTTTGCAGCACGGCTTGTTAAAATATCTGGTTCATGAGCTTGAGCAGAACCGCTTGAAATGTTAAAGGAATATCATGCGTAAACCCGTTAGAATAGCACCGTCAGTTCTCGCAGCAGATTTTGCGAAACTGGGAGAAGAAGTCGCCGCCATCACAGCCGCCGGTGCAGATTTTATTCATCTAGATATCATGGATGGACATTTCGTCCCCAACATCAGTTTTGGACCCGCCGTAACAAAGTCAATTCGTCGTTATTCTGATAAGCCTTTCGATTGTCATTTGATGATTTCACCGTTTGATCCATTTGTCGAAGAATTCGTCGATGCTGGTGCTGACATAATTACATTACATCAGGAATCCGGCCCGCACGCCCATCGAAGCCTGCAATTGGTAAAGTCACATGGAATAAAGGCTGGCATCTCTTTGAACCCGGCGACGCCGGCATCAACACTTGAACATGTGATGGATGAGGTCGACTTGATTTTGGTGATGAGTGTCAACCCTGGCTTTGGCGGTCAAAAGTTTATTGCCTCCCAACTCAACAAAATCCGTACCCTCCGGTCCATGATCGATGCATCTGGACGGGATATTGATTTACAAGTTGATGGGGGTATCAATGCAGAAACCGCCCCTCTGGTTATAGAAGCCGGCGCCGACTTACTTGTCGCTGGCAGTGCGGCATTTAAAGGTGGTCCGAGCCGGTATGCTGCCAACATCAACACACTATTGGGCAGAGCATGACAGCCGCCGCGAATTTGCCTGATGTAAAAGGCTTACCTTCGCGGCGTACAGTTCTGGATATCATTTTCGCAAGCGGGCCATATCAGGCCAGCTTGAAATCACGCGTTCCCAAACGGCTCTCCCTCGTTCCCGTCGATGTATTTCCCGGTGATAGCGATCGGGCCGATAGCATCTTTCAGGGTCATTTTGATTTTGCTGGGAACGAAATGTATATGGCTTCTCCGGAGCCCTGGTACGCCGAAGATCAACCCCTTGCATGGCACAAGGAGTTGCATGAATTTGCATGGCTGCGAGATTTTTCCGCAAATGGCAGTGAAGCGGCGAAACGTCATAGCAGGGCACTTATTCTATCCTGGATTTCGCACTTCGAAACTTATGCACCTTATATTTGGGATGAAGATGTTTTGTCTCAAAGGTTACTCAGCTGGTTTTGTTACAGTGATTTTCTAATGGAACCAGAGGACAGCGATTTCAATTTCAAATTTCTTCGCTCCCTTAGACGACAATATCTCCATTTATCGCGCATTAGTAAAAGAAAGTCAGCTTTTCAAGATCGATTTTGTTTATGGCAGTCCTTGTTATATGGCACATTATGTTTCCCGGATTTGCAAAAACAGACTGACAAAATTATGACCAGTCTGGAGGCGGAATTAGATCGGGTGGTTATGACGGATGGTTGTCATATTTCAAGAAACCCGGAACAGCATCTGATTTTGCTCGGACATCTTGTCGGTTTACGTAACACCTTGATGGCGGCGAATGTAATTGTTCCAATCATACTTAATAATACAATCGACCGACTTGCCCCTGCCGTCCGGTTTTTTCAGCATGGAGATGGCAGACTGGCTCTTTTTAACGGAGGGAGTCAGATGGATGACGGCTATTGTGATACGCTCCTCTCGGTATCTGATGCAACAGGCCGAGCACCGCACCGGTTTCCACAAGGAGGGTTTGAAAGATTAAAAGCGGGACGGGCCTTCCTTCTAATTGAAACGGGCGAAGGCGGCAGATCCAAACAACAGCTTCGGCATTCAGGCCTTCTTAGTTTTGAATTCAGTTACGGCAGAGAGCGGTTGATTGTCAATTGCGGTGGATCACGCGATCTAGAGTCCTCTTGGGGAAAAGCCCTAGCATCCACCGCAGCACATTCAACGCTTGGTTTCGACAATTTGAATGCTGTTTTCCCAACTAGCCAAGAAGCAGAAGCCGAGCACGGCGCTGTGGTACGTAACGAAGAAGAAGGAAATGTCTGGCTAGATGTGGAAAGTACTGGTTATTTATCGTCAGTTGGACTACGCCATCGCCGCCGCATATATATGGATGCTAGTGGACTTGCTCTGCGCGGCGAGGATCAAATAATTCCAGAACAGCAGCTTTCGGCAAACAGGTCCCATTTTAAACTCCGTTTTCACCTCCATCCTGATCTGAGCATATCACGAAGTGCTGGTGGCAAGAATATATTGATCCGAACCCCGAGCGGCTCTGGCTGGAAATTTCTAACCGGCGCTCCGCTGCTGACTCTGGAAGAAAGCGTTTATTGCAGTATTCCCGGAGAAAGACGACACAACCAACAAATAGTTATTGGCGGTCACATTGAAAATGGAAGCCCCGTGCGCGTTAAGTGGGCCCTTACTCGATTATCGGAATAAAGTTAATTCGCGCAACGCTAATCAAGCGTCATTCTAAAGCTGCCAGCGTTTGATGTTTGAAGAAAACTCAGTTTTCCGCCAAATTCCCTTTACATCAGCGAGAAGCCCTTTCTCAGTCATCATACTTTCCAAAGCGGACGTCGAAAGATCAGTATAAACAGAATGCGCTACCGCCCCGATAATTGCATCATATCCATTTAAATTTGAGAGACTCTCAATTAGGTCAATATCCAAGAACTGGCGTGCTTCGTCTTTGTCAGCAAGAGGATCATGAATATCTACTTGATGTCCCAGCTCACGCAATCTAGAAATAATGTCAGTGACTTTTGTATTCCGTAAATCGGGAACATTCTCCTTAAATGTCAAGCCAAGAACCAAAATTTTGCAGTTTCCGTCAAGATTTGTATCGACACTTTCGGCGATGAAACTGCCCATGGACTCATTTATACGTCGGCCCGTCAAAATCAAATCCGCAAAATGCCCGACTTCATCAGCTTTATGCGCAAGATAAAAGGGATCAATGCCAATACAATGGCCGCCGACAAGGCCGGGTGTGAAATTCAGGAAATTCCATTTTGTCCCAGCTGTTTCCAACACATCATAAGCCGAAATACCAAGTTTCTGAAAAATCATCGTGGCTTCGTTTACAAAGGCGATATTGATATCACGCTGCGCATTTTCAATTACTTTGGCTGCTTCCGCTGTCTTGATATTTCTTGCACGAAAAATACCGCCAGATGTCGCGGCGCCATAAATATCGGAAAGAATATCTGTAATTTCTTCGGTTTGTCCGGATACCACTTTAATAATTTTATCAACAGTATGTACTTTATCGCCGGGGTTAATACGCTCCGGGGAGTATCCTAAATAGAAATCCTGCCCCGAAATCATACCAGAGCTTTTTTCCAACAAGGGTCCGCAAATATCCTCTGTTACACCCGGATAAACAGTACTTTCTACAACTACGATTGATCCTTGTTTTAAAATTGACCCAATACCGGCACAGGCGCCTTCCAACGGCGTGAGATCGGGTTTGTTATTCTCATCAACTGGCGTAGGCACTGTAACGATATGGACATCAGCCTCAGAGATTTCCTCGATTTCTGTCGTAAAGACCATGCTGCTTGCCCGCAAAAGAGGTGGATCAATCTCAAAAGTTCTATCCATTCCCTGGCGAAGTTCCTGAACGCGTTCTTTATGAACGTCATATCCGATAACAGTAAATTGTCGGGCCAGTGCAACCGCTAAAGGCAGCCCCACATATCCTAGACCGACAATAGAGATAGTCGTTTTGTTGCTAACTTTTTCCAGGCCGTGTAAGGCCGCCGGAGAAGAATTCGCCATAATGTCTTTTTCCAATATTGAATTACACGTCGTTGGTACTGCCGCGAGAATAGAATGTCTAAGTTTTTTTTTCGTTAAATTGTTCCGAAAACCTGCCCATCATGCTATAGCGCCAGCGTGTCTTCAATCACCTTCATCAAGGATACAATTATCGATGCCTGTCAGTGACCTTCAATCTGTGAACCGTGCTCTTATTTCTGTCTCTGACAAAGCAGGGCTCATTGATCTAGGAAAAGCGTTAGTCGCGCTGAATATAGAAATTCTATCAACTGGCGGAAGCGCTAAAATGCTTCAAGACGCCGGTATATCTGTTACTGAAGTTGCGGATCATACTCGTTTTCCGGAGATGATGGATGGCCGCGTTAAGACTCTTCATCCGAAAATACATGGCGGAATCCTGGGCCTCAGAGATAACGATGACCATATGGCTGCAATGAGCGAACATGATATCGGGCCTATTGATCTTGTAATTGTTAATCTCTATCCATTTGAGGAAACTGTCGCAAAAGGGGCCGATTTTCACAACTGTATTGAGAATATTGATATTGGCGGCCCGGCGATGATCCGATCCGCCGCTAAAAACTACGGTTTTGTAAATGTCATTGTCGATTCAGAAGATTATGCGGCAATCATAAAGGAACTTACTGCCCATAACGGGAAAACCAGTATCGATCTGCGCAAGCGTTTAGCGGCCAAGGCATATGCGCGTACCGGTGCTTACGACGCAGCAATATCGTCGTGGTATGCAGAACAATTGGGAGAAGAATTCCCGGATCGTATGGTATTTAGCGGTACCCGGCAGCAAATTATGCGATACGGAGAAAATCCGCATCAGTCGGCTGCTTTTTATTCGAACGACGAAAAACGGATCGGTGTCGCATCAGCGTCACAGCTGCAAGGTAAGGAATTATCGTATAACAATTTCAATGATACGGATGCCGCTTTTGAATTAGTCGCGGAATTCGACCCGAAGGTTTTCGGGCCGGCTTGTGCTATTATAAAACATGCCAACCCCTGCGGCGTCGCATTAGGATCTAGTTTGGCAGATGCCTATAAATCGGCGTTTGCCTGCGACACAACATCAGCGTTTGGTGGTATTATTGCCTTAAATCAAACTCTGGACCTCGCAACAGCCGAGGAAATTGTCAAAATATTTACTGAAGTGATTATTGCCCCTGACGCGGACGATGACGCAAAAGCTGTTATTGCTTCCAAGAAAAACCTCAGATTGCTCCTGACTGGGGGTCTGCCCGCTCCTGCAACCGGCGGACAGCTGGTAAAAACTCTTGCTGGCGGCTATCTTGTTCAAGATCGTGATACTCAGCTAACGGCCCAACCTGAGTTACAGGTCGTCACGCAGAAAGTTCCGACAGACCAGGAATTATCTGATATGAAATTTGCGTTCACCGTCGCCAAGCATGTTAAATCCAACGCAATCGTTTATGTACGAAATGGTGTAACTGTCGGCATCGGTGCTGGCCAGATGAGCCGAGTTGACTCGTCTAAAATTGCCGCAAGCAAAGCCCTTGAAGCGGCGCAAAACGCCGGCGAGAAAGCTTCCTGGGCCAAAGGCTCTGTCGTTGCATCTGACGCATTTTTCCCCTTCGCAGATGGTCTACTGGCGGCGGCGGAAGCCGGGGCGACAGCAGTCATACAGCCCGGTGGATCGATGCGCGATGACGATGTCATAAAAGCAGCTGACGAGGCTGGCCTTTCCATGGTCCTAACCGGCATGCGGCATTTCAGACACTAAATCACTTACGACAAGAAGGAGCACAGGAATGATCATTACGACAACTGGATCCGTCGAAGGACAAACCATCAATGCCTACCATGGCGTTGTCGCTGGCGAAGCGGTTATGGGAACAAATTTCGTTCGTGATTTTTTCGCAAAAGTAACCGATAAAATTGGCGGCAGATCCGATGCCTATCAAAAGGAAATCAGAAATGCCCGGGGCCACGCCCTCGTAGATATTCAAGGAGAAGCTGAAGAATTGGGTGCAAATGCGATCGTCGGTGTCAGCGTTGATGTTGAGGTAATTGGTGACAGCATGCTCATGGTCGTTATTTCAGGAACAGCTGTCTCCGTCTCCTGATCCCGTGCTCCTAATGGTCGGGTTCACGTACAAAACTCATCAAGGCAGCGCCAATCAGTAGCAGAATAAAAATGACGATCATCGCTGGCCTTTGCTGTCCTGTTGCTGTCGTTACAACGCCAATTAATAAAGGTGCGACAAAAGCGGTTGCCTTGCCGGAAAGAGCAAACAAGCCAAAAAACTCCCCAACCTTGTCCGGCGGAGACATGCGCGCAATCAATGTTCGGCTTGCTGCCTGCGCGGGACCAAAAAACAGGCCCATAATGAAGGCAAAAACCATAAAGACCATTTCAGCCGGACTTGCAAACAAGCCGCCGCCTTCAACGGGCATGGCGGCAGGAAGGCCGAACAGAACCTGGCCATGGCTTATGGAAAGCACACCAACAGAGGCAAAGGACAACCCTAAAACTGAAATTACAATCGTCGGCTTGGAGCCGATTTTGTCATCCAGCCAACCACCGATAAAACAGCCGCCGATGGCGAAGAAATTTATCAGGATGCCAAAAATACCGAGCTGTGTCGTTTGCCAGCCAAACAAGCCCGCAGCGTAAATCCCGGAAAACCCGATCAATGCCAATATGCCATCGTTGTAAAACATCCGGGCAACCAGGAAAAACATGACGTTCTTATAGTTTCTCAGTGTCCGCAACGTGGTGAGCAGCGAGCTCAGCCCTTGTTTGACCGCAACGCGCTTGGAGACACCTGTAGGTTTTGTATCCGGCGTGAATAATAACATTGGCACAATGAAGACAAGCAACCAAATCGCCGCCATCGGCCCGGTAATCCGGTCCGGCTCATGCGTCGCCTTGTCCAATCCAAACAGCGGTTCAGCAGGCATGGAGAAACCAAGGAGCACGATAAACAAGGCGATGAGCCCGCCGATATATCCCAGTCCCCAGCCAAAGCCGCTAAGTCGCCCCATTTTCGATTGCGGCACCAGGTTAGGCAGCATGGCATTGTTGAATACCAGGCTAAACTCAACACCAATGGTTCCAACAACAATAGCAACAAGTATCCAGATGATCCCGCTCTGCTGCCCCGGTACAGCCCACCATAAGGCAAAAGCGCCAACAGCACACATAATTGAAAAGAAGACAATCCAGGGTTTCCGCGCCCCTCCGGCATCCGCTATTGATCCAAATACCGGGCTGAAAAGGGCAATCAGAATTCCGGCCGTCGCTTGCGTATAACCCCAATAGGCCTGTCCTTGTGCAGGTGAGGAGGCCACAAAGGTGGTAAAATACGGCGCGAATATGAAAGTTGTTACAACGGTGAAATAAGGCTGATTGGCCCAGTCGAACATGGCCCACGAGAATTTCCCCAGGCGGCTCGCTTCCGCCGCCTCTGTCCGGCTTTCCCCCATTGTCCCCTCCTTGATTAGACACAGCGTCCTGTCAGGCTACGACAATGTCCGAGCTTATTCAATCTTGATCGGGCGTAAAAAAATAGACTAGTCCTTCAACTGATCATGGATCGGAACTGCCGATTTGCATAAGCCAATTTGGAGACGTCCAGCGACCCCAGGGTTTTGAACTCTCTAATTAATTCCGACGACCGCTTTATCGGTGTCTGATGCTCTTTTACCCAATATTCAAAAGCTTTCCGTCCGGCATGTCCATTGGATCCGATGAAAACAGAGTTGGTGAGTGCCCGTTGTTGACCATAGAGATCATCGATAATTGCGGCGATGGCGAGCCGATCCCAGTTCGTTTCTGGCACTACTGTCTCAGCTGCGGAGCGTAACCAATCCAGGTTAAGTTCTGCTCCAACAGCAAAATAAACTTCACCCACTTCCGTGATGGGGCGTGTGTTGCTGTTTCCCACCTGAACAATATCCAGTGACGACCGCAAGGGACCCAGCGCCGCCATCCGACGTGAAAGATCATCCGGCACACCCGCAGCAATTAACTGGTCAGACCGATCGACAAATAAATTGCGGCCCTCATCACTCAACAGCCCTTCCAGACCTCGCTCAAGTTTCCGCATATCCGCGGATAACAATTTGACCTCTGCGGCAATATCAACGCTGCTGGACAACCGGCGCAGACACCAGAGGGTTGCCCGACGCGCCAATTTCTGCGTCACATCAATCATGCGCCCCTGGATATCACTCGAGATTTTATTGTCCTGCGCTTCGATCCCTGCCCATAATCTGTTCAGGTCAAAAACATCACAAACCAAGGCGAAAGCGCGGGCAACTTCTTCCGGACGGCTTCCCGTTTCCTCCATCATCTGCATGACAAAAGTCGGCCCGGCGCGGTTGACTAGCTGATTGACAATAATTGTTGTGATAATTTCTCGGCGCAGTCTGTGGCCCGAGATAAAGGCCGCATATTTCTTACGAAGCTGTGGTGGAAAATACTCCGTCAACCAGCTTTCATAATACGTATCGTCCGGCAATTTTGTTTCCAGAATGTCAATATATAGTGTCATTTTGGCATAGGCCAGCAATACGGACATTTCCGGCCGGCTCAAACCGCGCCCCGTTGCCTGCCGATCAGCAAGTTCTTCATCATCTGGGAGAAATTCCACATGCCTGTTAAGTCGATCCTTTTTCTCCAGGCCAATCATAAAGCGGACATCCTCAGAAAAATTATCCGAGCCTTGCCGCTCCGCCGTGGTGAGCGCCTGGGTTTGCAGATAATTGTCTTGCAGGACATGATCAGCGACATCATCCGTCATCTCGACTAATATTCTGTCCCGTTGCTTACCTGTCATCTCACCGTCATCGAGAACAGCACGCAACAAGACCTTGATATTGACTTCATGATCCGAGCAATCCACGCCGGCAGAATTATCGATGGCATCCGTATTCAATCGGCCGCCATTTTCTGCATATTCAATACGGCCAAGCTGGGTAACACCAAGGTTACCGCCTTCGCCAATAACTTTCGATCGAACCTCGCCGCCGTTGACACGAATAGCGTCATTCGCCCGATCCCCTGCATCACTGTTACTTTCATCGGCAGATTTGATATAAGTGCCGATCCCACCAAACCAGAGAAGGTCAACTTGCGACTTAAGAATGGCGACCATCAATTCGTTTGGCGGGACTTCGGGCTTCTTGATGTCTAGAAGCTTTTTAATTTCCGGTGTTAGCTTGATGGTTTTCGCCTTGCGATCAAAAATACCGCCGCCCTTGGAAATCAATTTACCATTGTAATCTTCCCAGGAAGATCGAGGTAATTTGAAAATACGTTCGCGTTCGACAAAGCTTTTCGCCGGATCCGGCGCCGGATCGATAAAGATATTCCGGTGGTCAAAAGCCGCAACCAACCGAATGTGCTTTGATAGCAACATACCATTTCCGAACACGTCACCGGACATGTCACCAATACCGGCAACCGTGAAATCCCTTGTCTGAATATCGTGGCCCACCTCACGGAAATGCCGCTTGACTGATTCCCAAGCGCCGCGGGCGGTAATCGCCATTTTCTTATGGTCATAGCCTGCGGCACCGCCTGACGCAAACGCATCGCCAAGCCAAAAACCGTAGGAAATCGCGACTTCGTTGGCTATGTCGGAAAAGGTTGCTGTTCCCTTGTCTGCCGCAACCACGAGATAGGGATCATCTGCGTCATGTCGAACAACATCCTCTGGTGGGACAACCGCGCCGCCAACGTAATTATCCGTTACGTCCAGCAACCCTGAAATGAAGATCTTGTAGCAGGCAATTCCTTCGGCTTGTATCTCTTCGCGCGTACCACCGTTCGGCAGCCTTTTGGGAAAAAATCCACCCTTTGAACCAACCGGAACAATAACTGTATTTTTGACCATTTGCGCCTTCATCAAGCCCAGCACTTCCGTCCTGAAATCTTCCCGGCGGTCCGACCAACGCAATCCACCACGTGCGACTTTTCCGCCCCGCAAATGGACGCCTTCCACACGCGGGCTATAGACAAATATTTCGACGTGAGGGCGGGGCAAAGGTAAATCGTCAAGTTTCTGGCTGTCCAACTTGAATGAAAAGTACGATTTGTCAGTGTTTTTCGCGTCTTTCTGATACACATTTGTGCGCAAGGTATTGATAATTAAATTGACGAAACGTCGTAGAATCCGATCATCATCGAGACTGGCAACATGATCGAGTTCGTCCCAGATATGTTTTAGTATACGCGAGACACTTTCAGTCCGATCGTCGGGAAAGGACGGATCGAAACGAGTCTGGAAAAGCTCGACCAATCGCTTCGATATATTGGCATTTTCCGACAAGGTATTAGACATATATGACTGACTGAACGTAATACCGGCTTGTCGCAGATACTTTGCATACGCCCGCAGAACGACAACATTTGACCAGGAAAGTCCAGCGCGCATAACCAAACGGTTGAACGCATCACTTTCCATTTTTCCTTTCCAGACACGCTCGAAAGTTTCTTCAAATTTTTTCTTCAATATATGAAGTTCAAGGGCCTGGCCGCCTGGTTCTACAAGCTCAAAATCATGAATCCAAATCTTGTCATCTGTCCCGCCGATTGAGACAAAATACGGATTTTCCGAGAGAACCTTGAGGCCCATATTCTCCATCATCGGCAGGCAGTCTGACAGGGAAAGCGGTTCGCCCGGACTATAGACCTTAAACCTCACCTTGTTATCGGGATCATCGATCCATCGGTACAGGTTCAGCTCAACGTCTTTGGTTTTACGGACGCGTTCCGTCTTTTCAATATCATGCAGCGACAGTTCCGCGTTGAAGCGTTCTTTGTAGGCAACGGGGAAGGCGTCGCCATACTGGGCCTTCATGCGAAGACCTTTTTCTTCGCCCCATTTATCCAGCAAGGCGTCGTAAAGATTGTCAGACCATTCCCTTGCAGCCGCAACCAGTTTCCGCTCGAGATCCGCAACATCAACTTCCGGCTTATGCTTGCTTTTAAGCGCAATAATAAAATGGATCCGGGCCAGCGCATCGTCACCGACCAGCGCATAATGAGAAGACACCGTCCCGTTGTGAACTTCCGCCAATATATCCGCAAATTTTTTGCGAAGTTCCGTGTTGAATTTTTCCCGTGGAACATACACCAAAACGGAAACAAACCGCTCAAACCGGTCGCGCCGGATCAAGGCGCTAATGCGGGGGCGTTCCTGCAGGGTCAGAATTTTTGAGGATGTCTTGAACAGATCATCGACAGAGATCTGAAATAATTCATCTCGGGGATAGGTTTCCAGAATATGGGCCAGAGCTTTTTCGTCATGACTGCTTTTCGTCAGTCCTGCTTTTTCAAGCGTCTGCTTTACCTTGCGGCGCAAATACGGAATGTCGCGGGGAATCCGATTATAAGCGGCCGAGGTAAACAGTCCGGTGAAACGGTACTCGCCAATGACCTCGCCTTTCTTGTTGAATTTTTTCACCCCCACATAGTCCAAATGCACAGCCCGATGAACCGTTGAGCGCACATTGGCCTTGGTCACAATTATCAATTCACGACGGCGTAGAAAATCTCTGACTTCCGGCGTCATTTCCCGGTTTCCGGTCATAATTCGGCGGGTTGGATCGCGTAATATCCCCAAACCGGACCCTTTGACGATATCCCAGCTGTCTTTTTTACCTTTTACCGCTTCTCCAAACTTAAATTCTCTGTAGCCGAGAAACGTAAAATGATTATCTGACATCCAGTTTAGGAGGGCGCGCGCTTCATCCACTTCCTCTTTTTCAAGAGGCGGCGGATTGTCAGTCAGGCTTTTGATGATATGGCCTACTTTGCCTAAAATAGGCTTCCAGTCTTCAACCGCCAACCGGACATCTGCCAACGTATTTTTAAGTTCATGCTCGATATCTGCGAGGATTTTTGGATCTGATTGTTCATCAATTTCCAAATGCATAATGCTTTCACGTTGACCCTTCTGACGGGCAGTTGGTGGTTTACTCAATATTCGATTGCGTTTCCCTTTTTCATCCCGATCTACGAAAAAGACGGGATGAATCACCAAATGGACCGTCAGTCCCCTCCGGCTCAACGTTGACGTAATACTATCAACCAGGAACGGCATATCATCATTGGCAATCTCTATGACTGAATGAGATGTTTTCCAGCCATGTTCTTCAAGATTTGGGCTGAAAGCTCGTAATTTTGCCATTCCGGGAGGGCGCTTTTCAGAAAATTTATACAGAGACAAAGCGGATCCGTAGAGGTGTTCCGCCGAGACCTCGAGGATATCTTCAGGTGACAGGCGTTCATAGTAATAGCGAACAAAAACCTGCACGTCGGCAGCGATTTTCTTGTCTAGCCGGTCCGCTACCATAGATAGAACTTCATCAATTTTCTCAGTCTTTAACTCTTCTGCTTTCGCTACCATTTCGACGTTTCCCAGCACATATAAAAGATCATGATTCCGTCACGCATTTTTAGAAACCTTAATTAAATTATCCTTTAGGGAATAAATTGCAATGAAAAATCTCTTGTAAAAAGTTTCGATTTTTCAAGGCGTTAAATATCCTCTGCCTAATTTATATGCAGAGAATGAATTTCAGAAATAAATCCCTGTTGTCGGATCCATCGCAGAGTAGAAAATACCGGCTTTACCGCGGCTTGTAGCTTGATAAAGAGCGGTGCAGGAGACGCACATAAGAGAATAATATTATGAAGAGGCGCTAAAGAAAACAAACGTTTGGTGCCTAGATCAATTATCAAGCAAAACATAGGGTCGTGTTAACCTGAATTGATCAAACCTAATTTAATATTCGTTCGAAAATATCACGAGGCTTTAAAAACGAGTATTAGCCCTTATCCCGGCTTACGATGTTTTGCAGGTTTGCAACAATCGCAATAGGATTATAATAATAGCCAGTTCCGTGTAGAAGATACCCAGTAAAGGGTGTTTATTGTGACTGCCAAAGTATGGCAAAAAATTTATCCGCAGCCAGGAGCCTCTTTTTCAAACCTGTAAAGATGAACGGCGTACGGTCCGAACGCATCCTGAAAGGTCTGGTCTTGCAGCTGAATGGATCGGTTCTCATCCAGGACTTCGATGTCCTGGTCAATAATATTATGTTTCACGTGAAACGTTGCCTCCACGGTCAATCGGCTCTTTGATCCCGCAAAAATATAAAAATTGCAGCGGTCCTGCTTCACCAATGCGGTCACCGCCGGTACTTTGTTCACTTCCTCCACAGTCACTCCATCTTCTATTCGAGCGCTGTTGAGGACCCGGGCTAATGATGTGATGCGGTCGTTAATATCCTTCACCGCCACACTCAGGTCTTTATGCTGCAACAACCCGGCTTCGACAAACGTCGGTTTAAATTGATGCACGAAATAAATGATCCCTTGGGCCCCGTGAATAATACTCAGCCAAACTTGACGCCGAACCTCATCGCCAGTTGGCAAGATATCCGGGTTACCAATACGGCTGGCCCCGACAACACTCCAGACCGGCTTCTTGCCATCTGTCCATCGTATAAGACGATCCACGCCTCTCGCAACCAAATCCAAGCGACCTCTAATTTCCGGGCTCGGGTGAGTAACCGGATAAATATCGAAGCTGACCATATCCGCCGCCTTCACATATTCAAGATAATCTTCCGGATGATTTGTTCTTGGTCCGCGGCCATGCCATTGATCCCAGCCAACGCCCTGCCCCAGATTGAGCATGACAGGCCGGCCTGTTTCCAAATTTCGAATATGTTGATAGCGTCTGATCATTTCTATTGGAGGGATTGGCGGCCCGTGTTTTTTTGTCCCCGGAATCGGCTGTGCGTTGTCCGGTTCATCTGTCAATAACCAGCCAACAATAATATTGCCATTGGCACTGTTAAGGCCCACGGCATTTACCTCGGCCATTACGGGCATATGCGCTTTCTTCAATTGGGCGAGCTGCGTTTCTGTTGGGCCCTTCCACAGACCCACATACAAATTGATGCCCAGTTTCTGAAATGCGAGCGCTTTTTCCGGAATTTGTAACCAGACTGCCAGCGGAAAAAAATCTTCGCGATTGAATATGCTGTCCCGAAAATCTGGTAATTCGTTTGTTTTCCCCGCCCCTGCTGAAAATAGCAAGATCGAGACGAACAACAGTACATTTGACGTGAGTCGACACAACACGATTAAAGAATTTCTTTGTTATTCCCGTGCAACACGAGGCATGTCAAATCATTGGAATAGAACGCACCGGTATCTATACCTATGCGATTATCCCTAAATTCTGGTTGGGCAGAAATACTATGGCCATGGACGATCACTTTTTCATATAACCCTTCATTCGCGAGAAACTCACTCCTAATCCACAAAAGATCGCGCTCGGTCTGCTCCTCCAGGGTCTTCTTTGGATTGACGCCTGCATGAACAAAATAGAAATCTCCCAACGAATAATAGCCTGTGAGTCCGTAGAGAAAATTTTTATGCTTAGAGGGCAACGCTGCCTCAAGTTCTGCCGATTTTGCGACCACATCAGCCACTGTTATGCTCTCCAGCGAAATATCTATTCCATAACTTCGCAGAGTCGCATCGCCGCCATAATGCAGCCATCTCTTTCCTTTAACAGGATCTTCAAGAAACCCTCTCATGGACGCTTCATGGTTGCCGTCCAATGTCACGATATTGAAATCAGGAAGATCGAGATCAACTAGTGTTTGAAGGACTTCTTTACTCTTGTTACCTCGATCCACATAGTCACCTAGAAAGACGATATGACGCTTTAGATAATCCGGAACAATTTCTTGTGTGGTAATGCGCTCAATCACCGAGAGAAGTAAGTCATTCCGCCCATGAATATCGCCAATGACATACGCCAATTCACCCGCTGGCATACGCGCATCCGCCAAGGGGACGGTTTCGCCTTGTATTTTTTGTGTCAGCTTCGACACCATGGTTGAAATTCGTGGCAGCGCCATAAAACAGTGACCTTATAATAGGAATAATCTGATTACATTTGGGCTCTTTAGATATTCCAAGCCCTACTTTAACACATTAACCAATAATATTTTGATCTTCTGAGGCAAAAAAAAATGGTAGTCTAGAAGACCACCATTTTATATGTTTTTAAAAATTTATTTCTCAAAAAAAATTGAACCGCCACCAAAAGTTTGGCTTTGTTTCATTATAAATTTGTTTTGTTAAATTCAAGTAACCTAAAAAATTCAATCCTTAACCAAAAAACTCTTTTTTCGCTTGCGGCCCATCCAACCAATTGCTGCCAGGGCAAACCCGAATAATAGAAACGCTGGAGGAAACGGGATCTCGCGCAAGCCGAATTTATTCGCCATGTCATTCAAAAACCCGTTTGCACTTGCAGTATCGACGGCTTTCACCATCGGCGCCTGTGCAACTTCGGAATACTCTGTCATATTAAGTTGTGTCTGCACCGCTGGATTGACAGCGTCAGGTGTTTGAGCAGCCCCTGTCGATAACGGTGCCGCGCTTACAGAACTCAAATGCAACATCGTTGTCAAAATCACGGCCTGGCATGATAGTCTAAATTTCAAGGCTGCGGCTCCCGTATCCGTGCAAAAACAGTGGTATTCTCTGTTACCAAATCTCTAATGTTGTTTACAGAATTAGGACATCTTGAAAAAAACTACATCCCTCATTTGGGGGATGGGGAAGTAGATTTTTCAAATTTTTGATAAATTACTGGATGATATAACATTCCCTACGACTAATTTGACGGAAAGAGGTCAATTACTCTTCCCTTAGCGCCCTATTAAAACTCAGAATTATTGGATCTACAAAATAGTCGAGGGCCGTGCGCTCTCCAGTTGTTATCATAACGTCAGCCTGCATGCCTGGGCGCAACTGCGTGACATCAATGTTAGCGTTGTCAAGATTGTCAATTTTTACCCGGGCAAGATAATGATAAGTGCCGGTCCGCTCATCTTCCAGGCTATCGGCGGAGACACTTATCACTGTTCCTTCAGCCGGCAAGGAAACGCGTTGATTGAAGGCTGGAAACCGGATCTGCGCCGGAGAGCCGATAAAGACAGAATCAATATCCGCCGTACTAACCTTGGCTTCCACGATTAGAGTCACGTCATCTGGTACAATATCCAGCACAGTTGCGCCGGGCGCAATTACGCCACCCGGTGTGTGAACCTGCAAATCGACAATATATCCAGCCGTTGGCGCCTTGATATCCGTCCTGCTCAAAACGTCTTCCGAAGCGCGTGATTGCTCTTCCAAATCAAAAAGCTGCGCCTGAATATCCCGTAGTTCGCCAACAACTTCGTCTATTAAACTATTCTGGAGTTCATTTATTTGTAGTTTTACTTCACCAATGGCTTGCCGTGACTGCGCAATTCTCGACAAATTCTGGCTGCGATTTCCGCGTAATTCTGCAAGGTTGCGTTGCAATGCGCGAAGACGAGGTCGTTTCGCCAAGTTCTTTTTGACCAAGCTGTCTACATCCTTGATTTCATCGCTTATCAACTTTATCTGGCGATCCGAAGCAAAAACTTGTCCCCCTAGTCCTTTTATTTCTTCGTCCAATTGCGCAATTTTTTGCTCAAGAATTGTTATTTGTCCCAATCTGCTTTTCCGGCGAGACTCAAAAATATTTTGCTGGCCTTGCATCACCTCTAACACGTTGGGCTCTTTTTTTCGTTCCTCCAGCCATTCAGAGAAGATAATTTTATCGAGGCCGTCGCGCTCTGCTTCCAACCTGGACTTTTGTGCTAAAGCTACTGTTCTGCGTCCGCGAACGATCTCCATAGAAGCTTTTGATTGAATTTCATCGAGAATAATCAAAATCTGCCCTTCTTCGACAAACTGTCCATCCTTGACTTTAATTTCCGAAACAATTCCGCCTTCAAGATGTTGAATGGATTTACGGTTTCCTTCAACACTTACAGTCCCTTGCGCAATAGCTGCACTGCCTAACGGCGCAAAAGCGGCCCAACCCATAAAAGCTCCAAAAAATATGAAGATTACCACTAAACCGAAAATTATTGGTCCGCGTACGTCCATCATCTTCTAAGGCCTTCCAAATAATTCAAGGCACTTTTTTGATCACCTTTTACAAACATCGCATAAATTTTCGATATCTCCGCATCGCTGAGCGGATGTGTTGTCAACGATTGAATTTTGGTTTTGATTTTGTCGCTCGGTCCCATTGTCAACACGGCCGCTTTTTTCTTAACTTTCGCGGCAGCCCCGTTTACTTGCAAATTACGCTGTGGCAATGGATTAACTGAGGTTTCCGTCCCATTGATTGGCGCAGGGGTTTGGGCACATTTTACGCCATATTGCTTTGATTTGACTACCGGTTCCGAATAATGTTTAGGTTTGACTGTCCTGTGAGGAAACGGTTTAGGAGCAACTACTTCCCGCCGATCCGCTTCTTCGACTTCCTTTCGAACGGTAAAGCTCTGAGTCCTTGGCGCAGGCAGTGATTTTTGCGGACCCTGTAATTTCATCATGACGCTATCGCGTTCGCCAAAGTCCTGTAGCATTCCATCTTTCAAAACAAGAATCTTGTCCACATGTTTAAGGATATTGGGACGATGGGCAATCACGATAATTGTCATTCCCTCGGCGCGCAGGTTTTCCATTGCACTCATCAAAGCACTCTCACCAACACTATCCAGATTCGCATTTGGCTCATCTAGTACTAGAAGACTTGGATCTCCGAAAAGGGCACGGGCAAGAGCTATACGCTGACGCTGGCCGCCAGAAAGAGCCGCACCACCTTCGCCGATTTCCGTCTCATAGCCCTTTTCCATCCGCAGAACCATTTCATGAATACCTGCCTTTTTGGCGGCTGCTATGACTTCTGCAGGATCGCCTTCGCTCATTCTGGCGATGTTTTCACGAATTGTGCCAGAAAAAAGCTCGATATCTTGAGGTAGATAGCCAATATGCTTTCCGCGGTCATCTGCACCCCACTCCGCCACGTCCATTTCATCAAGGCGGGCAAATCCAATTCTGGACTTTAGGTTTCCAACTAGAATTCGGACCAGCGTTGTTTTCCCCGCAGCTGTTGGACCTATAATTCCAAGAATTTCTCCAGGATTAATTTTAAAATTGATATTTCGAAGTATAGGTTCCGTTGTGTTTTTATGCGTGTAACTCAATCCTTCAACTGAAACACTGCCTTTAGGCTTGGGCAGCGGCATCGCAACTTCTCGAACCGCGCTTTCATCAAGTTCAGTTTTGAGCCGACCGTATGCCGCTCGCGCGGAAAGGAAACCTTTCCAAGATCCAATTGCCTGCTCAACTGGCGCTAATGCACGACCCATTATGATAGAGCCTGCAATCATTGATCCGGGACTCATTTCAGCCTGGATCACAAGCCAGGCACCCGCTCCTGTTACACCAATTTGTAACATAACGCGAACTAACTTGGACGCAGCAGCAAACATACCACCGCGATCGCTGGCAGCGGCCTGCAATGCTAGAGCATCAGCATGTCGGTCATTCCAGCGTTGAATAAGTTGCGGCATCATGCCCATTGCCTCGACTACATCGGCATTTCGAGAAGCCGTTTCCGCTTGCTTCATTGCCACCATTGACTGGCCACCAGATAAATTCAGAAGCTTGCGCGTCGCCCGCTCGTTGGCAATAGCGATCACCAGCAACACAATCGCGCCGATAACTGAAATCCACCCCAATAGCGGATGCAATAGAAACATGACGCCTAAAAAGATTGGGGCGAAGGGTGCATCCAAAATGGGGAAAACACTGGGACCTGTTAAAAACGACCGAAAGGTCCCGAGATCTCGTAGCGCTTGAATGCTAGCATCTTTACCAGAAGTCAACGTTGATACAATACTAGCGGTAAGAGCGGCGCCGCCTATTTGTTGATCCAACCAGCTGCTTATCCGGACAAGTACGAAGGTACGTGCGCCTTCAAGAAGCGACATGGTCAACAAGGCAAAACCGGCAATCAACATCAACAATATCAAAGTATCTGTATTACGGCTGGTAATAACCCGGTCAAAAACCTGCATCATGAATAACGGCGCTGTCAACATGAGCAAGTTTATTGCCAATCCAAAAACAGCAATCACAATAAAAACCCGTGAACATTTGTCGAGAGTCTCTTTGAGTAGCGGGTTTTTGTTATTATTCACGCTTTCCCCGATTTTTGAAAATTAGATATTATGGTAAATCATACCGTTTTTAGCCATTTTTGCCAATGCCCAATCAAGAAGAAACACTACATTTAAAACGCTGCCAAATGGTTAATTTATAGCGCCAGGTAAGCATTTTTTTAATGTAGTGTGTTGATCAAGCAAATTTTCATGGTTGAATAATGTTGCATTATGGCCCTTATTGGAGAAATACTAGGCAAAATTATGTCAATTAGCTTAGAAAATTGGTTTTGACTGTGTTAAAAATTGAGAAACACCGTCTGTTTTGTTTAGATTAACCAGTTCTGGCATTGTTGTTCAGAATGCAATTCATTAGGGGGAGGCATTATAGTGTTTACGCTTAAACAAATTCAGTCCGCTGCCACCCGGACATTAGTAATATCGTTAGCTCTGTTTTTTGCGGCTTGTTCGGCGCAAAATGAAGCGGCGTCAACAGCTCCGGTCACTCTTGCAGATTCTGCGGAATACATTATCGGACCGAACGACGAACTGGATGTTTTTGTCTGGCAAAACCCCGATCTTTCCGTGACAGTTCCTGTCCGCCCGGATGGTCGAATTTCTACGCCTCTTGTCAACGACATGGTTGCAGCCTCAAAAACATCGGCGCAGCTCTCCAAAGATTTGGAAAAGGAACTAAGCCAGTATGTGAAAGACCCGCTAGTAACAGTCAGCGTAAAAACTTTCAACGGCCCCTTCAGTCAACAAATTCGAATTGTCGGACAAGCATCACAGCCCATGGCAATTCCATTCCGCAATCGCATGACTGTTCTAGATGCAATGATCGCCGTTGGCGGTATGACCGAGTTTGCCGCTGGCAACCGCACTGTAATTGTTCGTGAAGAAGGCGGCGAGAAAAAATCTTACGGCGTTCGCCTGGACGACCTTCTCTTGAATGGTGATGTCAGCGCCAATGTTCCTTTAATGCCTGGTGATATACTTATCATCCCAGAAAGTTGGTTCTAGAATAAGGGCGGTATTGATATCGCCAGTAATTTGGCATTTGGGATCATAAAAAGGGTAGTCGTATCGTGATGTCTTCCAATCCATCAGTTTTCGGATTACGGTCTTTGAAAGCTAGTGTTTTTAGCTTTAGTTTGCTGGGGAGTGCTATTGTAAGCACTTCAACAGCGGTAGCGGCAGACTGGATCTTCACGCCATTTGTGGGGATCAGAGAAGCCTATACCGATAACGTTTTGTCTACAGCAACAGATACTGAAAGTGATTTCTTAACAACACTTAATGCCGGATTTACGATTGATGGGATTGGCAATAGATTGAATTTGCGCGGTTCCTATGATGGTGCATACGATTTTTATGCAGATACGTCGGACCTAAATGGATTTCGTCATAGTTTGCTGGGGAGCGCCAACGCAGAGCTGGTACAGGATCATTTTTTCATCGATGGTCAAATTGCTTACACGCCTGAAAATTTGTCAGATACCGGGGCGTCCTCTGCGATTGACAGAACTCTATCTAGTGATCAAACCCAAGTTCTAAATTACAGTATCAGTCCTTATTATTTGCAACGATTTGGTGGGACTGCAGTCGGGATAGCGCGGTATCGTTTTTCCCAACTCAGATTTGATGAAACCGATGTTGGCGGCGCCACGAGTAACCCCGGTACCGAGACGACAAATGAAATCAATCTAATTCTGGAAAACGGTAGAGATTTTAGCCGCACCAGCTGGACAGTTGAAGCATTTGGCATAGATACAGATGTCCAAGATGGTGATGATCTAAAACGCGGGACGTTTGTCGCCTCAGGTCAATATTCAATAAATAGGAATGTCGCCTTATTAGGCATAACGGGTTATGACGAGTTTGATGGCGAGAATATCGATAATGATGAAATCAGTGGTGCTTTCATTGGCGCTGGTGTTCGCCTCACGCCCGGTCCCAGAACAGATCTAAGTTTAGGGTATGGCTATCGGTATGGCGATAGTATCTGGAACATGGATTTTTCTTATATTGTTTCCAGTGCGGCAATACTTACAGCCTCCTACACTGTTGACGTAGGAACGGGTGGGCAGGCTTACACCAATAGAGACGTTCTGGATGAAGATGGTGAGCTGGTAAACACAAATTTCTCGAATTCTGATTTTGTCGGCACAACAACCAAATTTGAAACTTTTGATATCGGTATAAGTGGCACGCGCGGGGTTAATGGTTACTCTGCAGGAGCTTCCTATGAAAAGCGGGACTTTCTGACGACAAA
>Ga0315336_1000446_pt1 | contig 116972 bp, 96 predicted proteins | sample ASW5metaG_FD_204512 | JGI IMG/M metagenome (GOLD analysis project Ga0315336, IMG submission 204512) | Ammonia-oxidizing marine archaeal communities from Monterey Bay, California, United States - ASW #5 | ecosystem: Environmental > Aquatic > Marine > Intertidal zone | place: USA: California... | reverse complement strand
ACGATCGACCTTACCGATATGCAACAAGAGAGAACTATTGATGTGTCGAACCTGGCATCTGGAGTGTACATGGTACAGATCCAAGGAGAAGGAGCGAGCACAATGAAGAGACTCGTAAAAGAGTAATCGGTTATTTATAACCAACCAAAAAAAACCCCTCCAGAAATGGAGGGGTTTTATTTTTACAGGCGGATTACTTTTTCTTCTTATCACCTTTTACCGGCAGTCGGGCTTTTCGTTTACGAGGTCTTAATTTACCTGCGCTGCCCATTTGTATTTTTCCTCTTTTAGTTTTCTTATCACCTTTTCCCATATCTCTGTTAATTTAAGTTGTTCATACTCCTAAATTTACAAAGAAACTTAATAACCCAGATCACAATTTTAAGCTAGTCTCTAATTGACATCACGAAGGAAGGAATACCATCCACTCCTTTTTCAGACAGCATTTTGATGAAAGCACTGCCAATAATGGCGCCGTTCGTGGTTTCTGTAGCCTGTTGAAACGTTGCAGCATTGCAAATGCCAAATCCAACGATTTGTGGATTATTTAAATTCATAGCATTGATTCTTTGGAAATACTCGGTTTGTGCATTACCAAATTCACCCTGAGATCCAGTTGTACTGGCACTGCTCACCAAATAAATAAATCCGTTGGTGGCACTATCGATTTCTCGTATTCTTTCTTCTGAAGTCTGAGGTGTAATAAGAAATACATTGGTTAGGCCATTGTTTTCAAAAATGGCTTTGTAGTGATCCTGATATTCGTTTAGGGGAAGGTCGGGGAGTATAAGTCCGTCGATCCCAATTTCCTTGCATCTGTTGCAAAATTCGGGGACTCCATATTGCAACACCGGATTAAAATATCCCATGATGATCAAGGGGATGGAAACTGTTTTTCGGATATCGGCTAACTGTTCAAAAAGCAGTTGGGTGGTCATCCCGTTTCGAAGTGCTTGGGTTGAACTAGCTTGTATGGTTGGTCCATCCGCCAATGGATCACTAAAGGGAAGTCCAATCTCTATCATATCAACACCACTTTTTTCCAAAGCTTCAATAATAGGGACTGTATCATGAAGGTTGGGATACCCGGCGGTAAAGTAGATGGACAACAGCTTTTTGTTTTCCTGAAGTTTATCGTTTATTCTATTCATGAGTTACGTTCTGCGTTAATGATTGAGGCGGCATCCCCTGAAGTAGTCCTGAAGCGAGCTACGCTCTGCTTCATGGGCACTACAGGGATATAGCCGAAAGCATGCCCTCTCTCGCACTTCGTGCTTTGCAGGGCGAGAGAGGGAACGCCCACCAAATTAAAATTAATATTGTCGATCATTCTCATAGTTTGAAATGATCGATATAGGTGTTTAGATCTTTGTCACCACGTCCGCTCAAATTCACAACCACAACGTCCTCCGGCTTAAACTTACGTTCCTTGAATATTGCCAAAGCATGACTAGTTTCGATCGCCGGAATAATTCCTTCCAATTCGCAGAGTTCCAACCCGGCTTCCATGGCTTCTTGGTCCGTGATCGAAATAAATTCAGCTCGGCCAGATGTATATAAATGAGCATGCATAGGACCAATGCCGGGGTAATCGAGACCCGCCGAAATGGAATATGGCTCAGTAATCTGACCGTCCTCAGTTTGCATGAGTAGTGTTTTGCTGCCGTGAATAATACCGGTTTTACCGAGCATAGAGGTGGCCGCACTTTCACCACTATCGACTCCTTTGCCAGCAGCTTCCACGGCAATGAGTCCCACTTCCGGGCTGTCGAGAAAATGATAATAAGCCCCGGCGGCATTACTTCCACCACCCACACAGGCCACCACGAAATTGGGTGATTTCTGTCCTTCGGCTTCCTGTAATTGGGTTTGGATCTCTTTCGAGATCACTGATTGAAATCGGGCGACCATGTCTGGATAGGGATGTGGACCCACCACGCTTCCAATAATATAATGGGTATTTACCGGATGATTGATCCAGTCGCGAATGGCCTCGTTGGTCGCATCTTTGAGGGTTTTACTTCCACTTAAAGCAGGCACCACTTTGGCACCCAACATTTTCATGCGCGCTACATTGGGAGCCTGACGCGCAATGTCCACCTCACCCATGTAAACCACACATTCGAGCCCCATCAATGCGCAGACGGTTGCCGTAGCGACTCCGTGTTGTCCTGCTCCGGTTTCGGCGATGATCCGGGTTTTTCCTAAGCGTTTAGCTAACAGTATTTGACCAATGGTATTGTTTACTTTATGGGCTCCTGTGTGGCAAAGGTCCTCTCTTTTAAAGTATACTTTGGTGTTGTATTTTTCTGAAAAGCGACGCGCAAAGTACAAGGGAGTTGGGCGTCCCACATAATCTCGTAACAACTGATCGAACTCTTTTTTAAAACTTTCTTCCGAAGTAATTTGCACATATTTTTGTCGTAATTCTTCTACATTGGGATATAACATCTCCGGGATATAGGCTCCGCCAAATGATCCGTAATATCCATTTTGATCAACGTGATAACTCATCTATAAATGCTTTTAATGCCGAAATGTCTTTAGATCCGGGTGCTGTTTCAAATTTACTATTTAGGTCGATGGCATAAATGGGGAGATTTGTTGCCAGGATAGATGTTATTATTGCTGCATCATTCGGGCCTATTCCACCACTTAGGATGAACGGTTTTTTCGACGGGTAGTTTTCTAAAAGTGTCCAATCGAATTTTCTTCCGGTTCCCCCTTTTTCTGCTCCCTGAGTGTCAAATAAAAACTTGTTTGTCACCAACTCATACGCATCCAATTTTTCGAAATTGAAGCGTTCACCCACCGAAAATACTTTCCAGATTTCTTCGGAATTAGACAACACATTTTTTAATTGAGCGCAAAAATGAGAAGATTCATTGCCGTGTAATTGTACGACATCAAGTCCATGTGTTTTTACTATTTCTGAAATGGCCTCCAAGCTTGCATCCACAAATACACCTACCTTCTTTGGTACGGAGTCTTGGAAGGGCGGTTCTCCTTCAAAATTACGAGGACTTTTATCATAGAAGATAAAACCCAAATAATCGGGATCGAGTGCTGCAACCGCCTCCGTATTGTGCTTCATACCGCATATTTTGAGCTTGGGAATCATTGTAATTGTTCGATAAATTTTCGTGCACTGATGCCCGGGTCTTCATTTTTCATAAAATGTTCGCCAATGAGAAATCCTTGAAAACCATACGGCTGTAGTTCCTTGATGGCGTCCACGCTGCTTATGCCGCTTTCCGATACTTTTACAAATTCATTCGGAATAGAGGATGCTAGTTTTTTACTAGTTTCCAAGGAGACCTCGAAGGTCTTTAAATTTCTATTGTTCACACCCAGCAAATCAATGGTGGGGTGGAGGCATCTTTTTAGTTCTTCTGCATTATGTACTTCAACCAGAACGTCCAGATTTAGTTCTTTCGCCAAAGACGAATATTCCTTTATTTTTTTTTCTGAAAGACAGGCAGCAATCAATAAAATGGCATCGGCCCCAAAGGCTTTGGCTTCAAATATCTGATAGGGATCAACGATAAACTCCTTCCGAAGAATAGGAAGTGACACCGAATGCCGCGCGAGTAGTAGATCGTCTAAAGAGCCACCAAAAAATGGCGTATCCGTCAAAACCGAAATGGCCGACGCTCCCGCTGTTTCATATCCTTTTACAACCTCCGGAAGAGAGACTTTGTCGTTAATAACCGACTTGCTCGGCGACCTGCGTTTGTGTTCTGCAATAATCCCGTTTGTGGATACTTTTAAAGCGGCAGCCATCGATGGACCTTTTCGGTCGAACAACAATGATCGCTCTAATAGGGCGATAGGGAACGCCTGTTTTTTGGCTTCCACCTCCCGTTTTTTATAGGTTGTTATTTTTTCTAATATACTCACTTGAATAAAAATTATTATCAAATTTTTACAAAACTCAAAACTCAAAACTCAAAACTCAAAACTCAAAACTCAAAACTTAACACTTAACTCTCAACACTCAACACTTATCATTCAACACTTAACTCCTGTAATTTGGTTAGGCGCTTCAGTGCTGCTCCCGACTCTAACGACGCTTTCGCCTTTTCGAATCCGTCACGGATACTACATTTTTGAACAGTGGCGATCGCAAGTCCCGCATTAGCACATACCACATTGTTTTGTGCCTGAGTGCCCTGTCCTTTCAATATTTTTAGAAAAAGATCCGCTGCTTCTTTCACGGTTTCTCCACCATAGATCTCGGAGGGAGTAATGCACTCCACACCAAAATGGGAAGGTTGTAAAACCGTTTCAGAAGTATTGGAAATCATCTTCACTGAACCAGTTAGGGATACTTCATCATACCCATCCATGGCATGGAGCACAGTAAAATTTTTGTCTCCTTTTTGATAGAGATAACCGTACATACGGGCTAATTCCAGATTGAAAACACCCACCAATTGGTTTTTAGGTTGGGCAGGATTTACCATAGGTCCCAGCATATTAAAAAATGTTTTTACCCCCAATTCTCGTCTTATTGGGGCCACGTTTTTCATTGCCGGATGGAAAAGTGGCGCATGAAGAATACATATACCTGCCTCCTCCAAACAACGGATCAAAAATTCGTGATCACTGCTAAATCTTACACCCAATTGCTCCAGAACATTACTACTTCCACTAATCGATGAGACGCCATAATTTCCGTGTTTGGTGACCAATACCTCAGCTCCGGCTGTGACGAAAGAGGCCAAGGTGGAAATATTAAAGGTGTTCTTACCGTCTCCACCGGTACCGCACAGATCGATGGTGTTAAAACCATTTACATCTACTGACAGACAGAGTTCTAATAAGGCATCACGAAAACCTTCCAATTCTTCCAAAGTAATGCTACGCATCATATACACCGTAATGAAAGAGGCCATCTCGCTCACATTATATTTGCCTTCGCTCATGGCCACTAGTACATTTCTCGCCTCTTCTTTGGTGAGTTGTTCGTGATTGATGAGTCTGTTTAGGATCTCCTTCATTTAATTGCTGTTTATCCAATTTTTAATGATCTCTTTTCCATTTGGGGTGAGGACACTTTCGGGATGAAATTGAACTCCTTTAATATCGAAGTCGCGATGCCGGAGCGACATAATTTGTCCGGTAGCATCTAATGAAGTTACTTCCAGTTCTTCCGGAAAGTCTTCGGTGTTGACCACCCATGAATGATAGCGTCCTATTTCTATTTCCGATCCTAACCCTTCGAAGAGTGATTCATCTTCGACAATGATTTGAGCCTGCGTCGCTACTCCGTGAAAAACTTTATCAAGGTTACGAATAGTTCCTCCGAATACTTCAGCGATCGCTTGCTGTCCAAGACAAACTCCAAGTATTGGAATTTTACCTGCATAAGTTTTGATGAGCGATTTTAGTAATCCTGCCTCCTCCGGAATTCCGGGTCCGGGAGAGAGTAGTACTTTGTCGTAGCCGGACACCTCATCCAGACGAAATTGGTCATTTCTTTTTACGGTCACCTCGCAGTCCATTTCCTCCAGATAATGAACCAGATTGTAGACGAAACTGTCGTAATTATCTATCACAAGTATGTTCATGCTTGATTTATTTTTTCAGCCAGGTCCAGCGCCTTGGTCAGAGCTCCTAATTTATGATATACTTCTTGCAATTCGTTTTCGGGGTCACTTTCTGAAACTACCCCAGCACCGGCTTGAAAATGCAAGCTGTGATTTTTGCTCACAAAGGAACGAATAATGATGGCGTGGTTAAAATTTCCTTTAAAGTCCATGAATCCAATCGCACCTCCATAAAAATCCCGATTCACATTTTCATATGTTTCCAGCAACTGCATGGCTTTGTGTTTGGGTGCTCCGCTGAGCGTACCGGCGGGAAAGGTGTCGGCCACCATTTGCATGGTCGAGATTTCTTTGTTTTTTGTGGCAGTTACCTTGCTCACCAAATGAATAACATGCGAAAAATATTGAACTTCCCGATAGGTCTCAACCGTTACATCGCGTCCATGCCTGCTTAGGTCGTTTCGAGCGAGATCCACTAGCATAACGTGCTCACTGTTCTCTTTCTCATCTGCCGTGAGCTGTTTGGCAAGTTGTGCATCTTTTTCATCGTTTCCGGTGCGCTTGAAGGTTCCTGCAATGGGATGGATCTCTGCGCGTTCGTCTTTAACGATTAGTTGGGCTTCGGGGGAGGAGCCAAAAATTTTGAAATTGCCATAGTCGAAATAAAATAGGTAGGGGGAAGGGTTTACACTTCTCAGCGTGCGATAAACATTAAATTCGTCACCGGTAAAAGCTTGTGAAAATCGTTTGCTGGGCACAATTTGAAAGACATCGCCCCGCGCACAATGTTCCTTACATTTTCGCACCAGGTCCTTATATTGATCGTCGGACAAGTTGGTCGTAGCCTTCCCGGTGCGTTGAAAGGGATACTCGGAAAAGTTTTTGGATCGGAGCAATTGCTCTAGCTGGGCAATATTATTTTCCGAAGAAAAACAATGAGCAAAAATATAGGCTTCATTATTAAAATGATTAATGGCCACAATATTTTGGTAGACGGCGTAATAGATATCCGGGATCTGAAGATCGCCTTCTTTTTTTTCTACGGAAATGTCCTCAAAATAACGAACCGCATCATAGGACATATAACCAAAAAGACCGCTATGAATAAACTTAAAATCAGTGGTTCCCGAATTCGAAAAGGAGGAAGCGAATTGTTGGAGCAGCTCCGGAATATTGCTTTGCGCGTCGATAAGCGTTTCCACAGTATTGCCATCCGGGTAGGATTGCGTTAGCAATTCGTTCTCAACCTTAAAAGAGGCAATGGGATTGCAGCATATATAGCTGAAGGTATTGTCATTGGCTCGATAGTCACTACTTTCAAGTAGGAGACTATTGGGGAATTTATCCCGCAACCGCAGGTAGACCGATACCGGAGTGAGGGTATCTGCCAGCAATTTTTTGGCGTAAGTCTTTAGTTCGTAATTCATAGGATTTCTGTCAATTGCAACAAAAAAAAGCCTGTCGTGAAAGACAGGCTTCTGTATATGAAACATACATAGAGGGTCTAACTCACGACTGTGTTCGCAAATTATTCCACCACCAAGTATGTGTATTGTTTCTTTTCATGTTCTGGAACAAATATAGAAATGAAAATGAAATTGACAAACCATTTGACAAGAAATAGTTGGGTGGGATTAAAATTTCAAGGTGATATCCAAACTGAACTTATCTGAAATGGCCTTATCTCCCAGATCATCACTAAAACTCCCGGACCCGTATCGAATTCCATATTTGGTGCGATCTATTTTTAGGCTTGTGATCGCTGCGCTGTCACCCATTTCCAATTCGAACTTAATGGGTTCGGTAGTGCCTTTGATAGTAAGATCACCCACCACATCGTAGGTATTTCCATCTTTTGTTGCACTGTTAATAACCAGTATAGAGGTTGGGTGATTCGCAATTCCGAAGAAATCGTCACTCTTAAGATGTCCTTCCAACTTTTGCTTGGATCCGCCTTCAAGGTCTGTAACAGTAATTGAGGTCATGTCGACCACAAATTTTCCACCTACCAACTCATCATTATTCATTTCGAGGTGCCCTTCCACAAAGTTAATTGTTCCGGTATGTGATCCGAGGATCTTTTTGCCTTTCCAATTGATCTTGCTCTCATTGACGTTGACGATTTTATTAATTGGCGAGGTAAATGCGGTTGCGGTAAGCACAACTGCTACTAATACTATTGATTTCATTGTATTCATGTTTGCTGTAAAATTTATTGTTATTAATTATTCGCGTAGTAAGTCGAGCAGGTCGTTAAGAACTTCCAACTGATCTTGAGAAAGACTGCTCACTATTTTTTCATTATTTGATTCGGTGATCGGATCGAGGGCTTTAAGAATCTCCAGTCCTTCTTTAGTAATAAAGATCTCCACCTTTCTTCTGTTTTGGGCACAAACGTTTCGCTTCACCCAGTTCTTTTTGATGAGTTTGTCCACCAGCCGGGTAGTATTGCTACTGCGATCCACCATACGCTCCTGGATAGTGGATAAATTGGCAGGATTGCCTTTCTGCCCTCTCAGGATCCTAAGCACATTATACTGTTGCATCGTAAGATCGTAGGGTTTTAGCACTGCCACGATCGCTTCTTCAACAATACGGGTCGTATACATGAGATTGATCACCGTTTTTGTGGTGATTCCCATTTTATGGATCGTTTTTATAGCCGATTCTATACTCATTTATGTATTTACAATATTTGTATATACAAATGTATAATTTATTTTGTTTCTGAAATATACTTTAACATCTTTTTATTAATATTCAATCCTGGAAGTGATTAAGGAAGTGTTAAATGATTTCTGAACCAGCCAAGCTTTACTTATTTTTAGGCTATGAATAAAGGAATTTTATTATTGTTAGGAGTTTTTTTGGTTATGGCCTGTTCCGAAGGTAAAACGAAAACAACAGAATTGGCAGAATCTACTTCCGAAGTAGAAACCAAAAAGGTGATCGATACTCAAGCGGATCCCACCATTCCTTCCTATAATTATGACGCTCTCAACGAAACATTTTTGAGCAAGATGGATGACGTAACCTACGTTGTTAATTTTTGGGCGACCTGGTGCAAACCATGTATCAAGGAATTACCTGCCTTTGAACAGCTTAATACCGCTTATCAGGATAAGAACGTGAAAGTAATTTTGGTAAGTTTGGATTTTCCCGAAAAATGGAACTCGGCTGTCATTCCGTTTTTGGAAGGTAGAGGTATTAGATCTCAGGCCGTTTTATTGGACGACCCCGATGCCAACAGATGGATTAATGCTGTTAGTGAGGATTGGAGTGGGGCTATTCCCGCGACTGTGATGGTCAAGAACGGGGAGAAAACTTTTTTTGAGCGCTCCTTTACTTTTAAAGAATTAGAAAACGAATTAAAAATAATTTTATAAAATAATTGATATGAAAAGCAAATACATTATCGCACTCTTTTTTGTTGCTGTTTTAGGTGCTGTTGTGGTTACCGGATTTAAAGCCAACGAAACACCAGCCGCGGAAGGATACGCTATAGGTTCGGTGGCGGCAGACATTAATTTGATGAACGTGGATGAAACCATGATCTCTTATGAAAGTTTTCCGGATGCTCTGGGTTTTATTGTAATCTTTACCTGTAATACCTGTCCGTATGCAGTAGCAAGTGAAGATCGCATCATTGCCCTCGATGCCGAGTTCAAAGATAAAGGTTATCCTGTGATCGCGATCAATCCTAATGATCCCGCAGTGCAACCGGCCGACACTTTTGAATTGATGCAGCAGAAGGCTAAAGACAAAGGATTTACGTTTCCCTACTTGTACGACGAATCCAAAAGTGTATACGCAGAATATGGAGCCAGGAAAACTCCTCATGTGTATTTGCTTGAGAAAGTGGGAGACCAAAAAATTGTACAATACATAGGTGCCATCGATAATAATGTGCGAAATGGTGCTGCTGTTACCGATCGATTTTTAGCCAATGCGGTCTACGAACTACTTGAAGGCAAAGAAGTTTCGGTGAAAGAAACCAAAGCTATTGGATGCTCTATCAAAGTGTGAGACATTAAAAAAATACTCTTTTGAATAATTCCCGGAAGGTTCCTGTAACATTTCGGGATTTTTTACGTCTATTGAGAAGAGAATTAGTAATTTTAAGATAAAATTAACAACATGCAGGATCTTACTCAGAGCCAATGGCGAGATCAATTATCACAGGATGAGAATGCCACAATCTTGGATGTCCGAACGGACGTAGAAGTAGCCGAAGGTATGATACCCACCGCTCGTCAAATTGATATACAAAATGCCGCTGGATTTATGGAACAGGCTAAATCTCTGGATACCTCTAAAAATTATTATATATACTGTAGATCGGGTGGACGAAGTGCACAAGCATGTATGATCTTAAATTCGTTGGGTTTCCCAAACACCTACAACCTTAAAGGAGGAATGATGGAATGGCAGGGGGAGACCACCAACTAAAAACTAGCATTATGAAAAAACTACTTATACTTTGCCTGTTGGCAGTACTATATACCTTTCAGTCTTGTAATAATTCTAAGAATGGAGAGATAGAGATGATATCGCCCGTAGAGGTGTATGAAGCGGTTTACGGGGAGGACAGTTTACAACTTGTGGACGTTAGAACTCAAGCCGAATATGAAGTAAGTCATCTTAAGAATGCCCAGAATATTTGCGTAACCAGTGACGATTTCAAGCAAAAAGTAGCCTTGTTGGACAAGGAAAAACCGGTATATGTTTATTGTAAAAAAGGAGGTCGTAGCGCTACGGCAGCCGGCATCTTAAAAGAAATGGGATTTACCAAAGTCTATGATCTTCAAGGCGGTATCACCTCATGGAACGAGGAAGGATTGGAAACGATCAACTAACCGCGCAACATACAATCTCAAAGGGCCATCAAATTGATGGCCTTTTTTTTGGTATCCTTATCTCACCCTTCAATTACTTTTCATTCTGAAAAAAAACCCCTAAATTTAGATTAGATTAAAAACGCGCAGATCATTTGTGTCTCCACAACTCTTCCCCTTTATCCCAGTGGACACTGACGAACGATCAACGCTCTTAGCAAATTAGATTTTAAAAATAGAAAGCATGCAAAATATCTTTCTTTCCTATCATTTCGATGATAAGAACGCAAATGTCGTCAACAGCATTAAAACGCTTATAAGGACACATGACCTAAAAATTGTGGATGGATCGAGACTTGGAGGTCAGAATTTGATCGATGGCGTAAAGAAAAAAATTGAAAGTTCCGATGTGGCCATTATTTTACTCACCCAACGAGATGCCGGAAAGACAGATGATTGGGTCCAGCATGAACGCACAACAGCTCACGCGCTTGGGAAAAAGTTTTTAGCTATTGTTGAAAAAGGATTGCCTCAAGCTTCTCCCTTCAGTACGTTTGAATACAAAGTATTTGATCGCAATGATCTCGCTAAAACCTTGTTGGATGTTTCGGAGGTGATCTATGGCTGGAAGCTCGAATTAGGAGAGCAGATCGAAGCACACCTCGAACCCGATGACATTGTGAATATTGTGAGAGAAAACTACGACCAGAAGGGAGTGGTGCAATACCGATTTTTGAAAAGAGGCGATTACAGCGAATGGAACGAGGCCAAAGTAGTGCCTAAACCGGGTGGAGTGAGCCTTTACCTGAATGGGGTTACCAAAAATGCCGAATTGCAAATACGAATCACGGCGAATCGAAGTATTAAAGAATCCGTGGTTATCAATAGAAATTTAAGATTTTCAGTACCATGATGCATTCCAATGAATTTACAGTGGGACAGACCTCACAAAAAGATGATAATAAAAAGGACTATTACAAATGGTCCGTTTGGATAGAACCGAATGAGAGTGAACTTTCGGAGATCGACTATGTAGAATATTTGCTGCATCCTACCTTTCCGAACAGACTACGCACAAGTAATGATGCCACTTCAAACTTCAAGATCGATTCCACGGGCTGGGGTGAGTTCAGAATAGATATTTCAATTAGTAAGAAATCCGGGGATATCATTCAACTGGCGCATTGGCTTAGCTTGAGCGATGATCAAAATGAGGTGGTGAGCAGGGGAGTGGAGGAAGCAGTAACCGAGCCAAAGAAGGTGTATATATCGTATTCCAAAATTGACACGCGAACGGCTCAATTGGTCGAGAGCATGTTGACAGACCTCGGTATGGATGTGTCCACCGGGTCGGATATTGAACCTGGCATGGTGATCAAAGATTATATTGAACAGTCTATTGATAATGCGGACGCCATCATAACGATCAATCCCGGGAAGGAAAATGACTGGCAAAAATTGGAAATTGATATTGCCAATGATTTCTCCAAAAAGATCATTCCGCTCGATGCTTCCGATGATTCCGAAGAGAATATTTCACTTTTCTCATCGCAAATAAATTTGGAGGATGAGTACGGTGAAAATGTAAAAGCACTCGGTGACCAGATCAAGAATATTAAATTCTAAGCATGAAACCACTTTGTTTTATTTTGATGCCCTTCGGAACAAAAACCGATAAAAAGGGACGTGAGATCGATTTCAATCATATTTATGAAGCTCTTATCAAGAAGGCGATCATTGCCTGTGAGTTGGAACCTATAAGAGCCGATGAGGAACTACTTGGAGGAACCATCCATAAGCCCATGTACGAACGACTTGTTTTGTGCGATTACGCAATCGCAGACCTTACATCGCTTAACGCAAATGTGTTTTACGAATTAGGCCTGAGACACGCCATCAAAGCACATACAACCATTCCTATTTTTGCCTTTGATGCAGACCTGCCCTTTGATCTTAAAATGCAACGAACCCTACCATACAAGCTTGATAAGGATGGTAAGTTGCTGGATATAGACAATACTATCAAGATGCTGGTTACTCATTTAAAAGCTGCTAAAAAGGCAAAGGACGTTGACAGTCCGGTGTTTCAGTTAGTGGAAGGATGGAAGGTGACTCACAATCTTTCGCATGAACGAACGGATACCTTTAGGGAACAGGCTATTTATGAGAATGAAGTAAAGGAAAAACTGTTCAAAGCACGCAGTGAAGGTAAAGAAGCTGTGGTGAATATGTTTCAGGAATTAAAACCCTTAGATACGAAAGCAGTAGGTGTTATTATTGATCTTTTCCTTTCACTTAGGGGTGTTAAGGCCTTCGATGAGATGATTGCCTGTTATGAGGAAATGGACGCACCCGTAAAAAAATTGAAGATAGTTCGGGAACAACTTGGCTTTGCCTATAATCGTATTGGGAATTCAGCAAAGGCCAAGCAAGTGTTAGAGAAGGTTATTGACGAGCATGGAGCTGATCCTGAGACCAACGGACTATTAGGCAGGGTGTCTAAAGATTTGTATCTGGAAGCAAATAAAAAAGGGGATGCTTTAAAAGCAATGGGATATCTAAGCCAAGCTATTAAAAGTTATAAGGAAGGTTTTGACGCCGATTGGCGAGATGCCTATCCCGGTATCAATCTTGTAACACTTTTAGAATTGAAGGGAGATCAAGAGTCTTTGGATGAATACCTACCCATTGTTAAATTTGCAGTGAAACGGAAAATGCAGAATTCGGAGTCGGATTACTGGGATCATGCCACAGTGAGTGAACTCAATGTCCTTGAAAGGAATTACGATGAAGCACGGACCTCACTGTCTGATGCCATTGCATTGATCCCGATGAATGAGACCTGGATGTTGGAAACCACGCTGAACAATTTGGCGTTGATTCGAGATGCTCGGGCCAAAAATAAATCCCAGGATGAGGAACTGATCAACCTAATGAATGAATTCCAGGCCTACGTTTAGGTTTATCTTACTTGGTGTGTAAGACACTTCTATTCTATGTATCACCTTATTATTCCAAAGAAATAATACGACTCATTATTTTTTAAACCCTTTTAGTTTCAGCAAAATTTCTTTTAGCATATCAAGGTGTTCTTCCAGATCTTCGGAAGAGGCCTTTGCCTTGTAAGGCAGATTTTTATCACCTTTTTCTTTAATGGCTTTTTGTGTGGCGTAAATGAGAAACTTCAAATGCTCTAACTCACTGTGTTTTTTTCCTTCGGAACCGGCCTTCTTCCAAATCATATTGAAGTCCTTTCCAATATCACCCCAGCGTTTCAATTCTGCTTTTTTATCGCTGTTAACCATGAGCAAGCAGAGATCTATATTAAGGAAGGCCAACATATCCCAGTAGCCCAAGGTATCCTTGCCCAGATGTTCTTCAAGGCTTTCCTTGGTCTTATTTAAAATGGCTATGGCTTCTTCCTGCGTATAAATGGTGCATTTATTTTTAGCGGCGGTAAATTTATCTCCGTGTTCGCGCGCTTTGCTTAGCACGAGAATAGCGGACAGTTCAATGGCATTGGTGAGCGGATAAATAGCCTCACCTCCGGTTACCGTGCTGGCGGCCTTTTGATAGTATCCTAGGGATTTCTCAAAGGCATTTATTCGGCTATCACGATCCGGTGCCAACATGGCCAGTCGTTTATAGGCACTACCTAACATATTAAGACGTTCTCTGGTTTCCCCTACCTTGAGTAGTGTATCCAGATCTTTGATCACTGCTTTGGTATTGCCAAACCGTTCTTTCTGAAGCTCGGCAGAAAGTGCCACTCCCGTTTCATAGACTTGTTGCACAAAGAGTTTGGCCAAGGTGTTGCAATATTTTTCCATGCAAGAGAAGGAAAAATCGGCTTTTTCCAGAGACAGTAGATGTGCAAATCGTTCTGCTGCTTCATTGTATCTGGCCAATTCATAATAGATCTTTGCCTGTCTTTCGACAATGGACGCAGTTTCCAGCTGTTCCGTATCCACCGCGAAGGTTATTTTGTCCAGATTGCCAATGAAATCAACATTGGTATTGATACCCATCTCAATATCATTGAGCATATTATCGAGATCGATCTCCGCTTCTTGTGGTACAATATATTTGGGTTGCCATTCCCAGTTGGAGCTACTTTTCAGTACAAAAAATGGATCGCCATAACATTGATAGGCTCCCCAGGTATTGCTTTCTGGGTAGTTTTCATACACTTCGCTTCTAGCATTTTTGACAGCATCTCCAAAATTCTTACCTTCAAACATATCGCGATAAAATACTCTTGAAAATTCCTTGGCGGCAACGTCACTTACCGCCCAACCCGCCGCAATAACAGCTTTAACACCTATTTTGATAAGCTCAGTGCCAATGTTAGCGGCCAACTTATAACGATCGCGATAAAATTTCTCATCGGTGCTATGAATCGCACCCAAATGACAGCAATTCACGAAAACTAGATCCGGAACGATGGGCAATTGTTCGATCTCAAAAACAGAGAGAAACAACTCCTTTCCAATGACCATACCGGATCGCTTGGGAGAATTTGGGTCATATAAGCCATGACCTGCCAAATGAATGATGGAGTAATCGTTACAGAAAAAATCCTTGACGATCTTCGATGCGTCCTGTCCAATAGAAGCGGTCACAGGATACCCATTCTCTTTGAGAACTGCTTGAACAGCAGTCCCTTCCTCTTTCGCTCCCGGTAGTTGTCCTATGTAGCCATCAAGAATTGGATCTGCAATGATCAAAGCACGTTGCTGTGCCACTCTTTTGATGTCCATTCTGTAATCTTGCGTGGACAATTGCCGGATCATTCCGGCATTGATACATAAAGGTTGTGCATTAATGGTACTATCCTGCAGTAATTCCCAAGGATAGGCTGCGGTTTTACTTTCGAGTATCCAATTGATATTCCCCTTCCGCTTTAGTTCTTCTTTCAACGCATTGGGGATAAGTAACTCGAATAGCGTTTTGGCCGTACAGGCGGACCATCTATCGCTTATAGAAGCTTCTTTTATAAATTGATCGATCAATGGGGTGCCACTGTACAAACGGTTTTCTTCCTCCCTCGAATCACGAGTTGAAACGCCAAACACCATACTCGATGGTTCTCCGGTTTGTTTGTTGGCCGGCTTGTGTTTTACAGTGATTCGTTTCCACCAATCCTCTGTAGAGTCCATTGGGATTCTTTTCTGTATCCCCAATCGTATTTGCATCTTCTTATTACCAATACTTATGTTGTAAGTGGTGTTTTCATTCTTTTGGATCCCATTTCGAATGTACATGCAATTGAGTGCCTTATTGGCATACCGCTCGACAAATTCGAGACGTTCAATTTTGGGGTAGGCAGGGTTATCCAATCTGCGTATTTTATCATTGGCCCGATTCACACCGTTAATGATGGCCTTCATAGAACTTTCCATGGTAAGCCCTCCATAGCCACTGGCCATTACAAGGGACGAAACTCCCACACCGTTTTTTGGGATCTCCTTGCCCACCAATGTAAACAGATAATTGAGAACTCCGTGTTCAACAGATTTGGACAATTCTAAGGAGGTGAGATAATCTGGTTCGCCCAATCCAACGATGATGGTTCCTTGAAAGTCACTGCCTTCTACAGTTTCGAAATAGGCATTGGTTCCAATTTTTCCCGGGTACAACCCCAATTTGTGTTTGTTGGTAAGTCGGCCTCCTAAATATCGGTCGATGGCTCTTTCGGCATACAGAATTCCATCGTTAAGGAAATGCCCGGCCAGCAGGGGATAAGTTGAGTATCGTAGGTCTCCATTTGTTATGGTTATACTCAACGGAACTTTGCTCACATCAAAGCCAGCATCACTTTCCACGCCAAAGAGCGTTTGTTCAAGTCCGGCCTGAGAAATATCGAAATCGGTGTCAGGCTCGGTTCTAAATTCTCTGATCTCACCTCTTGTTCGCGGTGGATCTTGTGAGAGTAATTGAGTAGCTCCCCGGACCAAAACTTCATCGATGGCGTCAAAAAGTTCGGGGGCGTTGGCTAAGGCCCCATGAGAAACCCGACTATAATACACTTTATTTTCATCCTTCATCTTTTGGGGAATACCCAATTTCCAGGTAACACTTTGGTCTCCTTCCGAAGTATATAAAAAGTAAAGCTTCTTTCGACCTATGTCATCCATATAATATCCGGAAGGCGTGAGTTTATCCTTTCCGGCGATGTACACCATATTCGAGTAATCAATTTTTTCACTTTGCTTCACCACAAAATTGCGGTATTTTTCAAAGCTTTTTAATCCGTTTACTGAAGGGAGTGGCCAATTTCTTTTTCCGAATACGTCACTCAAAGCCTTCCACAACTGCGGATTTGCATAGTTTTCACTTTCCTCTTGAGTTATGGGCAGCAGACCAAGGATGCCCGGGAACTTCGAGAACATTCTCAACAGCCGTTTCTTGGAATGAAAAAGATCCAATTTGCTCAGCTTTTTTATGATTGCATCTTCGCCAAACAATACCGTAAGAATTCGGTGTGAGCCACCCAACGGACTACCCAGATACAAGATTTTAAATCCTTCTCCTTTGTTCAAAGTTTCCCATGTTTGGGGATGATGGATTATAAAATCCCGAACCAATACACCTCCCATGGAGTGCCCAATGATCTTAATGGGTTGTTTATGTTCAAGAAGTTTTTTGATCTTATCGTTGAAGAGACTCGCAGATTCCGGAAGGGGAACACGCCAATCAAAGGGAAATATAACCACATCATACTTGTGCAACAGATGTTCGTAAAGTTTGTTGTAAGATGTTTTTACTACCGATGGTGCATTTATCTTATTGGAGGAGACAAAGTTTAGGTCGGTGAGACCTCCGGTGAGAATCTCGCCATAATTTAACCACAGTTCCTTGTCCCCTTGGTATAGGTTGGATCCCATAATACCGGGAAGTAGAATAGCAATAGGTCGATCTCCGGATGGGTCTTCCGGAGTTGACAATTCGCCATATTCAATGGCACCCCGATCGGAACTTGGGATAGCACTTTGCGGAACCGATTTAAACCCGGGAATTTCCTGTTCTTTTGTTTCAATCGCCAATTTGATGGCATCCGTAGTTTCTTTATTCTCAAAGTAATGGACATGATCCACGTTTCTTCCCTGATCAAAGAAATATTGGATATCCGTATTTCGTTTTACTCCCAGATACATGGAATCGGTATTCACGACCAGGTCATTGCGCTGCATGTAAAAAAGTTTGCCAAGGATGACCAGAAGTCCTCGACCCGACAAACTAAATTGTCCATTCCCTGAAATGACCGCCAATGGAGCACCATCAATAGCAGCATCCATGGAGGGATCGTTGAGAACGGTAATAAAAGGAGAATCGGGATTTTGGGCTTCCAAGCCCGGCAGTACATCTGCATTGTCTTTGGTTTGAACGGCAGCTCTCAAAAGCTCCTTCAGAATATCACCAAACAGTCCGGGGATCAAGTTTGTAAACACGTTCAAGACATGATCCAAACGTTTGGAGGCTAATTTTGTTCCGGCTGCGGGACAGGCCACCCGGATGAACTTTTCAACGGTAAGTTGCTTCTTCTCAAAATGTTTATTAAGCGCTTTTATGTTTTTGATATCTTCCTCTCGACCTCCTTCTTCTTCTAGCAGGGAAATATGCCGGTCATTAAACCCCTTGGCTTTTTCAAGGAGCCCACTATACTTATCGAGGATGTCCCCTACAATACCACCGCGGGAGTGCGAAAGGATGTGCAAAACGGCTCCATTGGGTAACATTTCTACCAGTTTTACAACGTTCTCCAACGGACTCTCACTCAGGGTTCTGTGCTGAAAGGCCAGCACATTATTTCCGTAGGTCTTGTGAAGTGAATCCCATGCCATGGAGTTTTGAAGGTCTTCGAAAGCCCCAAATGTATCCGAATTAGTGCCATGAATAAATAAAAAGAATGGGTCACTAGATGACTTTCCATCAAAGACTTTAAAGTCAAAAGTAGGCGTAACCTGAAGTAAGGCCGCTCCATTTTCAGGAAATCCCTGTGCGTTTAGCTGCTTCGATACCGGAGGGTTAATATGGTTGAGCAAGTGTTTGTCTTCCAGTCGTATGACAATGTCTTTGATCTTGCCGTCTATTTTCTTTTTTGCAAAAACCTTTAAGAGCTTCACAGCTATCTTCCCAATGATCCCTCGTTTGGTGGCGGGAGCCTCCATACTTCCGGGCATTACAAAAACGGTTGGATCGCCATCTCGTTTTGCAGGGGTGTCCAGAGCCGGATCTATCTCGGGAAACACCTCATGAAGGGTAGAGGGGTCCACCATCCAGGTGGTACCGTCATCGAGGGTAAGCTCAATGATCTGATCGTTATCGTCTAGCTTCAGTGTATTGGTGTTGGTTCCATCTCGCTTGACAGGTTCGAGGATATAGGTGGTAACTTCACCATGGACTTCCTTGGTTCCGTGGATGATGAGCTTTTTAACTGGCGTCATAATTGAAGATTAAAATAGTGAGAATACCTGTGAGCCCAACTGGACTCCTAGGTTATTTTAGTACGTGAATCGTGCTTAAGTATTAGGGGAGACTTAAAGGTACGATAAATTTTGGGTTTTTATCTAAACTAAAAATTCTGTGGTACCCTGACATAGCCGAGATACAACCCTTTTTTCAAAACTTAAAAATCTTGTACATGGGTATGAAAAATTGCAAGGGCTAATTATACATTACTTGATGCCTTCTAAGGTATCAATAAGTTTGTTACATAATTTATAGATAACGTTACATCTCTCGCAGCCCGTAGATTACCTTACACCTAATTTTGAAGTTCATATAAAAGGTTGCTGCATGAAAAGTACTATTCTCTTCTTAATCTTAAATAGCTTTGTTTTTATTGTAAACGGTCAAGTGGGTATTGGCACGACAACGCCGGATCCTTCTTCGCAATTAGATGTTTTTGCATCAGACAAAGGAATATTAACCCCTAGGGTGAGCCTTGATAATGTGGCAACCACCATGTTAGATGGAGTAAATACGGCCGCCACAGGCTTGTTAATTTATAATACCAATCCTGCAACCATAGGAGGTGATGGGGTTGGTTTTTATTATTTTAATAGTAGCAACGTTTGGGTAAAACTTATAACCACCGCATCAATTGCGAGTGATAGCGATTGGTTCGAAGAAGGAACCACTATGTCCCCAAATGCCATTACTGATAATATTTTTACTCAGGGCAATGTGGCTATTGGCAAAAATACAGCCAGTCATACCTTGGATCTGGAAACTACTACACAACGGGGAATTAATATACTCATTAATGGCACGACCATTGGGAGTAAATACGGAATCTATAAAGAAATTACCAACACAGGTAACGGGGACCATTACGGTTCATTTAGCAGTCTATCAGGAGCAGGAACTGGTACTCAATTTGGTACGCGCCAGAATATTACCAATTCGGGTAACGCACCTCATTTTGGTTCTTTTAACGCTTTATCAGGAGCGGGAAGCGGCCCCCATTATGGTAGTTATAATAACTTATTTGGAGCAGGATCAAGCGTGCATTATGGTTCATATAATGATGTTGGCGGATCAGGAATCGGCGATCAATATGGATCCTACCAACAGATTGGCAATTCGGGCGACGGGGAGCACTACGGTTCATATAATCTTTTATTTGGAGCAGGGACAGGTACTCAATATGGCGCCTATCAAGAAATTACCAACACAGGTAGCGGGCTACATTTCGGTTCTAGAAATCGTTTATTAGGGACAGGAACGGGTGATCAATACGGGACATCACAACAAATTTTCAATACAGGTAGTGGAACTCATGTGGGATCAAGTAATTTTTTATTTGGCATAGGAACGGGTGATCAATATGGCACATCTCAACAAATCCTCAATACCGGTAGTGGGGCGCATTACGGATCTCACAATAGCTTAACAGGGGTAGGAACGGGTCCTCAATACGGTACCTATCAAGATATTGCCAATACAGGAAATGCACTTCATTATGGTTCTTATAGTGTATTATCAGGGTCAGGAACCGGCACTCAAATTGGCGCCCAGCAAGAGATTACCAACACAGGTACTGGAGATCATTTCGGATCCTTGAATAATTTATCAGGCACAGGAACGGGTCCTCAAATTGGTACGCGCCAAAATATTACCAATTCGGGTAATGGGTCTCATTTTGGTTCTTTCAACGCTTTATCAGGAGCGGGAAGCGGCCCCCATTATGGTAGTTATAATAACTTATTTGGAGCAGGATCAAGCGTGCATTATGGTTCATATAATGATGTTGGCGGATCAGGAATCGGCGATCAATATGGATCCTACCAACAGATTGGCAATTCGGGCGACGGGGAGCACTACGGTTCATATAATCTTTTATTTGGAGCAGGGACAGGTACTCAATATGGCGCCTATCAAGAAATTACCAACACAGGTAGCGGGCTACATTTCGGTTCTAGAAATCGTTTATTAGGGACAGGAACGGGTGATCAATACGGGACATCACAACAAATTTTCAATACAGGTAGTGGAACTCATGTGGGATCAAGTAATTTTTTATTTGGCATAGGAACGGGTGATCAATATGGCACATCTCAACAAATCCTCAATACCGGTAGTGGGGCGCATTACGGATCTCACAATAGTTTAACAGGGGCAGGAACGGGTCCTCAATATGGAACCTATCAAGATATTGCCAATACAGGAAATGCACTTCATTATGGTTCTTATAGTGTATTATCAGGGTCAGGAACAGGGACTCAAATTGGCGCCCAGCAAGAGATTACCAACACAGGTGCAGGAGATCATTTCGGATCCTTGAATAATTTATCAGGCACGGGTACGGGTCCTCAAATTGGTACGCGCCAAAATATTACCAATTCGGGTAGTGGGTCTCATTTTGGTTCTATAAACGCATTATCCGGAGCGGGAAGTGGCCCCCATTATGGTAGTTATAATACCTTATTTGGAGCAGGATCGAGCGTGCATTATGGTTCTTATAATGATGTAGGTGGATCAGGCATGGGCGATCAATATGGATCCTACCAACAGATTGGCAATTCGGGCGACGGGGAGCACTACGGTTCATATAATCTTTTATTTGGAGCGGGGACAGGTACTCAATATGGCGCTTACCAAGAGATTACCAATACAGGTAGCGGGCTTCATTTCGGGTCTCGAACTCGCTTATTAGGAACAGGAACCGGGGATCAATATGGGGCATCTCAACTAATTTTAAACACGGGCAGTGGAAGGCATGTAGGATCTCATAATTTATTATTTGGGACAGGAACGGGTGATCAATATGGGACCTCTCAAGAAATACTCAATTCAGGTAGCGGGAGGCATTATGGTTCTTATAATAGCTTAACCGGTACAGGTTCCGGGATTCACTATGGGGTATACAGTAATGTTACGGGGGGTACAGGCCCTATGTATGCTGGTTATTTTACGGCTCCCGCCGGAAATGTAAATGCTTATGCCGCCGTTTTTAATAGCGGCCATGTTGTTGCCAATGAAATTGGGGGAGACAATGATTTTAGAATAGAGGGAACTACAAATGCCAATTTATTTTTTGTGGATGCCAGCACCAACAGGGTGGGTATAGGCACCAATACTCCGGCGTATCATTTTCAAGTTGAAGCCACCAATGCGACAGTTGGTGTTAACGCTTTGGAAATTTCCGATTTAGGAAGTGACAATTTGGGTCTGGACGGAGATATAGTTCCCTATAATAGTGTAACTTTTGATTTAGGAAACAACAATGCTACTGAGCACTGGGATGATGTAGTTGCCAATACTTTTGTGACTTTTTCCGATAGAAACACAAAAAATGATATCACTATCCTTGATTATGGCTTACAGGAAATATTACAACTACAACCAGTTTCGTATCGATATAAAGATTTTATTTCTCAAAATAACCGTACAAGACTTGGCTTAATAGCACAAGATGTGGAAGCAATTATCCCTGAGGTGGTTATTACAGAAGATGTAGATATAGACCCCAGATCAGGAAGTAAGGTTGTCAAAAAGGGAGATTATAAGGCGATGAGCTATAGCGAACTAATTCCGGTTTTAATAAAAGGAATGCAAGAACAGCAATTACAGATCGAGGAGTTAAAAAAAGAAATTGCTATTTTAAAAAAGCGGAATAATAATGATTAATAGAACAACAAATTTGGAGTTCTAAATGACGCGTGGGCCTTCGACGACCGGAGGGATTACCTGCGGTGATCCCTAGTGGCTTCAGTTCTGCAATTACAACTGCCAATTTTTGCAAAATTGGTGTTTAAAAACAACAAAACCCATTCAAGTAAACTTGATGGGTTTATTATGTTTTCATCCACAACGCAGTTGTGAGTGATCGTGGAGCCGGAGGGATTCGAACCCTCGTCCAAACAAGCAACAATACTACTTTCTACATGCTTAGTTTCTGTTTAGATTTTAGTCCGCTTGCCGGTCAAAAACCACCAACGCACGGCTTAGCTTCAATAAAGTTTCGCAAGCGCATCAAAGCCCTGCGCGAGCTAGGTTTACTTTTACGAAGTCACTGGATCAAGTGCCGCAAACCAAGGCCTTTGAGTGACTTCCTGCTTGCCTACCTAGTAGGCCGAGGCGTAATCCTACTATAATTCAGATTATGCAGCTAGGGCGTAGTTATTATCGCCGTTTAAAAAGTGTGAAATATGAGATTTACGAGCTGTATCCCAGCGCTCGACATGCTTACAGTACCATTAGACCCGCTGTCAAAACCAGTCGGCCCCATTCCCCGCGAAGGCGGGGATCTCTTCGTTAAAAGAGAAGTTTCGTTTCAATGAACTCTATTTTGTGGCGGGTCCATGAAGTAGACGTGAAGTGAGCTACGCTCTACTTCTACGGCACTTCACGGCCGGGCTATTCGCTGTATCCTTTCTTTCTTCTCGATACATTTCGCTTCGCAAAACACTCGAAGTGACAGAAAGGGATGCCGCTGCTATCCCTACCCGAAATCGGGCTCTTTTCTTCGCAATACTTCGTTCCCCTAAAATAAGGTAAAATGTAACGCAAAGCTTCGAAGAGCGAGGCCAAAGATACACCAAAAAGGCTATCTTTGCACCCGTCTGCCTAAAACGGCAGCTACTTATCTTTAAAAGCAAAAAGTATTCCAAATGCCCGTAACCTTCGCTATCATCAAAGAACGTAAGAATCCGCCGGACAGACGGGTGGTTTTGTCACCCCAAAAGTGTCAGGAAGTCAGTCGCGACTTTCCCGAAGCAAAGATTGTGGTGGAGTCTTCAGATATACGCGTTTTTCCCGATTCTCAATACGAAACTGCTGGATTCCCGGTGTTAAAAGATGTTACGACGGCCGATGTGCTATTAGGAGTCAAAGAAGTACCCATTGATCATCTAATTCCGAATAAAAAATACTTTTTCTTCAGCCATACCATCAAAAAACAACCTTACAATCGGAAATTACTCAGGGCCATCCTCGATAAGAACATTCAACTTTTCGACCATGAAACCATTGTAAAGGAAAATGGAGCAAGACTTATCGGTTTTGGACGTTATGCAGGCCTGGTTGGAACTTATAATGGTTTCAGAGCACTTGGAATTCGGGATGGGCTGTTTCAATTACCCAAAGTGGAGCAGCTGGCAGATCTGGAGGCCGTAAAAAAGGAATTGGACCAAATTACACTTCCGAAGAACTTGAGAATCATCCTCTCCGGAACCGGAAAAGTGGCCAAAGGGGCGAAAGAGATCCTCGATCACCTAAAAATTAGAGAAGTGCCGGATGCCGATTACCTGTCGCAGGCCTTCGACGAGCCGGTCTACTGCTTGATCGATGTGACCGAATACAACAAACGCATCGACGGACAACCCATGGATAAATATGCTTTTTATAAAGATCCCAGCGGATACGAAAGCAACTTTATGCAGTACGCCAAGGTAAGCAACTTTTTTATTGCCGGACATTTTTACGGTGACGGAGCTCCCTATTTGTTTACTCGTGAGGATGCTAAGTCACCCGACTTCAATATCAATCTCATAGCGGATATCTCCTGCGACGTGGACGGACCGGTAGCAAGTACCCTTAGAGCTTCTACTATCGCCAAGCCATTTTACGGTTATGACCCTAAGACAGAATCTGAAGTTTCTTTTGGTAAACCTAATTCCATAGGCGTAATGGCCGTAGACAACCTACCCTGTGAACTTCCTAAAGATGCCAGCGAAGGCTTTGGTGAGATGTTTTTAGACCATGTGATCCCTGCGTTTTTTAATGGGGACGCGAATGGTATTTTGGAACGGGCCCGGATGACCACAGCCGATGGAAAATTGACGAAACGATTCAGTTATTTACAAGATTATGTTGATGGTATTGAATGATTTAAGAGGTATTTGTAAGTAGTTTCCGAAAACGTTTTCGCAGTTCATAGATTATTTTTGCAGTTCATCGAAAACTTAGGGTATTTCCTACGTGAATTTCTGAAATATCGGATAAAACTACTAGATTGCTCCATATAAAGTAATCTCATGAACAAGATAGCCCCTCTACTTATGTTCCTGCTGACAGGAATTACTGCCTTTAGTCAGGTTGGAATTGGAACCACAGATCCACAATCAACATTAGATGTTAACGGAACCTTACGTGTCTCCGGGATAAAATCTTCATTTCAGGATGTAGAGGCTGTCCGGATCGTTGGGTTGGATGAAGACGGAAATTTCGTTGAAGTCGAGGTTGATGAGAATCTGATACTTGAAAACAACCAACTTAGAGCCCTGAACAACAGGTTTAAGTTTGGTACAGTCCCTACTTTAAACACTACGATCGTTAATAATATTAACCTGATCATTTGGCCGGGTGAACCTAATGACGACAAAACAGTAATCAAAATATACAACCTGCTTGGTGACTTCGACCTGCACGGAATCTTCCCGGGACAAGATGGACAAAGAATCTATCTCTACCCTCAAGATGGAAGAATACGAATAATCAAGAACAGTCTTCTGGCACTACCCGGACATGAAATAGATGGCAGCGGTATGGCAATGGTGCTGCAGTATGGATTGATCGAGCTCATGTATGATGCTACCAGAGGCAAATGGGTGATCATGGAATACTAAACATATTAATTATAGTTGGGGCACAACATAGTGTGTGCTTTGGTTAACTAGAAAATGCCCTGCAACCACTTGCAGGGCATTTTTATTGGCTGATTAATTTTTTGTCTACTAGTGCGATCAATCTTCTAATTTCGTAATGCTTCATTTGTTCACTCCACATTTGGGTTCGTTCGCTGCCTTAAGACGATTCCCATTACACATTTATAAGACTAATGGTCTGATATAAACAGACAACAATAGTTCCTCATAGCTTTTTCTCATGGGCTATTGGTTGGATACTTGCACACATGCTATGGACACATATTTAACCTATAGGTTTTTGCACATGTGTAAGTCCATTGAAGAACATTCCTTCATTAAACGGCACTCTTGATCTCAGCTAAAGGGACCGACCCTTTACTATTAGTTCCAGGAGCTTAGGAGGCCACAGTAATCATTGCAGGACTCTCGATGTAGGTCAACCCGTATTGGGCGTGATGGATTAATAAGAATATTACAAAAAGGTCTATGACTTTGCTTAAAGTAGGTTAATGTAGCACTGAAGAAGAAAAGCATCTTAATCGTAAACCAGATAACACTAAATAGAAGAAAATCTAACCGAAAATTGAGATCGGTTACTTAAGTGGTGTGTTTTGAAATAGTTTCGACGAACACTTTATTATCATAAGGTTTGATAATAAAATCGTTCATTAACTGAAAGGAGTTCTTTTCGGTGACCATTTCCATTTCTACAGCTGTTAAGGCTATAATAGGAACATCCTTGTCAAACTCCCGGATAGCCTCTGTGGCTTCAAAACCATTCATTTCGGGCATGTTTATATCCATAAGGATGAGATCATATTGGTTGCTCTTAGCACTCTCTATGGCATCGGGACCATTGGAGGATACTGTGGCTATAGCACCGTAGTTTTCAAGGATCTTACGGGTAACCATTCGGTTGATCTTATTGTCGTCCACAACCAGTACCTGTTTTCCGGAAAATTTGACGGTATGTCCATTCAGCCCGGAAGTTGGAGTCTTCTCAATATCTGTAGTTGTCTTGTAACAAAGGGAAAAGCTAACTTCGGTACCCTCATTGACTTCACTTTTAAGGCGAAGTTCAGTGTTGTACAGTTCCAGGATCTTTTTTACGATAGGTAGCCCCAATCCAGTGCCCTGTGCATTATCACCCACATCGGTATTCGCGAACTCATCAAAAATATGTTGCTGCATTTCCGAAGGAATTCCACGCCCATTGTCCTTCAATCTAAAGTTAAGACATACTTTATCATCCCTATCCTCTTCTCTGGTAATATGAAGCTCAATCACTCCATTTTGGGTAAATTTTGAGGCATTTCCTACCAAATTCATCAAGAGTTGTGATAGTTTTAATTCGTCACCAAGCAAGCGCTCCGGAATAGTTTCTTCTATATGAACGTTGTAGGTATTGGGGTGCTCCTGGTTTATATATTTAGAGGATTGAATTACCTGATCCACCAGGTTTCTTACATTGAACGGTGCTTCGTCCAATTCGTGTTTTTTGTTAGCATCCAGTTTGGTCAACTGTAGCACGTTGTTTACAAGCGATAGCAAGTAATTGGCGGAAAATTTTAGCGAATCCAAACTTTCCTGGTGTTTAACCATTTCCTTATCCTTTTCCAATATGGATGAAACACCTATAATCCCATACATGGGTGTTCGCAATTCGTGTGTAATATTAGAAAATAACACATTTTTCGCCTTCGCACTTTCCTCGCTAGCTTCTTTCGCCTCCAAATACTTTTTATTCTTATCGATAAGGTCGACAACCAATTTCTTTCTTTGTCGGTAAGAAATGAGTAGAAAGATCGAGAAGACTAGTAGGATACCCGAAGCGATCTTAACCCATAGTAAGGTGGTTTCCCGTTTAGCTGCCCTTTCATCCAATTCATTCTGAAACGCCTGTGCTTCTAATTCCTGCTGATACTGATTCAATTGGAATTTGGCCGTTACCGTTTGAATGGCCTCAATTTTATCCGTCTTATAATTTTCACGCTTGAGAGAATCGGCAATTTGCGACAGTTCAAACGCATTTTTATAATTGCCAATTTTTGCTTCTGCCAAGGCTTGATAATCATAACCCTCGATCAATCCATCCGTAAATCCGCTTCGTTCGGATAGATCGATACTTTCCTTTAAGTTTCGAATGGCTTTTTGTGAATCTCCCTGCAGGTAATTAAGCTTACCGGTGAGCAATTTGGCTCCCGCATGATAGGCAGCAGGCTTTAGCTGGGTCACATAGTCATTAGTCCTTCCCACGTAATATTCAGCGCCCTCAAGGTCCTTATCGGCCAAATTCAATTCGGCTATGTTATAATTCAGAATATAGAGGTGGACCGTATCGTTGAGCACTTCTGCTGAAGGAATCGCCGCCTTGTACAATTCGATAGCAGGTTCACTAATTTCTCGTAGCGCATAGTAGTTTCCAAGATCGATCTGTGCGGTGATCACCCGTTTGGCCGCTTTGTTTTTTTCTTTGTCTGAAACATTCGCAGCGTGTACTGAGTCTCTTAATCGCTCGGCCTCTACAATGGCTTCCGAAAAAATTCGTTTGGCTCTCAAGGTATCATCGATCTTCACAAACGAATTCCCCAGTAAGCTGGTAATGGCAAACATTGCCTTGTGGTCCTTTATCTTTTTAGCTAGTTCTAAAGCCGGTTCACCCACCTCAATGGTGATATCGTAATTATTCTTGTAGAACTGATTCCGAATGTGCTTCACCAAGGAATCTACCTGCGTTTGTTGCGGGCTTAGCTCACTTGATTGTAAACCATTAGAGTTTGGTTCGGACGTATCTTGTCCGAAGGATAGTGCAGTTGTCAATACTGCTATAAAACAAAAATGTAGAATCTGTTTCAAGTAGGTGCGGGTTTGGCTTCATCAATTTGGGCGGTTAAATATAGGAAAAATTAAAGTATTTGGTCGATTAACCCCATAAAATACTAGGAACGAAGCAGATAAATCCCTAATTAGCACCGAAATTGAGATGTTTTTTCGGTGCTTCGGAATTGTAACTAACTTATATACAGGTAGTTAACTGCTAATTCAGAAATCGTATCCTTTTAAAGCCATAATAACCTAAAATCAGTACGATTCCGAAGGAAAACGTCATCACCCACGCCAATTGATGCTCCATAGGGTAGATAACGATCTCCCACATATCCTGAAGCAGTATTAGAGGTCTTTGTACCACATCCCAGGAATTCCACCGCAAGAATCGCCCTAAATACACCCCAAACCCCATTAAGAAAGGAATTAAGAATATTGTGAAGCTGCATATTTTATCAGAAAAATGAACTTTTAAAAGCAATTCCATGTCCCGAAGTGACAAAAAGTAGAAAAGTAATCCGCAGAGTGCATACGCTACGATCAAGACCGTGTCCAACACGATGAAACTTGCTTTGAAATGTTGCAGGTGTATAAGATCGGTCACGATATAGGGTGCATTAGGTAGGAAGAGTAGCCACAGACCAAACCAGGCCATCAATTGGTACTTGCCGAGCCGTTGCTTGCTGGACAAGTAAAAGGTGAGGGCGTAGGGCAGGGCCGCCAAAAAAATATTCCACACCAGAAACAGAAAGAAATAGGACTGCGAGAGTTTGAGTCGGATCATGAGTAAGATCAAACAAACACCAAATGCTGCAAACAGCGTAAAGAGAATATGAAACCGATCAAAGATTAGGGTTTTAAGACGTTGCATGTGCGATATATTTTTCAATGAATAATACGGGGAGCACCCCAAATAAATAGGCCGCCAGATCCCAACCATCGAAGGTATTTCCAAGGATTATTCGCGCCACCGGATTTTCGATCCCAAGCCACTCCGTTATGGAAAACAGTTGAAGGAATTCGACGAAAAAAGCAAACGCTAAAACTAAAAACAGCACCCATTTTCCCGGTAGGTTCACGAACATTCTCAGAAAAGTGTAGAGCAGCGGTATTACCAGCACATCGCCTACAAAGCCGCGTACAAAAACTGGTACCGGAAATAGCGCGATGGCAATTTCAGTTGCCAGTAGTAGAAGGAACAGGGTGAAATAGCGTTTCATAAATTAGTTTTTGGTTGATGGTTTATAGTTGATAGTTGCCGATTTAGAGAAGCAAGGGAAACACAGATTGTTGTTTTGAAAACTTTACTCCGTACTTCCTTTGCTTACATCATCCATCTTTATTCGTTTATCGTCTTCTCGATACATTTTTTAGTTCGTGCCTCACTAAAAAACACTCGAAGTGACAGTTCGCATATTGTAAATCGTACATCAATCATTCCCCCAATCAATTTTTCGGGAGGCGAACATGATGATTGCCAGTATTACAAACAAGCCAATACTTCCAACGAGCAGTGCATAGTTCTCCAACTGTATGATCACGTAAATAAAACCGTAGAGCGACGCCAATGAGGCGCAAACCAACAAAGGTAGTTTAAACCCTTTGAGGATCGCGCGAGTATAGATGGTGATCAATCCCAACACCGAAGCCGCTGCGATCAAATAGGCTTTTAGGAAGGAGCTGTGTTCCGAAATAGAGATAAGCAGCGTATAGAACATCACCAATGCCAGTCCTATCATGACATATTGAAACGGATGGATATACAGCTTGCTCGCCAATTGAATGAGCAGAAATACCAACATCGTCAACCCAATGACCATAAAGCCGTATTTGGCGGTGCGATCACTCTTTTGATATTCATCTACGGGAATGATGAGCTTGGTGCCAAAGGCAAATTCGATGAGGTCCGGTAGCCGATTAAAAAACTTTTGTTCAAACTGTCTGTTGATCTGAAGTACCTTCCAGGAAGCCTTGAAGCCATCCGGGCCGATCTCCCGAGAGCCATCCTCAGGCAGGTATTTACCATCGAAACTGGGTGAATTCCAGTTAGAATCCATGCTAGCGGTCGTTTCCTTGCCAATGGGAATAAATTTTAGGCGCTCACTGCCGTTGATCTTAATGTCGAATGAAAACGGTTGTGGTGTATTTTTTTCCGAAGAAAGACCGGTCACCACCTCACTTTGAACCGTATTGAGGTAGTCTTGTGAATACTTGGGTGTCATTGACAAGGCCTGATCGCCCATATTTACTTCGAGCGTATTTCGGATGCCCTTCAGATTTGAAGTTTTGATAAGCACCGTGATCTTTTCCCAGAGGATGTCGGTGGGTTCAATGTCATGATCACTTAGATCAATGGCCGGAAAATCACCGCTAACCGCAATGTCTGTTGTAAACACGACACTTTCGTAAATACTTCGTTTTAATGGTTCGGCCTTGCTGGTGACCTTGGAATCGATGTTGAGTCCGTCCGGGAAAATGTAGGCGTGATTGAGGATCTCCTCCGTCTTAATCTCATAGCTTTTTGTCTTTTCAATGTAGACCTTTTCTTCTTTGTAGGTCTTATAGGGAACTTTTAGGATGGGCCCCGAAAGTACGACCTCATTTCCCCATTTGCTGTTAATTTCTCGTACGACTTCTTCCTGTCGTTGTGCGCGTTCGCTAATGAGACTTTTGACAAATTCCAATGGGACGAGCAGGACGAGGATGAGAAATCCTACCACCAACATGCGCGCGGTGATGGAGTATTTGAGCCAGTGTGAAAATTTTCCTTTTTTAGGTTCCATAATTGAGGGTTTTAAAGTTAATAGTGGTTTATAAATTCATGTCTAATAATACATAGGCGTAACCCGCTGCCACAGGCAGATTGAGTAACAATAAAAGGAGGGAGTAAAATGATTCCAACCGATCTTTTTTTATAAGATCGATGAGCGCCAGTAAAAAGGCGATGCCGTTAAAAAGTAGCGCAATTCCAATGTAAATAAGGCCTATGATGGCCAGCGGCACAAAATCTCCAAGGATGAGCTGGGCGATAAAAAGGAGGGAGCCCAGTGTAAAAAAGACCGTAAAGATTCGAATAGCGTTGCGCTGCGGAACCATTAATTTATATTCATTTTTCATACCAAAATTGATTTTAAGCGGTACTGAGACCGTATTTGTTGGGTTTCTTTGAGAGATTTAACAATTCGTTCTGAAAAGATCATGCTTCGGAATAATTCGAAGTCCAAATGCAGGAGGGTTTTAAAGTCGTAATGATGAAAGGGATTACTTTTTTTTCCGAAGTAAAACGCCTTGCGATAATAGGGGAGGTATTCGGGAAGGAGGAGGGTGCCCAACACCAAAACGGCGAACAGATAGGGGGTGCGTTTCCCATTTCCGAAGCAGAGGTACTGCAGCGCAATTTCGTCTTCCACCTCCGTATCGAAGCCTGTGAGCACGTGATAGGCGTCATGGCGTTCCACTTTCGGGATGAGCTCGAAACCGTTACTTTTCAGAAACAACCCCAAACGATGCCCGTAGGTATGCGAGGGCATAACAACAAGCTCAGCGGTAGTAAGGTTCCAAGGTTGCTTCTTTTTAAAGCGGGTATACAAATTCCGACTTACTTCAAAAAGCCACAGAATTAATTGTTTTCGTTTCTCAATCATAAAGCACTTTGTATTTCAAAGTAAGCAGCTAAAAAAAGAGTGTTACTTCTTTTTGATCAGTTTTTCCAGTGCGTTAATATGTTTTTTGAATTCAGCCTTCCCAAGCTTGGTTGCCATATAACTGGTGTTAGGTTTCCGGCCAATAAATTGTTTCTCCACCAGGATGTATTCCTCTTTTTCCAACGATTTTAAATGACTTGCCAGGTTGCCGTCTGTTACGTTTAGCAATTCCTTGAGGCGGTTGAAGTCGGCAGTTTCATTCACCACCAAAATGGACATAATGCCCAGGCGTATTCGGTGGTCGAATAGTTTATTTATGTTGTCGAGGATCCCCAAACCTATGCTTTTTTCTCGTTGAGGTACATGAGTGTGCCGTAGATGATGTGCATGACTCCAAATCCTAACACCCAAAGCCAAAATCCGTAGCCCGGTACCACGGCGCAAATTAAGCCTAATATTACTTCTACATATCCTAAATATCTAATTTTTCCAACGGTGTATTTGGATGCGTTTATAAGGGCAAGACCGTAAAAGATAAGCATGAGTGCGCCTGTTTGTCCGTATTTACTCTGATTCAGAATTACGAGTATATAGATTCCTCCTGCCACCAATGGAATAAGGAAATTGGCGAGTAATCGTCGGGTGGCGCCGTCCCACATTTTTACCCCTTCCTTGCGTGCTTTTCGTGTGGTAAGGAAAATGGCAGTGACGACGCTAAAAAGAGCGATCAAGAAAAGATCCAATACGATATATCGGAAGACGGTTCCGTCCAATATCAAATATTCCCGACCCGAATTGGCCACCAACCAATAGGCCACTGCGGCCCCAATGAGAGCGTACAATCCTGCAAATATTCCTGAAAGTCCGCTGAGGGAAATAAACCGGGAAGAGCGATTCATCAGATCTTTGATCTCGCTAATGTCTTTTAAATAATCCTGCTCACTCATAGTAAAGTACTTTGAAAGACAAAGTAAATGTATTTGTTTGGATCTGAAGTTGTTTTTTGAATTATTTTAACAATTCCCCGAAAATCCGGCAATTTTACGGTATACGGAGCCTCAGCCGTTAATTATAAACTATTGAAAAACAATTAAATACACCTTTACACATGGTAAAGACTCCAGCAAAATAGGAAAAACCCTTATTTCAAAAACAGGAAAAAACCTCTTGCATAGTTGGCTATTTCGGCGCATATTTGAATAGCTTTAAGTTAGTAAGCGAATTTTAGCCATTTCGGTTAAGTTGTATTTATAATCGAGTCTTAATTAATTGGGGAGTTAATAAAAAGCGATTATTTATAATAAAAAGGTTGTTCTTCGGAACAACCTTTTTTACTTTAGTAAAATTGCTAATCGAACTAATCCCGTCGTAGGACGGGATCACAAAAAATAGAGTCCGAAATTTTATGTGTACGAATTACGGGATCTTTAAAAAATTAGTTCCAATCTTTTTACCCGTCCAATGACGGGATCACAAAAAACTTAGTTCCATTTATTTTGAATCCCGCCGAAAACTATATCCTCAAACAAGAAGAGCCCTTCCGCACCATGTTGCTGCATATTCAAATGATCATTGAATCGACGCTGCCGGAAGTGGAATTGGCCTTTAAGTGGCGACTGCCTTTTTACTACATTGGGAAGACCCCCATTTGCTATTTGAATGTGACCAAAGGATATGTGGACATTGGATTTTGGACTGCACGGCATTTTACAAAACATCAGGAGCTGTTAGTTTCTGAAAAGCGAAAACTCGTAAAATCGTTACGATATTTTCAGCTTGATGAGATCGATCAAACCGTCCTCGTTGAATTACTTCAACAGGCCTATCAATTTCGCAGAGCCAAATTTTTGGATAATTAGAGTTGGTTTACCGTCTTCCGGATCGCTACCAGATCGGTTAACAGTTTTTCCAAATGGGCCAGGTCCAGCATATTGGCGCCATCACTTTTGGCATTGGCGGGATCAAAATGGGTTTCAATAAACAGTCCATCTACTCCAACTGCGATTCCCGCGCGAGCGATGGTTGAGATCATTTCGGGTCGGCCGCCAGTGACTCCTGCACTCTGATTGGGCTGTTGCAAACTATGCGTAACATCCAAAACGGTCGATGCATATTGTTTCATGGTGGGAATACCTCGAAAATCCACCACCATATCCTGGTAGCCAAACATGGTTCCCCGATCGGTGATCATTACTTTTTCACTACCGCTGTCCTTCACTTTCTGAACCGCATGCCGCATGCTCTCCGGACTCATAAACTGCCCTTTCTTCAAATTGACCACCTTGCCCGTTTTTGCAGCTGCGACGACCAGATCGGTTTGACGCACCAAAAAGGCTGGGATCTGAAGCACGTCCACATAGTTGGCCGCCATTGCCGCGTCTCCCACTTCGTGGATATCGGTTACCGTGGGGACGTCAAATGTTTGAGAAACTTTTTTAAGGATTTGTAGTGCTTCTTCATCTCCAATTCCCGTAAAACTATCGATCCTACTCCGATTCGCTTTTTTAAAACTCCCTTTAAAGATGTAGGGAACCTCCAATTTGTTTGTGATCTCCACCACTTTTTCGGCAATGCGAAGTGCCATGTCCTCTCCTTCAATGGCACAAGGTCCGGCCAAAAGGAAGAAGTTGTTGAAAGCAGTGTGTTTTATTTTTGGAATGAGGTCGAGATTCATGCTGTTTTTTTATAGAGGTCGCTTTCGTTAAAACTTCGGCGACCGAAGCAAAGATAATGAAATTAGTGAGCAGTGTGCGGATGCGGAGTTCACTCGTAATTCGGGATATTGAGTCCTAGAATAATATCCCTTTCAATCACGTAAATACCATTTTGCAAAACGGGTTTCATGATCCCTGAGCCGCCACGAGGTTTTAAGTTATTTCGTACCCTCGATGTGAGCAATGGGTCATCCTCGAAATAGTAGTCGGTGATATAGTATTCTTTTTTATTGGGTTCTTTTACGGTGATATGAATATGCTCCGCGGCGATCCCACTGGGATAGGAGGCCGGCCGAAACGTATAAAAAGTATACCGCCCATCGGCTCCGGTTTTAATCCATCCTCTAAAGATGCCGTGTCTTCTGGCCCAACCTTCCTCGCCGCCACGAGTTTCGTAGATACCTTTTCGGTTAGTGTGGTATATGTAAAGGATCACGTCAGCTGCCGGAGTTTTGCCATCCAATTTAAATACAGTTCCGGTAATCTTGATCTTGGGCTCGTTTTCCTGAAATCCGGGTAAGGTATCCACGGCGGGTAAATATCGATCGCCATAATCATAAACAGCCTCGCAACCTTCACAGGGACCTCCCAAGTTGTCATTGGAGGTTTTGTTTCCGGTTTGGGATTGGCAGGAGGTTAGGGTGAGCAGGAAGAGGAGTATGTAGAGTGTGTGTTTCATTTTATTGCTTCCCTCCATCCAATTTAACATCCACTTTTACCTTACCATCTTTGCCCACTGTGGTAGTGCTTTTTGTATCCGGTTCATAATTGCCTTTGAGAATTTCCTGGACATCATTTTTTAGCTTTTTGAAGTCAATGTCTTCTTGATAAGTATATGCATAGAAGGTACCACGCACCCCGGTGGTTTGGGTCTCCATTCGTTTGGTCATAACATAATCAAAGGGCTGGCCACTTCCGTGGAACATTAGTACATGCAATCGGTAGAGTTGGTCCTTGTCCGAACCGTCCGTTTTGGTGCTATAAACATAATAGACCACTTTGGAAAAACTGCTTGAAAATCGGTCTTCGGGCAGCTCGGCGAACCATTCGTAGCCCCAAATATTCTTGTCCTCAAATGTAAAAAAATCGTAGTTGAAATACTCGTCAAGGCCCTTGGGTAATAACCCCTCCTTTTGTGCCTGATACATTTGTTCTTTCAACCGATTTCCCTCCTCGAAGTTCCCCAGACCGTAATTGGAGACGATGATATTCTTGAGCATAAAGTATTCTCGAGCAGCGAATTCTTCATCAAAGATTTCTTTCCCCTTGCGTATGGCATCCAGAGCCTCTTGTCCCAATCCTAGGGAGATCTCAAATTTTTCTTCAAACCGATTCGCGGCTTCCAATTGAGTAGCCGTCATCACATTGTACCAAAGCGCATATTCGTAAAGTGTGTCCTCTTTGGGGATGCTTTTTTCCAACTCATTAAACTTCACATAGGCCGAATCGATCTGGTTGGATTGTAAAAGGATCTCCGCCTTGTCGTATTCGGACAGGAGATCGCCTTGAGCTAAACCAGTAAGTGGTATGATCAATAGAAAGAGTAGGGTTATTTTTTGCATAGCAAGTTTGTATTCGATGATATTTCTACTCTTAAAGATAAGGTAAAAAGCAAGAAAACAATTCTATTTAACTCACTGGGTGAGCGATGAATTATACACGTTGTTATGCATCTTTTCTTATTTCATTTAAAATATCGAATACAATTGTAAAATTCTGATAGTCATCTTTTGTCCCATTAGCCACTAACCACTCACATAAATTCTTTTTTTCATTGGGATTTATTTCCCATTTTTCAGGTTCCGTAATTTCTACTCCCCGAACTAATTTGGTGATTTGAGGTGTTTTGTCTACGAAAGCTGTCTTTTCCTGAATAGCTTTCTCAATTGTTTCTTTCGAAAACAAATTTTCAATACCTTTTTCAATTGGGTTTTCCTTAATCGAATTTATTATTCTTTTATAAACCTTGGATTTGTTATTATTATTTTTATTGGTGTCACAATCATAAAGTAAAAGCATTTTTTGTGGAGTTACGTCTGCTAATTTTGAGTCAAAATGACGCCATACTTTATCGATTCCACCAAAACCATTAGAATCTACGAGCTGATAACTTACAAGTAAATCATCCTGGCCTAATAATTCCGAGGCTTTGTTAATATATTTAATGTCATAATCTCCCTCAACAAAAAGAAAATCAAGTTTAGATTTATTAATTTCTGTTTGCAAATCAGATTTATATTTTTCCGATTCTTTAAAATAGCTATAACCTTTTTCAAATTCTGAAAATCCTTCAATATCGACCTTTTCAGCACCTGGAAGGTTAATTACTTCAATATTGTCCTCTTGAAACTCCTTTCTCATTCCTAAAAGGAATAATGGTGAATGGGTAGTAATAATAAATTGAACTTTCGGAAATAACTTTATTAACTCTGGCACTACCGTATGTTGAAGATTAGAATGAAGATGGATGTCTATTTCGTCAATCACTACTATTCCTCGTATTTCGGACAACTGTGTGAATTGAGCATTTGAGAGGTCAAAATCTTTGATAATTGATAAGAAAATATTCAATAAAGCCGTTTCTCCCGAGGAAAGGTTAAAAATATTTGGTATCCAAGCTTGTTCATTTTTCATTAGTGAAATAGACCTAGCTCTTCTTTTACCCACTCCGAATCTTACGTTCTCGTTCACTTGAAATAGAGACTTCAAAAATTTTAAAATTGCATGATGAATATTGTGACTTTCTCCTTGAAAACCAGTGAATAAATTGAGAGGGATATTAATTTGTTTTTGGCCTTGTTCATTTACAGGGAAATTAATGTTTTGTGTCTGAAACTCTAATGTATACTTGTCAAACAGGACATCAAGTAACCAATTTTGAGTGTCTTTTAGTGGAGAATAATTTATTATTTGCCTATTTGAAATATTGGAAGTATTATTTAAGAATCTGTAATCAGCTTTATTGATAAGATTGCCATAGTTTAACCAACTGGGTTCTTCAAATCGATTGGCCGGAAAATACAACAAGCAATTGGAATCAATTGATTTTTTAAGTTGCGGAATTTTATTTTGAAAATTAGATTTAAAAAAAGATGTATCATTGACTCCTATCTCGTTCCATTCTTTATTTAAAGGAGTATGCTTGTGAAAATCTTCATAGTCTGCTTTTGTTCTATCAAGTTGCCACTCCGAGACAGACATATCCTCTTCAAATGTTAATTTAGAACGTGAATATGTGTTTCCACTTTTAATATATGCCGGACTCCTATATTTATAAACTTTACCCTTTTCTACATCCGTGTCATCATACAAGGTCTGTTTTGAAGATATTAGAGCATTGACAATGTGTGAAATAAATATGCTCTTACCAGAACCATTCTTGCCGATAATCAAAAGTGGTTTTGGATTTCCGTTATCGTGAAAAGGCAAACTTTCTTTTATTAAGTCAATTGGCCCTGTGTTTTCAATTTCAATTTCTTTTAAGTACATATTTTTCTAAATACTACATAACAATATTGTATAAGGCCTTTGGCGGGCTTTTGCGTATTAATCGGATATCAAGTTACGACATTGTGCGAACTTTCATTCGATTAACCATCCGGCCAAATCGAGCCATGAGCGATATACGTAGTTGGGGTACTTTATGGTACTCATATAAGCCCCGATTTCATTAATTTACGTTGTAGCTCATAAAATGTTTGTTCGATATTATCTTCCGTAAAAGATAGGTATTGAAGCCCGGCTAGATTTGAAAAATCTTCTGTTCCATTTTGCTTAAGTATAACAACTTTGTCAAATCCTAATCTTCCCTGGAATAATCCCGCTTCATGAATTACATTTTGTCTTGCTCTAATCTTTCCGTTAATGGTTCCATCCTCGGCTGTCATCACAAGAATTGCAAAAGATGATTGATCTAATAAATCCTCTAAAATATTTACGATAGATTCACTTGCTCTAGACTCACTTTCATAAGAAACTGTCTGAAGACTGAAGTCATCTTTTAAAAATAAATCAACTCTTGCCCATATTTTGTCCCTACCGTGGCCTATAAATATTCTACCGCCTCCACTAGTTTTCTTTTTTTTAGATGGCGTTATTGATTTTATTTCCTTGTCCAATTCTGTTTTTGGCAACCTTTTTAACGATTGGGTCAATTCGTAGATTCGTCGGACTGTATTGTCATTTCTTGATGTTTCAGCAGGAGGAAAGTAAATATCAGCTCCCGAAGATCTATAGTCATTAAAAAATTCCTCAATTTTAATCGCATACATAATGGCATCCGAAATTCCTTCTGAATCTGAGAAGTCAACCTCAGACAATTTTTTAACAAATAATTGAATTGGGGCAAAAAAGCCCAGATCAGACTTTACACTATCCCATAATGCCTCTGCCAATAGTTTAAGTTCTTTTATCATAGATAATATTAATAATGTACCCCCACTCGTTAAATCATAATTACGCCGATAATAAACCAACTCGACAACAAAAGGCGTTTCTAAACAAAAACCCCCAAACTCTTCCAATGAAAACACCGGAACGAGGGGGAGAGACTCAAATATAGGAAAAAAATTGATGCGGTGTTTTTGTACAGCACTTATCCGCGCTAGGCTCTCCTTTGCTACATTTCGACAAGCTCAATGAACTGCTATGGAGAGCGAAGGATTGAGGCATTGTTGACACTGAGCGTGCCGAAGTGTTGGAGCTCTTTTTATTGTCTCCTTGAATGCAGTCGAAAGGTAGGACAATAAAAAAGCGACTGCCGAAAGCCCGCCTTCGACTCGCGTCAGCGAGCGAAGGAGCGCCCACACATTTATGCTTATGTGCCCTGTCTGCCAACAAGCAGGTTCGGCGTATGAAGTAAAAGAATAATAGCTCCAAGCTCCTACTTCGTACCCAAAAGAGTTCTCGACTGCGCTCGAACAGACATTGGACCTGCCGCCGGCAGGCAGGCTCGAAGTGACAATACCTCTGACTTCGGACTTCTGACTTCCGACTCCCGCCCGAACGTACCATTCGGTACGGGCGGGTTCAACTCCTAACAAAACTTCCCCTTATAGCATAAAATCCATTATTTAGAAGTACTTTTGCACCCTCCTAAATCAAAACTTGTTTTTTTGAGTTGCGATTGGGGTAATTGACTATTAATTAAATAGATACCCGCTTGCGCGGGCATAAACTATGAACATCAAGAACATCGCCATTATTGCCCACGTAGACCACGGTAAAACCACTTTGGTCGACAAGATCATGCACCATTGCAGTCTCTTTCGGGAGAATGAGCAGACGGGGGAACTGATCCTGGACAATAACGATCTGGAGCGGGAACGAGGGATCACAATTACTTCCAAGAACGTTTCGGTAGTGTATAAAGACACCAAGATCAATATCATTGATACCCCTGGTCACGCCGACTTTGGAGGCGAGGTGGAACGAGTATTGAATATGGCAGACGGAGTATTGTTGCTGGTAGATGCCTTTGAAGGCCCTATGCCACAAACCCGTTTTGTCTTGCAAAAAGCGATCGACCTCGGACTAAAACCTTGTGTTGTGATCAATAAGGTGGACAAGGAAAACTGTACGCCGGATGAGGTACACGAAGGGGTGTTTGACCTGATGTTCGAATTGGGTGCCGAAGAATGGCAGCTGGATTTCCCAACGGTATACGGAAGTGCCAAGCACAACTGGATGAGCGATGACTGGGAAAAGCCCACAGACAATATTGAACCACTACTAGACATGGTATTGGAGCACATTCCTTCGCCTAAAGTTGAGGAAGGAACTACCCAAATGCTCATCACTTCTTTGGACTATTCTTCCTTTACCGGGCGTGTTGCCATTGGACGTTTACAGCGAGGAACCATCAAAGAAAACATGCAAATCGCTCTGGTAAAGCGCGATGGGAGTACGGTAAAATCTAAAATAAAAGAATTACATACCTTCGAAGGCCTTGGCCGGAAAAAAGTGAGCGAAGTGCAGGCAGGCGATATCTGTGCCTTGGTAGGGATCGAAGGATTTGAAATTGGTGATACCGTTGCCGATATTGAAAATCCGGAGGCACTTAAAACCATTGCTATCGATGAGCCTACCATGAGCATGTTGTTTACCATCAACGATTCTCCCTTCTTTGGGAAGGACGGAAAGTTTGTGACCTCACGTCATATCAAAGAGCGCTTGGAGCGGGAACTGGAAAAGAATTTGGCCCTACGCGTAGAGCCCACAGACAGTGCCGATAAGTTTACGGTCTTTGGCCGTGGCGTACTGCATTTGTCGGTGTTGATCGAGACCATGCGTCGTGAGGGGTATGAGCTGCAAATTGGTCAGCCACAGGTGATCATCAAGGAAATAGACGGAGTAAAATGTGAGCCGGTGGAAGAATTGACCATCGACCTTCCCGAAAGCGTAAGTGGACGCGCCATCGACATGGTGACCATTCGAAAAGGGGAGATGCTGAGCATGGAAGCCAAGGGTGAGCGAATGATCTGTAAGTTCCATGTGCCTTCGAGAGGGATCATTGGACTTCGGAATCAGTTATTGACGGCAACAGCAGGTGAGGCCATCATGACCCACCGCTTTTTGGAATACCAACCTTTGAAAGGTGGAATCCCGGAGCGATTGAACGGAAGTTTGGTGTCTATGGAGAACGGATCTGCGATTCCTTATTCTATCGATAAACTTCAGGATAGAGGGCGTTTCTTTGTGAACCCCAATGAGGCCATTTACGAAGGACAGGTGATTGGTGAGAATACGCGTCAGGATGATATGACGGTGAACATCACCAAGACGAAGAAACTATCGAATGTACGTTCCTCGGGAGCAGATGACAAGGCGAAGATCGTTCCGGCGATCAAGTTTTCGTTGGAAGAGGCCTTGGAATACATTCAGAAGGACGAATATGTGGAAGTAACTCCCAACTTTTTACGATTGCGTAAAGTACACCTGAAAGAGGTGGACCGCAAGCGCAACAAACTCTAAATTTTAGCTAAAATTTAGACAGGAAACTGCCTGTTTTTTAGTTTATTTGTGACGGTTTTATAAATCTAGATCTGTTTATGAGCACATTATCAATCATATCTTTGTATTTCGACCCAGGACTGGGTGCGATGATCGTGCAGGGTATAGTGGCCTTCGCAGCCGGCGTTTTGCTGTTCTCGAAGAATGCAATGTATAAGGTGAAAGCCTTTTTCGGCTTATTGAAGGAGGAGGACGATACGTACGATTCTATTGATATTGACGAGGAAGACACCGAAACCAATGACGAAACCGAATAACGCCACCCATCAAGCTTCTTTTAGAGACCCTTCCGGGTATATGTTTCATGACGGAGACACCTTGAGGCGGGTTATCAATCCTATTTATTTTCCGCAGTACCGAAAGTTAACCGATTCGGGTTTTTATCAAACGCTGATTAAAAAAGGGCTGTTGATCGGGCATGAGGAGACTTCTTCTTCGGAAGAAAAAATCGTTATTACCCCAGAGCATATTCCGTTTATCACCAATCCGTACGAGTGGAGTTTTGAGCAGTTCAAGCATGCGGCCTTACTCACCTTACAGATCCAGAAATATGCGTTATCCAAAGGTTTTATTCTGAAGGATGCCTCGGCATACAACGTGACCTTTCACAAAGGAAAAGCGGTCTTTATCGACACCCTTTCCTTCGATTTCTACGAAGAAAATACACCCTGGCGTGCCTACAAGCAGTTCATCACGCACTTTTTCGGGCCTTTGGTGTTGGCAAAATATCACGGCACGGAGATCTTGAAAATGCTGCAGACCCATATCGATGGCTTGCCGGTGCAACTCATCGCCTCTCTGCTTCCCGGAAAGACCAAATTAAGCTCTACGCTCTACACCAATATTCATTTGTTGGCAAAACTGGAGAGTAAGCATAGTGAAGATTATAAGGCCGAAACCAAGGTGGCCAGCCTTTCCAAAAAAGCACAAAATAATATACTTACCAACCTCTTCAACTTTATCAAAAAGCTGAAACTGAACGAAGCCAGCGAATGGGGCGATTATTACGAGAAGACCAATTATGACGATGCTGCCCTTGAGGCCAAAAAACAACTCATTCGGGAGTGGGTACCTGCTCTGAATACCAAAACGCTCATCGATATGGGCGGTAATGACGGCACCTTTGCCCGTACGGTCCTGGACCAGGTGGAGGACGTGATCGTCACCGATATCGACAGCAATGCCGTGGGGTACAACTACCATCAAACTCAGCAAAACGGAGAAACAAACATGCTTCCTTTTGTCTGCGACGTATTGCAGCCCGCGCCCGGTATAGGATTCAATAATACGGAGCGAAGCTCCCTCATCGAACGCTTGCAGGAATACGCGCCGGATATGACCATGGCCCTGGCCTTGATCCATCATATCACCCTTTCTGGGAATGTGCCGTTTTTAAAGTCGGCTGAGTTTTTCGCCAAATTCTGTAACTACTTGATCATTGAATTTCCGAAGCGGGAAGATTCGTGGGTGGAGTCGTTGTTGGTTCGGAAGCGGGAGTTTATCAATCACTTCGATTTTTATAATGAATCCGATTTTGAAGCTGGTTACCTCGAATATTTTACGATGGAGAAAAAAGAAGCCATTTCCGGCACGAATCGTATCTTATACCTTCTAAAAGTGAAGCAATAGCATGGGCAAACGGCCAAATTTTCTTTCCAGATTACTCGCCAACCCAACCCGTTTTACTTTTATTCTTGCCATCGCAACCGGACTGTATCCAGTTATTTTCTATTATTCCCGAAACTATCCGCTGATCAATTCCTGGCGACATCTGCTGTTTTTTATGGCGTTGTTTATGGGAGTTCCGGTGGTTGTATTTGGATTGCTGCGACTTTTTTTTAAGCTGAAATGGCCGGATAAGAATCGGATGCGGGTCTATACGTTTTTAAATGTGCTGTTTTTTTTGGTGTTTATCCAATTGTGCCTCTACACCCGTCCGCAATTGTGGTTTACGTTTGGGGCAGTGATAGTTTCGTTTCTGGTCTCCGGGTTTTTATATTCACAACTGAAAAAGATCGTGGTCTTTCAATGGTTACTGGCCTTGGTTGCTGTGTTTTGGTTGGTTCCCGTGGTTCAAAGTCAGCTCAACTATTCCGAAGCATGGTTACAGCAGCCCGATGAAATCGAGAAGGTTATTTTTAAAACCAAGCCAAACATCTATTTCATTCAGCCGGACGGTTATGTCAATTTTTCGGAGATCGACAAGGGCTACTACCAAATTGACAACTCTGAATTCAAATCGTTTTTGCAAGGGCAGGATTTTACCATCTACCCTAATTTTCGCTCCAATTATTGCACCACGCTTACTTCTAATGCTTCGGTTTTCAGCATGAAACATCATTATTACAATAACGGATTCAATTTCAGTGAGCGCATGAATTTGCGGGAAGTGATCGTTTCAGACAATGCTGTTTTACGTGTGCTGAAAAACAACGGCTACAAAACCCACCTTTTGGCAGAGTGGGCCTATTTGCTGGCCAATCTCCCTGAAATGGGTTATGACGAATGTAATTTTAGTTATGACGAATTGCCCTATCTCACGACCGGTTTGGATGAAATACGTGAGGTAGCGCCGTATTTGGAACAGGCGATGCAGCGGGATACCCTTCAGCCCAAATTCTACTTTATCGAACTCTTTTTGCCTGGGCATATTGCCACGACAGCAGCTGAAAGTGCCGGTGTGGAGGGTGAAAAAGAGTGGTGGACCAACAATTTAAGGGAGTCCAATAAAAAGTTAGAAACCTTGCTATCAATGATCGAAGACAAGGACCCCAACGCCTTGGTGGTATTGCTTTCGGATCATGGGGGTTATGTGGGCATGGAATATATGAGCGAATTGCGTTCCAAATCCAACGATCGAGACAAGATCTACTCGGCTTTTAGTTCGTTACTGGCGGTGAAATGGCCGAAGGAGTACGCTTCTAACGACGAACTTCCGTTTCGATCCGGCGTTAATTTTTTTAGGATTTTGTTTTCACAGTTAGCTGTTGAACCCGATTATTTGGACCAACTACAAGACGATGGCAGTTATCACAATGTGGATCGGGGAGCACCCAAGGGGGTTTATCAATATATCAACGGGGACGGGAAGATCGTTTTTAAGTTGAAAAACTAAGTTGAAGCGTAGGGTTTCATTTCCACTAGGGAAACTGTATCTTCGTTTATGAAATTGGGTTTTAACGCGCACGCTATTGGACCAAAAAGAAGTTAAAAATAGTTCGGTTAAAAAGAGGATCTGGGTCGGATTGGCCGCCGGACTCTATCCCTTCCTTCATTATTACAGCAATAATTTTAACATCGCCGATAGCTGGGTGCAGTTCGGATTTTTGTTTGCACTTTGTATTGCCTTACCCATTGGTATCGCCCTCATTTTGCCGTCCATTTTCAATTTCGGTCCTTTAAAAAAACTCAAGAAATACAGCCTCACGACTTTCAATTTTATCTTCTTCGTCTGTTTGCTGAGCTTGCTTATCTTTCATTTTAAGAATACATTGTTTGTGGGACTGCTGTTGGGTGTTGGCTTGTTGAGTTTGTTTCTGTATCGCTATTTGAGCAAGATCATAATCCTACAATTTCTATTGGCTGCCATGAGTTTGTTTACGTTGGTGCCACGGCTATTTTTTCTTTTCAATTATGATGACAGTTGGAAGGAAATATCGGAGAATGTGGATCTGGTGAAATTTGAGGAAACACCTAATATTTACATGATCCAACCCGACGGATACGCGAACTTTTCAGAATTGAGGAAACCGCCTTACAGTCATGAGGATATGCGATTCGAAAATTACCTCACCGATCATGGTTTTGTGAACTACCCCAACTTCCGAAGTAATTATTTTAACACCCTTACTTCCAATACGTCGGCTTTTGCGATGAAGCATCATTATTATGGAAATGTAAACAGGACCAACGAAAAAACACAGGATGCCATGGAAGATATCGTGGGCGACAACAACACGCTCCGAATTTTGAAAAACAACGATTACACCACACATTTGTTTACGGACAATTCTTTTTTTCTTCTGAATAGAAAGCTGAAGGCCTACGATTTTTGCAATATCCCCAACAGCAAACTGCCGTTTTATAAGTTGGGCGGATTGAAGGGTGTCGATATTATTTCTGACCTGGCAACCGCTCTGGAAACCCAACCCGAAGGCCCCAACTTTTATTTTATTGAGCGGACGGTGCCAGGGCATATCAAAAATTCGAAGGTGGGCTCCGGTGGGATCGAAAAGGAGCGGGTGAAGTACTTGGAGTCGGTAGAACGGGCGGACGATTGGCTGATACAATTATTGGATCTAATCCAGAAAAAGGAACCCAATGCCCTCATCATCATCATGGCGGACCATGGCGGTTCGGTAGGGCTGGAGTACTCCAGCGTGCTTAAGGAACGCCAATTGAATGCGCTCGAAACCTCGTCGGTGTTCAGTGTGCTTTTGAGTATAAAATGGTCCAATGGGGAGGTGCCGGAAGGGATTCCGTTCAAATCGAATGTCAATTTGTTTCGGAATTTGTTTGTGCATTTGAGCAAGGATTCGTTGCTAATGAAAAGCTATCAGGCTGATAAGACCTTTATCTATAATTTGGAACACGGACCCATGGAAGTGTACGAGTGCATTGACGAGAATGGGAATTATGGATATAAAAAATTTGAACCGCGACAGTGAGGTAAATCTGTTGTATTTTTGATGTTTGGGACGCCCTCCCAACAAAAATGAATCTATGATCGAATTTTTCAGTAAGAAAAAAGGACTTTTTTGGATCGCCTTCATCTGTGGATTCTATCCCTTGGTTTTTTACGTTTCCAATAACTTTTATGCCGTCAATTCCTGGGGGCATCTAGGTTATTTTTTATTGTTCTTTCTTGGGCTTTCTATGGCCGGCTTTATAGCTATCGAATTATTTTTTAGTCTGAAGAAGGACTGGCGGAAATTTCGACCTCATGTGCTGTTCGTTTCTGTGATTATGATCACGGCGACGCTGATGTCGTGGGCCATCCGACTTCGACTTCAGAAAAAAGTATTGCTGGGAATATTGGTGTTGAGTGTGCTGCTTTCTATAAAATTTAGTGATAAGTATCGGAAGATCGCGGTGCTGATCGGGGTGATGGCTGTGTTACCTTTTCTGAATATTTTTCTGAAAGTATACGAACAGAGCAAACCCATGGCCTGGACTGAATTAGCGGTCGATATAAAAGATGTCAAATTTAAAGAGACGCCTAGTATTTATGTGATCCAACCTGATGGTTATGTAAACCGGTCGACCATGGAAGATTCGTTGTATAAACATCAAACCGACTTTTTCGATTGGTTGGATGCACGGGATTTTACCCAGTACAATGCCTTCCGAAGCAACTATGCCGCGAGCATCCCATCCAACGCTTCTATGTTTTCGATGCAGCATCATTATTATGGGGAGACCTTTTTTAGTGAGTTGGAAATGCCCATGGGACGGGAAGTGATCAGCGGGCAGAATACGGTCAACCATATCCTTCAGAATAACGGGTATAAAACATATTTCCTGGCACAGGATGAGTATTTCCAGCAAAATTTGAAGTTTGGGGAGTTTGATGAATACAACATAAGCAAAGAGGAGATACCGTATTTCAGCAAGGGTGAGGAACGTGTACAAGTGTTGAAAGACGATATCGTTGAAGCCGTTGATTTTGTGACCCGCCGACCCAAATTTGTATTTGTCGAAAAATTGCTTCCCCATCACATACACTTTGTGCCGCAGGAGAATCAGGTGGAAGCCGAACGTGTTGAATATTCCGAAAAGATCGAAGCGGTGAATAGCTGGCTAAAGGAAGTCATTACACTTATCGAAGATGCCGACCCCGAAGCCATTATCGTGATACTTGCCGATCACGGCGGATGGGTAGGAATGACCAGTTATCCCCACATGTTCAGTACCGATGATCCCGGTCACTTAAACTCGATCTTCGCAAGTATTGCCGCCATAAAATGGAACGGTCATTTGCAGGAGAGTTATGACGATGAGTTGCGGTCTACCGTGAATCTTTTTCGGGTGCTGTTTGCCAGTTTGGCACAAAATGACTCTTATTTACAACAAATGGAGGACAATTCGAGTTATAACCTGCATTGGGAAAGTTGGTATCGAAAATCGGTTTACAAGGTGATCGATGACAATGGAAATGCTACCTTCGAACCCTATAAAAATTAGACTATTTATACCGTTCAAACATATCAACCGTCGTTAAGATCCCAATGGGATCAGTTCGTCACGAACTCTAAAAATGGAACTTTTCTCTTCCGAAGAGATTTTATGGAGTACCACAGCGACCGATTTGAGGACTTTTCGTTGCTTGTTTTTAAGGATAAGAAATTAGTAGGGGTCTTCCCTGCGAATAAGGATGGCGATGAGGTCCATTCACATCAAGGTCTGAGTTATGGCGGCTTGGTCATGGGGAAAAAGGAGAAAATGAGTGCTGCGGCAGAAATGTATAAGCAGTTGCTTCAATTCTTGGAAGCTCAGGGCATCAAACGCCTGCACATTAAGCTGACGCCGGCTCACTACCATGCGGTACCCAGCGATGAAATGGAGTATCTTTTGTTTATTTCTGAAGCAACGGTAACCCGGGTGGATGTATCTTCTGTGATAGTGAGGGATGGTGGTTTGAAAATTCAGTCCAACCGATTGGAAGGCGTGAAAAAAGCTGAAAAGCACGGCTTGACGATCGAAGAAGGTCATGGTTTTGAGAATTTTTGGAAGGAAATTTTGGAACCTAATTTGGCACAGCGGCACGATGCAAAACCGGTGCATAGTTTGGAGGAGATCAAGCGACTTGCGGCACATTTCCCAAAGAACATTCGTCAGTTCAATGTGGTAAAAGAAGGCGAGATCGTTGCGGGGGCTACTTTATTCGATACTGGAGTGGCCGTTCATGTGCAGTACATTTCGGGGAATGCCGATAAGCAACAATTGGGAAGTCTGGATTTTCTGTTTGATTATTTGATCAACGAACGATATAAAGACAAAAAGCACTTCGATTTTGGAATTTCCAATATCAATAATGGCAGGAATATTAATGAAGGGCTTTTGTATTGGAAAGAGACTTTTGGCGCTCGATCGATCGCCTGTAAATTTTATTCGGTTGACACGGCGAAGTACACTAAATTAGATAGTATTTTTATATGATCCCGTTTCTGGACTTACATAAGATCAATCAGCGCTTTGAGCCTCAATTCGATCAGGTTTTCAGGGAATTCCTGGATTCCGGTTATTATATTTTGGCCGAGAAGACGGCAGCTTTTGAAAAGGAGTTCGCCAGTTATTGTGGTGTTACTTATTGTGTGGGCGTAGGCAATGGTTTGGATGCCTTGCGTCTAATTTTGGATGGGTACAAAATTCTGGGAAAATTGAAGTCGGGAGATGAGGTGATCGTGGCTTCCAATACTTTTATTGCTACCATTTTGGCGATCAAGCAAGCGGGTATGAAACCGGTGCTTGTGGAATGCGAAGGCGATACTTTTAATTTTGATTTAGAAAGGCTTTCTGAGGCCATTTCAGGAAAAACCAAAGCCATCATGCCGGTGCATTTGTACGGCCTGCTATCTCCTATGGATGCCATTAACGACCTGGCACAACAACATGATCTGCTTGTGATCGAAGATGCGGCTCAGGCGCATGGAGCGATGGACGCCAAAGGGAATCGAGCCGGAAGCCTTGGAGATGCCGCGGCCTTTAGCTTTTATCCTGCGAAGAATTTGGGTGCGATGGGAGATGGCGGAGCGGTGACCACCAACGATGCCGATCTCGCTGCGATGATCCTAAAGCTGAGAAATTATGGTGGCAGTTCCAAATATGTAAGCGATGAGTTGGGAATTAATTCCCGGCTGGATGAAATTCAGGCGGCTTTTTTGAGTTGCAAATTGCCGGCACTCGACAGCGACAACAATGGGCGAAGGGAGATCGCAAAGAGGTATCTTTCAGAAATAAAAAATGAAAAAATTAAACTTCCGAAATACGAGAATAGCAACGAACATGTGTTTCATTTGTTCGTAGTTCGGGTGGCAGATCGCAATGCGTTTAGAGAATATTTAACGAAAAATGAGGTTGGTTCACTGATCCATTATCCCATTGCGCCACACCAACAAAAAGCCTTGCCGGAGCTATCACATTTGAGTTTTTCGGTTTGTGAGCAATTGCATCGGGAGGTGGTGAGTATACCCATAAGCCCCGTGATGACCGGGGAACAAGTTGATACCGTAATTTCAGTCCTAAACAACTACTAATTGAAGATCCCAAAATTTATACGTGAAAACCTGCTGCTGAAAATGACCTCGCTCAATGCGCCGGTGATCATCACTCGTTTGGGGATCTCGTTGTTCATTCAACGAATGATCAGCCTCTATTTCGGGGAGGTGGGCTTTCACTTGATGGGGCAGCTTCGAAGTTTAATTGCAATTCTGACTTCTATTACGTCACTGGGTGTTTTTAACGGGATCGTAAAATATGTCGCCGAATTTAGGGAGGACCAACCCGGACTCAAACGCCTATTCTCCACCACCTTCGTTTTTGCTACCCTGGGAGTAATGACCAGCGCACTACTATTGTTCTTTAGCGCCGGTTATTTGAGTGACTATCTATTTCAAACCAAGGACTTCACATTCCTCATTAAAGTTGTGGCTGTCATGACTCCGTTCATAGGGATGCAGCGTATTTTTAACGGGGTGATCAATGGGTTGTCAAAGTACAAGCAGTTCGTGAAGATAGACCTGTTTAGCTATTTGGTGGGCTCGATCCTCACCATTTTCTTCATCTATAAAAAGAATTTCGATGGGGTTTTATTTGCCATCGCCATCACGCCTTTCTTCCAATTTTCGGTGCTAGTCGCTATTTTTTATAAGGAATTACGACAATATATCGCCTTCAAAGAACTTAGTTTCAAGATCCCAATGGCGAAGCCATTGCTGGCCTTCAGTTTGATGTCGTTTTTCTCGACGGTGGTGTTAAGTTCTCTTGAAATTGAAATCAGATTGATCATTGTGGAGGCCATTTCCGAAGAAGGTTCCGGTATCTGGACTGCCATGACCTCCCTGTCTAAAAATTATATGTCTTTTTCCATCATGCTCTTTTCCATGTATGTGCTGCCCAAATTTGCGTTAATTCATACGCGATCCGACTTCGGAAAGGAGATCAAAACCATCTATAAAACACTCTTGCCTATTTTTGGCGTAGGGATGATCCTGGTGTATATTCTTCGTGATTTTATCATGGAATTGGTATTCCCCGGACACGATAAGCTAGCCTTGGAGCCACTCTTCAAATGGCAGTTGTTGGGTGATTTTGTCCGACTCATGTCCATGGTAGTCGCCTATCAGTTTATCGCCAAAAAATTGGTACGCACCTTTATTTTTACTGAATTACTATCTCTGGGGCTCTTTTTTGCCTTTTCCTACTATTTGGTCAATATCTACGGAGTAGAGGGGGTGACCATTGCCCATTTCATTCGGTATGTCATTTACTTTGTGGTGGTACTTTTCCTCGCCTTTAGATATTTCAGAAATCAAAAAAAGCCAATAGACTAAGCCTGCCACACCTCGATATATCGGTGTGCAATCTTTCGATAGTGATGGTGTTCGTGGATAAAATCAATGGCATTTTGGCCAATTTCTTTGATCTTTTCCGGCGCTAAAATCAATTTTTCTAATTCGGACGCGATCTGCTGTGCATCCGGCAGGGCGTTGATGGCGACTGTCTTTTGAAGTTGATAATACTCTTTGAATTCCTTTTCGGCACCTGTAAAAACGACCTTTCCCTTAGCCATGGCCTCGAGTGCGTTGTATCCCTGATCGTAGGCAAACACCTGGTCCAACACAATATGTGCGCGGTTGTATTTGGTGATGTACTCGTGATATGGTAGATTTTCGACGGTGATGATCTCAATTTTTTCTGAATATTTTTTCTGAAGTATCCTCAGCGCCTCTTCAAAATAGTCGCCTCCCTTTTTCAAATGCACCGCCCGATTGATCCCTTGAAAGATGACAATTTTCTCCGAAGGTTTCAGATGCACTTTTTCCAAAAGGTCGACATTTACGGGGTTAGGGATCATCCCCAAATAGGAGGGATGCCCTTTAAGTGGAATATGGTAATCGAGGTCGGATGCAATCACTCCATCGATCTGTTGAAACACAAATTCGTGAAACGCTTTTTGTTTCGGAGACAGATATTTTAGGACCGAAGCGAACTTTGCTTTGGATATTTTGCCGTCGAAATAAGGAGTTAATATGGAGTATCTGAATTTTTTCTGAAATGCATACGAAACACTAATATGATCCGTACCGCAGGAAAGCAGGAACAACTTTTTGTTGTGCTCTTTGAGATAAGTGATAATCTCCATTTCAACGGCTACCGACACTCCGAAGGGATTTTCGTTGATCAACTGCACAACGTCATAACCCTTTAGTAATTCTTTTTTCTTTCTGAATTGCCTTCGCATTGCCACTGAGGTTAGGTCAATGCCTGTCAATTGAAAGACAAGGATTTTCCATTTGCGACCCAATCCCTGGTCATATTTACGATGCAACGAAATGTCCGCCGGAAACTTTTTAAACAGATCGCCCGTTGCGATAAGGGTCACTTCATGGCCCAACCCCAGAAGTCCCTCCTTCAACGAATTATGTAAGCGGCTGTATTCACCAACCAGAAGTATTTTCATTCAGATCTGTATGTTTTGAATTGGTTTCCCGAATTCTGCAAAATAATAACGAAACAATTCAGTTTTTAGGTATACGCCGACAATTGCTGTTTTCATAAATGCATATATTTGCGCACACCGTCATCAAAAATACACATTCATGAGCTTGCCATCCAAACCCCATAAAATAAAAGTGTGTTTGGTTGCAATTTCCCTAGGTGAAGGGGGTGCCGATCGCGCTTGTGCGTTGCTCTCCCAAATGCTCGACGCGCAGGGTTTTGAGGTGCACATTGCGATACTGACTAACAAGATCTCCTTTCCGTACAAAGGCAAATTATTCAATTTGGGGGCCTTAAAATTGGAAAAGGATTCATTTTTACGACGCTTTCTCCGACTTCGGAAGTTGAAAAAATACCTCAAAAAAGAAGGCATTACCTATGTGATCGATCACCGACCAAAAAATCATTTAAAACGAGAATTGTTCTATGCCAACTATGTTTACAAAAAACGGAAGACCATTTATGTAGTGCACAGCTATAAATTGGAAACCTATTTTGGGTATGATCCGGAGCAATTTAAAAAAGTGTATGCCGGAAATCACGCAACTGTGGCCGTTTCCGAAGGAATAAAAACCCGTTTGGATAAAGAGCTACAACTGCCCAATCTTCAAGTGATCCAGAATCCATTTGATCCCGGTTGGTTGGAAAAATCAAAAGAAAATGTTGAGTTACCACAAGGACATTATATACTGTCCTACGGACGTTTGGATGATGGCGTAAAAGATTTCAGCTTTTTGATCGAGAGTTATCACGATTCTCGTTTGTGGGAGGAAGGCTATCGTTTGGTAATCATGGGAGAGGGTAAGGATGAACAAAAATTGAAGAACAAGGTTAAAGAGCTCTCATTAGATGAACATGTTGATTTGCTACCGTTTACCTCCAATCCGTTCCCGTTTATTGCTCATGCCAAGGCTACCTGCCTTAGCAGTCGGTGGGAAGGATTTCCCATGGTTCTGATCGAATCGTTGGCATTAGGAATTCCTGTAGTATCTTTGGACATCGATTCGGGGCCGGCGGAGATCATTCAGCATAAAAAAAATGGATTACTGGTTGCGGATCGCGATACCAAACAATATGCCAATGCCCTTCGAGAAATAGTGCTGGACGAGTCGCTTTATAATACCTGTAAAAATAATGCCCGGGCATCGATAGACAATTATTCCATGGAAAATATATCAAAGGCATGGACAAAATTATTGACAAATGAGTAAGACCACATTGGACGACATACAACTAATTGAGATCCCAAAAATTAGTGATCCGGACGGACGCGGAAACCTCTCCGTGATCGAAAAGGACATTTTGCCTTACGAGATCAAACGGGTTTATTATTTGTACGATGTTCCCAGTAATTCGACGCGAGGCGGTCATGCCCATATTGATCTAAAGCAGTGTCTTATTGCCCTTAGCGGTAGTTTTGATGTGGTTTTGGATGATGGCGAGCACAAGAAGATTGTTACTTTGAACCGTCCGGATAAGGGCTTGATCATTCCTACCGGGATTTGGCGGGAGTTGGAAAGCTTTTCTTCTGGAGGGGTGTGTTTGTCTTTGGTGAGCGATGTTTACAAGGAAGAAGATTACATCCGTGAATACGACCAATTCAAATCATTTAAAGGAGCTTAGCTTGATGCCCAATTGGGCGATGCTGTTCTTTAATTTGAGCAGTTGTCTCAGATTTTTTCTACTCTGCCTCAATAAAAATCGCTGTTTCTTATTCAGAATTGCCAAGTCGATCTTTTCGTAGTTTTTCTGAAATCCGCTTTTATTTCCTTCCAATTTGGCGATGATACACAAGGAATACCGGCTAAGGTTTAAAAACTTTTTCAATGCTGGATTCGTTGCTTCGAGTGCCTCGTACTCTTCAAAGCTAGGTTTGTCCGTTAGCTTTTTGGAAGTGCGGAACAGACTGCCTTTAATTATATGGTATTGTACCAGCACTTTCGGACTAAAAACGACTTTGTATTTGAGTCCGATGCGAACGTACAGATCGGTGTCTTGTCCACTTTTTATACCGGGATTATACATTCCCACCTCGTCAAAGACCTCTTTTTTGATCACTGTGGTGGAGCTATGAAGGATGGCATCCAGATAACTTGCCTCAAAGAAATCGACAACGATATCCTCCTTGGGTAGCGGGATGGAATAGTTTCGAGCGGAGGATTTGCCTTTTTCGAGTACTTCGGAATTGGTGGCAAATACTTTTTCTGAAGGATATTTTTCAATAAGCCTGTTGTGTTCAGTGAGGTAGTCCAGTTTCCAAATATCATCCGCATCGAGGAGTGCGATATAGTCACCTTTGGCTTTTTCGATCACGTAATTACGTCCTGCTGCGGCTCCTTTATTTGCTTCGGAAAAGTAACGAACTCGTGGGTCGGTCGTAAAAGGTGCAATGAGTTGCTCACTTTTATCGGTGGAACCGTCATTCAGTATAACCACTTCAAAATCTTGAAAACTTTGTGCCATGACCGATCGAAGTGTTTCAGTAATAAAACCTTCCTTGTTATAAACCGATATGACCACAGAAAACTTAGGCATGTTTCTTCAGTTTTGAATAGTAGTGTAAGCGGTAAGTATCGAACCAAAATAAACTCGGATTTTTGGAGGTGAGATTGGATTTGAGACCTAATTTGTTCAGCAAACCCACAACCCATCGAAATATAGACAACATTCCCCATTGCTTCATCCTATTGTAAGCCCGCTGTAAAGAGGTAAATCCGGGCTTCAATTTTCCTTCTTTTTCCCAAAATACCATATTTCGCAGTGCCTCCTCGCTTTTGGCAATATAGTCTGCAGAACTTTCCAACCCCAAATGCCACACCGGATTGTCGATGTGAAGCACTGACGCATTTTGCAGTTTGAGTTGTTGAGAAAGCAATAGATCTTCCCCGTAGCGATTGTCGAGTTCAATGTTGGCTGCAAAAAAAGTAGACTTTTCGATCAAAAGATTGGCTGTTACAATTATAAATGGCTCTTTTTGTCGGATTGTGGCCTTTTTCGCTTCGCGCTTTTTACCGTAGACATAGCGCAGTTGTTTGGAAGAATCGGTATTGTCTTGATAGGAAACTCCGCCACAAATAACTTCATTCGATTGTTGTAATTGTGACTGATATTTTTTTAAAAAATTCGGCGATACCGGAAGTACGTCGGCATCCAAAAACAAGAGTAGATCGTAGGTGGCGGCATCGGCAAGTTTTTGTCGGATCGCTCCACGACCCTGATTGGTTTCAAAGTATTTGTAGGTTGCATACGGCTGCTCATTAATGGCTTCATTTTCAGAAAAAACAGTTGTGGAACCGTCATCAAAAACAAGGATCTCAAATTTTTGATCCATTGTCTCAGCCTCGTCACAAAGAGCAGTTACCAACGCATCAACCTTGTAGTTATATGTGGGAATGAGGATCGAGATCATATCGATAGAAACAAATGTACAATTTATGGTAAAAACTCATTGAACCGCCGGATTATTTCTTTTCGTTACCTTAGTTTCAAATATTTATTGAAAATCAAACGTTACATTTCCTCATGAAGCAAGTTTGCCTCTTAGTCTGTTTTACTTTCTTCTTTTCCATGGTTGGTCAAGAAGATTCCTGGTTTTATTTACGGGCGACTGACACTTTGGTAAATCCCGCTTTTGAGAATATCGAGGATGAGCTTCGGTATACGGGAAATGATGCGACCTTAGCGGCGGTACTTGAAAACTATAAGATTTTCATCTTTAAGAAAACTTATAAAAACGCCAATAGGGCCAATTTGAAGAAGACTTTTTTCGTGAAGTGCAACAGTGATTCTTTACTATTCGACCTACTCGATCAAACTCCGCACCTATTCGAATTTGGTGAGATCATTTCCGAAGAGGATAAAAAAATATTCGAACCCAACGATTTCGGACTTACAAGTACCATTGGAGAAAACTTGGGAGCGCAAGTTAATCTTGACTACTACGATTTTCTGGGCGTTCCAAAGGCTTGGTACTACACCACAGGTTCGAGGGATATTATTGTGGGTATTTCTGATGGGGCTATCGACACTACCGATATTGAATTTAAAGGAAAATCGAAGATATTCAGAATGCCGCCATATTCCAAAGGGCATGGTATCTCAGTGGCCGAAACCGCAGCCGGACAGGGCAATAATGCATACGGAATTCCTGGCATTTGCTACGATTGTAGTATTTATAATACCAACTATAGTAATTATCATACTTTGGAACAGCTGGTGGAACTGTCGGAAGCCGGGGCTCGGGTCATCAATTGCAGTTGGGGATTAAAAAAACGATATGACACCGCTCAGGAAGCTATTTATGAGATGCTTGACAACGGAACGGTGATCGTCGCCACCGGAGCGAATACGCCCCTGCTTAAATCGAAGGGAGTGTCATTCTACTATCCGGCCTCCTACGACAAAGTGATTGGGATCTCCTCCGGGATGCATCGTTACGCCGATTATCGAGAAAATATTTTGGAGACGCCTCATAAGGGTGGAACCTTGTATTATGCTGAAAATATCCGATGGTACGTGGGAGGTCATGCAGGATTTGTGGAAAATGATACCACCGAAGTGCCGGTAAAGTTGTATAAACGGGCCATCAAAAATTTAAATACCGAGATCGATCTGTTGGGACCTGCCATTGGTGTTTTCAGGTATTCCGAATATTACGAAAACAAAGAGATCGACCTAAGTACCGGGCAAACTTCCGGGGTGGCGCCCTTGATCACGGGAACCATCGGGTTGATGTTTTCATTGAATCCTTGTCTTCCGGCCAATGAGGTAGAAAGCATATTAAAGATCACGTCCACGAATTTGGATCATGTGGAGGCCAATAAACCCTTTCGGGGCTTGTATGGGTCCGGGATGCTCCATACCGGAAGGGCAGTTGAGATGGTGTACCAATTGTATTCCGAAAAGGAAACCGCCTTTATTGAAAATCAGGATTTCTCCCGTTGGGATTTTAAGATCACTTCACTTTCCAAAGAAGTTCAAATTAGAAATCAAAGGTTCACAGACAGTGCGGTACTCAATCTAAAAGCCAAAAACCGAATTGTTTTGGCCCCCGGTACTGTTTTACGACCCGGAGCGAACGGTAAGATTTCACTTAAGATCGACCCATCCTTAGAAAAAGAATGTGAATTGGTTTTAAGGGATCCGGAGATAGAGGATTGACGAAGACTAAAGTCTAAAGTCCGAAGTCGGAAGTATAAGATCCACTATATGAATTTTGATTATAATCTCAAATCTCAAATCTCAAATCTCAAATCTCAAATCTAACATCTACCTAAACCGTCTTCTGCACCACTTCAAAGATCTTATTCTCGTCGCATTTCAGGGTTTTGGAAGGGTATTTTAGGAGCAGTGCATAGTCATGTGTAGCCATTAATATCGTGTTGCCATTTTTGTTGATCTCTTGCAGCACTTCCATGACCTCAACACTGGTTTGCGGATCGAGATTTCCAGTGGGCTCATCGGCAAGAATTATCTCGGGATCGTTCAATAATGCTCTGGCAATGGCGACACGTTGTTGCTCTCCCCCCGAAAGTTGATAGGGAAACTTAAAATTTTTGGTTTTCATATCCACCTTGTCGAGGACTTCATCTATTTTTTCATCCATTGCGGCTTTGTCCTTCCATCCGGTGGCGTTGAGTACGAACAGCAGATTGTCCTTTACGGTTCGGTCGTTCAATAATTTAAAGTCCTGAAATACCACTCCTAATTTCCGACGCAAAAACGGAATGTCCTTTTCCTTTAAGGTAGGCAGGTCAAAACCAACAATATGACCCTCGCCTTTAAGTAACGGAATATCACCATACAAGGTTTTCATAAAACTACTCTTACCACTCCCTGTTTTTCCAATGAGGTAGACAAACTCACCTTTCTGAATGGTCACTGAAACATCGGAAAGAATAAGATTCTCTCGTTGAAAAATGGAGGCATCTTTTAAGGATAGTACGGGGTTTTCAGACATGAGTGTATGTGCGGTTTATAATTTACGACCCTTCGACTGCGCTCGGGGCAAGTTTACGATTGAATGTAACGTGACTATAACGAATCAAAAATAGGTTTAATCTTGAAGTTGGGTAACTTTTTCTTTCAAAGCATCGATTTCTTTTTGTTGCTGAAGGGTATATAGCGTCAATTCCTCAATTTTCTCGAGCAGCCGTAAATTCATTTCCTTCAGAGCCAGACCTTCTTTTTCGAGTGCTGCAGCCGAAGGTATACCTGGTAAGTGTTTGTTCTTTTCTACGAAGACAGCGAGTTCGGGTAGGGACAGCATGTGATAGTTCGGATTTAATTCCGAAGTACCTAAAAAATAACTTTCAAAGACATAATCCGGGGCAACAGCACCTTCAAGGTCCACGAGAACTTCCTGGGTGTGGATCTTACCTTTTACCGTAAGTAATTCGTCAGGTCGCTCGGTCCCAATCCCGATCATACCGTTCTTTTCGGTCATATTTCGAAATGGGTTACGCTGTGAAAAAGCTTGTATGGACGTAAAAACAAAAAGTATTAACAATAAATTCTTCATAACAAATAGGTATCAAAACAATACTGCATTAAAAATACAGTAATTTTCCGAAGCACATATTTTATGCCAGAAAAAACATACGGATTACACAATTATGCCGTTATAAACGGTAGTGAGTATTAAATTTTAAAGCCCTTAATCTCTTGAAAATACCTAAAAACCTCATCGTTCTGACGTTTTTCCTATTTCTATTTGGAAGCGTCTCCGCCCAACAATCGGAAGCATTTACCAACAACTTACTAGATTACAACAAGGCTGTGGAGTTGTATAATAATGAGCAATTCCTAGCGGCGCAATCCCTATTCACAAGAATCAAATCGGGAACCAATGACATCGGCATTCAGGGCGATTGTGCCTACTACATCGCCAACTGCGCGGTGCGACTCAACCAACAAAATGCAGATGGCTTGATGCAATCTTTTGTCGAAAATTACCCTACTAGTATCAAACGAAATGACGCTTTTATCAATGTTGCAAACTATTATTTTGAGAATGGTAAATATTCCTATGCCCGGAAGTGGTATGATAAAGTGGACGAAAGCAGTTTATCTCGTGGGGAGCGAGAACGGTTCAATTTCAATAATGGCTATGCCTATTTTAAGAACAAGCGATTTAATGAGGCGAAAAAGTTTTTTAATCGGGTGAGTGATTCGCCAAAATACGGCTCTCAAGCAAAGTATTATTTGGGGTTCATTGCCTACGAAGGAGACGATTATGAAGAGGCAACAGAGCTATTCGACAATATTAAGGATGAAGAACGCTATGCGGAAGGCTTGAGTTATTATCAGGCCGATATGAACTTTAAATTGGGCAAGTTCCAAGAGGCTATCGATCTGGGTTCAGCTCAATATGAAAATTCGAAACCACAGGAAAAGAGTGAACTTTCCAAGATCATTGGAGAGAGTTATTTCAATTTGGAAAAGTATGCAGAAGCCATTCCCTATTTAAAGGCTTATAAAGGCAAACGTGGGAAGTGGAGCAACACCGATTATTATCAATTGGGTTACGCCTATTATAAGCAGGGTGCGTATGAGAACGCCATTGGTGAGTTCAATAAAATTGTGAGTGGCCGTAACGCTGTGGCACAGAATGCTTATTACCACCTGGCGGAAAGTTATTTGAAGCTGGACCAAAAACAACAGGCCCTGAATGCCTTTAAAAATGCTTCGGAAATGGATTTTAGTGTGGAGATTCAGGAAGATGCCTGGCTCAATTATGCGAAGCTAAGTTATGAGATCGGGAATAGTTTTCAAAGCACACCGCAGGTGATCCTCTCCTTTCTTCAGGCCTATCCGAACAATGGAAATAACGAAGAACTCAAGGACCTTTTGATCGACTCTTATATTACCTCAAAAAATTATGGGGCCGCGATCGATCTTTTGGAAAACAACAAATCATTCAGTAACAAAAAAGCCTATCAGAAGGTTGCTTTTTACCGTGGGGTGGAGTTATACAATGAAGGAGATTATGTTCAGGCTGTTGCGCTTTTCGACAAGTCTTTAAAAGAACCTCTGGATCCCTTTTTTACGGCCCGAGCCACTTACTGGAAAGCCGAAAGTGATTACAACGACTCCAATTTTGAGTCCTCTCTGGTGGGGTACAAACAATTTCTTCAATTGCCGAGTGCCGCTCAGACCCCTGAGTATGAGAACAGCAATTATCATCTGGCTTACAATTATTTTAAACTGAAGAGTTACCCAGAAGCCATCACACATTATGAGCGGTTTATTGGTTCTTCTACTGCCAATAGTGCTCAAAAGAATGACGCCTATTTGCGATTGGGCGACAGCCATTTTGTAAGTAGTAGCTATTGGCCGGCCATGGAAAATTATAATAAGGCTATTGAAGGCAGATCGCCGGACCGAGATTACGCCGATTTTCAGAAGGCGATCAGTTATGGGTTCGTGGATCGATCGGATAATAAATTAGAGGAGTTGAAGGACTTCGGAAGGAAATACCCAAAATCCATTTACCGCGATGATGCCTTATATGAATTGGGAAATACCTATTTGGCCAAGGATCGAACTCGTGAGGCCATTTCGGCTTACGATAGGCTGGCCCGTGAACTTCCGAAGAGTAGCTACGTGCCCAAAGGCTTGTTGAAGAAAGCACTCATATTGGATAACGGCGGGAACAGTAATGAGGCCCTTTCGATCTTTAAGGACGTGGCGCGAGACTACCCGGCCAGCGAAGAAGCTCTGCAGGCGGTTGCCTCGGCAAAGATCATTTACATCGACCAGGGTAGGGTAAGCGACTATGCCTCTTGGGTCAACACCTTGGACTTTGTGGAGGTGGAAAACGCCGAGTTGGACGATGCCGCTTACCAAGCAGCCGAACGGCCCTATTTGGAGAATAAATTGAAACAGGCCATTACCCGATTCGAAACCTATTTATCCGATTTCCCCTCCGGGCAGCACGCCTTAAAGGCCCATTTTTATGTGGCGCAACTCTATTTTGGAGAAAAAGAAAATGAGAAGGCGATCCCGCATTACAAATATGTGGTGGACCGTGAGCGCAGTGAATTTACCGAACAGGCACTCGCCCGTATTTCCGAATTGTATCTTGCCAAGAAGGAATATGCGGAAGCCCTGCATTACCTGGCACAACTGGAAACGGAGGCTAACTTTCCGCAGAATGTCATCTTTGCACAAACCAATAGCATGAAAGCGAGCTATGAGTTGGAAGAATACGAAGTTGCAGTAGGTTATGCTGAAAAAGTACTGGAAAATTCCAAGATCGATAACGCGATCAAAAGCGATGCGCAGATCATTATTGCGCGTTCGGCCATGAAGACCGGAGATGAGTCAAAGGCCAAAATTGCCTATACCGAAGTGGCCAAGATCGCCACGGGAAAATTGGCAGCCGAAGCCTTGTACTACGATGCCTATTTCCAAAATAAGGATGGCAACGCCGAAGCATCCAACGCTGCAGTGCAGAAATTGGCTAAAGATTTTTCCGGTTTCAAATATTATGGTGCCAAAGGCCTGGTGCTCATGGCGAAGAATTTTTATGTCCTGGACGATGCGTATCAAGCCACTTATATTTTGGAAAGTGTGATCCAGAATTTCACTCAATATCAGGATGTGGTTGAAGAAGCCAAAGCTGAACTTTCGCTCATAAAAGCTACCGAGTCTAAAACCAATTCCTCTGTCGAAACCGACGAAAACTAGCCCACCATCAATCATTAGTTTTAACAAATCGTATGTGTATGTTTCATAACATTTCAGAAAAAAAATACTGTTTTTACATCCCTCCCCAGCCCTCCCTTCCAAGGGAGGGGGTAGTTTCGGCGATCCCAATTAATCTAGGGAGAAAGCTGTTCCAAAACATCATAATTGCCCCCTTTGAATGCTCTGCACTGAGCCTGTTGAAGCGGGGACTAAGTTCGATGTTTTTACTATTCTTTATACTCATGGGCGGCATCCTTTTCGCTCAAGAAAAAGGTGATGATCTGGGTACGGAGGTCGTCAATATTGTAAAGCCCTACACGCCCACAATTAGTGATGCCTTCAAAGTAAAGGAGACACCCGTCTTGAACGATTCGATCACCACTACCAAGAAAAAGGTGAACTACGAGATCTTTTCGGTGCCGGTGGCATCCACTTTCACCCCGGCAAAGGGAAAGGCGGCGACGGTTGAGAAGGCCAAGCCCATTAAATTATACGATAACTATGCGACTCTGGGATTTGGAAATTATACGTCCATTTTGGGCGAATTGTACAGCAATTTTCAGATCAGCCGAACGGATAATGCCGGGTTTCATTTCCGGCATAACTCCTCACAAGGTGGCATCGACGGCATTCTTTTGGAGAATAAATTTTACGACACCAGTTTGGACGGTGATTATACGAGTCGGCAAAAGGATATGTCCTATGGAGTCAATGCCGGTGTGGAACACCAGATCTTTCATTGGTATGGATTGAATGAGTTTTTTAACACCGATACTACGCAATTTTTTATGACGATTGACCCGAAACAGTCCTATTTCAGTGCTTATTTGGGTGGAAATATTTCGATGGATGATTCGGTTTTTGAAGGGATCAAAGGTAAGGTGCGATTTTTAGGAGATGGTTTTTCTTCTTCGGAAGTAAATGTAACAGCACAACCTGAATTCCTGCTCCCACTTTCAGAATTCAATCTGAAGATCACCGGAAATCTGGACTACCTGAACGGGAAATTTGAACGTGATTATTTCAATACCGGGAATCCGATAGAGTATAGCTTACTAAACGCCGGAGTTACTCCGGCCTTGGTCTACGTCAATGACGATCTTACCCTCTCTTTGGGAGCAAGTGTAGTGATAGGGGTCGATACAAAGGCTAGCGATCTGGACTTCTTTATTTATCCGCAGATCAATGCCTCGTACCGATTGGTAGATGAATTGCTTATCGCCTACGGAGGTGCTGAGGGAGGTCTGCGCCAGAATACCTATTACGATCTGAAGACCCAAAATCCGTTTGTGTCACCTACATTGATGATCGCTCCCACGAGTGAGCTTTATAATGTGTTTGGTGGTTTGAAGGGAAAATTGTCCAATTCGGTGGGGTATAATGTGCGTGCTTCTTATGGAAAAGAGGAGAATAAGCCGTTGTTTTTGATCAATCCGTACAAAGGCAGATTACCCGATCTGTTAGGATATGAGCATGGTAATTCCTTCGGAATAGTCTACGACGATGTCAATACGCTTGATCTGTTTGGAGAGTTGAAGGTAGAAGTAAGTGATCAGTTCAGTCTAGGGGTAAGCGCAAATATCTACAGTTATTCAACGACCAACGAACCACATCCTTGGAATTTACCGGAGCTTAAAGTGTCCGCTTTTTCAAATTTCAATATTACCGAAAAGATCTACGGAGGCGCTGCTGTTTTCTATGTGGGCGAACGCATGGACCTCTTTAGTGCCACACAAATTGGCCTCCCCACCATCCCCGAACTCACTGAAGTTACATTGGATAGTTATCTGGATGCCAATGTGCATTTGGGCTATCGGGTAAATGATCGTTTGTCCATTTTCGCGAAGGGGAGCAATCTTTTGAGTGATTCGTATGAGAAGTGGTTATTTACACCGGTGCAAGGCATACAAGGGCTTTTAGGAGCCACGTATAAATTTGATTGGTAGATAGACGCAACGTTTTTTACGTTTTAACATCTTTTAATCGCAAAAGCCTCTTAATTATAAATGGGCTGGCAACGGCTAATTTATAGGTAAGAAAATTCAAGACTTTTTTTATAAAGTTTAGTATTTAGATGAGCATCCCGGTAAAACGGGATGCTTTTTTTATATTTACCGAAAAGTCCAAAATGAGAAAAATTTGTATTCTTTTAGCCACCGTTTTCTTTGTGTCATGTGCTAAAGAAAAACTCCCTGTCGATCTCTTAGTCACTAACGCAACTGTCTATACGGTGGACGAGTCATTTAGTACCTCGGAAGCCTTCGTAATCACTGATGGAAAAATAGTGGAGACTGGAACGGCAAAAGATATTCAGAAAAAATATATAGCGACCGAAACCTTTGATGCAGAAGGAAAAACTATTCTTCCGGGATTGATAGACGCCCATGCGCACTTATATGGTTTGGGTTCCACGATGCAACAAGTAGACTTGATGGGAACCAAAAGTGAAGCCGAAGTACTGGAACGAGTTGTTGCTTTTCAGAAGGAAAAAAATACCAATTTTATTACCGGTCGCGGTTGGGATCAAAACGATTGGGAGGTAAAGGAATTCCCGAATAAACGTACCCTGGATTCCCTTTTTCCCGATACGCCTGTGGCACTCACCCGCGTGGACGGGCATGCCTTTTGGGCGAACAGCAAGGCGATGGAAATGGCTGGAGTAACCGCCCGTACCAAAATGCCTGGTGGAGAGGTCGTAGTTGAGAATGGGGAACCTTCCGGGATTCTGGTGGATACACCCATGAGACTTATAAGAAATATCATTCCAAAAGCCGATGAGGCCTTCAACAAAAGGGCCTTAAAAGATGCAGAAGCCAAATGTTTTGAAATGGGACTCACTACCGTAAGTGATGCCGGACTGGACCGATCCATCATTGAAACGATCGACGGCATGCAACAAGTAGGGGAGTTGAAAATTAGAGTATACGCGATGGTAACCGGTAATACACCCAATTTGGATTTCTTTCTGAAAAATGGAATCGTTAAAACAGATCGTTTGACCGTTCGCTCCTTCAAGGTGTACGCCGATGGTGCCCTAGGGTCACGAGGCGCTGCCTTGAGAGAGCCCTACAGCGATAAGGAGGGGCATTTTGGTGCCATGATCACTCATGTGGTACGACTGGATGAGTTGGCAAAAAGGATCTCGAACGCCGGATTCCAAATGAACACCCACGCCATAGGTGATTCTGCAAATTATTCGGTGTTGAAGGTTTACGAAAAACATCTCATCAACAAACCAGATGCTCGATGGAGGATCGAACATGCACAGGTACTTCATTTACCACACATCAACAAATTTTCCACCAAAATCATCCCCAGTGTGCAGCCCACTCATGCCACCAGTGATATGTACTGGGCAGAAGACCGGGTAGGGCCGGATCGGATCAAAGGAGCCTATGCGTATAAATCGCTTCTGAATAGTGCAGGGATCATAGCTTTGGGAACCGATTTCCCGGTTGAAAATGTGAATCCCATGTACACTTTTTACGCAGCTGTTGCGCGAAAAGATCTCGAAAACTATCCCGAAGGCGGCTACCGAATGAAGGAAGCCTTATCTCGAGAAGAAACCTTAAAAGGAATGACGATTTGGGCGGCCTTTGCCAATTTTGAAGAAGATGTAAAAGGGAGCTTGGAGGCCGGTAAATTTGCCGATTTTGTGGTGCTGGATACCAATATCATGACCTGTGAGGAAAATGATATTCCGAATACCAAAGTGCTTGCCACATTTGTGGGTGGGGAGAAGGTTTATTAAAAGTCAAAAGTCCGAAGTTTTATTACCTGTCAACTGTCAACTGTCAACTGTCAACTGTCAACCAAAAACTAATTCCCTCCCTTCGCCTGCAGATCACCAATACACAGCGGATCCAGTTGTGGCACTACCATACGTCGCATAAGTCGTTCGAGGGAACTTCGGGTGACGTTGGTGGCATCAAAATACATGAGGCAGTCTTCTACCATACAGTGTTTTAGATGTGCAAGGTCTTCGTGCTCGTTATGAATATCGTCATTCAGGATATTGGTAAGGCCAAGAATATGTCCAAACTCATGATTGAGCGTAGTGCTTTCCAGCAGGGGAAGCACGGTGGGATCGCCCTCGGTGATGACTTGAAGCGTTCGTTCGTAGATCACAATTGAGGTATTGCGATAGGCGGTTCCCAAGGTCACCGTTGTCTGTGTGTCATTGGATGAGCTTCCATTCGAAAAGAATACATACACGGCCAGATCATCTCCTTCGGTGTAGCGGGTTCGGAGTCGGTCCTCGATCTCTCGGATATCTTCAATGCTGAATGGATCATTAGGCTGTTGCGCTACTACGCGCTCAATGATATTGATACCTTGCGGTTTATTGACTCGAGCGCTCAGAAAATCTCGAAGGTTATCGATCGCTTCCTGAGTGGGTCTGTACACTTCAGAAAAAACCAACTCTACCGTCAAACTTTTGTAGATGTCACTAGATAGAATGTCTTCGGCAGATTCGCCTAGGCCTTTTCTATTTTCGGCCAGGGGATCCTCCATAACTTCCGTCGAATCGTCCTTTTTACAGCCGTAAAGTGTCGCGATGGCGAAAAACATTATAAACAATCTTAGGGAAAACCTACTCATGGCGCAATTTTTGTATTTTTAGCAAACATAACTATAATATCAAACTTAAATAATGAGATCATTTTTTTTAACGCTTTTTTCGCTGGTATGTTTTGTCGGGATAGCGCAGGTGGACACTTTTCAGCAGGATATCATCAATTATTTGAATTTAAACGGCACCGGACAGCAGTATGGCGATGCTTATGACAGCATGTTTGAAGTGCTAAAAGAGACCTTTGAGCCGGCCAATGTACCAGAAAAAGTCTGGGGAGAGCTTAAAAATGACCGTAGCGAGAGCCTCAACGAAGTCATCAGCTTCTTGAGTTTTGCGTATCGAAAGCATTTTACCCAAGAGGAGATCGCTACCATGACCAATTTCTATAAGACTGAAGCAGCTCAGAAAATGCTGAATCCTGTAACTGGGCCTCTTTCTGAAACAGAAAATGTTCAGATAGCGCTTTACTTTGAAAGCGATGTTGCCAAAAAGGTAGAGGCGAAGTTACCCGAATTATCGGTGGATATTTCGGAGATCTCCCAACATTGGAGTAAGGATCTTTTTCAGGAAAAAATGTTGGCTTTGCTAGAAAAAGGATATCGTCCTAAGCAGTAAGTCGGGCCAGATATTCGAAATTTTCTCCGGTATAGATCAATTCAAAGTTGAGTCCATTTTCTTGGCATAACCGCTCAAAGAGAACCGGATCCAAATAGAGCATGGGAAACCATTCACTCTGCTCCCCTTTGTATTTTAAGAGGTAGTCTAATTCACCATAATAGCGATCTCCGGGAACCCAAATACCGCCATCTTCGGTAGCGTTGTACATATATTTTAGATCGGTGGAATCAATGAGTATTTGTCCGTCGGGATTCAATAACTTTTTTAAATGCTGAAGATAATCTGGCACCAGATCCACTTTTTGGAAGATTCCTGTGCCGTTCATTAACAGCAAAATGGTATCGAATTTTTGATCGGTGAGTTGCAGCACATCCTTTTGCATTACGGTTTCTACTCCACGTAGTTGAGCAACTTTAATGGCACCTTCGGAAATATCCAAAGCAGTAACCTTTTGGCCTTTGTTCTGAAAATATAACGAATGACTCCCGGCACCACATCCTAAGTCCAGCACGTTTCCTCCTGCCAAATTCAAGGCTTTTTGCTCCAGCGCGGGCATTTCAGAATAACTTCGGAAAAGATAAGAGACAGGCAATACGTCTTCCTCACTGATGTTCGTTTCGGTGAGAAGGTCTTCGGAATTAGTTCCGTGGTAAAAATCGAGCATCGCTCTACCAAAAAGGTCTTTCATTACTTTTTAAAAAATAGAATCGTTTAGAGACTTCTCGATACATTTTTTCGATCGTTCCTCTCTCAAAAATACTCGAAGTGACAATTCGTATATCGTCCATCGTACGTCGTAATTCGTATATTCACCACATGGATGAAATCCTAAAACAGCTGCCTAAGCAAGCCAAAGATAAGCATAACGAGAACAAGAAGTTTTTTGTTAAGCTGAAAAAAAAGCCACCCAAACACCTGGATCTCTTAATGCAAGAATTGCACGAAGCCGAGTTTGACAGAACCGATTGTCTCACCTGTGCCAACTGTTGCAAGACGACCGGCCCGCTGGTAACCGATAAAGACGTGGCCCGGATCTCCAAACATTTCAGAATGAAGGAACAGCAATTTATCGAGACCTATCTGAAGGTAGATGAAGAAGGCGATTTTGTGATGCAGACTCTGCCTTGCCCATTTTTAGGTAGTGATAATTACTGCAGCATTTATGACGTACGTCCCAAAGCGTGTAGGGAGTTTCCACATACCGATAGGAAGAAATTTCAGCAGATATCACATCTCACGTTAAAAAATGTTTCGGTGTGTCCCGCGGCTTTTAATATTGTGGAGGAGATGAAGAAACGCCTTACGCTTTAAACTATACCGTTGTCACTTCGAGTGGATTTTAATCTTGAAAAGATGAAAATTTGTATCGAGAAGTGATTGGGTGGTGACATCATGGTTCTCGATACAATTCGCCAAAGGCGAATCACTCGAACTGACAGAAATCTCGATACAATTTGCCAAAGGCGAATCACTCGAACGGACACCAATTATTCATACAACAAATACTTCTGCCGCATCTCATCATAGGCCGCTAACGGGCGGATCCATTCTTTGCGAATTTCATAGTAAGCATAGCCATTTTCAATTTGCCACTGCAGGCGCTCCGTTCCTGCCAATTTGGTGAAAAAAGCATTAAAGAAATCGGATTTTTTACCGTATCCCACATAGGCCTCAATAAGCCATTCCAGGTTCATTCTATTCATTTTTGGAGTCTCCCGAAGGTCGAGTCCGTTGCAGCTTTCCCCTTTGAACTTAGGGTATTTGGCACCCTCGTTGGATTGAGGCGTAAAGGTATATGGGAAAAATTCCTTCGGAAGGGAAGGCGCACCAAACACCTGAAACTGATGGTCGGTCCCACGACCTGCACTCACGATGGTACCTTCAAAAAAACAGAGGCTGGGGTAGAGGTTGGTGGCGACATCATTTGGCAAGTTGGGTGAGGGCTTGATAGGAAGCGAATAGGCCGTTTCATGGGTGTAATTTTCCATTTTGATAACCGTGATCTCGCATTTCACCCCGTTGGTGAGCCACCCTTGGCCATTGATCATTTGTGCGTATTCGCCTATAGTCATTCCGTGTACAACCGGTACCGGGTGCATTCCCACAAAACTACTATGTTCTGGTTCTAAAATAGGCCCGTCGATATAGTGACCGTTGGGATTTGGGCGGTCGAGGATAATTAATGGGATCCCAGCTTCGGCGCAGGCTTCCATGACGTAATGCAAGGTAGAGATATAGGTATAAAATCTAGCGCCCACATCCTGAATATCAAAAACCATGACCTCGATCCCTTGCAGTTGTTGAGGGCTGGGTTTTTTGTTTTTTCCGTAGAGTGAAATAATGGGGAGCCCTGTTTTGGTATCGACTCCATCTTTCACCACTTCTCCCGCATCGGCCGTACCACGAAAACCATGTTCGGGGGCAAAAACGGCTTGGATATCAATTTTTAGGGAAACCAAGAAATCGACCAAGTGAAAGCTATCTACAATAATATCTTCTGCTTTCACACCGTATTGCTCCATATGAGGGAAGACCGTATCCGTCACCACCGAAGTTTGGTTAGCAACAACGCCTATTTTTTTATTCTGAAGCAAAGGATAGTACTCTGAAACCCGATTGGCCCCAACCACAATAGCTCCCAACTTATGACTCCTGTCTTCCGACAATTCCATCGTATCATGAATCACCAACTCCTCTTGGTTCTTAACTCCTTGTTCCTTATTCTCGTTAGAGTTCCCACTTCCGCAGGAAAAAGAGAACAAAACCAAGAGGAAAACTGTATTTTTGGAAAAAGAAAACCGCATAAAGATCCCGTGAATTTCGAATTTTTTATCGCCCGACGCATCGTCGCCTCGAAGGATTATAAAAGTAGTATTTCGGCACCAATAATAAAAATTGCCATTGCCGCCATTGCTTTGGGGGTGGTGATCATGTTGATCTCCATCGCAACGGGGGTTGGACTTCAGAAAAAAATAAGAGACAAGGTATCCGCATTCAACGGCGACATTATCATTTCCAACTTCGATTCTAATTTTAGTGACGATTCTCAGGCTCCCATTTCCAAGCAACAGGATTTTTATCCTACGTTTACTGACGTTGAAGGTATAAAACACATACAGGTTACCGCTTCCAAAGGTGGGGTGATTAGAACTCCCACCGATTTCGAGGGCGTGGTGGTCAAAGGAGTAGGAGATGATTACAACTGGGAATTTTTTGACGAGTATTTGGTTGAGGGCCGGCTCCCTAATTACAAGGATAAGCTAAATGATGAAATCTTACTATCCTCCTATTTGGCGAATCGGTTGAATTTTGAGTTGGGTGACAAGGTCAGTACGTTTTTTCTTCAGGAAGAAAGTGAACAAAAAACCAGGACCAGAGGTTTTACCATCACCGGAATTTACAACAGTGGATTTCAGGAATTCGATGAACAATTTTTACTGGCGGACATTAGGCATATTCAACGTTTGAATCGGTGGAAAAAAGATGAAGTAGGAGCTTTTGAAGTATTTGTAACCGACTTTGACGATATCCGAAACATTGGAAATCAGGTGTACGATGCCACTCCCAGTACGCTCAATTCCATTACCATTCGGGATAAGTACGCCACCATCTTTGAGTGGTTGGATCTCTTCGATTTCAATATTGTGCTCATTATTGGGATCATGATCCTGATTGCCGGGATCAACATGATCACCGCTTTGTTGGTGCTCATATTGGAGCGTACCCAAATGATCGGTATTTTAAAAGCCATGGGAACGACAGATTGGGGCGTCCGAAAGGTGTTTTTATACAATGCTGCCTATATCATTTCCATTGGCTTACTGTGGGGAAATGCCATTGGGATCGGGCTTTTGTTACTTCAGAAATACGGAAAGCTCATCACCCTTGACCCGGACACTTACTATGTTACCGAGGCACCCATTTATTTGGATGTGAGTTATGTGCTTATTCTGAATGTTGGTGTGCTGCTACTTTGCTTGTTAATGTTATTGATCCCTTCGTATATCATCACCAAGATCTCTCCGGTGAAGGCGATACGGTTTGAATGATTTGGGCATTTGGTGAAGCATCTGCTTCACCACCCGGCTTTCAGCCGTCGCTTCCTTCATACTTCGGGAGAGCTCCAGCAAGGCTTCAATCCCAGTCCGAACGTATCCCGCCGGGGGATCTGTCGGGCTGACGTTCGGTATGGGCGGGCCTAACGCAAGATTATGGCGTATCACAATTAGAGTGAATTCACTTCCTAAAGTTAAAACTACCAATCGTCGATTCATGGCAACCCATTATAAGGTAGGTATTTCCTACTGTTGTACTCTTTCTAATATTTGGATTCATTAAGTAGCAGGTCGATAAGACATAGAATACTAACAGGCTTACTTCTCTTAAGCGATTTTTCCGATAGACTACTTTACTCCCATTTTTTTCTCCTCAGTTAATGCTGGTTTGCAGCAGGTTGATCGATCCATAAAGGTTCTTTTTACCAATGCTGCTCCAGCAAAAAGGAGGATGCCGAAAATCCAAAGAGTAGGTGAAATTTAAATTTTATGTTATGAAAAAATTAATTCATTTTCAATTTATGGTGACGTTTTTATTATTGATGCCTTTTCAAGATGCAGAAGCGCAAGGGCCAGTAATTATAAGTGGTCTTGATACTGAATGGGGTATTCGTCCTTGGTATCCACAACATGGGACAATAGCTATGTGGAGAGATGTGGTCCAAACGGGTATTATAGGTAATGTTACCAACAATCAAGCTGGCCCTATTTTGGTTATTGGAGGAGGAGGACCTGTACCCAATATGACTACTTCTTTTTGGGATCAGGTTGCAGCAGCTTTACCGATACCAAAGAGCGTTGTTTATAGTAATGCTTCAACTGGTGATATATCTACAATATCATTCAGTGGCTATTCGATGATTGCTATTAGCACCACCTATTTTTCTGTTACAGGAAGGCTTACAGCAACTGAACTAGCTGATATCTCTGCTAGAAAGTCTGCGATAGCAAATTTTGTGAATGCTGGAGGAGGATTATTCGCATCTTCATGTGATATTTCCCCTGTGTATGGTTACATAGATATTGGAAAACCACCTTTGATTTCCGTTAATGGCGGTTGCAGCAATTCATCTCCAACAACTACAGGATCTGCCATGGGTCTGGTATCCATAGTGGGACCCTTCCATAACAGGTTTACTCAGTTTCCATCTTTTTTAAGCGTATTATCAACTTGCGGAGGTGATGATGTAATTTTGGGTGGAACCAGTGTTACGATCCCATCTGACAATGATGGTGCCTATTGCTGTGAAGATGAGAACTTGGTGGAGAATGGCAATTTTGAAGCCGGAAATACTGGATTTTTTAGTACTTATAATGCTGCGCCAACTGTAAATCCTGGTGAATTTAATGTGACTGCTAATGCCAATCCTCCATTTGGTACTGTAGTTACTGATCATTCTTTTTGTGAGGATGACATGCTTTATCCAAATAATGATATGTATATGGTTGTTAACGGGAAAACGCAGCAGCCAGGTCCAAATAGTGTGATATGGGCACAGGCAATAAGCGGCTTGGAAGAAGGAGAGAAGTATAAATTCTGCGCCAATTTTAAAAACATGCCACAATGTACGTTTGATATCTTACCAAATATTGCAATGGTTGGGCCCGGTGGTGCCATCGTAAATCAGGTAATAAATACAGGCTCAGGGCCATGTGCGTGGCAAAATATGGAATTGACTTTTACAGCCGGATCAACAACGGAAACAGTAGCTATTTATTTGTATGAAACCGGAAATGGAGATGGGAATGATGTTGCTGTTGATGATATTGCGGTTTTCAAAGTACAAGATCCGGATCTAAGTATATCGGTTCAGCATCAGGGGAATCCACAGGAGATCACAGCGTCTATCAATACAATTGGAACCGGAGATGATGAACTTCACGGGGAGGATTGTGAATATTTTTGGTTCGCCGCTGAAGTAGATAGCTATCCACCAATAATCATAAATGGTGCGACCCTAGGTTGGGGAAATATGTCTGGTCACTATGGGTATAGATCGGGTCCAGATCAATGGGGTCTTACCACAACTTTCGACGGTTATACCCCTTGGAGTCAGAACACACTATATATTATTGGAATGTACACTCCTGCCTGTGACTGTTACGACGAAGGATTTACCTATCAATTAACGTTCAACAATCGTTCGGTTGATGGCACCATTTCTCTGGAACAGCAACAGGAAATTATTGATATCATCTTAAATGGATTTGATGGGGAATCAGATACTTCCGTAAATGATGAGATTCCTGGGGATACTTTAAAAATCTATCCCAACCCCACAAAAAACAATGTGACCATTTCGCTAGCAAATGATACTATCGCCGGAATAGAAGTGCTATCAGTATCCGGACAAAGAATGGATGCGAAGCCAGTGGGGTCGTCAGGAACAAAAGAGACGATTGATGTTTCCACCCTTCCTGTAGGGATGTATTTTGTTCGCGTGCTAGGAGAAAGTGGCAAGCAATATGCCGGGAAATTAGTCAAAGAGTGAAAGCCTCTTCCATTACCCTCCGGGAATTTTTCCGGAGGGTATGTATAAGGGAAGATCATGCAAACGGAGGAAGCCGAAAATCCTTAATAGAGTAAGTGAAATTTAAAAATGAGAAATGATGAAAAATAAGACTTATAAAATAAGGTTGTATATGTTGCTTGTGTTTTCACTAGCATCGCTAACGGGATATGCGCAATTTCAACCTATAGTCGTAGACACCTCTGATGTAATCGGCACTTGTGAACTAGATGGTAATGATGCCGAAATTAAGGTGCATGCAGAATCACCCACAGGGGATAACATTGCATTAAATATTACCTTACAAGGAACATATAGTGAGGACTGTATTAAGACAGTAACGATCACAAATCCATCCGCAAATTTAATATTCCAAGGTTCCCCTGCAATTCCTTTTTCCTCAATTGGGAGTGGTATTTATCAAAACGATAATCCACTTGAAGGAAACGAGGCACAAAATTTTAACGTGTTTTTTAAATTTCCAAATTATACAACTTGTGATGGAACTGTTGGTGTTTTTAATGTGGAATTTGCTGTCAATTGCAATGGTGTTATTAAGACTTGCAATACGTCTGTTTCTGTGCGGGCCAGAGCCGAAAATTATTGGAGTGTAAGCAAAGAGTATGTCACTGGTGATTTAGCATGTGGTGAATCTCTGTGGAACCTAGTTTTCCATCATAGTAATCCAAATGCATCTGGCATAGCAACTTATAATCTAGATGGTTCTACTCTTGAATTAGTGCCCGTGATAAGCGGAGCATCTTATATAGTTCAAATAACTCCATCAACCAATACTGATCATAAGTATCCAGTCATTTTGCGGAATTGTGACACTCTTGGAGCATCAATTACGAATAGCGCAAAAGTTACCTATAGTTTGGGGGATAATTGCGGGCAACCCATTACGGAAATTATCACAGCAAATTCACCTCCCTTAGAAGAGCCTAATCCTTTAATAAACTTTACTAAAAGCGTTATTTCTGGTACAAATCTGGCTCCAGGTTGTGATGGGACTTATCGCATAACAGCTTGTAATTTTGGAAATGTACCTTGGACCAATCTAGAAATAACCGACAATCTTAACATTCCGTGGCTTAACATTATCGACATTGATTTACCTGCGAATTGGACATCTAATCCAATCTTTCCTCCAGTTTCAAATACGAACTATACGTTTACCGCACCGCCGGTATTCCAGTTAAATCCTCAAAATTGTGTTTATTTGGAAGTGCACTTTACCATAGACCCTGGTGCTCCTATTGGTACGACAATTTCAAACACTGCCTATTTGCAATATCAAGCGGTTGGCACTGGCGGTAGTGGATCACCCCAAAATTCTTGTCTCGGGATAACTTGTCCACCCATAGATCCAGCTATACAAAATACAGAGGACGATGTTGATTTTGTTGTGGAAGATGCAGTTGCCATACCAACCTTAAGAAAATGCATTGTAAACCCTCCAATCACACCGGTACCTCCTATCTACTCAATAGGAGATGTATTCAGGTTAAGTATAATGGTTGGTAATAGTGGATCCGGAAATTTGACCACCACTGTACTTGACGATCTCTATACAATAGCTGGTCAAAATCTACAATATGTTGGTGGGATGACAACGGCATATTATGTTGATGAGAGTAAATATGTTTGGAACAACTGTGGTCCCAGATTTAATAATCCCAGACCGGTTCCTCCAAATCTTGTTAATCTGAGGCAAAATGGTCAAAGTTTGATGTTTGATATTACTGACCTGCCTGGAAATTGCTACCTAAATTTGGCGAATTATGTAGTCTTTGAATTTGACGTAAAAGTTCTTGCACAGCCATTCGGGAACAAGATAAATACAGCCGAGTTTAAGGATGGATCATTTATTCCTTCTTCAGCAAAATATACGATAGACCAAGTAGGTATTTTAGGAATTCATAAAGAAATAGATAGCACTACTTACTCACAGGGTCAACCAATTGATTTTAAACTCACGGTAACAAACGATGGTAGTGTTCCATTGAACAATATTGAGATTACTGATATATTGCCCGACTGTTTTGAATTGATAGGAAATCCTGATATGGAGGACAGTAACGGAAATTTCATTGATTTTCTACCTCCCACTTCCAAATTGGTATTGACAGTTCATCCTCCAACTGAAGAATTGCTGCCAGGAGAAAGTATTATAGCTAAGTTTCGCGTGAATAAATTGGGTGATGGTTCGTGTTGTAACCCTTCGGCATCTGTTACTGCCAAAATGACCACTACAGGCTTGGAATTAGATGCGAGCGTTGGAAACGAAGATGACCCTGTGATTTGTGTGGATGAAGAACCAACGGGTAGTGATTGTTGTCAAATTTCTGATGTCATGGTCTCCTTAGAACCAATAAGACAAACAGGAAAGTTTAACTTAGGTATTGATAGCGGGGGTTCGTTCATAAGCAATGTGGAGGTTTCGATGGATAATTTTCAAGTAGAATATGACCATGACCCGTGTGAGCCTGCAAACAGCGGAGTTATAGGGAACATCTCTTCATCAACAACAAATTTTAGTGGATTGACAATAACGAATAACAATAGCCAATTGGTATCTTGGATTCAGGGCACACCTGCTGTTTTAAATGGAAACCTAGAAATCTCTGTTTCAAAACCTGGAATTTTGAATTTACCGTGTTGTAATGGGATGTTTAGATTCTGTTTGAAAGTAAGATTGACGGATGTGAACGGAAATGTCTGTGAGAAACTAATTTGCGGGTCTTCTGCCTTAAAATCGTTGACGCAATTTTCTGGAGATAATGAGCCCAAACCATTTTAATTTGTAATTGAAATCTCACGAACTTTAATCATTTTTTAGCTAACTTTAACTAGCATTCCTCTAGAACATGAAAACCATCAATTTCCATATTGTACTGTTGTTGTCATGTATGATATGGGATGTTGGTTTGGCTCAAAACTACATCAACTATACCGAAAAGGATGGATTGGCGAGTAATTACGTGTATCGGGCACGGCAGGATCACGACGGATTTATTTGGTTTTTAACCGACAAAGGAATGAGCAAGTTTGATGGGAAGACCTTTAAAAATTTCACAGTGAAGGATGGTTTGCCTGCGAATGATATCTGGAATATGCGCATTACCCCGGACAATAGGGTTTGGTTTTTTACCCGAAGTGATAACCTCGGATATATACAAAACGATAGCGTGTATAGTTTTAAGTCGGATAACAATGAAATGATGAATCCCAACGGTCCCATATTCCAATCGGGCAATGATTTATCATTCGTAAAAGGTCTAAATATATGGCGTTTTTCAGATTCTTCTTGGCAGATTATAAAGAATCAAAATGATAGGTTTCAATTGCTCAATAGAGATTTATTTATTGTTAGGGACTCTACTTTTAGGCATTCGCATCTTGAGAACAATCAAGGACAGCTACTCTTAAAACTAGAAAGATATCCAATATCGCGCAAACCTTTTCAGTTCAATGACTCTTTATTGGTAGCTGCTCAAGAGAATAGTTACGAGATAATAAATTTGAATAGTCTTAAAGTGATTTATGGAGATATATCTCACTTAGAAAAGAATGAACTTCCGAATAATCTTTCTTGGTTTATTCTGGCAAATGATAAACTGCAACTTTCGGGAAATAAGTGGCTAATTACTTTCGACGAAAATCTTGATATTAAGGAAACGTATACTATTCCCGGATCATTAAACTCTACACATAATTTTCGGGACAAGCATGGATTTATATGGGCTGCAACAAGTGAAAAGGGGGCATTCAAGCTTCCCATAAAATTTAATAATATTATTTCTTTTTTTGAAGGGAAACTAATTCAAAAGATTGAGGTAATTGATGATGTTATTTACGTAGCCGTAGGAGGAGAAGGAATTTTCAAAGTGCAACATAATAAACCAACGTTAGTTCTCGAGCAGAAATCAAGATTATATAGTTTGGAGAGATTTGATAATAACACTTACTATAATTTCAGGTTTCATTTAATTATCGAAAAGGACGGGAATTTTAAGAAAATTGAACATCCTGATCAGTTCAGTAATACTTTCTTACACTATCGGGGAAATTTTTTTACTGAAGGGTTTTCAGCGATTGGACGATACAATAACAATTTTGAATTTGAAAAATTTTACATTGATTATCCTTATTTCCAAGGGATATTTTCACAGAATGATACGTTGTTTTCATTTAGCTATAAGACTATGCTATACTTAGATTCACAGCAAGACTCATTCACTAAATACAAGAACTATCAAATTCAGAAAAAATTATTAACTAGTGAAAACTTCAATGACCAGACCTACATTGGAACCGAAGGGGATGGGCTTTATACCTTTGAGCAAGGAAAACTCAACAAGTTGATCGATGCTGATACTGCCATCATTAATCATATCAGTCTTGAATCCGAAAATTCCATTTGGGTGGTTTCAGAAGGGGCTTTAATGCATTATTACAGAGATGATACAAAGGATTTTTCAGTAAAAAAATACAACCAGATCAATGGCTTTCCAACAGACAATCTTACTGGTGTGTTGTTCCACAACAATCAACTGTATTTGGGCTCGACCACAGGTCTCACCATTATCGATAAAGAGGATATTAATGGTAAGAGTAATTTTACCCCCTATGTCAAAAGTGTTTTTGTAAACGGAAAAAAAAAGCCAAAGGATTCGGTGGTCTTTGACTACTATAAAAACTCGAGTTTAAAGGTGAATTTTGGGTCGATCAATTTCTTTGATTCCAACAACACAAGTTTTCAGTATCAATTATTGCCCGATCAAACCAGCTGGACAACCACTGAGTCCGGAGAAGTGAATCTCTACGATCTCCAACCCGAAGAGTATATCCTGCAATTGAAAGTGATCCATAATGACCATCAGCAACTTTTATCGGTCCCAATTACGATTGTTCCCAGATGGTATCAAACAGATCTAGCGTTGACTGTCTACTCACTGGCTTTGGTCGCTTTTTTAGCACTTATTTTATTCTTAGTCGTTCGATACTTTGAGAATAAACTCTCGAGGGTAAATAGGCTGGCACAGTTGGAACTTAAAGCCCTACGATCACAAATGAATCCACATTTTGTGCATAATTCACTTAACGCAATTCAGTATTATATTCAACGGCATGAGGTAGAGTTGTCTGAGAATTATCTGGCGAAATTCTCCAAATTGATCCGACTCTTTTTCGACTATTCCCGCCGGCGTACGATTACTTTGAAGGAAGAAATGGCCTTATTGGAAGAATACCTTCAGATCGAAAAAATGCGATTTGAGGACAAATTGGACTACAATATACAAATAGATGGCTCTTTGGATCCCGATGAACAATTGATCCCATCCATGATTTTACAACCCATCGTTGAAAACGCAGTAAATCATGGAGTGTTTCATAAAAATGATACAGGAAAAGTAGAAATAGCATTTAGGCAGATCAATGATTCCACTTTTGAAGTTACCGTTGAGGACGATGGGATAGGGATCAACAAAGCCAAAGAACTTTACAAAAGCTCTTCCCGTAAATATCAATCCCACTCGTCCGCTGTTTTAAGTGAACGTATTGCACTACTCAATGAAAGTAAGAACTGGAACATTACCTATTCCATTGCGGATCGTTCCACGTGGACTGATACGCATGGTACTATAGTTAGACTAACTTTTAATCAAATGGAAAATTCATGAAAGTAACTGCCTTACTTGTGGATGATGAGCCTAAATCGCTTGCTATTCTGAAAAACAAATTGGAGCGTTTATGTCCAAGTGTTTCAATTATTGGAGAAACGATCAATCCCAATGAGGCCTTACAATTGATTGGGACAGTCAATCCTCAATTGGTGTTTTTAGACATAGCCATGCCCGAAATGAGTGGCTTCGATCTTTTGGCTGCGGTTGAGGAACCTTCCTTCGAGATCATATTTGTTACAGCATTCGATAATTATGCCATTGATGCGATCAACCACTGCGCCATTGGATATTTAGTAAAACCGGTGGCCAATGATGATCTCGTTAGTGCAGTTGACAAGGCCATTGCGAATATCGAAGAAAAAACAGCGCTTCAGAAAAATTTACAACTCATAGAGAATTTTGGAGTACCTACTTTTCAGAAAAAAAAGATCGTGATCCCGAGCCAGGAAGGGCTCGAATTTGTAAAAATTAAAGAGATCATCCACTGCGAAGGTGAAGACGGCTATACTAATATTTACTTTAGAACCAGAACGCCCATTTTAAGCTCGCACAGCATAGGACACTTTAATTCACTGCTGGAGAATCATCATTTCTATTTAGTTCATAAATCCCACTTAATAAATATGTATCATATAGATAAATATTTAAATGAGGGCTATGTAATATTGACTAATAATATCAAGGTTCCGGTGTCCCGTGGACGAAGGTCTGATTTTTTGACTAAACTGAAAGAATGACTCTGTGAAGGCGATACGGTTCGAATAATTCTACTATAACCAAATAAATGTAAAAGCCGTTTTGTACCTTTGCCTCCGCAAACTTCGAAGCATAAAGCGAAGAAGTTCCGAGCAAAAATCTACTATGGAATACGCAGAAAATATACTGGGAACAATTGGAAATACTCCCTTGGTCAAGATCAACAAATTGGCCGAAGATTTGCCCTGTTTGGTGCTCGCCAAATACGAGACCTTCAATCCGGGGAATTCGACCAAAGACCGTATGGCTATTAAAATGATCGAAGATGCAGAGGCCGATGGCCGATTGAAGCCGGGAGGAACCATCATTGAAGGGACCAGCGGAAATACAGGCATGGGATTGGCCTTAGGCGCTATCGTAAAAGGGTATAAAATGATCTGTGTAATCAGCGACAAGCAGAGTAAGGAAAAGATGGATATTTTAAAGGCCGTTGGTTCCAAAGTGATCGTTTGTCCAACGAATGTTGAACCGGAAGATCCTCGTTCGTATTACTCGACTTCAAAAAGACTGGCAGAAGAAACGCCCAATAGCTGGTATGTGAATCAGTATGACAATCCAAGTAACGCTGCGGCTCACTATGAAAGTACCGGCCCGGAGATATGGAAACAAACCGATGGGAAAGTAACCCATTTCATTGTGGGTGTGGGCACCGGAGGAACGGTTAGTGGTGTTGGAAAATATTTGAAAGAACAAAATCCTAATGTCAAAGTTTGGGGCGTGGATACCTACGGAAGTGTATTCAAAAAATACCACGAGACAGGCATTTTTGACCAGAATGAGATCTATCCCTATATCACCGAAGGCATTGGAGAAGATATTCTTCCGAAGAATGTAGACTTCGATGTGATCGATGGCTTTACCAAAGTAACCGATAAGGACGCCGCCATTTACACCCAAAAGCTATCGAAAGAAGAGGGAATGTTCCTGGGGAATTCGGCTGGAGCGGCGATGAAAGGGATCCTTCAGCTTAAAGATAAATTTACCAAAGACGATGTAGTCGTAGTTCTTTTTCACGACCATGGAAGTCGGTATGTAGGGAAAATGTTTAATGACGAATGGATGCGCGAACGCGGCTTTATCGAGGAAGAGATCACCAGTGCCGTGGATCTCATCAAAGATCACATTGACAAGCCGCTGATCACGGTTAAAACCGGAGAGTTGGTTTCTCATGCCATAGAACGCATGAAGACCTATAAGATCTCTCAAATTCCGGTGGAAGATGAATCCGGATTTGTAGGCGCCCTGGACGAGACGGACCTTTTGCGAAAATTCATTGAGAACAAGGACGTGGTCAATCTACCCATTCGTGATGTCATGCATGAAGCTTTTCCCATTGTTAAAAAGAGCACTCCCATTGAAGAGGTTTCAAAACTTATCGATAAAAACAACAATGCGGTGATTGTGGATCTTGGGGATGGGAAGTTTCACATCATTACCAAGCACGATATTATAAGTTCGCTTTAATAAGGTGATTTCTGTAAAAACCAATCGCTACATCGTAGCTGCTTCTCGATACAATCCGCTAAGCGGATCACTCGAAGTGACTCTTTATTCGGACTACCGACTTCCGACTTCCGACTTCTGACTTCCGACTTCTGACTTCCGACTTCCGACTTCTGACCTCTGACTTCGTGCTTCCAACCCCTTCTCGACTGCGCTCGAAGTGACAGTTCGTACATCGTAAAACATACTTCGTGCCTCGTGCTTCGTGCTTCGGACTTCAGACTTCCGACTTTTAACAAGTAAATATTTCGTACATTTAAAATTCCTAATACTCTCTCCCACATTTTTTGATTAAATGAATGAAGACTTTCTTCATTACGTATGGAAATTTCAGAAATTTTCATCGGTGGGTCTGTGTACAACAAAGGGCGAGGCGATTCAGGTTTTAAAAATGGGCGTCCATAATTTTGATGCCGGCCCCGATTTTTTGTTGGGTGAAGTTGTTATTGGGGATCACTTATGGGCCGGGATGATCGAGATCCATATCAGATCTTCAGACTGGTATTTACACAGTCATGAAACAGATTCGGCTTATGATTCGGTGATTTTACATGTAGTTTGGGAGCATGACCGCTCCGTATTTCGCGAAGATGAAACTGCCATACCCACCTTGGTGTTGAAAGATAGGGTGCCGGTGGAGCTGCTGGCAAATTACTTCGGACTACTATTCAGAAATAAAAAATGGATCAATTGTGAAAGTGAATTAGCAGGTATCGATGAGGTCACGTTTAAAGGTTGGTTGGACCGTATGTTCCTCGAACGACTGCAATTGCGCAGTCAATTTATTGACGCACAACTTTTGGCTTCACAAAAGAACTGGGAGGCCGTATTTTTTGTTTTGCTATGTAAAAACTTCGGACTGAAAACAAATGCAAATTCGTTTGCAAGTATTGCCCAATCTGTGGATTACAAAGTGGTGCAAAAGTGTCGCCAAAAAAAGGAATGGATGGAAGCCCTTCTGCTAGGTCAAGCCGGATTGTTGGACGCTCCCGGTGAGGGATCATTCTATCGAGGGTCACAGGATCAATATCGCCTCTTAGCGCTAAAATTTAAGCTGAAAAATACAGAAGTGGAAACCCCACGATTTTTTAGACTGCGTCCGCCAAATTTTCCAACGCTTCGGTTGTCACAATTGGCCATGTTATGGTGTGAACGGATCCATTTATTTTCTGAAATCCTTACGGCTAAATCAACCGCAGACTTCTATAAATTATTTGATGTGAGCGCCAGTTCCTATTGGGATACGCATTATAATTTTGAGGTTATTTCGTCTAAACGGAAAAAGAAACTGACTAAAAAATTCATAGACCTCATCATTATCAATACCGTTATCCCTCTAAAATATTCCTACGCACTCCATCAGGGGAAGGACATTTCGGAAGAAATTATTGATCTCGCCATTTCCATCAAAGCTGAGCGGAACATCATTGTGGATAGATTCCATGACCTACGTGATCTTAATGGAAGTGCTTTGGACAGTCAAGGGCTACTTCAGTTAAAAAAGAACTATTGCGATCAAAATAAATGCCTGCAATGCGCAGTAGGGAATGCGGTCCTCCGACGTTAGTGTTTGACTTACGATATAAGACCCCTCGACTGCGCTCGGGGCAGGTTTAATAAGTCCAAAGTCTAAAGTCCGAAGTCTAAAGTATTATTAATTTCAATCAATAGCCATAAACTAAAAACCATCAACCAAAAACTAAACAACTAATTAACCAAAAAACTGTAATTTGCAGCCATGCTTCAACTGGTATATAAAATCCGGCATTTCTTTGAAAAACACGGTTATTATGTCTGTGCCCGACTTGCAGAACGACTAGGCATGCGGGCTAAAAGTGTTCGGCTGTTCTTTATTTATGTATCCTTCGCGACGGCAGGAGTCGGTTTTGCAATTTATCTAACCTTGGCGTTTTGGTTGAAGTTGAAGGATATGGTCTATGTAAAACGAACCTCGGTATTTGACTTATGAACAAGGTACTTACATCAAATATTTTAGGAGCATTGGTCATGTTGATAGCGGTGTTCTTTATTGGGGTGTTTGGATTTCGATGGGGGTGGTCTTACTCATGGATCGACGCCATTTACATGACGGTCATCACGATCACTACCGTGGGTTTTGGTGAGGTACATCCGCTAACCACTTCAGAAAAGATCTTCACCTCACTTCTCATACTTTCGAGTATCTTTATTGTGGGTTATGCCATCAAAGTGATCTCTGAATACATTCTAAGTAAAAACAATATTGGTAACCTAAGACAGAAAAAAGTGCAAAAGAAAATCAATACCCTGGAAAACCACATTGTTGTGTGTGGCTTTGGAAGAAACGGAAAGCAGGCGGTTCAAAAATTAGCGGCTTATAATGAGCGATTTGTAGTGATCGAAAAGGACGAAGAGGTAATTGAACGATTTCAGGAAGATGTATTATTTGTCCATGGAAATGCCAACGAAGATGATATCTTACTACTCGCGGGTATCGACAGGGCCGCGATCTTAATTTGTGCGCTGCCATCAGACGCTGACAACCTGTTCATTGTTTTATCTGCGAGACAGATGAATGAAAAATTGAAGATCATTAGCAGGGCTTCCGAGGAAACGAGTTATAAAAAATTGAAATTGGCTGGCGCGGACAATGTCATCATGCCGGATCGAATTGGTGGTGATCACATGGCCTCCTTGGTAGTGGTGCCGGATCTGGTGGAATTTCTCGATAATTTGACCGTTTCAGGAGAACAAGACAGTATCAACGTTGAACAGATCGCCTTCGAAAAGGTGTGCCCGGATGGATTGGAAAAAGCCATTCATGACCTGGACCTTCGGAAGAAAACAGGATGCTCCATCATTGGATATAAGAATGAAAATGGAGAATATGTCGTAAACCCGGAGCCCTCTACGGTAGTTCAGAAGAATTCAAAACTAATTGTCATCGGTAGACCCAATCAGATTGAAAATTTGAAGGAGCTTTATAATGTTTAGAAAGCACTAAGAAATTAAGATGTAAAAATTTGAATTAGCCTTTTTTTTTAGTTTCTTGCTGAACTGAAATTTTACTGTTAACTAACATCAGCCACTATGAAGAAATATCTTTTTTCTCTCATTACCTTTCTCTCCCCACTTTTATTAATAGCACAAGAAGCCGAAGAACAAGGCCTGGATCAGCAAATTGATGCGGCATTTCAACCTGTTTCCGACTTCTTCACTAACGTGATTTTCTTCCTGGTTTGGAAAGATCCGGATATCCCGTTTGTACTGCTTCTTTTAGTAGGGAGCGCGGCTTTCTTTACGCTCTATTTTGGTTTTCCCAATATTCGTTATTTCGGGAAAGCCATCAATACAGTACGTGGAAAGTATGATGAGATCGAAGGACATGGACTTGGGGATCCCGATGCCGCCGTGGATGGTGATATTCGAGATACCATCCGTGATGAGAGCAAAGAAGGGGAAGTAAGTCACTTCCAGGCATTAGCGACCGCAGTTTCAGGAACGGTGGGGAATGGAAATATAGCTGGTGTGGCCTTGGCAATTGCCTTAGGAGGCCCCGGTGCGACCTTTTGGATGATCGTATGTGGTTTCCTGGGTATGTCCACCAAGTTTGTGGAGTGTACGCTTGGGGTTCAGTTTAGAGATGTGGACGAAAATGGAGTGGTCTATGGAGGACCCATGTATTATATATCGAAAGGATTGAAAGAGCGAGGTTTTAAGACCTTCGGTAAAATTGCTGCGGTCTTCTTTGCTATTTTCTGTATTGGAGGATCCTTTGGAGGTGGAAATGCCGCTCAAAGCAATCAGGCGACCATCGTGCTAAAAGAACTTTTCAATTGGGAAAGCACAGCCGCAGGAGCCATTGTAGGAGTGGTGCTCGCCATTGTGGTGGGAATCATTATAATTGGTGGAATCAAGCGAATCGCATCGGTGACGGAAAAGGTGGTCCCGTTTATGGCAGTACTTTATATCGCCTGTTGTCTGTATATCATATTTAGTAATTTCTCATTTGTTGATGACGCTATCAGTCTTATCGTGACCGAAGCCTTCAATCCAAAAGCTATGGGTGTTGGAGGATTAATTGGAGTGTTATTGGTAGGCTTCCAAAGAGCTGCCTTCTCCAATGAAGCAGGTGCCGGTTCGGCATCGATTGCTCACTCTGCGGTAAAAACGAAATATTCAGCCAGCGAAGGATTGGTTGCCTTGTTAGAGCCATTTATTGATACCGTAGTTATTTGCACGATGACGGCCTTGGTGATCATTATTTTCAATTCCAGTGGTGCGTTTGTTTATGGAGGTGACGGTACAGGAAGCGTTCTAATTGAGGGTGTATCCTATGAAGGGGCTGGAATTACGTCCATCGCTTTTGCCGAGTACATTCCTTATTCCAAAGTATTCCTTACCATCGCAGTGGTGCTCTTCGCAGTATCCACCATGATCTCCTGGTCTTACTACGGACTGCAGTCCTGGAAGTTCTTATTTGGAAGAGGACCCAAAGCAGATCTTACGTACAAGCTATTATTCCTGGTTTTTGTAGTCATAGGTGCTGCTGCTAGTATGAATTCCATTTGGGCCTTCTCGGACGCGATGATCTTCGCCATGGTATTCCCAAATATGATTGGTTTATACTTCCTGTTCCCGGTTGTGAGGAAACAGTTACGACGGTATCTGGACGCGATCAAAGTAGCCAGATAACATATCATTTTTACTAACTCCCCGGCATTAAAACTGCGGAGTTATGAAATTTAAAGAACTTAGATCCCAATTCGTTTTCCATCGAGGACAGCGCATTGGGATCTTATTTTTACTGGCAACTTGTATCGGGCTTCTATACCTACGATTTTTTGTTTCTTTTTCTGAAAAGAATACTTTCGATGTGTCATCATCCGAAATTAAACAACTACAAGCAACTATAGATTCTCTTCGTCTCACCGAATTGAACGCGAAGGCGATAAAGATCTATCCGTTCAATCCAAACTTCATCACTGACTACAAGGCGTACACTCTGGGCATGACTCCCGAAGCCTACGACAAACTCAAAGCATTTCGGGAGGATGGGAAATGGGTCAATTCGATAGCCGATTTCAAGCGAGTGACTCAGGTTCCGGATTCCGTTTTGAATGCCATCAGTCCGTTTTTTAAGTTTCCGGAATGGGTGAGCCGACCCAAGCCTAAAAAGCGAAAATGGAAGGACGATACCCGTGAACTTTCTTTTGCCGAAAAAAGGGATCTTAATGAGGCCACTTCCGACGAACTTCAAGAAATACATGGCATTGGAAATGCACTAAGCACCCGAATAGTTACCTTGAGAGAAAAATTGGGAGGATTTAGTGATGATCGGCAGTTGTACGCCACTTGGGGATTGAAGGAGGAAGTTATAGAGCGATTGCTGCTTCGGTTTACGGTAAAGAAACCTGTTTCGCTACCTAAGATGAATATCAATAGCAGCTCGGCTTCGGATCTTGCAACCCTACCGGGAATCTCCTTTGAGACCGGCAAGCGTATGTGGGAATTTGTTCGGGTACGGGAAGGGCTTACGGACCTTTCAGAATTACTAAAAATTGACGATATTACGCCTCGAACGTTACGGGTAATTGAGTTATATTTGTACGCAGAATAGAAACTTCTAAGCTGTTTCGACCTAAATCCCATTAAAAATAAATTGACGAATGAACAGTACGTATTTTAGTGAGGAGCATGAATTTTTTAGAAAAAGTTTTAGAGACTTTTTACAAAAAGAAGTGGTGCCGCATATCGAGAAGTGGGAAAAGACCGGAACCATCGAACGATTTATTTGGGAGAAGATGGGGGAGATGGGTTATTTTGGCATTTCCTACCCTGAAAAATACGGCGGACTCGACCTGGATGTCTTTTACCTCGTTATTTATTTGGAAGAACTTCAAAAGATCAACAGTGCCGGATTTGCAGCTGCCATGTGGGTACATCCTTATCTGGCGATGACGCATATAAGGTCCGAGGGCAGTGAGGAGATCAAACAAAAATACCTACCGCCCAGTATCACGGGTGAGAAAATGGGTTGCTTGTGTATTACTGAACCTTTTGGAGGAAGTGATGTTTCAGGCATGAGAACTACCGCTGTCAAAGAGGGCGATGAATATGTGATCAACGGATCTAAAACCTTTATCACCAACGGAATTTACAGTGATTATTTAGTCGTATCCGCGAAAACCCATCCCGAACTCGGGAACAAGGGTATTAGTATGTTCGTAATGGACCGGGAGACGCCGGGAATTTCGGCGACCAAATTGGATAAATTGGGCTGGCGCGCCAGCGACACTGCCGAGATCGCTTTTGACAATGTGAGAATACCAACCTCCAACCTTTTGGGCGAAGAAAAGAAAGGATTTAGCTACTTGATGGAAGCACTGGCGTTGGAACGTTTGGTAATGGCCATCAATGCACACGCCCGAAGCGAATGGGCCCTCGATTATACCATTGGTTATATGAAGGATCGAATGGCGTTCGGAAAGTCGTTGGATAAATTTCAGGCCTTGCGACACCGTATCGCCCAAATGGCAAGCGAAGTAGAAATGTGTAAAACCTTCAACTATACCACGGCGCAAAAATTGGGTGCTAATGAGTATGTAGTGAAAGAGGCGAGTATGGCCAAATTGGTATCCACTAAGATAGCCGATGAGGTTGCCTATGATTGTCTACAATTGTTAGGTGGCTATGGATATGTGGAAGAATACCCGTTGGCGCGAAACCTACGCGACAGTCGACTAGGACCCATTGGAGGTGGAACGAGTGAGATATTGCGGGAGATCATTGCAAAAATGATCATCGACGGGAAAGATTATAAGCCAGCAACCTAACGTATTTCCTACTGGATTCATTTTTGGTCCTATATTTGAAGGCTCCTAGCTATTAACGAAATATATCTTCTTACTATGAAGCAGCCCTATTTAAAAGTCTTTTTCAGTTTAGCGTTATTTGCCTTTGCCTTGAACCTAGCCGCTCAAACTGAAATAAAGAGTAAGATCGTCGATTTTCAAACGTTTCTTCCTATTGAAAGTGCGAGTATTTACGTTCAAAATACAACTATTGGAACTGTGAGTAATTCGGATGGGAAATTTGTACTGTTAGTACCTCGTGAAATGGCGTCCGATACACTGGTTATTTCTTCAATTGGGTATAAGAGTTTTAAGTCGGCTGTTGGAGATTTTGACGCCACCATGGATGTATTTCTTGAAGAAGATATCGCCTCGTTGGATGAGGTGGTGCTCGTGGCTTCTACACGACCCAAAACCGGAAATGACATTGTGCTAAGAGCCATCGAACGATTACCAAACAACTTACCCGAACAGCCCTATTTACAAAAGGGATTTTTGCGACATAAGGAGCGCAACAAAAAGGAATACAAATGGCTTATTGAAAGTGCGCTCACCTTATACGATTCGAGTTATGCTTCGGGGGCAGATGACAACCTGAAGATCAACGTGGACGAGATCCGAAAAAGTTATGACCTTCGGGATGTGGACAGTTTGTTTTCGTATGCTTCGTATTTGAGATACAACAAGAGAAATCTCAATTTAAGATCCCGTAATCTAATTCGGGATACGATAGCCACTTCTTCTTTGATCAAGGCTATTAAATGGAATGATAGTAGAATTAATGGATTGGAGAACCTTTTTAAAGGGAAGCTGAATATGGTTCGGAATTCGAATATGGAACGTGCCCTACTTGGCAAGGATATGTTGGACAAGCATCAATTTAGACTGGATACCATCTTGGTGGATGACGGAAGAAAAATTTATAAAATTGAAATTTCAAAGAGCAAAGAATTTGTGGGGTTGAATACTCCCAATATATATAATGAAGGATTTGAAGCCAACGGTTGGTTGTATATTTACTATGACAATTATGCCATTAAAAAGATAGAATACGAATTGGTGGCCGCTTCCGAAGCACAAAAAAGAAGAAGTAAAAGTTTGTTCGACACTCAGATCAATCACAAACTAATTATGACCTACACGGAGTTTCAGGACAAGATGTATCCCAATTATGTGTATTACGAAACTCCCAAATTGGTGAAGATCGGGGATCGTTCATCGGATCGGGAGAAAAACGAAGATGAGAAAGGGATCGATAAGGACGAGCAGTTTTATTATACGGTTCAGGAAATATTGTTTACTGAGATCATTCAGGATTCAACGACGGTTAGTAACGCCTTGAAAAAGGACTGGTCTGAAGATATTTTTTCATCCAAGCCGTACAACAAGGAATTCTGGAAGCGCTATAATGTGTTGCTGGAAAGCGAGGAGGAGGAGAAGTTGATACGAGATCTAAGTAAGCGAGCGACTTTGTATAAGCAATAATTTTTTTAATTAAGTAGGGTCAATTGTAAAATCCTTTTTATATTTGCCACCCTAAAGAGAGGAGGTTACGTACTATGTTAATTATACCAGTAAAAGACGGAGAAAATATCGATAGAGCGCTCAAGCGTTTCAAACGTAAGTTTGACAGAACGGGAACGATGCGTCAGTTGCGCAAAAGACAAGCTTTTAGCAAGCCTTCTGTTGTTCGTAGAGCTGAAATCCAAAAAGCTCAATACATTCAAGGACTTAGAGACGCCGAGGAAATTTAACTATATCCCCAGCTAACTGAATATATTTAAATCCGCTGAAATTTTTCAGCGGATTTTTTTGTGCCCATTTCAGAAGACTGACAAAACAGAGCCGTTCTATATTTCGTACATTTATCTAATATCTAATATCTAATATCTAATATCTAATATCTAATATCTCCCACATGCCTTTCACCCAGTTTTTAGACTACCTAGAGTTGGAGAAGAACTATTCCGGGCATACGTTGTTGGCATATCGTCGCGATTTGGAAGGGTTTCTTGGCTTTTATCGGGAGCATTATGTAGATTCAGATACAGCTTCGGCCACCGAGATCAGAACAGTGCCCTATTCGGTAATTAGAAGTTGGATCGTTGCGTTGGTTGATTCGGGAATTTCGAATCGGACCATCAACAGAAAGGTTTCTTCGTTAAAATCGTATTATAAATTTTTACTGAAAAGTAAGCAGATCGATGAGAATCCGTTGGCAAAACACAAAGCGTTAAAGACCAGCAAAAAATTGCAGGTTCCTTTTTCCGAAGAAGAGATCAATACCGTCATTGAGTTGTTGGACATGGAACAGGATTTTGAAGGATTGAGAAACCGATTGATCGTAGAGTTGTTCTATGCTACTGGTATGCGGAGGGCGGAATTGATTAGTTTAAAACAGTCGCAAGTATCACTAAGTTCCAAAACTATACGTGTCATTGGAAAGCGAAATAAGGAACGTATCATTCCGTTGTTACCGTCGATCGTTCAAAGCTTGGAGCGCTATCTTGTTGAACGCGAGAAGTTACCAGAAATCAAGGATGAGGCATTTTTATTGCTATCAAGCAAGGGTGTAAAAATATATGAAACGCTTGTTTATCGCGTTATAAATTCCTATTTTAGTGAAGCATCAGAAAAGGTAAAGAAAAGCCCTCATATCTTACGACATTCTTTTGCAACACACCTGCTTAATGAGGGGGCAGACCTAAACGCAGTGAAAGAATTGTTGGGACATGCGAGTTTGGCCTCAACTCAAGTCTATACCCACACGAGTATAGCTCAATTGAAAGAGGTTTACAAAAGCGCACATCCTCGAAATTCAAAATAAGTACTAACGATTAAATTATTTATGTATGAAGATAAATGTGCAGACTCCCAATTTTGTAGCCGACGAGAAGCTTATTAATTTTATCGAAAAGAGACTTTCGAAATTAGAACAGTTCTATGACCGAATTATTTATGCCGATGTGTTTCTAAAAGTTCAAAAAACCAGTGAAAAGCAAAACAAGATCACGGAAATTTTATTGAGTATTCCCGGAGGGGATCTCATGGTAAAAAAAGATGCCCGAACCTTTGAGGCTGGAGCCGATGAATGTATACAATCCTTGGAGCGGCAACTCAAAAAAAGAAAAGAGAAACAAAGAGCGAATGCTTGACGAAATATTTATGAAAAAGATTTTTTAGAAAAAATAATTTATATACATTTGCAGTCCGTTAGAAATAGCGGACTTTTTTATGCTGAAATTTTAGCTAAAAGGGGCAAAAAAGCCGATGTAGCTCAGCTGGCTAGAGCAGCTGATTTGTAATCAGCAGGTCGTGGGTTCGAGTCCCTCCATCGGCTCTTTGAAAAATTGAATTTACGCAAGGGGCAGAAGGCAGTTTTCAAGTATTGAAAAGTAGTCTTTTGAGGGACGAGAAGTTTATCCTGAGCGAGGTCGAAGGGAGTCCCTCCATCGGCTCAAAAAGTTAGAATAAGTTCATTAAAATATTGTGTAAAAATAGGCACGGGGAGATACTCAAGCGGCCAACGAGGGCAGACTGTAAATCTGCTGACTATGTCTTCGCAGGTTCGAATCCTGCTCTCCCCACAACTATTTTTTAAGAACGGTCGTCAAAAGCTTGCTTTTGTAAGAGCGTGTTAAAAAATAGTTGTTCAGGGTCCCCCTGAACGGATCACTGAGCGAAGCGAAGTAATCCAAGCTGGGTCCCCCTGAACGGATCACTGAGCGAAGCGAAGTAATCCGCTTTCTGAAAAAAGGGACGAAATTTCCAGATTATATAGCCTTCATAAACAGCTTTCAAGGTTTTGAAAGCACAATAAAAATCGCTATCTTTGCACGCATTTTCGGGGCATATTCCTTGAAAAATTTGACATAATGAATACCTTTTTTTGAAGCAATTCAAAAATAAATGCGGGAGTAGCTCAGTTGGTAGAGCGTCAGCCTTCCAAGCTGAATGTCGCCGGTTCGAACCCGGTCTCCCGCTCAATAGTTCTTTTACATTGAGGATTTTGCGAATTGCAGATTTTCATTAAAAGCATAAAGAGTTGGGGTGAGAAGTTTACACTGAGCCTGTCGAAGTGAACCCGGTCTCCCGCTCAATAGTTCTTTTACATTGAGGATTTTGCGAATTGCAGATTTTCATTAAAAGTATAAAGAGTTGGGGTGAGAAGTTTACACTGAGCTGGTCGAAGTGAACCCGGTCTCCCACTCTGGAATTTACGAGTTACGAGTTGCGATTTATAAATCGTAAATCTGAAATCGGCAATCGTAAATAAATGCCGGTGTAGCTCAGGGGTAGAGCGTTTCCTTGGTAAGGAAGAGGTCATGAGTTCAAATCTCATCATTGGCTCTAGGATTAAATAAGATTGAACACTAAATATATAACTAAGAATAAATTAATACAAGATGGCAAAAGAAACATTTGATCGTTCGAAACCACACTTAAATGTAGGTACCATTGGACACGTAGATCACGGTAAAACAACCTTAACTGCTGCTATTACTAAAGTGATGGCAGACGCCGGTTATTCAGAAGCTTCGTCTTTTGATCAAATTGACAACGCTCCCGAAGAAAAAGAGCGTGGTATTACAATTAACTCTTCTCACGTAGAGTACATGACTGCTAACCGTCACTATGCACACGTTGACTGTCCTGGTCACGCGGATTATGTAAAGAACATGGTTACTGGTGCGGCGCAAATGGATGGAGCCATTCTTGTAGTTGCTGCTACAGATGGTCCAATGCCACAAACTCGTGAGCACATCCTTTTAGGACGTCAGGTAGGAATTCCACGTATGGTTGTATTCATGAACAAAGTGGATATGGTTGATGATGAGGAATTACTTGAGCTAGTGGAAATGGAAATTAGAGATCTTCTTAACTTCTACGAGTACGATGGAGATAATGGTCCCGTAGTTGCAGGTTCTGCTTTGGGTGCTCTTAACGGAGAAGACAAGTGGGTTGAAACCGTAAAAGAATTGATGGAAGCTGTTGATTCTTGGATCGAAGAGCCTACACGTGAGGTTGACAAGCCATTCTTGATGCCAATTGAAGATGTATTCTCTATCACAGGTAGAGGTACTGTTGCAACCGGACGTATTGAAACCGGAGTTGCAAACACTGGAGATGCCGTTGATATTATTGGAATGGGAGCTGAGAAATTGACTTCTACCGTAACAGGTGTTGAAATGTTCCGTAAGATCCTTGACAGAGGTGAAGCCGGAGATAACGTAGGTATCCTTTTAAGAGGTATTGAAAAAACTGAGATCCGTCGCGGAATGGTAATCTGTAAGCAAGGATCAGTAACTCCTCACGCTAAGTTTAAAGCTGAGGTATACGTTCTTAAGAAAGAAGAAGGTGGACGACACACTCCTTTCCATAACAACTACCGTCCTCAGTTTTATGTACGTACAACTGATGTTACCGGTAACATCGCTCTTCCTGATGGAGTAGAGATGGTTATGCCTGGAGATAACTTGACTATCACTGTGGATCTTATTCAGCCAATCGCGTTGAACGTAGGTCTTCGTTTTGCGATCCGTGAGGGTGGTAGAACCGTAGGTGCGGGTCAGGTAACTGAAATATTAGACTAATAATAGTTTATATATAGAAGTCTTAAGGTGTCTCGTGATAACGGGACGCCTTGACTTTTATTTACGGGTTTAGCTCAGTTGGTAGAGCACTGGTCTCCAAAACCAGGTGTCGTGAGTTCGAGTCTCTCAACCCGTGCTGATGAAAGAAGGGTTGACAAAAGAAGGAAGAAACCTTCGGAAGTGCTTGAAATAATGTGACGAGAAGTTTACCCTGAGCGAAGTCGAAGGGAGTCTCTCAACCCGTGCTGATGAAAGAAGGGGTGTAAAAAGGGGAATTACTTCGGAAGAAGATGCACTGAAGTTCAACTCGGAAAAGGAAAAACGAAACTCCGGTGGCGTTTTCAGAATAAAAAAAAGTAAAGAAAATGATAAACTACATCAAAGAATCTTACAACGAGCTAAAGAACCATGTGACTTGGACTCCATTGTCTGAGGCACAAAGACTCACTGTTGTAGTAGCAGTATTCTCCATAATTCTGGCCTTGGCCGTTTGGGGAGTAGATACCGTATTCAGTAAAGCAATTGCAGAGTACTTTAAATGGATCAAATTGTAATTGAGTTACGATGACTGAAACGAAGAGTACAAAAAAGTGGTATGTAGTGCGTTCGGTGAGCGGGCAAGAGAATAAGATAAAATCTTATATCGAGTCTGAAATTGGACGATTGAACCTTGAGGATTACATCGAGCAGGTATTAGTACCTACGGAAAAAGTGATCCAGATCCGTAATGGGAAGAAGGTCAATAAGGAGCGCGTTTACTTTCCGGGTTATATCATGATCCAGGCGAGTTTGGCAGGAGAGATTCCACACATTATAAAATCGATCAATGGAGTAATTGGTTTCCTTGGAGAGACCAAAGGCGGTGATCCGGTTCCTTTACGACAGGCAGAAGTAAACCGAATGCTTGGTAAAGTGGATGAGCTGGCCGTTCAGGATGAAAATGTAAATATCCCATTTGTAATGGGTGAGACCGTAAAAGTTATCGATGGTCCGTTTAACGGATTTAACGGTACGGTTGAAAAGATCAATGAAGAGAAACGTAAGCTTGAAGTGATGGTGAAGATCTTCGGAAGAAAAACACCACTCGAATTAAGCTATATGCAAGTAGAGAAAGTTTAATTGTTACACGCTATATAATAGGTTTTTTCTTAGGCTTCCACTGAAGAAAATTCCGAGTTAAATTTTAAAGAATGGCAAAAGAAGTAGATAAAGTAGTCAAATTGCAAGTTCGCGGAGGTGCTGCTAACCCATCGCCACCGGTTGGACCCGCTTTAGGTGCTGCAGGTGTGAACATCATGGAGTTCTGTAAGCAATTCAACGGACGAACTCAGGACAAGCAAGGAAAGGTATTGCCAGTTGCGATTACGGTGTATAAGGACAAATCGTTTGAATTTGTAATTAAAACTCCACCCGCTGCTGTACAGATCCTTGAAGCTGCCAAGACGAAAAAAGGTTCAGGTGAACCTCATATCAAAAAGGTAGCTACTATTTCCTGGGATCAGGTAAAGTTGATTGCTGAAGACAAAATGCCCGATCTAAATGCATTTACCGTTGAGTCTGCCATGAAAATGGTAGCAGGTACTGCTAGATCAATGGGAGTGAAAGTAAAAGGTAAAGCACCTTTTTAATCTAGAAAAAGAATCTATAAAATGGCAAGATTAACAAAAAAGCGAAAAGAAGCCACCTCAAAGGTAGAAGCGAATAAAGTGTATTCGGTTTCTGAGGCTTCAGCTTTAATAAAAGAGATCTCCAATGCAAATTTTGATGCATCCATAGACCTTGCTGTACGTCTTAATGTAGACCCTCGTAAAGCCAATCAAATGGTAAGAGGCGTTGTAACCCTTCCTCACGGAACAGGGAAAGATGTAAAAGTATTGGCTTTGGTTACTCCTGATAAGGAAGCTGAAGCAACGGAAGCAGGAGCAGATTTCGTTGGATTAGACGAGTACCTCGAGAAAATTAAAGGAGGTTGGACAGATGTTGACGTGATAGTAACCATGCCAAGTGTTATGGGTAAGTTAGGTCCATTAGGACGCGTATTAGGTCCTCGAGGCTTGATGCCTAACCCCAAGACAGGTACGGTAACTATGGATGTCGCTAAAGCAGTTTCTGATGTGAAAGCAGGTAAGATCGACTTTAAAGTTGATAAGACCGGGATCGTTCACGCCGCAATTGGAAAAGCATCTTTTGATGCAGATAAGATTGAAGGAAACGCAAAAGAATTATTAACCACGCTTGTAAAAATGAAGCCACAGTCTGCAAAGGGTGTGTACATTAAAAGCATCTTTATGTCCAGCACTATGAGTCCTAGTGTGCAGATAGACACTAAAAGATATAGCGACTAGTAATATTGTAAGATTATGACAAGAGAAGAAAAATCACTAGTAATTGAACAGTTGACTGCGGAGCTTTCGGAAAATCCTACTATTTATTTAGCGGATATTTCAGGTCTTGATGCAGGTACTACTTCAAACTTACGTCGTGCTTGTTTTAAAGCCGGAGTAAGATTAAGCGTTGTTAAGAACACCTTGTTGGCAAAAGCCATGGAGAGTTCAGATAAGGATTTCGGAGATTTGTCCGAAGTACTTAAAGGAAACACCTCCCTGATGTATGCTGAAACAGGAAACGCACCGGCAAAAGTAATTAAGGAATTCAGAAAAAAATCTGAAAAGCCTGTGCTTAAAGGAGCGTATGTTGAAGAATCTATTTACGTGGGTGACGATCAATTAGACACTCTGGTAAATGTTAAATCTAAGGATGAACTTATTGGTGAAATCATTGGATTACTTCAATCGCCTGCTAAAAATGTTATCTCTGCACTTAAGTCGAGTGGAGGTACTATTGCAGGTATTGTTAAAACCCTTTCTGAAAAAGAAGGGTAATAAACTATTGCACTAAATAAATTATATAAATTAAAATTACATTAAAACGATAGAAAATGGCAGATTTAAAAGATTTCGCAGAACAATTGGTTAACTTAACTGTAAAAGAAGTTAATGAGTTAGCTACTATATTAAAAGACGAGTATGGTATCGAGCCTGCTGCTGCAGCTGTAGCTGTTGCCGCTGGTGGAGGTGCTGGTGGCGGTGATGCTGCTGAGGAAAAGTCTGAATTCGACGTAATTCTTACTGCTCCAGGTGGTGCAAAACTAGCTGTTGTAAAACTTGTTAAGGAATTGACAGGTGCTGGTCTTAAGGATGCTAAGGCATTAGTAGATAATGCTCCTTCTCCAATTAAAGAAGGTGTATCTAAAGACGAAGCTGAAGCACTTAAAGCTCAGTTAGAAGAAGCTGGAGCTGAGGTTGAGCTTAAGTAAGCTCCTCTAATCCAAACCTTACGGTTTAGGTCTTTTCCAATGGCGGAAAAGACCTAGACCATTTTGTGTATATAAAGGTTCCTTTTTTTTGAGTATACACAATCACTGTTTTTTTAATTAAAATTCCGTCCATAGATGTCAGCAACGTTAACTGAAAGATTGAATTTTTCCTCTGTACAAAACAAGCCGGAATACCCCGACTTTTTGGACATCCAAGTTAAATCCTTCCAGGATTTTTTCCAGTTGGAAACCAAATCAGAAGAAAGAGGGCAAGAGGGACTTTACAAGACTTTCCTAGAGAATTTCCCAATTACCGACACGCGCAACCAATTCGTTTTAGAATTTTTAGATTATTTCGTTGACCCACCAAGATATTCCATTCAGGAGTGTATCGAACGTGGATTGACCTACAGTGTGCCACTAAAAGCACGCTTAAAATTATATTGTACAGACGAAGAGCACGAAGACTTCGAGACCATTGTACAAGACGTATATCTGGGAACCATCCCTTATATGACCCCTTCGGGAACTTTCTGTATCAACGGGGCGGAACGTGTTGTAGTTTCACAGCTGCACCGTTCACCGGGTGTTTTCTTTGGACAGTCGTTCCATGCTAATGGAACCAAATTGTACTCGGCTCGTGTGATTCCTTTCAAAGGATCATGGATCGAGTTTGCTACCGATATCAACAGCGTGATGTACGCTTATATCGATAGAAAGAAAAAGTTACCGGTAACGACGCTGTTCCGTGCGATTGGTTTTGAAAGAGATAAGGATATCCTTGAGATCTTTGACCTGGCGGAAGAAATTAAAGCGACCAAAACCGGATTGAAAAAATTCCTGGGCCGTAAATTGGCTGCACGTGTTTTGAAAACATGGCATGAGGATTTCGTAGATGAAGATACCGGTGAAGTAGTGTCTATTGAGCGTAACGAAATTGTTTTGGATCGTGATACAGTTCTTGAAAAAGAACATATCGAAGAGATCCTTGAATCCGGTTCAAAGACGATCCTACTGCACAAGGAGGATAATCTTCAGGCAGACTACGCTATTATCCACAACACTCTGCAAAAGGATCCAACAAATTCCGAAAAGGAAGCGGTGGAACACATCTACAGACAATTGCGTAATGCAGAACCGCCTGATGAAGAAACCGCACGTGGGATCATCAATAAGTTGTTCTTCTCAGATCAGAGATACAACCTGGGTGAAGTAGGGCGTTACCGAATGAACAAAAAATTGGGTCTTGATATCGAAATGGATAAGCAGGTGCTTACCAAGGAAGATATCATTACCATTGTAAAATACTTGATCGAATTGATCAACTCCAAAGCAGAGATCGATGATATTGACCACCTTTCGAACCGTCGTGTTCGAACCGTGGGAGAGCAGCTTTCTTCTCAGTTTGGAGTAGGTTTGGCCCGTATGGCGAGAACCATTCGAGAGCGAATGAATGTTCGTGATAACGAAGTATTTACACCTATCGACCTGATCAACGCCAAGACCTTGTCTTCGGTGATCAACTCATTCTTTGGGACTAACCAGTTGTCTCAGTTCATGGATCAAACCAACCCGCTGGCAGAGATCACGCACAAGCGTCGTCTTTCGGCATTAGGGCCTGGTGGATTATCTAGAGAAAGAGCTGGGTTCGAGGTACGTGATGTTCACTATACACACTACGGAAGACTTTGTCCTATTGAAACTCCTGAAGGACCAAACATTGGATTGATCTCTTCACTTTCGGTGTATGCGAAGGTGAATAACCTTGGATTTATTGAAACTCCTTACAGAAAAGTTGAAAATGGAAAAATCGACCTCAAGAACGAGGCGACCTACCTTTCGGCAGAAGAAGAGGAAGAGAAATTGATCGCTCAGGCAAATATTCCTATCAAAAAAGATGGAACTATCGATACCGATAAGGTAATTGCGAGAATGGAAGGTGACTTCCCATTGGTGGACCCGAAAACAGTTCATTATACCGATGTCGCGCCAAACCAGATCTCGTCTATTTCGGCATCCTTGATTCCGTTCTTGGAACATGATGATGCGAACCGTGCCTTGATGGGATCGAATATGATGCGTCAGGCAGTACCCTTATTAATTGCGGATTCTCCAATCGTGGGAACCGGATTGGAACGTCAGGTAGCTTCAGATTCACGTGTTTTGATCAATGCTGAAGGAGATGGTGTGGTTGAATATGTAGACGCTAACGAGATCAAGATCAAGTACGATCGAAGTGACACGGAGCGCATGGTTAGTTTCGACGGAGATTCGAAAACTTACAACCTTATCAAATTCAGAAAAACAAATCAGAGTACTTCTATCAACCTGAAGCCAATCGTAAGTATGGGTGACCGGGTGAGTAAAGGACAGGTTTTATGTCAGGGTTACGCTACCGAAAAAGGGGAGTTGGCTTTGGGACGAAATATGAAAGTTGCCTTTATGCCTTGGAAAGGGTATAATTTTGAGGATGCGATCGTTATTTCTGAAAAGGTCGTGCGACAGGATATCTTTACCTCCATTCATATTGATGAATACTCTTTGGAGGTTCGTGATACGAAATTGGGTAATGAAGAATTGACCAATGACATTCCGAATGTTTCCGAAGAGGCTACGAAAGATCTGGACGAAAATGGAATGATCCGTATTGGTGCCGAGGTAAAACCCGGAGATATTCTTATAGGTAAGATCACTCCAAAAGGAGAAAGCGATCCTACCCCGGAAGAGAAATTACTACGTGCCATCTTTGGTGACAAAGCGGGTGATGTAAAAGACGCTTCGTTGAAAGCTTCGCCATCACTTCGAGGTGTGGTAATTGACAAGAAACTATTTGCTCGCGCCATTAAAGACAAGCGTAAAAGAGCTAAGGATAAGGAAGACATCGCAGAACTTGAGTTGAAATACGAAGCCAAATTCGAAGCGCTTAAAGACATTTTGGTCGATAAGTTGTTTGTGATCGTTGGTGGAAAAACGGCTCAGGGAGTGACCAATGATCTTGGTGAAGTAGTATTCCCAAAAGGGAAGAAGTACACACTTAAGATGTTGAATTCTGTGGAAGACTATACCCACCTCGTTGGCGGTGTATGGACCACAGACAAGAAAACCAACATCCTGGTACGTGACTTAATGCACAACTACCGAATCAAGGAAAATGACCTTCAGGGTAACTTGAGACGTGAGAAGTTTACCATCTCTGTTGGAGATGAACTTCCTTCCGGTATCCTAAAACTTGCTAAGGTTTATATCGCTAAGAAGCGTAAACTGAAAGTAGGAGATAAGATGGCGGGACGTCACGGGAACAAAGGTATCGTTGCTCGAATTGTTCGGGAAGAGGATATGCCGTTCCTGGAAGATGGAACTCCTGTTGATATCGTGTTGAACCCACTTGGGGTACCATCGCGTATGAACATTGGACAGATCTATGAAACGGTACTTGGATGGGCCGGACAGAAGTTAGGGCGCAAGTTTGCGACTCCTATTTTCGACGGAGCCACTTTGGATCAGATCAACGAACTGACCGATGAAGCAGAGATTCCACGTTTTGGGCATACCTATTTATATGATGGTGGAACCGGACAACGATTTGATCAGGCTGCTACGGTTGGTGTGATCTATATGTTGAAACTGGGTCACATGGTAGACGATAAGATGCACGCCCGTTCAATTGGACCGTACTCTTTAATTACACAGCAACCTTTGGGTGGTAAAGCCCAGTTTGGTGGACAGCGTTTTGGAGAGATGGAAGTTTGGGCACTGGAAGCTTATGGTGCTTCGAGTACACTTCGTGAAATACTGACGGTAAAATCGGATGACGTAATTGGTAGAGCAAAAACTTACGAGAGTATCGTAAAAGGTGAAGCTATGCCAGAACCGGGTCTGCCGGAATCTTTCAACGTGTTAATGCACGAATTGAAAGGTCTTGGATTAGACATTCGATTAGAAGAGTAAAAAAAATAGTTCACAGTAATCGGTGAGCAGTAGGCACTGCGCACTGAACACTCAACACTGAATACTATAAAAACATGGCAAGAAATAAAGAAAACACAGTACAGAAGTTTAACAAGATTTCTATTGGTCTGGCTTCTCCCGAATCTATTTTAGCAGAGTCTAGAGGGGAAGTTTTGAAACCAGAAACGATCAATTACCGTACGCACAAGCCAGAGCGTGACGGTCTTTTCTGTGAGCGCATTTTTGGACCTGTAAAGGACTACGAATGTGCCTGTGGTAAATATAAAAGAATTCGCTACAAGGGTATTGTTTGTGACCGTTGTGGTGTGGAAGTAACCGAAAAGAAAGTACGTCGTGATCGTGTGGGCCATATTAATTTGGTCGTGCCGGTTGCACATATCTGGTATTTCCGTTCCTTACCGAACAAGATTGGATACCTGTTGGGATTGCCTTCCAAGAAATTGGATATGATCATTTACTACGAAAGATATGTAGTGATCCAGCCGGGTATTGCCAAGAATGAAGAGGGAGAGCCATTGGTAAAAATGGATTTCCTTACCGAGGAAGAGTATTTGAACATTATGGAAGCACTTCCACAGGAAAATCAGTACCTGGAAGATAGTGACCCGGATAAGTTCATCGCAAAAATGGGAGCCGAGTGCTTGATCGATCTTTTAAACCGAATCGATCTGGATACCTTGTCTTTCGAACTGCGACACAAAGCAAATAACGAGACATCGAAGCAACGTAAGACCGAAGCCTTGAAAAGACTTCAAGTTGTGGAGGCACTTCGTGATGCAAATAAGAACCGCGAAAACCAACCGGCATGGATGATCATGAAGGTGGTGCCGGTAATTCCACCCGAATTGAGACCTTTGGTTCCATTGGATGGGGGACGTTTTGCAACTTCAGATCTAAATGACCTGTACCGAAGAGTTATTATTCGAAACAACCGTTTAAAGCGATTGATGGAGATTAAGGCTCCTGAGGTGATCTTGCGTAATGAAAAACGTATGCTTCAGGAATCTGTGGACTCATTGTTCGATAATACGAGAAAATCTTCAGCAGTAAAAACAGACAGCAACCGACCGTTAAAATCACTTTCAGATAGCTTAAAAGGGAAGCAAGGACGTTTCCGTCAAAACTTACTGGGGAAACGTGTGGATTATTCGGCACGTTCGGTTATTGTGGTTGGGCCAGAGCTTAAGTTGTATGAGTGTGGTCTTCCGAAGGACATGGCAGCCGAACTTTACAAGCCTTTCGTGATCCGGAAATTGATCGAAAGAGGAATTGTAAAAACGGTTAAATCGGCCAAGAAAATTATAGACAAAAAAGAGCCCGTGGTTTGGGATATCCTGGAAAATGTTTTGAAAGGACATCCGGTATTGCTAAACCGTGCGCCTACGCTTCACCGTTTGGGAATCCAGGCCTTCCAGCCTAAATTGATCGAAGGGAAAGCGATACAGTTACACCCATTGGTTTGTACGGCTTTCAACGCCGATTTTGACGGTGACCAGATGGCAGTTCACTTGCCTTTGGGGCCTGAAGCAATTTTGGAAGCTCAGCTTTTAATGTTGGCTTCTCACAATATCTTGAATCCTGCCAACGGTTCGCCGGTAGCGGTACCATCTCAGGATATGGTCTTGGGTCTTTACTATATGACCAAGTTGCGTAAGTCGACCAAGGAAAATAAGGTAGTTGGTGAAGGCTTGACCTTCTATTCTCCCGAAGAAGTTTTGATCGCTTACAATGAAAAGCAAGTGGAGCTTAACGCCGAAATTAAAGTACGTACGATCGACTTTAACGAAGAGGGTGAGTTAACGAAGCAGATCATTACCACGACTGTGGGTAGAGTTATCTTTAATGACAGAGTACCCGAAGCAGCCGGATATATTAACGACGTATTGACCAAAAAGTCACTTCGTGATATTATTGGTGATATTTTAACGGTGACTTCGGTACCGGAAACGGCCTTGTTCCTGGATGAGATCAAAGATCTTGGGTACAAGTTCGCTTTTGAAGGTGGATTGTCCTTTAGTTTGGGTGATATTATTATTCCTCCTGAAAAGCAAGGAATGATCGATACGGCCAACTCTCAGGTAGATGGAATTATTTCCAACTATAATATGGGATTGATCACCAACAACGAACGTTACAATCAGGTAATTGATATTTGGACGGCAACTAATGCCGAATTGACCGAGCTATCTATGAAGCGTATCCGTGAGGATCAGCAAGGATTTAACTCGGTGTATATGATGCTTGACTCCGGAGCTCGTGGATCTAAAGAACAGATCCGCCAGTTGACCGGTATGCGTGGATTGATGGCAAAGCCGAAGAAATCCAACTCGGGTGGAGGTGAGATCATTGAAAACCCAATTCTTTCTAACTTTAAAGAGGGACTTTCTATTTTAGAATACTTTATCTCTACGCACGGTGCGCGTAAGGGACTTGCAGATACGGCCTTGAAAACGGCGGATGCGGGTTACCTAACACGTCGTTTGGTGGATGTTTCTCAGGATGTGATCATCAATACAGAAGATTGTGGTACGCTACGAGGAATTGAAGTATCTGCATTGAAGAAGAATGAAGAGGTTGTTGAAACTTTAGGAGATAGAATTAAGGGACGTACGTCATTGAATGATGTTGTGAATCCGTTGACCAAGGAAGTTTTGGTAGCTTCAGGTGATCATATCACCAACGAAATTGCCAAAGTGATCAATGCGTCTCCAGTAGAGACGGTTGAGGTTCGATCGGCATTAACGTGTACTGCGAAGAAGGGTATTTGTGCAATGTGCTACGGAAGAAACCTTGCGACCAACAAGATGGTTCAAAAAGGAGAAGCTGTAGGAGTTGTGGCCGCTCAGTCAATTGGTGAGCCGGGAACACAGCTTACACTTCGTACCTTCCACGTAGGTGGTATTGCCGGTAACATTTCCGAAGAAAATAAGCTTTCAGTCAAATTTGACGGAAAAGCGGAGATCGAGGATATGAAAACGGTAAAGGGTGAAGATTCCGATGGAAACAAAGTGGATATCGTTATCTCTCGTACTTCTGAGATCAAATTGATCGACGAAAAAACGGGGATCACGCTCAGTACCAATAACATTCCTTACGGGTCGTACATCTATGTGAAGAATGGTCAGAAACTGAAAAAAGGCACTGTTGTGTGTCAATGGGATCCTTACAACGGGGTAATCATTTCAGAATTTGCAGGAAAGATCAAATACGAGAATATTGAACAAGGTATTACCTATCAGGTGGAGATCGATGAACAAACCGGTTTCCAGGAGAAGGTAATTTCAGAGTCAAGAGATAAGAAAAAGATACCTACGCTTCAAATTTTAGGGGCTAAGGGAGATGTGATTCGATCGTACAACTTACCGGTAGGGGCACACCTTATGGTAGATGACAACGATAAGATCAAGGTTGGAAAAATCTTGGTTAAGATCCCACGTAAGTCGGCTAAATCTGGTGATATTACGGGTGGTCTTCCACGTGTTACCGAGCTTTTCGAGGCACGTAACCCTTCGAATCCAGCTGTTGTAAGTGAGATTGATGGTGTGGTTTCCTTCGGAAAAATAAAACGTGGTAACCGCGAGATCATCGTTGAGTCGAAATTGGGTGAGATCAAGAAATATCTTGTGAAATTGTCCAATCAGATCTTGGTACAGGAAAATGACTATGTACGTGCGGGAATGCCATTAAGTGATGGTGCGATCACTCCGGTTGATATTTTGGCTATCAAAGGCCCATCGGCGGTGCAACAGTACCTGGTGAATGAAGTGCAGGAAGTATACCGACTACAGGGTGTGAAGATCAATGACAAGCACTTTGAGGTAGTTGTACGACAAATGATGCGTAAAGTTCAGATCGTTGATCCGGGAGATACAACCTTCCTGGAGAACCAATTGGCACACAAATACGACTTTATTGAAGAGAATGATAAGATCTTCGGAATGAAAGTGGTTGAAAGTGCCGGTGATTCTGAAACACTCAAGGAAGGGCAGATCGTTTCATCTCGAGAACTTAGAGATGAAAATTCTATTCTGAAAAGAGAAGATAAAGCCCTTGTGGAAGCACGTGATGCAGTTCCATCTACGGCAACTCCGGTATTACAAGGTATTACCAGAGCTTCGCTACAGACTAAGTCGTTTATTTCTGCGGCTTCCTTCCAGGAAACTACCAAAGTATTGAACGAAGCTGCGGTAAGCGGTAAGGTTGATACCTTGGAAGGACTGAAGGAAAATGTAATTGTTGGACATAGAATACCTGCCGGAACCGGTATGAGAAACTATGATACCATAATTGTAGGATCCAAAGAAGAGCTCGAGGAAATGACCCGAGAGAAACAGGAAGTTAATTATAACTAGATAATTTGAAACGAGCGCTCCATTTGGAGCGTTTGTTGTCTAAATCCACTATTATGGCAGAGGATAAAAAACCCAAAAAGGGACAAATCAATATTGAATTGGAACCCGATGTGGCTCAGGGGATCTATAGTAACCTGGCGATCATAAATCATTCTCAAAGCGAATTTGTGGTTGATTTTGTAAGTATCATGCCCGGAGTTCCTAAAAGTAAAGTAAAATCCAGAATTGTATTGACACCACAACACGCCAAACGGTTCTTAAAAGCTTTGAACGAAAATGTAAAGCGCTTTGAAAACGCTCATGGTGAGATCAAGGACTACAAACAGCCTCCCATCCCCATTAACTTTGGGCCCACAGGAGAGGCATAGCATTGAAAACCACGCAAATAGCGTGGTTTTTTTTGCGCTAAAAATTTTATGAATTCATACTACTTATGAATAAAGCAAAAATGTCGGAATCCCATGAGTTTAAGCTTTAATTATGAGGTTATACCATAATAGACGAGGGGAAATTCTGTAAAAATATGCAGTTTAACGAGTATAATATACAGAATAACGAATAGTTCTATATTAATTGTAGGAAAATACTACAAGCCTAGTATCTTTGATCAAAATCACAGAAGCCCCCGTTTTTTTTCTTCTTGTGATTGCCCAAATAATACTTATGAAATTACTGGCACCTACATTTCACAATGGAACTTCCTTCTTGATCCTTCCGATCATGATTTTATTCTTTTCGAGTGTCATTGGCACAGCACAGACGCAGAAGCCTTCGATAACCACTGGAGTTACCTTTCAATGGTCAGATACACAAACTGTGGATAGCGATCCAGCGACGATTAGTTCGATCACGATAGATGGAACCGTTTATAGTTCTTTTGCGGCACCTTCGTCGTATGCCCTCACAAGATTAGGCCCGGATGGGAGTAATCGCAATAAAATCATTGAAAACGGGACCTATACAAATCAGAATAGCAACGGTGGCCAGTGGAATGCTGATGCGTTAGCGGCGTTTCAGGATCAAAACCTTAATCATTATTTTACATCGAACCACAATGGTAGAAACATCTGTAACGATTTTGTTGCGGTTGTCACTACCGATGCCCAAATACAATCGCTTTATTACGCACCCGGAATTCCATCAAACGATGGAGGAGTTTTGGCAATAACAGAAAGGAATGCAAACAATTGTTACTACATAGCTGTATATGGATATCCCGTTGGAAGCTCTGTTGAAACGTTCCTTGGAGATACATTTGTGCGAGAAAATTCTACCCAATGGGGATCTGCTGTTGCAGCTCCTCCTGCCGGAGTTGATTACTGGAATTCCGGACGTGTGGTTGAGAATGGTGGTGCTCTAGGTATTGCCCTATTTTCCCTAAACGATCTTGCCCCTGTAGGTTCCATAGTTACGAGGGTAGATTTGATGGCAGCCACACAGGATCATGGTGATGGAAAGGTGTTTATCTGTGAGCAATATGCTGCACCCAAAACGGAAACCGGTTGTTTGGATCTGGAGTTCAATGGAACTGTGAATGATGGAAGTGCACCTATTGGATCTTCCTATTCTATTGCTAGTGGCCCTTCACCTGCAGGACAGTCTTTTACTTTTAATTCGGATGGTACGTATAGTTATATGCCAACTGCAGGATTTTTAGGAACGGTAACTTTCGATTATGAGGTCTGCTTGCCAACACCTAATACAACTATTTGCGATACGGCAACAGTAAACATAGAATTTGTGACCTATCCAAACAACGGATGTCCCTGTAATTCGGGTGATGCTGCGGGACCTTTATTGCAAAACAATTAAAAAGAATTTAAATCACTATATAAAATTAGCGATATGAAAATAATAATTACATTTTGTCTGCTTTGCACTTTATGCGTAACAACTAGTTGGGCTCAAGTGGGAATTGGAACAACAGATCCTCAGGAAACTTTACACGTCGCAGGAACTAATGCAAATATTCGAATCGATGGTTTGAATAGTGTGAATAACAGCATGAATTTGGGAGGCTCCAATATGTATAATGTTGTTGTTGATGCCGATGGAGACCTTTCACTCTCATCAGTATCCGGAGAGCTCTCTTCCGAAGATTCGATGATTGCTCCAGTAGTGGTTCAAACTACCGCAAATTCAGGTATGAATTCGACTGAATTGTATTCGAAAAGTTTTACACTAACTCAAAAGGCCCTGGTTGTAATTACCTATTATGTATCCATGGATTTTGAAGATACAGCAGGAGCCACGATCGTTGATGGTCGTGCCAAAATAGCTCATAATTACTGGTACCTTGGGGACGGGACAACTCCGAATACAACTAAGTCATATGGAATGACCAGCTCAGTTTATTTTAATTCCGATACGCTGACCGCATCGGGATATGTTTACAACTCAAGATCGGTTACCATCCCACTAGATGCAGGAACCTATAGCGTTCACCTAAATGGAGCTGTGTTTGGTGGGGGATTGACCTCTGATGCAGCATTTCAAGTAACATTCGGAGCTATTGACCGACTTGATATTCACGCCATGTATCTATAGATTAATCAATAGTATTAGCAAGATCTGGACATTGATTACACCTAATTGAAAGCATTATGAACAAATTACTAACACTATTCTTACTTTTTGCCGCCGCATCAACTAGCGGCTGGGCTCAAGTAGTTGGAATTGGTACTTCCGATCCCAAGGAAAAGCTTCATATTGGAGACGATAATGGCACTATTAGAGTAGAAAGTCTGAATAGTTTAAACAACCCCACTAATATGGGAGGTGCTAATCTGTACAACCTCATGGTAGATGCCGATGGTGAATTTACCTTGGGTGAGGCCTCAGGAGAACTCGCTTCAGAAGCTTCCTTTTCAGCACCAAGTGTTTTACAAACCGGTGCGGACGCTAGTCTAACTTCGAACGAACTTTATACAAAAACTTTTACATTGACTCAAAGAGCTTTTGTCGTGGTGACCTATTACATTTCAATGGAATTTGACAGCTACGACGGCGCTTCAAAAATTATGGACGGTGGAGCAAAGGTAGCCCACAACTATTGGTACCTTGGCGACGGAACTGTTCCCGATACCTCCAAACAATACGGGATTCAAAGTACAGTATATTCTAACGCAGGTTGCGATACAGCTTCAGGCTTTATTTACAACTCGAGATCGGTGACAATGCCTTTGGATGTTGGAACTTACAGTATTCACCTTAATGGTGCCGTTGATGGTGGTGGGCAAACATCAGATGCTGCCTTTAGAGTTACCTTTGGTGATATGGACCGACTGGACATCAATGTGATCTACCTTTAACTAATCAGCGACTGCTTAACGATCGACGGTTTCAAATTCGCAAAAAAATGGAATTTTACATTGGGACTCTTAGATTGAGTGACCTAAACTTACTTTAAAAACATATTTTCTTTCCCATTCTAGCTATTAAACGGATTAAACTGTGACTTTAACTAATTAAATCTTTAATTATCAGTTGCTTAGTTTTATTTCCTACATTTACTTTACTAACTAGGAATTGAACGACATTTTTATCCTCCAACCCATTCCGAAAATTATTGCACTGCAATCCGTGCGGCCCTACATTCTAATTTGAACCGATCGACTACCGCTTGGTATTGACTTATTGATGATCCACTTTCAGATGGATTCTTAATATTCAAAACTATGCGAGGACTCATCATTTTATTAGTTTTAAGCACTTCATATTGTTGGGGACAGGTTGGAATTAATACAACCAATCCACAGCAGGCTCTACATATTGCCGGTGCGTCAGGAACCCTTCGAATAGAAAGTTTGAACTCCACCAATAGTAATCATAATGGAGGAGATGTGAATGGTGATCTTGATCTCACTAATGATACATTTCCTTTGTATATAGACGAAAATGGGAATTTTACATTGGAACTAAAAACACTCGAAGGATCTGAGGACCTTGATGCTTTTGACGACACGGTGCTTCCTACTACCACGGCAACTCTAAGTACTGGTGATCCTGACGGTTTACAATCGGTTAATATCAAGACTTATTCAATTACCACCACGCGCGCTTCCATTCTGGAGGTGAAATACGCATTAAGCTTTGATGTTTATTTGAATAATACGCTTGCGACCATTACGGATAATCTATCCCGAAGAATTCAAACACATATTAAAGTTACGGGCCAAACTCGTGAATATGGATCGGGAGCAAAGAATTACACCAGCGGCACGGCGAATGGTGTAACGGGAACGTTTTACAATAGCAGCACCGCTTATATCACATTGCCATCGGCTGGTGTTTACGATATTACTTTTGTTGGGATTGTGTCTTCAGATGTTAAGAACGGAGGACCCGGCACTACATCAAAAGAAACATATGTGGAGTTTGCAACGGGCAACGACTTCATTTTTATGAGACTCTATTAAAAGGAGATAAATGAGAACATTAATTATATTTCTTATATCATTTTTAACAGCTCTGAGCGGAATCGCTCAAGTGGGTATTGGCACCCTTAATCCACAAGAAGATTTACATGTCTCCGGTACAAATGCGACCATTAGAATAGAGAGTTTAAATTCGGTTAATAATCCAACCTTCAATGACGGAATTAAGCTCGCACCATTGTATGTGGATGGCATGGGAGATATTACCTTGGGTAATGGTACAGGTGCGGGAGGAACACCCCCTATTAATTTTTTGATAGATGTCCCCAATTTTGTGCCTGACGATCCATATGCTATTGGTCTTGGTACGGGTACCGTTGTCAATAACAATGCCTTGGGGCAAACCTCAATGACGGGGGAAATTACGACGGTCACATTTACGGCGCCCCAAGATGCTATTATAGAAATTAAATATGGAATTACCCTCGCAATTGTAGGAAATGATCTAAGTGCTGGCTGTCCTTGTAGTTACATAACGTTCAATCAGGCCATTTCGATGCTCACGTATTTAAAAGTAGACTTGAACAATGACGGATTGAGCATTGCTGAAAGTTCCAAGATCTATGGACAGAAGTCACAATACTATTCCACTTTCAATCAGGGAATTGTTGGCTATCCTTATATGAATGGTCAGGCATACTTTACGGTACCGGCTGGAACTCACACCTTATATTTTTATGGTCAGGTGGATGATTCTGCTAGCAGTTTCACTAGTGTAGGATTTGGTGGGGCACAGGACTATCTAAAAATTCGAGTATATAATTAATTTGTATGAGGAATTATCTTTTCATAATCGGCTTAATGGTTAGTACCTTTCTAACGGCGCAAGTAGGAATCAATACTACTAACCCACAGCAGGAATTGCATTTATCCGGTGCGACCACAAATGTTAGGGTGGATGGTCTAAATGAAACAAACAATATAGACAATTTGGGTCCTACGTCATCAACGCGCGTATTTGTAGATGCTAACGGTGATCTGACTCTGGGCACTATGAATGACCAACCTATGCAATTTATGGTTGATTCTGAAAATTACTTAGAAGATGGCGAAATAGCCAATAATAAAATTGTTCAGACCGGAAATGCTTTTGGGTATAATACCGCTGCGTATCCGATTAATTTCCCAGGTGATTCGTTCACGCTCACCAAAAATGCAATTGTTGAAGTTAATTATTCAGTCTCATGGTCTGTAAAAAAAGGGGCCAATCGCATTGACGACTCCCATGCAAGAGTAGTTCAAACAGCTGTGTATTTTAGATTGGTCACAGACCCAACCGATCCGTATGACGGACCGGCAGTGATCAATGATGTGGACGGGAATCCCATAAATGCCGGGCCCTGGTGTATTGATTTAAATCCATCGGGATCGCCATGTAATGAAACCGGGGGTTTAATAGCCTTAAATGGACAATTCTTTGCAAATTCTGATTCAAGAAATGGGGCGCATCAAGAATATAAGAATATAGGATCGGACTATGTTAAATTGGGCCCCGGAACCTATGTAGCATTGTTTACGGCACAATTAGCGGTTGGAAATACCACCGGTACCGGCTCAGTTTTTCTATACCTGGGATCTGGTAAGGACGAACTTCAGATCATCGCTCATTATTACGAATAATCTTCTATTCGTACTCACTAACAAAATGGAATTTGATATTCGGATATTTGGATTGCGTCATTTGTAACGTAAAGGCCGAATCTGCAAAGAACACTAGTTGTCCTCGTTTATCCTTCGCCAGGAACTTTGATTTAACACGCTTAAAGTCGGCAAATTCTTCACTTTTGGGATCTTTTGGATCCACCCAACAGGCCTTATGAACATTCAGATTTTCGTAGCGACACTTGGCACCGTATTCGTGTTCGAGTCGGTATTGAATTACTTCAAACTGAAGTGCACCCACGGTACCAATGACTTTTCTACCGTTCAATTCAAGAATGAACAGCTGTGCCACTCCTTCATCCATCAATTGATCGATCCCTTTTTCGAGCTGTTTGCTTTTCATGGGATCATCGTTATTGATGTATTTGAAATGTTCGGGTGAGAAACTGGGAATGCCCTTGTATTGCATGATCTCTCCTTGGGTTAGGGTATCACCAATTTTAAAATTTCCGGTGTCGTGTAAACCTACGATGTCACCGGGATAGGAGACATCGACGATCTGTTTCTTTTCGGCAAAGAAGGCATTTGGGCTCGAAAATTTCATTTTCTTCCCGTTTCTTACATGTAGGTATGGAACATTACGTTCAAAAGTACCGGACACAATTTTGACGAAAGCGAGTCGATCCCTGTGTTTAGGGTCCATATTCGCGTGAATTTTAAATACGAATCCGGAGAAATCCTCTTCATTGGGCTGCACTAATCTCGTATCGCTCTGTTTGGGTCTTGGTTTAGGTGCGATTGCAATAAAACAATCCAACAATTCCCGAACCCCAAAACTATTCAATGCGGAGCCAAAGAACACCGGTTGCAGGCTTCCTTCTAAGTATTCGTCACGATTAAATGTAGGATAGACTTCGTAGACCAATTCGAGTTCCTCCCGAAGTGTATCGGCTGCTTTCGATCCCACCAATTCGTCTAACATTTCAGAAGAAACATCTTCCACTTCAATAGTCTCTTCTATATTTTTACGACTGTCTCCGCTAAACAAATTTACATTCTTCTCCCAAACATTATAAATACCCTTAAAGTCGTATCCCATGCCAATAGGGAAGGAGAGTGGGGTGACCCGTAAGTGTAATTTTTGTTCGATCTCATCGAGCAGTTCGAAAGCATCTTTACCCTCACGATCTAGTTTATTGATGAAGACGATCATGGGAATGTTGCGCATACGGCACACTTCCACGAGTTTTTCAGTTTGCTCTTCCACCCCTTTGGCGACGTCTATGACCACGATCACACTATCCACGGCGGTAAGAGTCCTAAAGGTATCTTCAGCAAAATCCTTGTGGCCCGGAGTATCCAGAATGTTGATCTTAATGCCTTGATATTCAAAGGCGAGTACAGACGTGGCCACCGAAATTCCTCGTTGGCGTTCAATCTCCATAAAGTCGCTGGTAGCTCCCTTTTTTATCTTATTACTTTTCACGGCACCCGCTTCTTGAATGGCACCACCGAAAAGCAATAATTTTTCGGTTAAGGTCGTTTTTCCGGCATCGGGATGAGATATAATTCCGAAGGTTTTTCGCCTTTCGATTTCAGATTTTAAGGACATTTATAGTGTTCAATAATTGAGGCAAATATACAAGTTGTTTTAGGTTTTTGCGGAGCCATTTAATGCATATTGAAGATTATTTATTCCTACAAAATAATATTTCCTTATATCCTTTAAAATAAGGGGTATACGTGTAAGTACGTATATGCATTCCTACAAAAAATCCTACGAATATTTACGGTTTTTGCGTAGTTGGTCTATAAATGTTCACAGTTCACCGAATAATCCAATTTTTGTAAGAATTTAACATTTATTCTACTGTATATTCGTCTTAGGAAAAGCGCTGTTGGGGCACTTTCAATTAGTTTAATAAAAATCTTTTAACCATGCGTAACTTAACTTTTGGGACGTTTTTTGTGTTTATTTTTTTAGCATTCTTTGCTAACGACTTTAGTGTATATGCTCAAAGTTGTAATACCGAATTATCCGTTTACAAAAATCGAAATGCTAGATCGGCTAGTGAAAATGATTCCACCCGTTTCCAATTAGAGCTCACTAACAATACTTCGAGTTCGCAAAGTTACCAGATAGAGGTAGCAAATTTTGATGGATCATTTACCGTCAATGGACGAGTTCCACAACGATTAAGTTCGAATGCTGAATTGAACACCACTATCGTTCAGAATAATATTCAAAAAAATACCATCACGGTTCCTGCGAGTTCATCCGTAATCTTTCAGACAAAGGTTTCAGTTCCTCCGGGTACACCTTTTGATCGCTGGGGCGGTTTAGAGGTTAAAGCTATTAATTCGGACTGTCCGGATGGTGCGGTAACCGCATTATTAAAGTTACAAGTAACAAACCCTTCAGAAGAATAAAAAAACATAAGAAATCCCTTTTCTAAAACATTATTGGTTTTTACCGAAAAACACATTTTATGAAAAAGCAACTACCCTCGCAAAGCATCATAAATCAAAAGTCAATAGTTCTCTTATTGGCATTCTTCGTTTTTAATCTCACTGCTTTATTTGCACAGGAAATTACCCTTGATAAAGTCGTAGTTGAGAGCACCTCATGTAATGAATTTGACGTGAGTCTCACAGTTACCGGAAACCCTCCTCCTATACCACAAGAGGTGATACTAATCATAGACCGATCGGGTAGTATGGACGACGGGGATTTTCCGGAACCCATAGACCATGCGAGAGATGCAGCCATTTCCTTTGTAAACAATCTTTTTGCACCTGCCAATAACCCTACCGGCTTGAACCGAATAGGGATTGTTTCGTACGCCGTGGATGCAACCATAGACATAGGGCTATCAGATTCTTCCAATCAGGCGGCGATTATTGCGGCCATTAACGCTATTAGCACCGGAGGGGGAACCAACATTGCACGAGGGATGCAATCCGCCGACACCGAAATGACGAACAACGGTACTTTTGATTGTATCACATCTCGTAGCATGTTGCTGCTTACAGATGGGGTAACCAATAGAGATCTTAATGGAAATAGTTGTACGAGTACACCTACACCACCATTTCCCGCCGGTAATACGGTATGTATGAATGACGCGATCAACACTTCGCAAGGAGCTTGGACCACCAATGTTAGTGGAACCGATTATGATCAAACCGTTTATTCGATCGGACTATTTGGAGCGATAAGTGGGAATCAGCAAACAGCTGCTACACATGTTCTGGATGAAAGTCAGAATGGTGGATTATTTACTACGGAAGTAGGAGCCGATCTTACCGCTATTTATAACGATATTTTGGGCCAATTGGCCTTGGCTGCATCTGATGCGGTGGTGACCGATGTTTTGGGAACAGGTTTTGCTATGGTTGCCGGATCTTTGAGTGATCCTGTAAATGCATCTTATAATGCGGGAACCAATACCATTACATGGGATATTGGAGACGTATCTAACGAGATTCTAAATTTAACTTACAGCATTGAAGCAGTAGGAATGGAAGGCTGTGGAAATCAGAACTCAGGTATGAGTAATATGATGTATGAAGATTCTACCTGTACGATGGTGACGATTCCATTTCCTAATCCACAAATTTGTATCCCTTGCCCGGATATTTCGGACCCAGTGATAGATCAGCAGGAATGTTCAAATAGTGTAGACTATTCATCTACTTTCGCTGCGGGTGATTGTGTGCCCTTCGGAATAGAATTTGAATGGGAATTCTTCCTGAATAATGTTTCCGTAGGTACCGCTTCCGGTACTACAATGGGGGATCTTTCAGGTACTTTTGTTTATACCGGAGGAGATCCATTTGAAGGAGATTTCAGAGCCGAGTTAACCTATAACGGAACGTATAATAACAACTGTACATTACCACCAGTTGTTGTTATGAATAACATACAAGTATCATTACCACCCGATGCGCCTACACCAGGACCAGACCAGGCCGAATGTGCCGCATCACCTATACAAACCATCACAGCTACGGCAACTGCCGGTGTTGGTGAAAGTGTTGTTTGGTATGATGCATTGACCAATGGTAATGTAGTTCCAGACCCATCATTGAGTTCAGTTGGAACGGTTACCTATTATGCTGAAACTTTAGATAACGCTACAAGTTGCGTTAGTTTGAGTAGAGTTCCGGTAACTCTTACACTTTATAGCTGTGCCATCGCGATCGATAAATCTGCAAGTCCGGATGATCCGAACAATTGTAACCCTCTTGCTCCAGGCGAAGATATCACCTACACTTTTACGGTGACTAACGAAGGAAATATTGGAATTTCAAATGTTGAAGTAACCGATCCGTTGATCGATTTACTGAACCCAATTCCGGGACCTGCAAGTGGAGATACAAATAACGATGGAATTTTAGACACTAATGAAACATGGATATATACCGCAACCTATGCGGTTACTCAAGTTGATATCGTTGCAGGTCAGGTGGAAAATACAGCCGATGTGGACGGAACCGTGACAGGTTCGTCATCTTCCTATGGTGTAAATGATAGTGATTCTGAAACAGTTGTACTTTGTCAAACTGCGGATATATCGATCACAAAAGTGAGTGATGGTGATACAGGAAATTGTAATCCATATGAAGTATCCGATCTTGTAACATATACGTTTACAGTAACCAATGAAGGTGATGTAGATATTACAAATGTCGTAGTAACCGATCCACTTCTTGGTGGTGTAGTTGCAGGACCGGCAAGTGGAGATTCAGATAATGATGGAGTTTTAGACGTTGGAGAAGTGTGGACCTACACAGGTACCTATGCTATTACTCAAGACGATATAGATGCAGGACAAATTTCGAATACTGCTAGTGTAGATGGTGATACGCTTTTAGGAACCGTTGATGCTACCAGTAATACGGTTGTTCTTGATATTTGTCAAGATGCAAACCCCGTTATTGCCCTTGTAAAAACTTCTAGCTATGATGATGGTGGAGACTGTAGCCAACCCGGCGAGCTGATCGATTACACCTTTACGGTGACCAATCAGAGTAATGTGAGTCTATCTAATGTAGTGGTCACTGACCCACTGC